>Ga0207698_10000706_pt1 | contig 19357 bp, 22 predicted proteins | sample KBSCornC22_FD_184298 | JGI IMG/M metagenome (GOLD analysis project Ga0207698, IMG submission 184298) | Corn rhizosphere microbial communities from Kellogg Biological Station, Michigan, USA - KBS Corn C2-2 (SPAdes) (version 2) | ecosystem: Host-associated > Plants > Roots > Rhizosphere > Soil ... | reverse complement strand
GGTCGACAGCCACAAGGAACTTCCGGTGGTCAGCGCGAGCGAGCAGGAGCTGGAGGTCGATCTGGAACCGTTCGAGCGCCTGTCGGCCGCGCCGATGGGGATGATGGCGCACGTCGTCTACACCGCGTGGGACCCGGAGCAACCCGCGAGCATGTCGCCGACGATCATCCGCGACATCGTTCGTGGACGAATCGGCTTCGACGGCTGGCTGATGAGCGACGATCTCGGGATGGAGGCGCTCCATGGCGATTTCGGCGCGCGTGCGGCTGGCGTCGTTGCGGCCGGATGCGATGTCGCTCTCCACTGCTCGGGCAGGATGGACGAAATGGTCGCAGTCGCGGGAGCGGTTCCGGCCATGTCGGCCGAGGGCGAGGCGAGTATGGTTCGCGCCATGGCGAGCGCCGCGGCGCCGGTGCATGGCATCGATTTCGCCGAGGCGATCGCCACGCGCGACGCGCTTCTGGCGCTGGCCGGCACGGGTTCCAGCGTTCGCAGAGCATAGCCGCCGGTTCGTCGATGCAGAGGGTTGCGGCGCGAAACTAACCTTTGGCAGGGTGCACGCGGAATTCCCCCACCACCAAGCAAGAGATTCCCAGCCCATGCGCCTGATTTCCCTTTTCTGTGCAGCTGCCGCGCTCGCCGTTTCGCCCGCCTTCGCTCAGTCCGCTCCGGCATCCGGCGCGGGTGGCGGCGACAAGGACAAGGGCAAGAGCGTCGAGGACTATCACAAGGAAGATCTGGCCAAGGAAGCGGCGAGCGCATGGCAGGGCGCCCCGGTCAATGAGCGCACCGTGTCGACGCGGCACACCGCGTCGGTCGACGGCCGTACCATCCCGTACACCGCGACCGCCGGCACGCTGACCATTCGCGATTCGGACGGCAAGCCCACCGCAAGCATCTTCTACACCGCCGATACCGTCGACGGCGTTCCGGGCTCCCGTCGGCCGGTGACCTTCTTCTACAACGGCGGGCCGGGCTCCGCCTCGCTTTGGCTGCGCATGGGCTCGTTCGGGCCGGAGCGGATCCAGACGCTGAACGCGCAATATATGCGCCCGGCGCCGTTCACGTTCGGGGCCAACCCCGACACGTTGCTCGGAACCACCGACATCGTGTTCATCGACGCCCCGGGCACCGGCTACTCGCGTCCGCTCGGCGATGCCAAGCCGGCCGACTTCTACGGCGTCGACCAGGATGCCGATGCGTTCGCCCGCGCGATCATGCGCTACGTGACCAAGTTCGGCCGCTGGGACAGCCCCAAGTTCCTGTTCGGCGAGAGCTACGGGACGACCCGCTCGGGCGCGCTCTCCTACCAGCTGCAGCAGCGCGGCATGGCGCTCAACGGCGTGATCCTGCTGTCGTCGATCATGAACTACGGCCGGCGCCAGCCGGGCCTCGACCGCGATTACCTCAACTACCTCCCGAGCTACGCGACGACCGCCTGGTACCACCACAAGATGGCCAACCCGCCGGCGACCGTCGCTGAGGCAGCGGCCGAGGCGCGCGCCTTTGCCGAAGGTCCCTATGCTGCAGCGCTCGAGAAGGGGCAGACGATCAGCAAGCAGGAGGAAGACCAGGTCGCACAGCAGATGAGCGCCCTGACCGGCCTGTCGCCGCAGTTCATCGAGAACAACGACTTGCGCGTCGACCTGTCCGCGTTCCGCAAGGAGCTGCTTCGCGACCAGCGGCTGACGGTCGGCCGCTATGACTCGCGTTACACCGGTGTGGATCCGACAGCCGGCGGCGACGCGCCCGATTTCGATGCCTCGGACGTCGCGATCAGCGGCGCGTTCGTCGGGACGCTGCAGGGCTACCTCGCCCACGACCTCGGCTACGAAACCGACATGCCGTATCGCCTGAGCGCCAGCGAGGGCGACGGGTTCAAGTGGGACTTCAAGCACAAGGCGCCCGGCATCCGCTACACGCTCAACGATCCCAACACCGCGCTCGACCTTGCCGCGGCGATGCGCACCAACCCATACCTCAAGGTGCTTTCGCTGAACGGCTATTACGACATGGCGACGCCGTTCTTCGGGACCGAGTACGACCTCGGCCACATGATGCTCGACCCGGCGCAGCAGCAGAACCTTGAGTTCCGCTACTATCCGTCGGGCCACATGGTCTACCTGAACCCGGAAGCGCTCCACCTGATGCGCATCGACGTCCAGAATTTCATCCAGCAGGCCGTCGGCGAAGCGGCGAGCGGCTACACGCCCGCGGCTGCCCCGGCGCGCCGCCGCCACCGCTAACTTATCCACAATAGAGTGTGGCGCTACCTTCGCAGCGCCACCACTCGTGGTATGATTGCGCGGTGGACGAGGATTTCGACGAGCGCCCGATCCGCCACAGCGACGAGCTGACGCTGAGCCTCGACGGCTGGGAGGGGCCGCTCGACCTGCTGCTCAACCTCGCCCGGGCGCAGAAAGTCGACCTCGCGCAAATCTCGATCCTCCAGCTGGTCGAGCAGTATTTGACCTATCTTGCCGAAGCGCGGGCGCTGAAGCTCGAGATCGCCGCCGATTATCTCGTCATGGCGGCGTGGCTCGCCTACCTGAAATCCTGCCTGCTGCTGCCGAAGGACCCCGAGGCCGATCCGAGCCCCGAGGAGATCGCGCTCAGGCTGCAGATGCGCCTCCAGCAGCTCGATGCGATGCGTGAGGCGGGTGCGCGACTGCTCGGCCGCGACCGGCTCGGCCGCGACGTTTTCGTCCGCGGCTCGCCCGAAGGGCTGCGCCTGATCCGCAAGGCGGCGTGGCAGGTGCGCGACTTCGACCTGTTCGCCGCCTACGGCGCGGTGAAGGCCCGCACCCAGCCCGCGATGCACGTCGTGCACGCACGCGCCGTGATGACTCTCGACGAGGCGATCGAGCGAGTCAGCCGAATGATCGGCAAGGCGCTCGAGTGGACCGTCCTCGAGAGCTTCCTGCCCCCGAGCCAGGACCCGCAGTTCCGCCGTTCGGCGCTCGCTTCGAGCTTCCTTGCGGCGCTCGAGCTTGCTCGGCGCGGCCGGCTCGACATCGCGCAGGACGGGCCGTTCGCCCCAATCAGCCTCAGGGCCGCGTGATGGACGAGCTGATGCGCGCCATCGAAGCCACGCTGTTCGCCTCGCCCGAGCCCCTGACCCCGGACGAGATCGCCGAGCACGTCGGCGAGGGCGAGGTAGAGATCGCGCTGGGGCGGCTTTGTGCCGCCTATGAGGGCCACGGCATCGAGCTCGTCGAGCGGGGCGGGCGCTGGCACTTCCAGACCGCGCCCGATCTCGCGCACCTCCTCCGGCGCACGCGCGAGGAGCCGCGCCGGCTGTCGCGCGCGGCGACCGAGACTCTGGCGATCATCGCCTATCACGAGCCCGTCAGCCGCGCCGAGATCGAGGCGATCCGCGGAGTCCAGATTTCGAAAGGCACCCTCGACGTGCTGATGGACGCCGGGTGGGTCCGGCCGGCGGGCCGCCGCGAGGGTCCCGGACGGCCCCTCCTCTACGCGACCACCAAGGAGTTCCTGACCCATTTCGGTCTCGGCTCGCGGCGCGACCTGCCGGGAATCGACGACCTCAAGGCCGCGGGACTGCTCGACCCGCTCGACGAGAGCGTCATGGAATCGCTCGGGCAGCTTCAACTGGAAAGCGACGAGGAAGGCGACTAGATAGCCGCCTCAAAGGAGTTTCCCCCATGGGCGGTCTCAGTATCTGGCATATCCTGATCCTCGCGATCATCCTGCTGCTTCTGTTCGGCGGCAATCGTTTCTCGTCGATGATGGGCGACGTCGCCAAGGGCCTCAAAAGCTTCAAGCAGGGCATGGCCGACGACGACGAGGAGAAAACCCGCCGCTACGACGAGCAGCGCCGCGCCGAACCGCCGCGCCGGCTCCCGCGCGACGACATCGGGCCGCAGGAGCCGATCGACGTCACGCCGCGCCGTCCCGAGCCGGCGCCGCCGCCGCGGGACGACGAATCCCGCTAGAACTCCCGCGCTGACATGTTCGGTATCGATTCCAGCGAGCTTGCCGTTGTCGCCATCCTCGCGCTGATCTTCATCGGCCCCAAGGACCTGCCGAAGGTCATGCGCACGGTCGGCTATTGGGTTGGCCGAGTCCGCGGAATGGCACGGCACTTCACGTCCGGAATCGAGAATATGGTGCGCGAAGCCGAGCTCGAGGAAATGGAGAAGCGCTGGCGCGAGGAAAACGAGCGCATCATGCGCGACCATCCGCCCGAAGCGCATTATCCCGAGCCGGGCCGCCCCGACGAGATGCCGCCACTCGCCGAGGCGCCCGAGCCGGTGCCGCCGGTCGCCGAGGTGCCCGAACCCATGCTTCCGCTCGACGAGACTCAGCCCGGCGACGAGCTTCCGCCCGAGAAGCGGCCGCTGCCGTGAAGGACATCGACGATACCAAGCAGCCGCTGCTCGAGCATCTGATCGAGCTTCGCCGAAGGCTCCTGTGGTGCCTTGCGACCCTGGTCGTCACCTTCTTCATCTGTTTCGCCTTCGCGAAGGACATTTTCGCAATGCTGGTCCAGCCGCTGCTGAAGGCGGGGCAGGGCAGGCTGATCTACACCGACGTGTTCGAAGCCTTTTTCGCGCAGGTGAAGGTGTCGCTGTTCGCGGCACTGATGCTGAGCTTTCCGGTGTTCGCAACGCAGCTGTGGCGGTTCATCGCCCCCGGGCTCTACGCACGCGAGAAGAACGCATTCCTGCCCTTCCTGCTGATGACCCCGCTGTTCTTCATCGCCGGCGCCTGCTTCGCTTATTTCGCGGCGATGCCCTGGGCGCTGCACTTCCTGCTCAGCTTCCAGGGCAATATCGGCGGCGTGAGCCAGGAGGCGCTCCCCGGCGTCGGCAACTACCTCAACTTCTGCACGCGGTTCATCTTCGGGTTCGGCGCGGCCTTCCTCCTGCCGATCCTGCTGATGATCCTCGAACGCGCGGGCATCGTCACCCGCGACCAGCTCGCCAAGTCGCGGCGCTACGCGATCGTCGGCGCGGCCGCCGTCGCTGCCGTGCTGACGCCGCCGGATGTCGTCTCGATGATGATGCTGATGGTGCCGCTCTACGGCCTCTACGAATTCGCAATCCTCGCCATCCGGATCACGCACTGGCGGGCCGCCCGGAAGGCGGCCCGGACAGGCTCCGTCGTGAGTTCAGATATTTCTGGGCCCCAGACAGAAGAGGGCCCGGAAGCGCCACCGGGGGGGGGGAGGGTTGGCGGTTCCGGGCCCATTTAAGCGGATAGCGAGAGCGGGGGGGCAAAAGGTCACTATCCGAATGGCACAACGCCCCTTCGCCAAAATGAGTTCCCGGCCGCGTGAAGATTTTTGGAAGATTTTTTCGGCTGCCGCCGAAACGAAGCCGGCGCGATTGTCACTGCGCAGGAAAGATAGGCAAATCAACGCTATAGCTGCCGAGCTTGCGGTCGAGCGGCGACCTTAGCTGCTTTGCCAGCCCGCCGACTATGCGCTCGAACTGCGCCTTTTCGGGCGCTTCGTCCTCTTCCGGGACAAGCACCCTGCTGGCGAGCGTCAGGCGCGCGGTCAGCTCGCTCGTCCGGCGGACCGAAATCTCGATCGGGTCGGTCGGGCAGTTGAGCATCGAGAATTCGACGATCTCGGTGATCAGGAAGGCGACCGCCACGGCGACGTCCTGGGTCGTGTTCACCGCCTCGATCTCGAGGTCGATGCGAAGCGCGCGCGCCGCTTCGGGAGCGCCGGCGCGCAGCTCGGCGGCGAGCTCGGTGATCAGCGGCCGAAGCGAGATGCCGCGATTCTCCTCCATCTCGGCAAAATGATTGCGATGAACGATGGAAAGCGCGCTGACCCGGCGGCTGATGCCGGCATAGGCCGAGCGCGCTTCCGGGGCCGTCGTGCTTCGGCCGTGGATGTTGAGCAGCGAGGCGACGACCTGGAGGTTGTTCTTGACCCGGTGGTGGACCTCGCGGACGAGCCGCCGCTGTCCTTCGAGCGCGCTCGCCATTTCGGCGTCGGATTCGTCGACCCGGGCGACGGCGCGGGCGAAGGCGTCGCGAAGCTCCTGGATCTCCTCGGACGGGCCGACCTTGCGCGGCAGGTCGAGCGTTCCTCCGGGCTCGTAGCTGAGCACCGCTCTTTCGAGCCGCTTCAGCGGCCGCACGAGCAGCCGGCTGACGAGCAGCCAGGTAATCAGCGCCGCGGCAACCCACATCAGCACCGGAAGGAGAAGCACCAGCCGGTCGGTGGTCGTGATTCGGCGATCCGCAGTCGCCACGCGGGCGCGTAAATTGCCCATGCCGAGGGGCCAGTCGGCGACATGCGAGCTGCTGTCCGGGTCTCCGCGCGGGCCGATGACGGCGAGCTCCTGGGCCGAATCGTGGAGGACGAGCATTTGCACGTCGGAATCGGCGTCCATCGCGGCGGTGCGCAGATCGTGAACGGGGACGAGCGCCGTCGCCATGCCGTTGATCACGCCGACCCGGATGGCGACCGCTCCGCCGTCCGGCGCGAGGCGCAGGTCGATGTCGCCCGGACTGACGAGCGGAAGCGAGCCGGTGTCGCCGACTTTCCCGTTGACACACAGCGACTTCCCGTCGCTGCTCTCGAGCTCGAAATTCTGCGACACCGCCGGCGCGATCGACAGCGAGCGGCGGGCGCGGTCGCAAGGATCGCCGCTCGGCTCGACGAGGGCGCCGTTAGCCGCGACCCGAAGCGCCAGCGCATTGCGGGCGATCAGGCTCTGGACGGCGCTCGCGGCCATTCGCGACTGATCCTGGCCGCGCTGGAGAAGGGCTGAATTCGCTTGCCGGATGCCGCTTTCGCCGAGCCAGGTGAGCGCGATTCCGATCGGCAGCAGCACCGAAGTGAGGATGAGGAGCAGCTTGGCGGCCGTCGGTAGCCGCCCGAACCGCTCTGCGGCTGTCACCGCACCCCCCCGGCGCCGCTAACCGAGCTTGCCGATGAGCTTGAGAAGATCGTCGGGGACGGGCTCGCGCAGCGTATCGTCATAGACCGTGCGCAGGGCGCGGCCGAGATCGCCCTTCCGAGCAGTGCGATCGGAAGGCCTGGGCTTCTTCGAGTGCCTGGAATGTCCGGCTCCCTCCGTCTCACTTCCCTTCTTGGAACTCAACTCGTTGTCCCCCTCGCGCGGGTTCTGGGCGCGCTCATACTGATCTGCCCCGGCGGCGCAACGGATTACCTCTGGGGTGCCCCGCTTCGATACGTAACAAGACGGCCGCTGCGTCACTGACTCCAGTTCCGCAACGTGCCGGTTCAGTCATCGGAAACCAAATGGCCGATGCTTGGTTCCACACCACAACCACTTCTCTGGGGGGCGGTGCGGCGACGCAACAGCCGGTCCTTCCAGGGTTGCAACAATCCGGGCGCCTCGTCAAAGACGCCGCAACCACAAAGTTTCGAGGGGAGAATACCCGTTATGTCCCTTGGTCAGGAACTCGCCCCCCATCTGCCGTTCCTCCGCCGCTACGCGCGCGCGCTGACCGGCAGCCAGGCGCATGGCGACGCTTTCGTCCGTGCGACTCTGGAGGCGATCGTCGCAAAGCCCGACGAATTCCCCCGCGACGTCGATCCGCGGCTCGGCCTCTACAAGACCTTCCATGCCATCTGGTCGACCGCCAATGTCGAGGAAGGCGAGGAGCCGTCGAGGAGCCCGGTCGGCGCGGAAGGCATTGCCCATGCGCGGCTGTCGCGGATCACGCCGCTGTCGCGGCAGGCGCTGCTCCTGACGTCGCTCGAGGGCTTCTCGTCGGAAGACACCGCTTATTTGATCGACGTCAGTCCCGCCGACGTGGATTCGCTCGTCGCCGAGGCGCTCGAGGAGATCGAACGCCAGACGCTCGCCGACGTGCTGATCATCGAGGACGAGCCGATCATCGCGATGGACATCGAGACCATCGTCCGCGACCTCGGCCACAACGTCACCGGCGTGGCCGTCACGCGCGACGAAGCCGTCTCGCAGGCGCGCCAGCACCCGCCGGGCCTGGTGCTCGCCGATATCCAGCTCGCCGACGATTCGAGCGGAATCGACGCCGTGAAGGACATCCTCGCCGAATTTTCGGTGCCCGTGATCTTCATCACCGCCTTCCCGGAGCGGTTGCTGACCGGCACTCGCCCCGAGCCCACCTTCCTGATCACCAAGCCGTTCCAGCGCTCGACGGTGAAGGCGGCCATTGCCCAGGCGCTGTTCTTCGACGCCGCGACGGTCCCGGCGGCGTAGACGGAACACGGTTCGGGTCGGCGCGTTGGCCGAAGGAACAGTGATTTCGTGACGAGAGCTTAATGATGGTCGACCCGCGGTCCGATCGCCCGATTGTTGAAACGACGACCGAAGCGCGGGAAGGTTCGACGCCCGGGGTGACACGCTATGTGCTCATCATCGGGACCGCATTGGTGATCATTTGTTTTGTGATCATCGTGTTGGTGATGCGGCCCTGAACCCCTACCTCCTGTCACATTCGCTGTTCATCTTGGATCAAAACGTCCGCGGCCACGGTCGCGCGCCGGTAAAGGGTGGGGTCTAGTTTGGCTGAAGATCGCGAAGAGGACCAACCAGCAAGCGCCTCGCCGGAGCCGGTCCCGCTGTCCGATCCGGAATTCAAGGACCAGCTTGCGTCGGTCATCCCGCACCTGCGCGCCTTCGGCCGCTCGCTTTCGGGAAGCCGCGACCTTGCCGACGACCTCGTGCAGGAAACGCTGCTCAAGGCGTGGGCCGCGCGAAAGCGCTTCCAGGCCGGCACGAACATGCGCGCCTGGACCTTCATCATCCTTCGCAACCTGTTCCTCAGCCAGATGCGCCGCGCGCGGTTCAAGGGGGAGTGGGACGACATCACCGCCTCGAAGATCCTTGCCGCTCCGGCGAGCCAGGACCGCCACATCGAGCTTGGCGACATGCAGCGCGCCCTGATGCACCTGCCGCAGCCGCAGCGCGAGGCACTGATCCTCGTCGGCGCGGGCGGCTTCGCTTACGAGGAAGCAGCGGAGATCTGCGGCTGCGCGGTCGGCACGATCAAGAGCCGGGTCGCGCGCGGCCGGGTCGCGCTCGAGCAATTGCTGTCGAGCGGCAAGCTCCCGTCACGGCGTCAGCACCGCACCGACCCGGACAAGTCGGCGCTCCAGACGATCATGGGCGAGGTCGACGAGCTCAGCCGCGACCACGAACAACGGTAAATCGGGTTAGTTCAGCCGGCGCAGGAGCTCGGTGAAGTCGCGGTCGCACGGCTCCGACGCCGCGGCCTCGAAGGCGCGGCGGAGCGCGGCGGTGATCCCGGCATGAGCCGACGGCACGTCGACGCGGATGATGCGGCGGTCCATCGAACTCAGCTCCGGCATTGAACAATCTTCTTCCGGCAGAAACTTCATCGCCATTGCAAACGAGCGGAAGCACGCGGAAGTTTCGTCGCTATGACGACGCTCGGCACGAAAAGCATCCGGTGAGTCGCGGCGGTTCGAGCGCGCGCGACGCGGCGATCGCGCGGGCGCGCGGGCATTCGCCGTTCCTGCGCGACGCGATGATGCTTTACCCGGAAATCGCCGACTGTTTCGCTGCGCGCGGAGCCGATGCGGCCGCCGCGCTCGCGCTGGCATCCGCTGCCGAGCTTCCGGTCGAACGGCGGCTGCGCAAGCGGCGGCACGCGCTTGCGCTGGCGGTCGCGCTCGGCGACCTCGCCGGCGAGCTCCCGCTCGAGCGCGTGACGGCGCTGCTGTCCGACTTCGCCGACGAGGCGATCGACCAGGCCATCGCCGCCGCCATCGCCGAACGGGTGCCCGACGCCGAGCCGCGCGGATTTGCGGTCATCGCCATGGGCAAGCTCGGAAGCCATGAGCTCAACTATTCGTCCGACGTCGACCTGCTGCTGCTGTTCGACCCCGAAACGCTGCCGAAGCGCCCACGCGACGACGTCGGCGAAGCCGCCGTGCGGGTCGGAAGGCGCCTGATCGAGCTGCTGCAGAAGCGAACCGAGGACGGCTACGTCGAGCGTGTCGACCTCCGGCTTCGGCCGTCGCCGGAGGTGACTCCGATCGCGCTGCCGGTGAACGCCGCGATTTCGCACTACGAATCGAGCGCCCTTCCGTGGGAACGCGCTGCTTTCATCCGCGCCCGCGCCGCGGCCGGCGACATCGCGCTTGGCCAGCGTTTCCTCGATTCGATCCAGCCGTTCGTGTGGCGGCGCTCGCTCGATTTCGGCGTGATCGACGAGGTGCGGCAGATCTCCGCGCGAATCCGCGATCACTTTGCTCAAGGCGCGCAGATCGGCCCCGGCTTCGACCTCAAGCGCGGCCGCGGCGGAATTCGCGAGGTCGAGTTCTTCGTGCAGATCCAGCAGATGATCCACGGTGGCCGCGATCCGTCGGTCCGCGCCCCCGCGACGCTCGACGCAATCGCGGCGCTGCGCGAGCGGGAGCATTTCGACGATGCGGTCGCCGAGGCGCTTGGCGACGCCTACCGGCTGCTCCGAACAATCGAGCACCGGGTGCAGATGGTCGGGGATGCGCAAACGCACCTGCTTCCCGCCGACGATGCGGCGCTCGACAATGTCGCCGAGCTGCACGGACTCGCAACCGGGACCGTACTTCTCGACCAGCTCCGCCCGCACGTCGAGCAGGTCGGTCGCATCTTCGACGAACTTTCCCCGCGCGAGCGCGCGGAGTTGTCGAACGACCCCGATATCCTACGAAGCGAGCTCACGTCGCTGGGCTTCGCCGACGCCGAGACGGCGGCGCGGCACGTCGGCCACTGGCGCTCGGGCAAGCCGCGGTCGTTGCGCTCTCCGGCGGCACGGCAGGCGTTCGAGGGGATGCTCCCCGCGCTCCTTCCCGCGATCGCAGCGGGGGCGCTTCCCGATCATGCGCTCAACCGGCTCAGCGACATCGTCGAGCGGCTGTCGAGCGGCGTGAACTTCTTCCGCCTGCTCCACGCGCGGCCGCAGCTTGCCCAGCTCCTCGCCACGATCCTCGCGCATGCGCCGGCGCTTGCCGAACAGCTCGCGCGACGGCCCGAGCTGTTCGAAGGCCTGTTCGACGAGTCGAGCTTCTCGATGCCGCCGTCGGCCGAGGAGTTCGCGCAGATCCTGCGCGGCGCGATGCGCGGGCAGCCGTACGACGTCGCGCTCGACCGCGCGCGGCGACTGGTGAACGAGCGCCGCTTCGCGCTGGGCGTCCAGCTGATCGACCGGCGCCGCGACCCGCTCGAGGTCACCGAAGGCTATGCGCGCGTGGCCGAGGGGACACTGATCGCGCTCGCCGATGCGTCGAATAACGAGTTTGAGCAGGCGCACGGGCGCTTCCCTGGCGCGGAGCTGGTGGTGCTGGGCCTGGGCCGGTTCGGCGGCCATGCGCTGACCCACGCATCGGATCTCGACATCATCTATCTCCACACGGCGGCGCAGGGCGGAGCGTCGGATGGGCCGAAGCCGCTCGGTCCGAACGACTATTTCAACCGTCTCGCGCGGCGGATCGGGGCGGCGCTCAGCGTTCCGACGGCGGCGGGGCCGCTCTACGACGTCGACACGCGCCTGCGCCCCGAAGGCGCGAAAGGCATGCTCGCCGTGTCGCTCGATTCGTTCGAGCGCTACCAGCGCAACGAGGCGTGGACGTGGGAGCATATGGCGCTTTGCCGGGCGCGGCCGGTGTTCGGCTCCGCCGCGACGCGCGCGCGGGCGTCCGCCATCGTCGAGGAGATCCTCCGCCTCCCGCGCGACCGCTCCAAGGTCATTGCCGACGCGGTGAAGATGCGCGGCGAGATGGAGCGGCACAAGCCGGCGCAGGGGCCGCTCGACGTCAAGTTGGGCAAGGGCGGCCTTGTCGATCTGGAATTCGCGACTCACGTGCTCCAGCTGACGACGCACGTCGGGCTGAGCCCGCGTCTCGAAGTCGCGCTCGAAGCGCTCGCGGCCGAGTCCTTGGTGCCGGCAAATGTTGTCGACGCGCTAAAGTTGCTTTCGCGAATGCTGGTGATGATGCGCCTGGTCGCGCCCGGAGACGTCAAGCCGACGTCCGATACCTGGCAACTCGTCGCCCATGCCTGCGGCGCCGGTAGCTGGGAAGAGCTCCTTGCCCAACATGACTCGGCGCGTCACAGCATCGCCGAGCTCTGGAACAGCATCAAAGAGAGGTCGTGATGATCAACGAAGGCGACAAGGCGCCGGCAATCACCGTCGCAACGACGGACGGCAGCAGCGTGAATCTCGCTTCGCCCGGTGGGCCGCTGGTTCTCTATTTCTATCCCAAGGACGACACGTCCGGCTGCACCCGCGAGGCCCAGGATTTCACGGCCCTGGCGGGTGAATTCTCGAAGGCCGGCGTGAAGGTCGTCGGCGTGTCACGCGACCCGGTGAAGAGCCACGAGAAGTTCATCGGAAAATATGACCTCAAGGTGCCGCTCGTTTCGGACGAGGACGGGCGCATTTCCGACGCGTTCGGGACCTGGGTGCAGAAGTCGATGTATGGCCGCAAATATATGGGAATGGAGCGCGCGACCTATCTGATCGGCGCCGACGGCCGGGTGCTCAGGGCGTGGCGCAAGGCCAAGGTCCCCGGCCACGCCGAGCAGGTGCTGGAGGCAGCGCGGGAACAGGTTTAGTTCCCCGGCGGAGGCCGGGGCCCAGGAGCCCGCAAGGGCTTTAGCCATGAAAGAGGACGAGCTGGCGCTCGCTTGGACCCCGGTCTTCGCCGGGGCACATCATCCTGCGAGCGACTTGTAGATCATCTCCCAGTAGACGACGTCGTCGTAGAAGGCGCGGACGGGGATCCGCTCGTCCAGCCCGTGGGCGCGCTCGTCGAGGGGTGAAATGCCCCAGCTCCCGTCCATGTCGTAAACCGGGATTCCCTGCGCCCTGAAGAAGCTTCCGTCACTCGCCCCGGTCGACATCTCGGCATAGACGTCCATGCGCGGGTCGATCACCGTCCGAACGGCGTCGGTCACCGCCTTCACCACATCGGGACGGAGCGGCGAAGCCGGGGTCGGAACGCCGATGAAGTTGGGATCCGGCTTCACCTCGACCTTTGGCCCGACGAGCTTCTGCAGCTCGGCCTGCACCGCCACCGGCTGGACGCCCGGGAAGATGCGGCAGTTGACGGTCGCGGTCGCGCTTTCCGGCAAAGCGTTGTCGGCGTGGCCGCCGCTCAGCATCGTCGCGACGCAGCGGGTGCGGGTCAGGCCGACTTCGAGCGGGTTCGCTTCGATCGCATCGGCGGCCGCACCGTCGTTCGGGTTCGCCAGCCACGCCCGGATCTCCTTGCCGAGCGGGCTATTGCCCTCCTGCTTCGCGCGTTCGGCGAAGTAGGCGCGCGTGACCTCGTTCTGCATCGGCTGGAAGCGGTAGGTGCGCACTTTCTCGAGCGCGTCGGCGAGGTCGTAGATGGCGTTGTCGGGACGCGGTCGGCTGCTGTGGCCGCCCGGATTGTGGGTGGTCAGGAAATAGGTCTGGAAGGTCTTCTCGGCCATCGAGATGCCGCAGCCGAGCGCGCGGAACTGCTCGTCGTAGGACGGGCAGCCGCCGTCGGCATTCAGGCCGAACTCCGCGTCGGTCAGGTTGCGCCACTTGGTCGAGCCGAGAGTCGCGCCTTCGCCCTTGGTCTCCTCGTCGCCGCTGTAGAAGAAGATGATGTCGCGGTCGGGCTTGAACCCTTCGGACATCAGCTTGACCGCGGCCATGGTCGTCGCGACGTCGCCGTTCTTCATGTCGCTGGTGCCGCGGCCGTAGAAATAGCCGCCTTCCTCGCGGAACTGGAACGGGTCGTACTTCCAGTCCGAGCGCTTGGCCTCGACCACGTCCATGTGCCCGAGGATCAGGATCGGCTTCTTCGTCGCGTGCGGCGAGCGCCAGCGGACGATCAGCGCTTCGGTCTGGTCGCCGGGCAGCGCCTCGTAGGGCATGAAGTGGATGTCGGCGTCGGGAATGCCCGCCGCACGGAACTGGTCGGCGAGCAGCTTGGCGACCTTCGGCACCTCGCCGCGGTGATGCACCGACGGGATCTCGATCGCCTGTTTGAACACGGCGCGCGCCTTCGCCTGCCAGGCAGGCTCGAGCTTGGTCGGCAACGTGCGTGGATCGGTGGCCGCGACAGCGCTGGTCGAAACCGCGGCGGCAAGAAGGAGAAAGAGTGCGCGCTTCATGGATTTCCTCGATCTAATCACTTGATGGACAGCGGTTTGCCGGAGCTCACTTCCCAGCGAGCTCCTGCAGCATGATTTCCCAATGGACCACACCGTCGTCCAGCGATTGCACCGGCAAGCGCTCGTCGCGGCCATGGGCGCGCTCATCGGTCGGAACGACGATCCATCCGCCACTCGCGCCGTAGACCGGGATCCCGGCGACGCGGAACGGACGGGCATCGCTGGCGCCCGTCGACATTTCGGGGAACACCGGCATGCCCGGATGCAGCGCCTGGACGGCATGGGTGTAAGCCGCCGTGACGTCGGGACGCAGCGGCGACGCAAGCGAAGCGACATTGTCGTCCTCACGGGTCACCTGAACCTCGGGATCGCTCACGATCTTCTCGAGCTCGGCCTTGACCGCATTCGGATCGACTCCCGGGAAGATGCGGCAGTTGATCCGCGCCGAGGCGAGCTGCGGAAGCGCATTGTTGGCGTGCCCGCCGAACAGGCGGGTCGCGACGCAGCGCGTCCGCGTCAGGCCGACCTCGCTGTCGCTCGCCTCGATGATGTCGGCCGCTTCGCCGTCGCCAGGATTGGCGAGCCAGCGGCGCATGGCGTCGCCAAGCGGTCCTTTCTCGGTCTTCTGCCGACCCTCGAAATAAGCGCGGGTCGTCTCGTTCATCATCGGCTGGAAGCGATAGGCTTCGAGCTTATCGAGCGCGTGCGCCAGGCTGTAGATCGCATTGTCCTTGCGCGGCTTGGACGAATGGCCGCCGCGATTGTGAACGGTGAAGGTGTAATCTGCGTAGGTCTTCTCGGCGGTCTGGAGCGTGAACCCCGCCGGCGTGCCATCGGGGTTGAACCCGCCCCCGCCGCCATCTGCGTTGAGCCCGTATTCCGGATGGCCGAGCAGGTCGAGCCATTCCGTCGCGCCGTTCTTGGCGCCGATGCCATTGGTCTCCTCATCGCCGGTGAACAGGACGACGATGTCGCGCTTGGGTTTGAAGCCCGCCTTCTTGAGGTCGATCATGGCCTGGGTGATGCCGACAATGCCGTCCTTCATGTCGATGCTGCCACGGCCGTAATAATAGCCGTCCTTCTCGATCATTTTGAACGGGTCGACCGACCAGTCGTCGCGCTTGGCTTCGACAACGTCCATGTGGCCCATGAGCATGATCGGCTTCGCCTTCGGCGTACCCTCCGCGCGCCAGCGGACGATCAGCGCCGCGGTGTCATCCTCGCCCTGGGTCGCGCTTCCGGTGTGGTAAGGCATGACGTGGATATCGGCAGCGGGAAATCCGGCGGCCCTGAACTGGTCGGCGACATATTGGGCCATCTGCGGAACATTGTGCCGGCCGATGACCGTGGGGATGTCGATCACATGCTCGAACATCGCATGCGTCGCGTCGTGCTCCGCCGGGCTGAGCTTCGGCACGGCCGCAAGCGCCGGCGTGGTAGCGAAGGCGACGATCGCCGCGGCAGGCAGCAAGTGACGCATGGAATCCCTCCCCGAAAAGTTGCGCAAGGCTACTGAGTGCAGGCCACCCGTCAAGTTACAGCCCGGTGAAATCAGCGCTCGTGACCGTCATCGACATAGCGGCGTTCGCCAGTGGCGGGATCGAACCACACCGTGACGAGCTCGCCCGTTTCGGGGTCGACGAACTTCTCGTCGGTCGGATGCCAGTTGCCGCCGACGGGTCGTGCGACCGTTCGGCCGTAGATCGGTTCGAAAAGCGCGGTGACGATCACCACTGCCGATGCGATGAGCAGGAAGAACCCTCCGCCGCTCGCCCAGACTGCGTTCCGCATACGGCAAGCAGGCCGCCGGCGACCAGCCCGAGCCCGCGCCAGCCGCTCGTCACGCCGGTTCGACCCGAACCGCGGTTCCGTAAGCGACGACTTCGCTCATCGTTTGGCCGATCTCGCCGGAATCGAAGCGCATCATCACGACGGCGTTTGCGCCCATGGCGGTAGCGTTGGCGACCAGGCGATCGATGGCGTGACGGCGGGTCTCCTCGACGAGCGCGGTATATTCCTTGATTTCGCCGCCGCCGATCGAGCGCAGCGCCGCGGCAAGGTTGCCGCCGATGCTCCGGCTTCGCACGACGACGCCGAACACTTGGCCGAGCGCCTCGACAGTCCGATGGCCGGCCACATTCTCTGTTGTCGTGACGATCATCGCGCCCTCCTTCGAACGGAGGCTAACTCGTCCCGTGGCCCTGCGCCAGATATTCGGCGCTGCGCATCTCTTCGAGCCGGCTGATCGTGCGCTGGAATTCGAAGCTGCCGTCGCCCGAGGGGTAGAGACCCTCTGCCTCCGCGTCGGCGGCGGCGAGCAGCTTCACCTTGTGCTCGTACAGCGCGTCGATGAGGTGGACGAAGCGCGCCGCCTCGTTGCGCATGTCGGGCGTCATCACCGGAATGCCGACGATGATCACCGTGTGGAAGCGGCGCGCGATCGCGAGATAGTCCGCGGCGCCACGAGGCTCTCCGCAAAGCCGCTTGAACGAGAAGACCGCGACGCCCTTGAGGCTCTTGGGCACGTGGAGCGTGCGCCCGCCTCCGATATCGAGTTCCTCGGAGGGCACCTTGGCGCGGTCCTCGACCGGATAGTCGGTCAGCTGGAAGAAGGCCTGGCTGAGCGCCGCGGTCGCTCCGGGGCCGTTCGGCACGTGCCACACCTCGACCCCGGTGAGGCGCTCGAGGCGGTAGTCAGTCGGGCCGTTGACCGGCACGACCAGCATCCGCCGCTCGATGAGCTGGATGAACGGCAGGAACAGCTCGCGGTTGAGGCCGTCCTTGTAGAGCTCCGACGGCGCCCGGTTGGAGGTGGTGACCACCTTCACCTCGAGCTCGAGCAACTTCGCGAACAGCCGGGACAGGATCATCGCGTCGGCCGGGTTGGTGACCTGCATCTCGTCGAAGCAAAGCAGCCGCGCCTCTTCGGCAATCTGCTCTGCGACCGGTTCGATCGGGTCGCCCTCGTGCCGCTCGCGCACGAGGCGCAGCCGGCCGTGGGTCTCGAGCATGAACGCGTCGAAATGGACGCGCCGCTTGGGCTCGACGTCGATATTGGCGAAGGCGAGGTCCATCAGCATCGACTTGCCGCGCCCGACGCCGCCCCAGAGATAGACGCCGGCGGGCCCAGCCGGATTGCGACGCAACAGGCTTGCTAGGAGCCCGCGCCGATCGCCCATCGAAGTCGCGAGCCGATCGAGGGCTGCGACCGCGCGCTCCTGCTCCGGATCGCGCTTCAGCTCGTGCGCGGCGACCAGCTCGTCATAGGCCGCGCGGACCGGGCCGCTCATGCGGGCGCGTTGCGCTCGCGAATTCGCTTCAGCGTTCCGCTGAAGCTGTAGCAGGGCTGGTCGTTCTGCTTGACGACGCCCTGGAGGAACGCGTGGCCACGGGTCTGGTTGACCAGCTCGACATGGGCGTCGAGCGGCGATCCGGGCTTGCCCCGCGCCATGAAATGGGTGGTGAGGTCGAGCGTCACATAATGGCCGCGCTCCATCCCGGCGCAGAGGCCGCCGGCGAACATCGCCATGTCGATGAAGCTCATCACCGATCCGCCGTGAAGCGACCCGCCCATGTTCATGTGCGCTTCGGTCGGGAACATCCGGGTGACGGCGCGACCGGGCCCGTCGGGCCTGAACAGGAGCCGTCCCGTCGCCGCGGCGAAGCTGCTGCGGGGGAAATCGCCCCAGCTGTACCAGCCTGGATTGTCGGCGTCGGGAGTCGCGCCCACGGGCACGCCGACGTCCTCCAGACCTTCGCCGCGGTAGCTGTCTTCGCTCACGCAGCCCGTTCGGCGATCAGCTTCTTCTCTTCCGCGATCGCTTTGGCGGGGTTCAGACCCTTCGGGCACGCGTTCGTGCAATTCATGATCGTGTGGCAGCGGTAGAGCCGAAACGGGTCCTCGAGCTGGTCGAGGCGCTCGCCCGTGGCTTCGTCGCGGCTGTCGGCGATCCAGCGGTAGGCCTGGAGAAGCACCGCCGGCCCGAGGTAGCGGTCGGAGTTCCACCAATAGCTCGGGCAGCTGGTCGTGCAGCAGAAGCAAAGGATGCACTCGTACAGACCGTCGAGCTTCTCGCGGTCCTCTGGCGCCTGGAGCCGCTCGCGCGAGGGCGGCGGGCTCGACGTCTTCAGCCAGGGCTGGATCGAGGCATATTGCGCATAGGCGTGGGTCAGGTCGGGAACGAGGTCCTTGACCACTTCCATGTGCGGCAGCGGCGTAATCTGGATCTCGCCCTTCAAATCCTCGATCGCGGTGGTGCAGGCGAGGCCGTTGCGCCCTTCCATGTTCATCGCGCACGACCCGCAAATCCCTTCGCGGCAGGAGCGGCGGAAGGTCAGAGTGGGGTCGATGTCGTTCTTGATGCGGATCAGCGCGTCGAGGACCATCGGCCCGGTCTTGTCGAGGTCGAGGGTATATTTGTCGAACCGCGGGTTGGCGCCGCTGTCTGGATCGTAGCGGTAGATCTTGAAGGTCCTGAGCCGCTTGCCCTGCTCGGGCTCGTAGTCGCGGCCGCGGGTGATCTTGCTGTTCTTGGGAAGGGTGAATTCCGCCAAGCGAGGACTCCTTGCTTGGAAGGCCGCTAGCACGCCGCACCCGCACAAGAAAAGGCCGCCCACAACCGCGGGCGGCCTTCACATGCGGCGGATCCTAGCGAAGCAGCGCGCTGATCACCTGCTGCACGATCATCGTGCGCGGGTTCACCTGATAGAGGTAGCCGTTATCGTAATAATAGCGATAGCGCCCGGTCAGATCGTACTGGTTGCGGATGCTCCGCGGAATCTCCCCGTACGCGTAGCGGGTGCCGTAGGCCGTGTTGAAGCGCTGGCCGGTATTGAACAGCTTCCTGGCCTGGCCCGGCGGCATGCATCCCTTGTTGCGAAGGCCCGGCGGGCACCCGCCGACGCCATAGCCGGTGTTGCCGTGCCCGTGGCCGTAGGCATAGCCGTACGCATGGGGGTTGCCGTGCCCATTGCCGTGTCCGTTCCCGGGCTTTGCGAAGGCCGGGCCGGTGGCGCCGAGCGCGACCGCGCCAACGAAGATGAGCATATGTTTCATTCGAATATCTCCTGATTGCCCGCACCAACGCGCGTCGCGCGAAAAAGGCCACCGGGGAGGGGACCGGCGGCCTCTTTCCACGCCACTACAAGTGGAAATCAGGGTACCGGAATGACTCGAACGATCCGGTAGGTGTTTGGATTGACCACGTAGACGAAGCCGTTCTCGTTCACGTAGCGGAAGCGCGGCCCGAGCCGGTAGCGAGAAC
>Ga0207698_10000702_pt1 | contig 19443 bp, 19 predicted proteins | sample KBSCornC22_FD_184298 | JGI IMG/M metagenome (GOLD analysis project Ga0207698, IMG submission 184298) | Corn rhizosphere microbial communities from Kellogg Biological Station, Michigan, USA - KBS Corn C2-2 (SPAdes) (version 2) | ecosystem: Host-associated > Plants > Roots > Rhizosphere > Soil ... | reverse complement strand
GCTGGCGGCGGTGGCGCACAGCCACCACATCCCGCTCATCGTCGACTCGACGGTGGCGACGCCCTACCTGAACCGACCCATTGAGTGGGGAGCCGACGTCGTCATCCACTCGGCGACCAAGTTCCTGGGCGGGCACGGCACCACCCTCGGAGGAGTCGTCGTCGAGTCGGGCCGCTTCCACTGGGCCAACGAGCACTTCCCGCTGTTCGACGAGCCGGTGCCGCACTACGGCGGGCTCAACTGGCACGGCAACTTCGGCGAGTACGCCTTCCTGACCCGGCTGCGCGCCGAGCAGTTGCGCGACATCGGCCCGACGCTCGCGCCGCATTCGGCCTGGCTGCTGGCGCAGGGGGTCGAGACGCTGCCGTTCCGCATGCAGGCCCACGTCGAGAACGCGCAGGCGGTCGCCGAGTGGCTCGAGGCCGACCCGCGTGTCGAGTTCGTCAACTACGCCGGGCTGCCCAGCCATCCGCACCACGAGCGCGCCGCCAAGTACCTGCCCAAGGGGCCGGGCTCGGTGTTCAGCTTCGGGGTGAAGGGCTCGGGCTCCGCGTCCAGTCGAGCGGTCGGCCAGCGTTTCATCGAGAGCGTGAACCTGGCCAGCCACCTGGCCAATATCGGGGATGCGAAGACGCTCGTCATCCATCCCGCGTCCACCACCCACGCCCAGCTCAGCGAGGAGCAGCTGCTGGCGGGCGGCGTGCTGCCCGGACTGGTGCGCATCAGCGTGGGCATCGAAGACCTCGACGACATCCTCGACGACCTCGACCAAGCGCTGGCCGTCGCGGTGAAGGGAGAATAGACGCATGGCTACCGCTGCCCCCGAACTCGAAACGGTCACGCTGACCAACGGCCTCACCTGCGAGATGCCGGCGGACTCGCCGCTGGCCAAGCTGCTGCGGTCGCAGCGCACCTGGGTCGGCCCGAGCGCCAAGGAGCGCCTGAAGATCCTCCAGGGTGCCAAGACGGTCGCCATCGTGGGCGCTTCGCCGAACACGACGCGCTCGAGCTACTTCGTCGCCACCTACCTCCAGCAGTCGAGCGACTACGAGCTGTTCTTCGTCAACCCGATGGTCGACGAGATCCTGGGCCAGAAGACCTACCCCGACCTGGCCTCGCTGCCGGTCGTGCCCGACATCGTCGACGTGTTCCGCAAGGCCAGCGACATCCCGTCCGTCATCGACGAGGCGATCGCGATCGGCGCGAAGACCGTCTGGGTGCAGCTCGGCATCTGGAATCAGGATGCAGCGATCTACGGTGAGAGCAAGGGCCTGACGATCGTCATGGACCGCTGCATCAAGATCGAGCACGCGCGCTTCCACGGCGGACTCCACCTGCTCGGCTTCGACACCGGAGTGATCAGCTCGCGCAAGGGCGCTCGCTGAATCTTCTTGTGCGCCGCCGCCCCTGCGGCGCACCCGCTCCGCGCGACGTACACGCCGCCGCGCTCCGCTGAACCTATTTGTGCGCCGCCGCTCCTGCGGCGCACCCGCTCCGCGCGACGTCCACGCCGCCGCGCTTCGCTGGGCTCTACGTTCGGCTCACGGCTCCCCGCCGATCTCGTTGCGCTGACCGTTGTTCTGCACGTCGCCGTCGATCCCTCCATCGACGCGCACGGCGTTGTCGTCGCCTGTCACGGTTGCCGACGTCATGCTGCCGTGGCAGGCGATCAGGTTGCGATCACCGGTGAGCCTCAAGAGGCGGAGATCGTCGGTCGTCTCGATGTGGTTGAGGTCGCCCTTGACGTCGAGGGCGCCGATCTCTTGCGCATAGACCTGCAGGCTGTTGCCGATGACCGTCAGGGTCCCGAGGTGCGACGCGGTCACGATGATCCCGGATCCCGTGACGGTGAGGTTCTCGCAGTAGTCCAGGCGATAGGTCCCCGGCGCCGAGATCACCCGGTCCACACAGCCGGGCGTCGGGTTGCTGCTCAGTGTGGGCACGGGGCTCGGCAACTCGGTGGGCCCCGCTTCCAGCCCGTGCGTCGCGCGGTGGCTGGGCGCCGGAGTGCCGCCCCAGCTCGCGAAGAGCGACAGGGGACTGCATGCGCTGAGGGACCCCGCGAGGACCAATGCGATCGGAAGGGCGGCGGCAATCGTGAGCGTGCGACGAGCGACCATGCCGCCGAGCCTATGTTGCCGCGCCGTCAGCGCGCGAGCAGTCTCCCCAGGGCATGCGGGTCCGCGACCGGCAGGGCGCACACGAATTGCTGGCAGAAGTAGGCCGCAGCGCGACGGTCGCGCGTCGACCTGCCGACGAACAATTCGAATCCGGATGCCGCGAATGCCGCCGCCTGCTCGCTGGTGACGACTGCCGTCGGCTCGGGCCCGAGCGAGCGCGCGACCCCGCTCAACGGCTCCCCCGGATCATCGGCGACGACCACCAGCTGCCGCACCGGCGACTCGAGCCGCGATGCCATGGCGAGCGCGGCGCCGAACGCGCTCGGCTGCTCCCCGGCGTTCGCCAGGGCGGGGGCGATGGCGTCCTCGGCGATGCGGCGATGGGCATCGTCGCCGCTGAGCGTCCAGAGCAGCAGGGCGGCGTCGGCCAGCAGGGCGGCTCCGGATGGCGTGGCGCCGTCATCGAGGTCAGCCGCGGCCGCGAGGCCGTGCGCGGCCAGCACCGGGTCGGCGCCGCCGGGAGCGGCGATCCCGCCATTCGCCGTGCGGGTGCGTTCGATGAGGGTCCGCGCCCACGAGGCGTAGCTCGGCTCGCCGAGCGCCAGCGAGAGACGCAGCAGGCCGCCCGCCAGACCGCCGATGTCTTCGAGGGTGGCCACCGCCTCCGAGAGCCTGCCGTCGAGCGAAGCCCGGGCGATCCCGCCCTCGGGGCCGTCTGGCAGGTGCAGGGCCAGCACCGCGTCGGCGGCGTCACGGGCCGCGGTGATCCAGTCGGGGCGGCCCAGACGCGCTCCCGCCTGGGCGAGCGCTCCGATCGCCAGCCCGTTGAGTCCGGTGAGGACCTTGGCGTCGAGGGACGGCCGAGGCTGATGGGCGCGTGCCGCGGCATCCAGGGCGTAGTAACCGCCCTCGCTGCGTACATCGTCGATCGCGCTCTCGCTGTCTTGCGCCGAGGCGAACGCGCCGGAGGGCAGTCGGAGCACCGTCATCAGGAACGACGCGATCCCCGCCGCGGTGTCGCCGCCCTCAGCCGCCGAGAAGCGCGCGAGCAGTTGCGCGTTGTCGCTCAGCATCCGTTCGTAGTGGGGCTCGGTCCAGTCGCGGTTGACCGCGTAGCGGAAGAAACCGCCCTCGACGGAGTCGCGAAGCGGCACCTCGGCGAGGGTCTGCAGCGTACGGAGGGCGAACCCGGCCGCCGCCGCGTTGCCCTGTGCGGCGCGTTCCTGCAGGAACCACAGCACCGGCGCGTTCGGGAACTTCGAGCCTCGGCCCAACCCGAAGAACTCGGGATCCTCCAGACGGAGCAGGACGTCGACGGCCGCGTCGAGCTCGGCACTGGTCGGACGCGACGAGGGCGCCTGCTCCCTGCTCCGCGCCAGCGCCTCGAGCACCGCCGCCGCCGCGCCCTCGACCTCGTCGCGGCGGTCGACCCAGGCCTCGAGGATGGCGTCGAGCACCATGCGGAACGACGGTGTATCGCCCGCGGGTTGCGGCGGGAAGTAGGTGCCGGCGAAGAACGTCGCACCCTGCGGCGTCGCGAACACTGACAGCGGCCAGCCCAGGTTGCCGGTGAAGGCACTCGCGGCGGCCAGGTAGGCGGCATCCACCTCGGGATGCTCCTCCCGATCGACCTTGATCGCCACGAAATGCTCGTTGAGATAGCCGGCCAGCTCGGGGTCGCTGAAGCTCTCGCGAGCCATCACGTGGCACCAGTGGCAGGTGGCGTAGCCGATGCTGATGAACACCGGAACGATCCGTCGCGCGGCCTCGGCGAACGGCTCCTCACCCCATGGCCACCAGTCGACGGGGTTGTCGGCGTGCGAGCGCAAGTAGGGGCTGACAGCATCCGATAGCCGGTTCGTCATAAGGTCAGGGTATGTCGACGACGACCCTGACCTACGTGGGTGGGCCCACCGCGATTCTGGAGTGGGCGGGCCTGCGCATCGTCACGGATCCGACCTTCGACGCCCCACAGGTCTACGAGGACCCGGAGGAGTCGACCCTGGTTAAGACGCACGGCCCCGGTGTGGCGCGTGCCGACGTCGGACCGGTCGATCTCGTTCTGCTGTCGCACCACGGCCACAAGGACAACCTCGACTGGGAGGGTCTCGAGCTGATCGCGAGCGGCCCGCTGACCCTGAGCCACCGCGTCGCCGCGTCCGAGCTGTGGGGCGGATCCGTGGTGGGCTACGACGACTGGGAATCGCACAGGATCGGCGACGCCACCATCACGATCGTGCCCGCGCTGCACGGTCCGCCCGGCTCACTGCCCTTCGTCGGACCCGTCGTCGGCTTCGTACTCGAGAAGGAGGGCGAGCCGACCGTCTACGTCAGCGGCGACAACGCCTCACTGCCGCTCGTCGAGCAGATCGCCGGTCGCTTTCCCTCGATCGACATCGCTCTGCTGTTCTGCGGTGCCGCGCGCGTGCCCGGTCTCGATGCCGCGCTGACGCTGAGCTCGACGGATGCCGTCGCCGCCGCGCGCCTGCTGGGCAACCCGCGCGTGGTCCCGCTCCACGTCGAGGACTGGGAGCACTTCAGCGAGAACCGGGCAGACCTCGAGAAGGCCTTCGCGGATGCCGGCCTGACCGAGTTGCTGGTGTCGACACCCCGCGGGGAGCGCGTCGAGCTCTGAGCGCGCCCGACGGCAGCCGACGCTAGCTGAGCGTGTTCGGGTCGGCTCCGACGCGCTGATCGCGGTTCAGGCCGTCGATCGCCGCCAGCTCATCGGCGCTCAGTTCGAAGCCGAAGACGTCGAAGTTCTGCGCCATCCGGTCGCGGTTGTTCGACTTCGGGATGACGACCAGGCCGTGCTGCAGGTGCCAGCGGATGATCACCTGCGCGGGCGAGACGCCATGGGCCGCGGCCGCGGCGGCGATCGCCGGCTCGGCGAAGATGTCGACGGCCGCGTGGCCGAGCGGCCCCCACGACTCGGTGAGGATGCCGTGCGCCGCGTCGTACTCCCGCAGCGGCACCTGGCTGAACAGCGGGTGGAGCTCGATCTGGTTGATCGCGGGCACGGTGCTGGTCTCGGCGGCGAGACGATCCAGATCCTGGGTGCGGAAGTTCGAGACGCCGATCGAGGTGGTGCGTCCGCTGTCGCGGAGCTGCTCGAAGGTCTGCCAGGTCTCGACGAAGAGGTCGCGCGAGGGTGCCGGCCAGTGGATCAGGTACAGGTCGATGCGGTCGAGCCCGAGCTTCTCGAGGCTGAGGTCGAAGGCGTCGCGGGTGGCCCGCTCGCCCTGGTCGGAGTTCCAGAGCTTGGTGGTGATGAACAGCTCGTCACGCGGGATGCCCGACGCGGCGATCGCCCGGCCGACGCCGTGCTCGTTGCCGTACAGCGCAGCCGTATCGATGTGACGGTAGCCGACCTCGAGCGCGTCGCTGACGATCCGCTCGGTCTGATCGGGGTCGACCCGATAGACCCCGAAGCCGAGTTGGGGGATGGTGTGGCCGTCGTTGAAGGTCAATGCGGGAACTGTCATGTTCCGAGCCTACGCGTCCGCCGTGCTCGGGGTCGGCTCCAGGCCGACTCAGAGGATCCGCCAAGCGAGCCTGATCACGCTGGGGCCACACCGACGAAGGGACAGCCCATGAACATCCGTGACACGGGGCGGCGGACCGCCCGACGCCTCACCGCCATTCTGGCCGGGCTCGGCATCGTGAGCGCCGGAGCGCTCGGAACCGTCATCGCAACCCATGCGACAACGGGCACCACGAGCCAGTCGACCAGCACCTCGAGCAGCACGAGCTTCGCGGCCACCTCGGGTTCGACGAGCGTGCAATCCGGGACCGGCTCGTCGAGCGCAGCGACCTCGAGCGGCTCCTGACAGTCTCCGCTGAGATGTGAGGACTCACATCCCGCGCCCGCCGTACTCAGGCGACTCATGTTCTTCGCCAAGCCAGGACGGATGCGGCGCCGAGAGACTCTCCTCAGAACGTTCCACCTCGCCCGAAGGAGCACCCATGAACATCCGCGAAGCCGGAGCACGCAGCGCTCGCACGCTGACCGCGTGGCTCAGCGTGGGGGCAGCCACCCTCGCGTCGATCATCGGGGTGTCGGTCTGGGCCGGGTCGACCGTCACCGCGGCGAACACCTCGAACGGGTTCTCGAACGTGCGAGGCGATGACGGCGGCGATCGCGGCGGTGACGACGGCTTCGGTGCGTCGAACGGATTCGGCGCAGGCTCAGTGGGGTCGGGACAGGGAGGCAGTCATGTCAACTCGAGTGGATCCTGAGCAGACCCTCGCGACGAGCGACTGGTCGCTGTGGAGCACCACCGCTCGTCTGGTGGTGACCGACCCCGAGCAGCTGGATGCCGCACGCGCCATGGTCGATGCCGAGACCACTCTGGTCGAGGACGCCTGCAGCCGATTCCGCGACGACTCGGAGCTCGTCCGTCTCGCGGATGGGCTCGCCGACGGCGTCGAGGTCAGCGACACTCTCGCCGACCTGATGCGCGCCGCCCTCATGGCGGCGCAACTCACCGAGGGCGCCGTCGACCCGACCCTCGGACGCGCCATCGAGGCCTTGGGCTACGACCGCGACATCCGGCTCGTGCTCGATGACGACAGGCCCGTTCGAGCCATCGCGAGGGAGCGGCCGGGTTGGAAGCGCGTCACTCTCGACGGCATCCGGCTGACCGTTCCGCGCGGGCTCGCCCTCGATCTGGGCGCCACGGCGAAGGCCGTTGCGGCGGATCGCGCGGCAACCCGCATCGCCCGCGAGCTCGGCATCGGGGCTCTGGTCAGCCTCGGTGGAGACATCGCGACCGCTGGGCCGGCTCCCCGCGAGCAATGGCAGATCGAGGTGCAGGACCTGCCGTCCGATCCCTCGTGCCAGATCTCGGTGGGTGGTGGCACCGCCGTCGCGACCTCCAGCACCCAACGGCGCACCTGGCGACGCGGTGCGGACGTCCTGCACCACATCATCGATCCGGTGACCGGGATGTCGGCACCGTCGCTGTGGCGCAGCGTCAGCGTGGCGGGCCCCACCTGCCTGGTCGCGAACGCGCTGAGCACGGCCGCCATCGTCTGGGAATCCTCGGCACCGCAGCGTCTCGCGGCGCATCGGCTTCCCGCTCGTCTCGTCACCGCCGACGGGAGCGTCATCGTCCTCGGCGGGTGGCCCGCCGAGCGGGGCTCGACGGAATGGGAGTCGTGGCGATGAGTGAAGCACTCTGGGCCTTCGGCCGCGGAACGGGCGTCGTCGCCCTCGTGCTGATGACGATCACGGTCGTGCTCGGCATTCTGACCCGCTCGGGTCGCCCGGCGTTCGGCCTGCCGCGGTTCGCCGTCACGCTCGTGCACCGCAACAGCGCGCTGATCGGCACGGTGTTCATCGTCCTGCACGTGGTGTCTCTGCTGTTCGACCCCTACGCGCAGTTGAACGTGCTCGACTTCTTCGTGCCCTTCATCGGCGCCTACCATCCGGTCTGGCTCGGCCTGGGCACGGTCGCGATGGACCTGCTCATCGCGATCGTCGTGACCAGCCTGCTGCGCCGCTGGATCGGGCAGCGCACCTTCCGGATCGTGCACTGGGCGAGCTACGCCCTGTGGCCGATCGCCCTGTTCCACTCGATCGGGACCGGAACGGATGCCGGCGCCCCGCTGTTCATCCTGCTCGCCATCGTCTGCTCCGCGGCCGTCGTCGGCTCCGTCGCGTGGCGGCTGACCACGGGATTCCAGCAGCGCGGTCGCGCGACGCCCGACCGACGCATCGACCCCTCCCGCATCCCGGTGGACACCAACGTGAAGGAGATCCGATGACGATGCTCGAGGCCCCCGAACTCCGAGACGACGTCGTCGTCACGCCCCCGTCTGGCGTGCTGCGACTGCTCGGCGGATGCGATCTGTCGCACCGGGCGCACCGCGAACGCTACGGAGACCTCCCGGCTGCCGGTCGAGCAGAGGAGGTCATCGCGGAGCTGGAGCGTTCCGGTCTCGCGGGACGCGGCGGAGCGGCGTTCCCGACCTGGCGCAAGCTGGCCTCGGCAGCCGAATCCGGCCAGCCGGGCGTGGTGATCGCGAACGGCTCGGAGGGCGAACCGCTCAGTTCGAAAGACGCCTTCCTGCTCCGTCACGCCCCTCACCTGGTGATCGACGGCCTGCTGTTCGTCGCGGCGACCCTCGGCGCGGCCGAGGCGCACCTGGTCACGACCGCGCCCCAGCTCCCGACGGTTCAGCGTGCCGTCTCGGAGCGACAGGATGCCGGGGCCGTGCGACTCCGCGAGACCGAGGATCGATTCATCTCGGGCGAGGCCTCGGCCGTCGTCAACGCGATCGAGCGCAACCGCGCCATTCCCCGCGACCACGTGGTGCGACTGACCGTCTCGGGCCTCCGGCGTCGCCCGACCCTCGTGCTGAATGTCGAGACGCTCGCGCACATCGCCATGATCGTCCGCTTCGGCTCCGGTTGGTTCCGCTCGGAGGGAACCCGGAACGACCCCGGCACGCGTCTGCTGACCGTGGTGGGACCCGCCGGCCCCGTGGTCGTCGAGGCCGCTGGCGGCACCTCGCTGCGCGACGCCCTGCAGGCGGGCGGGGTCGATCCGTCGACCGTGAGAGCGCTGCTGGTCGGCGGGTACCACGGGGCGTGGGTCCCCGGGAACGCGCTCGACACCCCTCTCTCGCCCGAGGGTCTCGCGCGGTTCGGGGCGGCGCCGGGAGCTGGCATCCTGATGGTGCTCCGTCGCGGGGAATGCGGCCTCGCCCGCACCGCCGACATCACTCGCTATCTCGCGAGTCAGTCGGCGGGACAGTGCGGGCCGTGCGCCAACGGCCTCCCGAATCTCTCTGAGCTCATGAGCAGGATCGCCGGCAGGAACCACGACCGCTCGCTCCCCCAGCGCGTGCGCGAGGTCACGGGCCTGGTGACCGGACGCGGCGCCTGCCACCACCCGGACGGCACCGCGCGCATGGTGGTGTCGGCCCTGGACGTGTTCGAGAACGACGTCCACGCCCACGCGCTCGGCCTGTGCCAGGAGACAGCCTCATGACTCCGCAGGCGGATACGCGCACGATGCTCCATATCGACTGGACACGCTGCGACGGCCGCGGCTCGTGCATGGAGCTGCTGCCGGAGGTGCTGCGGCCGGACCCGTGGGGCTACCCGCTGGCGCGCGAGGGCGGATCCGACGTGCCGATCCCCGCCCATCTGGAACCGGCTGCGGCCGACGCCGTGGGACTCTGCCCGGTGCTCGCACTGGCGTTGCGATCTTCCTAGCCTTCGTTGACACAGCCGTTCGGCTGCCATAACATACAACCAAATGGTTGTAGATAACGAGCTCACCCGCGAACTCACCGACGTGGACGTCGACCGCATCTTCCATGCCCTGGCGGATGCGACCCGACGCGACATCCTGCGACGCACCCTCGTGGGTGACACCTCGGTCAGCGGGCTCGCTGCGGCCTACGCGATGTCGTTCGCTGCCGTGCAGAAGCACGTCGCCGTGCTGGAAGGAGCGGGACTCGTGACCAAGCAGAACCGCGGCCGGGAGCGGCTCGTCCGCGCCGACCCCGCGACGATCGCCCGAGCGCAGAAGCTGCTCGACGCCTACACCGCGCTGTGGCGTGGTCGGGTCGACCGCCTCGATGCCCTGCTCACCGAACCGGAATAAGCCACACCAGAAGAAGGAGCGCCGCCATGCCCGTGACATCCGTCACCACCGATCCGGAAGCCCTCACGATGACGCTCGTCGGGGACTTCCCCGTGCCCGTCGAGCGCCTCTGGTCGGCCTTCGCCGATCCCCGGCAACTGGAGCGCTTCTGGGGCCCTCCCGGCTACCCCGCGACCTTCGAGAGCTACGACCTGAAGCCCGGTGGCATCGCGCACTACTGGATGACCAGCCCCGAGGGCGCCCGGTTCTACGGTCGGTGGGATTTCGCGGCCGTCGAGCAGCCCAACCGGATCGTCGTGCGCGACTCGTTCGCCGACGCGGATGGCAACATCGATCCCTCCGTCCCGATCGGGCACATGGAGCTGATCTTCGAGAGCACCGCATCCGGGTCGCGCTTCACCGCGCTGTCGATCTTCGAGTCCGCCGAGGCGCTCGAGCAGGTGCTCGGCATGGGTCAGGTGGAGGGGATGCGGCAGGCCATCGGCCAGCTCGACACGGTGCTCGCCGATCTGCGCGAGTACGCCGTGGGCAAGGGGACGCAGACCGAGATCATCGACGACACCCATGTGCGCATCACTCGAGCCTTCGAGGCACCCCGTCATCTGCTGTGGCGCGCGCACACCGAGCCGGACCTCATGAAGCGCTGGCTGCTGGGGCCCGACGGCTGGGAGATGTCGATCTGCGAGAACGACTTCGTCGTCGGCGGCTCGTACCGCAACGCCTGGACGCCGATCGGCGACACGCAGGGCGAGCCGTTCGGCTTCGAGGGCGAGAACCTCGTGATCGAGCCCGAGCGCCGCATCGTCACCACCGAAAGGATGACGGGCGCGCCGTACCCGCCGAACACCAACGATCTCAGCTTCGACGAGGTCGACGGGGTCACCCTGATGACGCTCCTGATCACCTACCCGGACATGGCCCAGCGCGACATGGTCCTGGCAACCGGGATGACCGAGGGGATGGAGGCGAGCTACCGCCGGCTCGAAGCAGACCTGGTCGGCATGCACTGACGGGCCCACCTCGGTATGGCCTGCGGCCTCCTCGATCACCTCATATCCTGGAGGGCTCATGTCAGAGGCCCTCCCGTACACGATCTCGTACCCGCCCGAGCTGCCGGTCAGCGCGGCGCGGGGCGAGCTCGCGCGCGCCATCGAGTCGAATCAGGTGGTCATCGTGGCCGGCGCGACCGGCTCGGGCAAGACCACGCAGCTGCCGAAGATCTGTCTCGAGCTCGGCCGCGAGCGCATCGGCCACACCCAGCCGCGGCGCATCGCGGCCCGCAGCATCGCCGAGCGCATCTCGGAGGAGCTGCGGGTGGAGCTCGGCACGGTGGTCGGCTACCAGGTGCGCTTCGACGACCGGAGCACGCGCGACACGCGTATCAAGTTGATGACCGACGGCGTGCTGCTCGCCGAGCTGAACCGCGATCCGGAGCTGCGTCGCTACGACACGATCATCCTGGATGAGGCCCACGAGCGCAGCCTCACCATCGACTTCCTGCTCGGCTACCTCAAGCAGCTGCTCCCCCGCCGGCCCGACCTCAAGCTGATCGTCACGAGTGCGACGATCGATCCCGAGAGCTTCGCGCGACATTTCGCCGATGCATCCGGTGAGCCGGCGCCGATCGTCGAGGTGAGCGGCCGCACCTACCCGGTCGAGGTGCGATACCGGCCCCTGGTAGCCGAGGCCTCGGAAGACGAGGAAGGTGAGGCATCCGACGACCGCGACTACCTCGAGGGCATCGTCGCGGCTCTGGAGGAACTCGGGCGCGAGGCCCCGGGCGACGTCCTGGTGTTCCTCAGCGGTGAGAACGAGATCCGGGATGCCGAAGACGCCGTTCGCGGGCGATTCGGTCCGGCAACCGGCACCGAGGTCGTCCCGCTCTACGGGCGGCTGAGCGCCGCCGATCAGCACCGCGTGTTCGACACGAAGCGGGCGCCCGGCATCCGACGCCGCGTCGTGCTGGCCACCAATGTGGCCGAGACCTCGCTGACCGTGCCCGGGATCAAGTACGTGATCGACGCGGGCACGGCGCGCATCTCGCGGTACAGCACGCGCGCCAAGGTGCAGCGCTTGCCGATCGAGGCCATCAGCCAAGCCAGCGCGAACCAGCGCTCGGGGCGGGCGGGGCGCACCAGTGACGGGGTCGCGATCCGGCTCTACTCCGAAGAGGACTTCGAGAAACGGCCGGGCTTCACCGACCCCGAGATCCTGCGTACGAACCTGGCGGCGGTCATCCTCCAGATGATCTCGATCGGGCTCGGCGACATCGCGGCGTTTCCGTTCCTGCAGCCGCCGGATTCGCGCGGCATCCAGGACGGTATCGACCTGCTGCTGGAACTCGGCGCGATCGCGCGCGACCGCACAACCGGACACACCCGGATCACGAAGGTCGGCCGCGATCTCGCCGCGCTGCCGGTCGACCCCCGATTCGGACGGATGCTGGTAGAGGCCAAGCGCCACGGCGTCGTTCGCGAGGTGGCTGCGATCGTCGCCGGACTCTCGATCCAGGACGTGCGGGAGCGCCCGCTGGACAAACGCGCGCATGCCGATCAGTTGCACGCGCGCTTCGCCGACCCGACCAGCGACTTTCTCGGGCTGCTGAAGCTCTGGAACCACCTCGAGGAGCAGCAGAAGCAGCTCAGCAGCAGCGCCTTTCGACGCCTGTGCAAGGCCGAGTTCCTGAACTACCTGCGGATCCGCGAGTGGCAGGACCTCTATCGGCAACTCGTCAGAGCTGGCTCGCAACTGGGGATCAAACCGGGCGAGGCGAGGGTCGACGGCGACGGCATCCACAAGTCGTTGCTGGCGGGCCTGCTCAGCCGGATCGGACTGCGCGACGAGAGCGCGCTGGAGCTGAAAGCGGGGGCCATTTCTGGCCGCCGCCGCGACGCCAGCGCCGACGACCGTCTCGGTCGTCGGGTCATTCAATACCTGGGCGCCCGCAACCAGCGTTTCGCGATCTTCCCGGGATCGTCGCTCGCCAAGAAGGGGCCGCCCGCCGTCATGGCGGCCGAGCTGGTCGAGACCAGTCGGCTGTTCGCACGCACCGTGGCGGCCATCGATCCGGCGTGGGCCGAGCAGCTCGCCGGCGAGCTGGTGAAGCGCAGCTACGGCGAACCGCGCTGGGAGAAGCGGCAGGGTTCCGCGGTCGCCGACGAGAAGGTCACGCTCTACGGCGTGCCGATCGTGCCGAAGCGGCGCATCCCGTTGGCACGGATCGACGCCCCGCAGGCACGCGAGCTGTTCATCCGGCACGCCATGGTCGAGGGCGACTGGCCGTACTCGATCGAGCGCAACGGCCTCTACGACTTCGTGCGCGCGAACCAGGCGCTGCGTGACGAGCTGAGCGAGCTCGAGGAGCGCACCCGCCGCCGCGACATCCTGATCGATGACGAGGTGGTCGTCGACTTCTACGACCGGCGCGTGCCCGCCGACGTCACCGACGTGCGGCGGTTCGAGGCGTGGTGGAAGAAGGCTCGCACCCAGACGCCCGAGCTTCTGACGATGACCCGCGCCGAGCTGCTGGATGAGGAGCCCGAGGCCGAACTCGACGCCGACGCCTTCCCGAGCGAATGGCGGCAGGGCGATCAGCGGATGCCGCTCCGCTACCGTTTCGAGCCGGGCGCCGACGACGACGGGGTCACCCTCGAGATCCCGCTTCCCCTGCTCGCGCGTCTCGAGGACCGCGGCTTCGACTGGCTGGTCCCCGGCCTTCGCGAGGAGCTCGTCGCCGCGATGCTGAAGACCCTGCCGAAGACGATCCGGCGCAACGTCGTGCCGGTCGCGGATTGGGCGCGGCGCCTCTTGGACGATGCGGACGGCGCGGCTGCGCTTGGCGAATTCCTCGCCGCCCGCATCCGCGCTCTGACGCACACCGTCGTCTCGGCCGCCGACTTCGACGAGACCCGGCTGGCTCCCCATCTGCGCATGAACTTCACGGCCGTCGACGAGCGCGGCCGACGCATCGCGAGCTCGCGCAGTCTGACCGCGCTGCAGCACGCCCTGGCCGAGCGCTCGCGCCGCAGCGTCGCGAAGGCAACCGTCGAGGCCGCTCCCACCAGCGAGCTCGAGCGCTCGGGGCTGACCAGTTGGGACTTCGACACCCTGCCGACGCGGCTCGAGACCCGCATCAGCAGCGGGATCATCACCGGATTTCCCGCCCTGGTCGACAAGGGGTCTTCGGTCGCGATCCGGGTCTTCGGCACGGAGGAGGAGCAGCACCGGGAGCATTCCCTCGGCGTTCGTCGCCTGATCGCCCTCACCGTGCCGAGCCCACTGGGCTATGTGCAGGAGCACCTGACCGCCGCCGAGAAGCTGCAGCTCGCCACCAGTCCCTACCCGTCGACAGCCGCCCTGTTCGACGACGCTCTGCTCACCACGATCGACAGCCTGGTGGATGCCGCTCCCGCCCCCACGCGCACCCCGACGACCCGCGCGGCGTTCGAGGCCCTGCGCGCCGACATCAACGGCGCACTCGTCGACGGACTGTTCACGACGGTCGCTCTCGCCGCTCGAGTCCTCGGTGCGGAGCGCGAGGCCGATCGTGCGATCGCGGGAGCCGCGAGCCTCAGCCTGATGGCCCCGCTCGCGGACGCGCGCTCGCAGCTCGACGCGCTCGTGCATCCGGGATTCCTGCGGATCACCGGGGTCGCGCAGCTGCGGCGCGTTCCGGTCTACCTCGCGGGCATCGTGCACCGGGTGAGCAAACTGACCGATGCGCCGGGACGCGACCGCACCTGGCTGACCGAGGTGGAGCAGGCGACCGCGCTTTACCGCGAGGCCGGCGGCACGCTGCCGCTCACCGCGACCGCGCCGCCGGAGCTGGTCGCGGTTCGCTGGATGCTCGAAGAGTTGCGCCTGTCGCTCTTCGCGCAGCAGCTCGGCACAGCCGGAACGGTCTCGCTCGCTCGGATCCGGAAGGCGCTGGCCTGACCTCAGGCCTGGTTCGGCCCCGTCTGGTCGCGGTAGTACGCGATCTTCTCGCGCACCCGGCGCTGCTGCTGACGCAACTCGTCGATGGAGGCCTGCACCGCGCGGTCGTGCGCCTCGAGCAAGGCGATGCGCTCGGGGACGGTGCCGTCATCGGCCGAGAGCTCGACGTAGCGGCGCAACTCGGCGATGGGCATGCCGGTGTCGCGCAGGCAGCGCACCATGCCGAGCCACTCGACGTCGGACTCGGAGTAGACGCGGCGGCCACCCGCCGTGCGCTCGATCGCGCCCAGGAGGCCCTCCTTCTCGTAGTAGCGGAGGGTGTCGAGGCTGAAGCCGGTGCGGTGCACGACCTCGCCGGGTGTGAAGACGGTCATGTTCCCAGTCTGCCCTTGACCTGGAGTTCACTCCAGCAGAGAGAGTGGATGCATGACCACCGTCTCCTCCTCCTCGCATCCCCTCGTTCTCGGCGCCATGATGTTCGGCACCCGCGTCGACGAGCCGACGTCGTTCGCCATCCTGGACCGCTTCGTCGAGTCGGGCGGGGAGTGGATCGACACGGCAGACTGCTACGCGTTCTGGGCCAGCGACTCGGGCTTCGGTGGCGACAGCGAACGCCTGCTCGGACGCTGGCTCGCCGCGCGGCCCGGCGTCCGGGAGCGCGTGCGCATCTCGACCAAGCTGGGTGCCGAGCCCACCGTGCGCGACGGCTGGCCGCTGCGGCGCGAGGGCCTCTCGGCGGCCGCGGTGCGCACCGCCTTCGCGGGAAGCCTCGATCGCCTGGGCATCGACTCGGTCGATCTGCTGTGGCTGCATCAGGAGGATCGCGCGGTCCCCATCGAAGAGACGGTGGATGCAGTGGCCGAGCTGACGGCCACAGGCGCGGTCGCCCGGGTGGGTGCCTCCAATCACCCGGCGTGGCGCGTGGAACGCGCCCGCGCCCACGCGCGTGCCACGGGCACCCGTGCGATCGACGCACTGCAACTCAACGCGTCATACCTTCGACCGCGGCCAGGCACGCTGCCGCCGGGCGTTGTGCACCCCTACGGGGTGCTCAGCGATGAGCAGCGTGATCTGGCCTCAAGCGAGGGCCTCGAGATCTGGGCGTACACACCCCTTCTCTCCGGTGCCTACGACAACCCCGAGAAGCAGATTCCGGAGGTGTTCGATCACCCGGGCAACAGCGCACGGCTGACGGTGCTGGGCGAGGCAGCATCAGCACTCGGTCTGCAGCGGGGGCAGGTGGTGCTGTCGTGGCTGGTTGCTCACGGCATCCGCCCCATGCTCGGCGGAAGCAAGGTCGATCAACTCGATCTCGCCCTAGCGGGAGCGGTGTTCGACCTGCCACCCGAGTGGGTGGAACGTCTCGACGCCATCGACCGTCGGATGGATGTCTCGCCTGCACAGGCCCAACCCTGACGGCGAACGCCATCCACAAGGCGCTCAGCTGAGCCGGCGGCGCACCAGTAATCCAGAGCCCAGCGCGAGCGCGAGCAGTCCCAGGATGGCGGTCGGCTGAACGTCGACGCCCGTCGCCGCCAGGATGGGAGCCCTCAGTTGCGCCGACGCGGTGTCGTTGGCGGCCGAATTGTCGTCGAGCACGGCGACCGCAGCGCTGACCGTCGCCGGCAGCGCGACGGCGGCTCCGACGTGCACCGGGATGCTGATCGGGGGCGCGGCGTCGCCCGCCGTCAGGCTGTCGGTGCCGCTTCCGGGTCGAGTGCAGCTGACCAGTTGCCCGACGGTGGTGCAGGTCCAACCGCTTCCGGTTGCCGTGCCGGGCACGATTCCCGCTGGCAGCGTGCTGGTGACGGTGATGGTGCCGTTCGTCGGCCCCGCGGTCGTCGAGTCGGCCACGACTGCGGTGAGCGTGGCGTCGCGGGTCGACGGATCTACAGCGCTCGCCGACAGTGTGATCCCGAGATCGGGCGTCAGCGGCTGGATGACGAAGTTGCGGATCTCGGTGGTCAGGTACGCGCCGCCGGTGCTGCCCGTGAATCCGAGCTTGAAGGTGCTGGGCATCGGGTCGGTCGTGACGATCAGCAAGCTGAACATCATGTCGATCTCCGACACCAGCCCCGAGCCGTAGTCCACGTCGACCGACATGATGTTCAGCTTGCTGATCGTCACGACGACGTGTCGCCGGGCGGCATCCCGTTGCGTGGCGATGGGCGCCGCGATCTGGCCGGCCGCCACGTGCGACGACACCAGCTGGTAGCCCTGGTTCTCGTCCCCGCGCACGCCGATCGAATTGGGCACGTCAGTCACCAGGCCGCCGCCTCCGATGAACTGATCGGAGAAGGCGCCGTAGGTGTCGAAGGCGACGCCGAGGTACCCGCCGACGACCCCGGGCACGCCGCCGGTGTTATAGCTGGCGTATCCCATGCCGCCGCCGTACGCGCCGCCCTGCGTCGGCGACGCGGCTCCGTCGACCAGGAAGAACGACATGCCGTCTCCGGGGCTCGAGCTGTCGTACTGGAAGAAGTCGAACTCGATATGGACGCCCTGGCTCGTGTCGAAGGGCGTCGCGAGCAGGGCGAATCCGCCTTGCACCGTCGCATCGGTCAGGCGAAGAGCCCCGTCACCGACCGCATCGAGGGGTCCGCCCGGGCAGGCGGGCAGCGAACCGGCGGCGGTGACGGAAGCAGCGGTGAGGCACGGCGTGGCATTGAGCCCGCTGGTGACCCAGTCCGCCGAGGGCGCGGAGGCGCCGGTGAACGATTGATCGGGGATCGTGGGCGTCGCCGCGATCGCAGGCGAGGCCAGCAGAGCGGCGGCTCCCACGGCAAGGAGGACCACCGCGATCCCGCGCACGCGCACCGGGCTTCGAGCCAACGGATCCCCTTCGTTCGACCAGCCTCAGGTGAGGCTAGCGCACTGGCGAAGCTGAGAAGGGACTTTGTGCCCTGGGCTCCCCGAGCCGATGCTCCCAGACTGGCTACCGGTCGCTCCTGGCCGACCCGAGAGGAATGAGGAACATCATGCAGATCTCCGACAACGTCTTCGTCGTCACGGGCGGCGGCAACGGCATGGGCCGCGAGGTCGTGCTCGACCTGCTGAATCGCGGAGCGCGTGTCGCGGCGGTGGACCTCGACCCGGCCCGTCTCGACGAGACGGCGAAGCTCGCCGCGGCCGCGGACGGCCGCCTGAGCCTGCACACAGTCAACGTCGCAGACCGCAGGGCCGTGCTCGCGCTGCCCGACAAGGTGGTCGCCGCCCACGGACGGGTGGACGGCCTGCTCAACGTGGCCGGCATCATCCAGCCCTTCGTCAAGATCCAGGAGCTCGACTTCGACGTCATGGAGCGCGTGATGAACGTGAACTTCTGGGGCGTCGTCAACATGACCAAGGCCTTCCTGCCGCTGCTGCTTGCGCGACCCGCCGCCGCGGTGCTCAATGTGTCGAGCATGGGCGGATTCCTGCCGGTCCCCGGCCAGGCCGTCTACGGCGCCAGCAAGGCGGCCGTGAAGCTCTTCACCGAGGCGCTCTTCGCCGAACTGCAGGGCACCAACGTGGCAGTGACCGTCGTGTTCCCCGGCGGTGTCGCGACCAACATCACGCAGAACTCGGGCGTCGCGATGCCGGCAGCCGCGGAGGCGATGGCTGCCAAGGCGCCGAAGACGACCAGCGTCGCCGAGGCCGGCCGCGAGATCATCGACGCCCTCGAGAAGGGCAGCTACCGCTTGCGCATCGGCGGCGACTCCCGCTTCATGGATCGCCTGAGCCGCCTCGCCCCGCGCCGCGCCACCCTGCTCATCGCGAACCAGATGAAGGCGTTGCTCGGCGGGCCGGCCTGAACCGGGCCGTTCGTTCGCGCCGCCGCGCCCTCTCTCGCCCCACCCTCTTGCCCCCGCCTGCTGTCTCACAGAGGGTGAGTTGCGCCTCATGTGAGGCGGTATTCACGCGCTCTCGATGAGGTCCACCCTCAACGGGGCTACCCTCGACGGGCGATGGACGAGCACCCTCAAGGGCGCGTATCTCACCTCAGTCCGGAAAATACGAGAACCAATCGCCGCCATCGCCACGCGGTTCGATCTGAGAGCGCGTCCGACCACGTAGTCCGCGGCGACCGGCTCGGTGAAGGCGCTCGGGCGGCTCTTCGGCCGGGACCACCGCGTACGGCCAGCCGATCCGGTTCTCCCAGATCAGCCACAGCTCTTCGACCGCCGCGTCGAGGCGGTCCATCGCATCCCAGCTGAGCCGATAGAGACGCTGAGGGCTCTCGACCCGCACCTCGACGAACGAGGCATCGCGGAGGACTCGCAGCTGATGGGATACCGCCGATCGGCTCACCGGACGGTCGGCGCCGAGCCGGTCAGCCAGGACAACTACCGGCAGTTCGCGATGCGCCAGCAACTCGATGATGCGACGACGGGTCGGGTCGGCGAGCAGTTCAAAGACGTGCATCGCGGCACGATAGCGAAGAAGGCGAGCTGCCCGTCTACTTCTTCCCCGACGAGGCCGACGCGTTCGACTCGTACGAGGTGTTTGTCGACTCGAAGAAGTTGACCAACTGCAGGGTGTCGTTGGCGGTCGCCATCCACTTGGCCGGGTTCGTCACCTTGTACTCCGGGTCGAAGCCGAGCTCCTCGAGCCGGCGGTCGGCCAGGTACTTGACGTACTGGTTGATGTAGTTGGCGTTCAGGCCCAGAATGCCGCCGGGGAGCAGGTCATGGTTGTACTGCTCCTCCATCTCCACGGCATCCGTGATCATCTTCTTGATCTCGGCGGCGAACTCCTCGGTCTGCAGCTCGGGGTTCTCTTCGAGCACG
>Ga0207698_10000697_pt1 | contig 19513 bp, 17 predicted proteins | sample KBSCornC22_FD_184298 | JGI IMG/M metagenome (GOLD analysis project Ga0207698, IMG submission 184298) | Corn rhizosphere microbial communities from Kellogg Biological Station, Michigan, USA - KBS Corn C2-2 (SPAdes) (version 2) | ecosystem: Host-associated > Plants > Roots > Rhizosphere > Soil ... | reverse complement strand
AATCGCGGGGAGATTGCGTGCCGCGTGATCCGCACCGCGCGGCGCATGGGGATCAGGACGGTCGCGGTTTATTCCGATGCCGACGCTCGCGCGCCGCACGTGAAGATGGCCGACGAGAGCGTTCGGCTCGGCCCGCCGCCGGCGTCGGAATCCTACCTCAATGCCGAACTGATCATCGATGCCTGCAAGGCGACAGGCTCCGAGGCCGTGCACCCGGGCTACGGCTTCCTTTCCGAACGCGCGAGCTTCGCCGAGGCGCTGGAGAAGAACGGGATCGTCTTCATCGGGCCTCCGCCGAACGCGATCGCGGCAATGGGCGACAAGATCGAGTCCAAGAAGCTGGCGCAGAAGGCCGGCGTCAACGTCGTCCCCGGCTATCTCGGGGACATCGCGACCACCGACGAGGCGGTGAAAATCGCGTCCGACATCGGCTACCCGGTGATGATGAAGGCTTCTGCCGGCGGCGGCGGCAAGGGCATGCGGCTCGCCTGGTCGGAAAAGGACGTCCGCGAAGACTTCGAGAGCGTCAAGCGCGAGGGGCTGGCGAGCTTCGGCGACGACCGCGTGTTCATCGAGAAGTTCATTGAGCAGCCGCGGCACATCGAGATCCAGCTGCTCGGCGACCAGCACGGCAACATCCTTTATCTCAACGAACGCGAATGCTCGATCCAGCGCCGCCACCAGAAGGTGGTCGAGGAAGCGCCGTCGCCGTTCGTCAGCCCAGAGATGCGCAAGACGATGGGCGAGCAGGCCGTCGCGCTGGCGCGGGCGGTTGGGTACTACAGTGCCGGTACCGTTGAGCTGATCGTCAACGGCGCCGACCCGTCGGGCAAGAGCTTCTACTTCCTGGAGATGAACACCCGGCTTCAGGTCGAGCACCCGGTGACCGAGGAGATCACCGGCCTCGATCTCGTCGAGCAGATGATCCGCGTCGCTGCGGGCGAGAAGCTCGCCTTCACGCAGGACGACGTGAAGCTCGACGGCTGGGCGGTCGAAACTCGAGTGTATGCCGAGGACCCGTACCGCGGCTTCCTTCCGAGCACTGGGCGATTGGTCCGGTATCGGCCGCCGATACAAACCCCCGATCGCAGCGGCGCAGCCGATGCTGCAAATTTCACGCAGAGACGCAGAGACGCAGAGAGGTCGGAACCTAGCTCAAACATCTCTGCGTCCTCTGCGTTCTCTGCGCGAACCAAGGATGATGGCCGCTTGCGCGGCGATGACCAGATTGTGGTGAGAGCCGACGACGGAGTCACCGAAGGCTCCGAGATCAGCATGTTCTACGACCCGATGATCGCCAAGCTGGTTACCTGGGGCCCCAACCGGCAAGCGGCGATCGATGCGCAGATCGATGCGCTCGATGCGTTCCAGATCGAGGGCATTGGCAACAATGTCGATTTCCTTTCCGCGGTGATGCAGCACCCACGCTACCGCTCTGGCGAAATCACCACCGGCTTCATTGCCGAGGAATATCCGGAAGGCTTCTTCGGAGCGCCCGCCGACGAGCGGCTTCTTACCGATATCGCGGTCATAGGTGCGATGATCGGCGCAACCAGCGACGCTCGGGCGACGCAAATCAGCGGACAGCTCAATGGGCCGCCTACTCAGCCGAGCGAACGGGTAGTCGTAGTGGACGGCGCGCGGCACTGGGTGCGTACCAAGCCCTATCAGGGCGGCACGCTCGCCATCCTCGATGGCGAAGGACCCATCGACGTGATCGGCCGCTGGCATCCCGGGCAGCGACTGCTGTCGGTGAGCATCGACGGCCGCCACCGCACGGTGAAGGTGGCGAAGAACGGGCGCGGCTGGCTGCTCAACACGCGGGGCGCGAGTCACAAGGTGCAGGTTCTCCGGCCGGAAGTGGCAGAGCTGGCGCGGCATATGATCGAAAAGCCGGCGCCGGACCTTTCGCGGATGCTGCTTGCGCCGATGCCGGGGCTTCTCACCAGGCTCGACGTCGCGATCGGCGACAAGGTCGAGCCGGGCCAGCCCGTCGCGGTCATGGAAGCGATGAAGATGGAAAACATCCTGCGCGCGCCCAGGGCGGCGACGGTCAAGGCGACGCCGGCCAAAGCGGGCGACAGCCTCGCCGTCGATCAGGTCATCGTCGAGTTCGAGTGACGTGGTAACGGGGGGCGGCATCACCGGTTTTTTCGGTCCCCTCCGTGTCGGCCCCGATCGGCTGTTCCTGCTTTTCGCCGTGCTGGGCGGCCTGGTGCTGGTTGCCCTCATCCCGCCGCTCGCAGGCGGCAACGAGGAAATGAATTTCCAGCGCGCGGCGATGGTTGCGAACGGCCATTTGCTCGTCAAACCCGCGATGCTACCGGGCGGGATCGCCGACCTACTCGACATCACCGACCGCACCTTTTCAGAAGGCATGCGGCCCCCGCTGCATTATTCGAAACAGCAGTTCGATGAGGTAGCGGCGCTGAAGCTCAGGGACGATCAGCCGAGGCTCGTCCAGCCCAACGCGATCGCGGTGCTCAGTCCCATCTCCTACCTGCCGCAGGCGCCGGTGATGGCGGCGGCACAAACGATCGGGCTGTCGCCGCTGGCCATATTCTATCTGGCTCGGCTGGCGGGGCTCGTCACCGGCATCGCCCTCACCTTTTTCGCAATCCGGATCATCCCGGTTCGAAAGTATAGCCTCGCAGCGGTGGCTTTGCTGCCGCCGATCCTGTTCTCGCGAAGCACCCTCGATGCCGACCAGCTCACCAACGGCCTCGCGTTCCTCGCTGTGGCGCTGACGATGCGCGAAATCACCGAGCGTGGCCCGATCCGATCGCGCATGATCGCCGTGTTGGCCATCGCGGCCTTCCTGCTGGCGCAAGCCAAGAGCGCCTATCTGCTCCTGCCGCTGCTGGGCTTGGCCATCCCCACCGAACGGTTTGGGACGGCGGGACGAAAGGTGCTTGCCTGCACGCTGATCTGCGTGCCGGGGATCGCCGCCAGCCTCGGCTGGATGCTGCTGCTCAAGCTCACTTACTTCACGGGCCTCGAATACCGGACGTGGTCGGGCGTGGTGCAGCCGCACCAGCAGCTCGCCTTCATTCTCGCCCATCCAGTCGGCTATGCCCTTGTGCTCCTTCGAACACTGTTCGCCACTCCATTCGTCCCGCAGGTGATTGTCGAGTTTCTCGGCGTGTTTGGGCCGCCGGTCCGCCTCCCAATCATTATCATCGTCGCGCTTGCCGGCCTTCTGATGGTGACGGTCGCGACTGATGAGCGGATGGCGTCGCCTTTGAAGACGGTGCGGATTCGGGGACTCGCGATCGCAATTGTGGTCGTGACGGTGCTGTTGATCCTCACTTTGCTCTATTTGCAGTGGACTCATGTGAGAGGCGCCGTCGTCGATGGATTCAACGGCCGGTATCTTTACCCGTTGGCGCCGCTCCTGCTCCTGCTTGTGCCGTCGGCGGGGCGGAAGCTGTTCGGCTTGTCATCACCGACGTGGCTAGCTTTGCTTGGAGGCGTGAGCGTCGTCGCGACCTCAATGATGACGGCGTGGACCTATTTCGCCTAGGGACTTCAAAAGAACAGGAGTGAGAACATGAAAACCCGCGCTGCTGTTGCGTTCGAGGCGAAACGCCCCCTAGAGATCGTCGACGTGGATCTCGAAGGCCCCAAGGCCAGCGAAGTCTTGGTCGAGATCATGGCAACGGGCATCTGCCACACCGACGCCTACACGCTCGACGGGTTCGACAGCGAAGGCATCTTCCCATCGATCCTCGGCCACGAAGGCGCGGGCATCGTGCGCGAGGTCGGACCTGGCGTCACCAGCGTGAAGCCCGGCGACCACGTGATCCCGCTGTACACGCCCGAATGCCGCCAGTGTAAGTCGTGCCTCTCGGGCAAGACCAACCTGTGCACCGCGATCCGCGCGACGCAGGGCAAGGGGCTGATGCCGGACGGGACCAGCCGCTTCTCCTACAAGGGCGAGACCATCTTCCATTACATGGGCTGCTCGACCTTCTCGAACTTCACCGTGCTTCCGGAAATCGCCGTGGCGAAAATCCGGGAGGACGCGCCGTTCAAGACCAGCTGCTACATCGGCTGCGGAGTGACCACGGGAGTCGGCGCGGTGGTCAATACCGCTAAGGTGCAGGTCGGCGATAACGTCGTCGTGTTCGGCCTCGGCGGCATCGGCCTCAACGTGATCCAGGGCGCGAAGCTGGCCGGCGCCAACACAATTATTGGCGTCGACATCAACCCCGCGCGCGAGGAGTGGGGCAGGAAGTTCGGGATGACCGACTTCCTCAACGCGCGCGGCATGAGCCGGGATGAGATCGTCGCCAAGGTGGTCGAGATGACCGACGGGGGGGCGGACTACACGTTTGACGCCACCGGCAACACCGAGGTCATGCGCACCGCTTTGGAATGCTGCCATCGCGGATGGGGCACCAGCATCATCATCGGCGTCGCCGAGGCGGGGAAGGAGATCGCGACGCGCCCGTTTCAGCTCGTCACCGGCCGCAACTGGCGCGGCACCGCGTTCGGCGGCGCCAAGGGCCGCACCGACGTGCCCAAGATCGTCGAGTGGTACATGGACGGAAAGATCCAGATCGACCCGATGATCACCCACGTCCTCTCTCTAGAGGAGATCAACAAGGGCTTCGATCTGATGCACGCGGGCGAAAGCATCCGCAGCGTTGTAATCTATTAGGGAGTAACCGATGTTCAGCCACGTGATGCTCGGCACCAACGACGTCGCCGCCGCCAAGCGATTCTACGATGCGACCCTCGGCGCGCTCGGCGTGCCGCCCGGAGCAATCGATGTGCAGGGGCGGCTGGTCTATATGCACAATGGTGGCCGCTTTGTCGTTCGCACTCCGCTCGACCGCGAACCTGCCCGCGGCGCCAACGGCGCAACCCTCGGGTTCCTCGCTGCTTCGTCCGCCGAAGTCGACGCGTGGCACGCTGCGGGGGTGGCGAACGGCGGGACCGCCATTGAAGACCCGCCGGGTGAACGCCACCCGCCTGACGGACGGGTGCTCTACCTCGCCTACCTGCGCGATCCGGCCGGCAACAAGCTGTGCGGGTTTCACCGAATCTCCTGATGGAGCTGGTCAGCGAGAATAGATCGCACGGCGGACGGCAGCTGGTCGTGAAGCACGCCTCCAGCGCATGCGCCTGCGACATGATTTTCTCGATCTTTCTCCCGCCGCAAGCGGAGCAAGCTGGCAAGCTCCCGGTTGTCTGGTACCTTTCCGGCCTGACCTGCACGCCGATGAACGTGACGGAAAAAGGCGAATATCGGGCCGCCTGCGCCGAGCTCGGGCTTATCTTGGTCGCTCCCGACACCAGCCCGCGCGGCGACGAAGTGCCCGATGCGGACGAATACGATTTCGGAAAAGGCGCTGGCTTTTACGTGGACGCGACGGAGGAACCCTGGTCCGCCAATTACCGGATGTGGACCTATCTGACCGAGGAGCTCCCGGCGCTGGTCGCGGCCGAGTTTCCGGTCGACATCGGCGCCCAAGCAATCACCGGCCATTCGATGGGCGGGCACGGCGCGGTGACCGTGGCGCTTCGAAATCCGGAGCGTTTCCGAAGCGTTTCCGCTTTCGCGCCGATTGTAGCGCCAAGCCAGGTGCCGTGGGGGCAGAAGGCGTTCCGGGGGTATTTCGGCGAGAATCGCGAACTTTGGCGCAAGAACGATGCCGTCGCGCTCATCGGGGACGGCGCTCGCCTGCCCGAGTTGCTGGTCGATATCGGAACTGCCGATCCGTTCCTTGAGCGGGAGCTCCGTCCCGAGCTGCTGGAACTTGCCTGCGCCGACGCGGGCATCCCGCTGACGCTTCGCCGCCAGTCCGGTTACGACCACAGCTACTATTTCATCTCCACCTTCATGGGCGATCATCTTCGCTGGCACGCACAACGGCTGAGGGTTTGACGTGTACTGGGTCATTCCTCTGACTGGATCAGGACGCTTTCACCGATCAGCAGGAACAGCAGGAACGGCGCCCATGCGGCGATCAGCGGCGGGTAAACGCCCGCCCCGCCCATCGCGAGGCTGAAGTTATCGGCCACGAAGTAAGCGAAGCCGAGCGCCATTCCGGTCACCGCGCGGATCAGCACCTGCCCTGATCGCGCGAGGCCGAACGCGGCGATCGCGGCCAGGAGCGGCATGAGGACGCACGAGAGGGGCCCGGAAATCTTGTGCCACAGCCCGGCTTCGACCTCGGCTGTCGGCTTACCGGCGCGCTTCATCGCCGCGATCTTGTCCTTAAGATCGAAGAAGCCAGTCTCGTCCGGCTCGACTTTGGCGATCGTCAGCTGCTCCGGCGTCAGCCCCTGCAATCCGATCACGTGGGGGCTCTTGGACAGCAGGTTCATGCCGGAATCGTAGATGGTCACCTGATCGAGCTGCCAGGCGCCGGCGACGGGCTCTGCCCGTTGCGCATTGATGATGCGCTGGAGCTCGCCATCCTCCAACTCATAGACCGTCACATCATTCGCATGAAATCCACCGCCGGTCCCGCCGATCCTCCCGGCACGGACCTGGTCGGTTCCGTGCTCCACCCACACGTTGGTGAGGATGCCCGTCTCAGGCGGTATCGGCTTGTAATCATTGTCGCTCCAGGCATTCACCACCCGCGCAGACTTGACGACGACCGTCTCGTTAAAGGCGAAAGACAATAGGGCGATGACCACGCTGGCGAGCACGATTGGAGCCAGCATCTGATGCGCGGAAACGCCCGCGGCCTTCATGGCCACGACTTCGCTGTTCTGATTGAGTGCCACAAAGGCGATGAGGGTGCCGAGCAACACGGAAAACGGCAGAAAGCGGGAGATCAGCTGCGGGATTCTAAGTGAAACGTACTTCCAAAGTTCGGGATCGCCGTTGCCCGGAACTGCAAGGATTTTGCCGGATTCGCCCAGGAGGTCGAGAGTCATCAGCACCAGGACAAGCCCGACCAGGACGGCTAGGCTGCGAGTCAGGAACAGCCGCACTGTATACAATGCCAGCTGCCGCGATGGGAAAAAGCGGAAACCGCTCACGCCGACCGCACCTTCGGGAACAGTCCACGAATGCTGCGGACCAGCTTGGCCGCTGCCCATTCCAAGGTACCGATCGGCTGCCCGCCCGGGCGGTGCGCAATCACATGGTACATCCAGCCGATCAGCGCCGCGAGCCCTGCAAATGGGACCCACAAGGCAATCAACGGGTCCACCCGTCCCTGTTCGCCTGCGAACTCCCCGTACTGATTGATCTTGTGATAGCCGACCATCATCAGGATCCCGACGAAGATGCCGAGCGCCGAGGTGCTTCGCTTGGGCGGTACTGCCAGGGCGACTGCAAGCATCGGCAACATCAGCATCATCAGAACTTCCACCAGCCGGAAGCTGAGATTGGCCTGAGCGCCGATCATCTGGGCGTAATTTGCCGCCTTCCCGCCGTAGCCGAGTAGAAAAAGTTCGTGCAAATAGAGCTCGTCGAAGTCGATTCCGCGCTTCCTGAACTGATCGATTGGGGGGACCTTTATCGGCAGGTCGTAGCTGGCGAAGGTCAGCGTTCGCGGCGTCGGGAATTTGGGGGATTGCTGGATCAACTTCCCGTTCTTCAGCCGTAGCAGAATCATCTGCTGATCGTCCGTCGAAAGGAATTGCCCAGCTTGGGCGGTCGCGGCGATACTCATTCCGGAAGGTTGGTTGGCAGCGACGAATATGCCCTGAAGGTGCGTGCCCTTGTTCTCGCTCCGATCGATCCGGATCGTCAGCTTCCTGCCGAGAGTGGTGTACTCGCCGACCTTGATCGATGCACCGAGCGCCCCCGAGCGCAGGTCGAAACGGAGGCCTTCGTAGCGATAATGGGCGAACGGCTCGAGGTAGCCAACGATGCCGATGTTCAGCGCCAGCAGCACCACGGCATAGATGTACGGAACGCGCAGCAGGCGTCCGTATCCGACGCCGATCCCGCGAAGCGCGTCGAGCTCCGACGACAAGGCCAGCTTCCGGAACGCCAGCAGGATGCCCAGTAAAAGCCCGATGGGAATGCCGAGGGAGAAATACTCCGGGAGAAGGTTGGCCAGCATCTTCCAAACGACGCTGACCGGCCCACCCGCGTCGACGACGAAGCTGAACAGACGCAGCATTTTGTCGAGAACGAGCAGCATTGCCGCCAGAATCAGCGTTCCGAGCAGCGGCACGGCAATGGACCGGGCCAGATATCGATCGATCAAGGTCAGTCGGTGCAAAATTCGAACGTCCCCGCACCATCATTTGGCCGCAAAGCGCGCCGACATAGTATTGGGGGCCGTCTCATCTGCCGGCCCTTCAACTGAGGCTCATAGCGGACCGGCTGGCAAAATCATGTCGAAAACGCATTCGGATGAAGAGGAGCAGGGGAGCGCCTTAGCCGCGCTCTGCTCGGTCCGGTGCGCCAACCGCCCGCGAATTGCGCTACTTTCCAATCCGAAGTCCACTCGCAACCTCGCCGAGCTTTCCAAAATTCGAGACTATTGTGCGGATCATCCGGATATCTTCCATTACGAGGTGGAACGCGCGGACCAGATCGGCGACGGGCTCCGAACCATCGCTCGAATTCGCCCGAAGATGCTGGTCATCAATGGCGGGGACGGAACCGTCCAGTCTGCGCTGACTGAAATGCATAACGGCCGCTACTTTGGGGATCAGCCGCCGCCGGTGTCGGTGCTGCCAAGCGGCAAGACGAATTTGATCGCGCTCGACCTCGGCGTCCGCGGCGATCCGATTTCTGCCCTCGAGCGGCTGGTTGAGATTGCCCAGGGTGACCTTCAGCCGCACATCGTTGAACGCGAAGTGATCGCGCTGAGGAAGGACGGATCCGAGCGGCCAGTGATCGGGATGTTTCTCGGCGGCGCTGGACTCGCCGACACCATGCTTTTCTGCAGGCACAAGATTTACCCGCTCGGCCTGCCGAATGGGCTTAGCCATGTGCTTGCCGGGATCGCCCTGTTCGTTCGCCTGCTGCTGAAGTTGAAGGCTAGCTTCCTGCCGCCGCCGCCGCAACCGACCGAATTGCTGCTGCGTAAGCGCGGCCGTCTGTCGGGCAAGTTCGTGTTCCTGGCCGTGACCACGCTCGAGAAGCTGCTTCTGGCCTCCCAGCTTGGCGGGGAGGGCCGCGGACGTCTCAAGCTGGTGGCGATCGAAGAGAGGCCCGCCTCGGTCATACGCGCAATCTTTACCGGGATCGCGGGGGGATATCGCGGTCAGAAGATGCGCGGAATCCACTTCGCTGAAGTGGACGAGATCGAGATTGAAGCCGATAGTTCGAGCGTGATCCTCGACGGCGAAATCTTCCGCACCGAAAAGGGGCGGCCGATCCGTCTTAACCCGGCCGAGCCTCTGTCGTTCGTGAAGCTCGCGGCCTAAGCGCCGCTTCAATGGCTGAAACCATTCGCGACCTCGTCGCCGCCGAGCTCTCAGAGCCGCTAGATCCGCGCGTCACCGCGGTCGCGGAAGCGATTGCCGCTCGCCACGACCCCTCGTCGCGGGCAGTCCTGTTCTACGGTTCCTGCCTTCGCGAGAGCCAGCTCGAAGGGCGGATGCTCGACTTTTACCTGATCGTCTCCGATTACGGCACTGCCTACGACAAGCGCTGGCTGGCCACAGCGAACCGCCTGATCCCGCCGAATGTCTTCTACTTCGAAAAGGACGGCCTTGCCGCCAAATATGCGGTGCTGAGCGAACCAGACTTTGCTCAGGAGTGCGATACATCGGCGCGAACCGCGTCAGTCTTCGCTCGCTTCGCCCAACCGAGCCGGCTGGTTTGGATTTCGGATGAGGACGCGCGCAGCCGCTTTATTTCTACGGTGGCCCGCGCAGCTCCCGCGCTCCTCCGGCTTACCCGTCCGACTTTGCCCGACAATGAAGCGAATGATCCGCTTCAAGTGTGGAAGAAAGCATTCCGCCTCACCTACAGTGCAGAGCTCCGCGCTGAAAGGGATTCACGGCCGGAAGCGATCGTTGACTCGGATCCGGAGCGTTATCGCCGCTTCGCAGAGGCGGCGGGGTTTCTCGAGAAGCGAAGCTTCACCGGAGCCCAACGATGTGCTTCAGAAGAAGCGTGGCGGCAGTTCCAGCGAAGAGGCAAGCGCGCGTCGATCCTGCGACTGATCAAGGCGAGTTTCACCTTCGCCGGGGGCGCCGAGTACATTGCATGGAAGATCAACCGTCACGCCGGCACGCGGATCAAGCTCAAGCCCTGGCAGCGTCGTCACCCCCTGCTCGCGGGGATCAGCCTGCTGCCGCGGCTCCTGAAGTCTGGCGCGATTCGCTAGCTGAGCGACTGAGCGCCGAGGCAACGGCCGAAGCGAGTGCCGCCACCGTGAAAGGTTTGCGAAGAAGCTCGTAGCCGACAAGGTCGTCGGTCTCGCCCTCTCCGACGTAGCCGGTGACGAACAGCACGGCGAAATCACCTCGCCGCTGCTTCAGGACTCGTATGAGTTCGGGACCGGTCATTTCGGGCATGATGATGTCGCTGATGACGAGATCGAAGGTTTGGCCGTCGAACAGCTGGATCGCGTCCGCTCCGCTCTCGCAGGCGACGGGCTCATAATCGAGATCCTGCAGCGCTTCGACAGTCGCGGACCGGACGCGCGGGTCGTCCTCGACGACCAGGATTCGCGCACCGGCCACCCGGACCTCGTCTGCGCCCTCATTCGCCGTATGCAGCCGCACGGGCGGCTCGACGCGGGTTCGCGGCAGGTAGAGCGAAACCGTCGTCCCTTTGCCGACCTGGCTTTCGATCCCCACTTCGCCGCCCGACTGGTGCGCGAAGCCGAAAATCTGGCTGAGACCGAGCCCCGTTCCCTTGCCGACCGGCTTGGTCGTGAAGAACGGTTCGAATGCGCGCTCCAGGACCTCGGGGCTCATTCCGCAGCCGGTGTCGCTAACGGAAATCTGGACGTAATCGCCGGCCTGGACGTCCCCGACCTGATTGGCGCCGAGACTCACGTTGCGGGTCTCTATCCGCATCCGGCCCGTCCCGTTCATCGCGTCGCGTGCGTTGACGGCAAGATTGACGATCGCATTCTCGAGCTGGTGCGGATCGACGTAAATGGGCCAGGTTCCGCGCGCGATCTCGACCTTCATCCGAATTCTCTCGCCCAAGGTGCGGTCGAGCAGGTCGGACATGCCGCCGACAAGCTCGCCGGCGTCGACCCGTTCCGGCAGCAGCGGCTCTGACCGGGCGAAGGACAACAACCGGCGGGTGAGGGCGGCGGCACGGGTCGCCCCTTCCATCGCATTGTTGAGGTGGTTCATCACCTCGCGACGTGGACCGTTGAGACGCCTTCTGGCGAGGTCGATACCGCCAACAACGACGGCAAGCATATTGTTAAAGTCGTGCGCGATCCCCCCGGTGAGCTGCCCGACGGCCTCCATTTTCTGGACCTGCCGGAGCTGGGATTCCGCGGCCTGCCGCTCTTCTGCTTCCGCCCGCAGCGCCTCGTTCGCGGCTCTTAATTCCTGCGTTCGATCCGCCACCGCCATTTCCAGCACTTCCGCGCGCTCGGTTTCGCTCTGAGCCAGCCGTCGCGCTGCGGCATTCTGGCGAAGCGCCTGAACCGCAACCAGGCCGAGGAAGATTGCGCCCGCGCCGACCAGCACACCGAGCCAGCTTAGATATAGGGTGAGTTGATCGGCCCGGGCCGAAAACACCGTCGATTGCTGCATCCGCTCCTCGAGCGACGTCTGCTCGCTGTCGGCGATCTCTCTCAGCTTCGCGTGAAGCGCCGGCTCGAGCGGGGCGCGGCTCGCAGCGTAATAGTAGCTGATGCCGTAGCTGCTTTTGGGTTTGATGACGCCGGTGGCCTGTTCATGTACGATCTTCGCGACGTTGGCGAACTTCGCGCCAAGTTGGTCGTAGAGGCTCTGAAGCTCGTCGACGCGGCGTTCCTGGTCCGGACTGTTGGTGACCAGCTTTCGAAGCTGCAAGATCTGGGACCCAGCCAGCGTCCACTGATCGTAATAAATATTGCCGCTGGTCTGGACGTCCTGATCCAGTGCGAACCGGCCGAGCGCCGCTTCAGACCGGGAGATGCTGGCGTCTACCGAGCGTGTGAGCAGGTATACGTCGTACGAGTGTCTTTCCAGCTGAATCGCTTCGTCCCGGTCGCTGTTCGACATGGCGACCAGGAAGACCATCGCGAGAAGAACGAGCACCGCGATGAGCGCTCCCGCCGCCGCGCCGCCGCGCCGCCAGTCGAAGCGCATGTCGTCCCCGCCCGAGATCATGGCGTCAGTGTAGACCTCTCCCGCTTCCGGCGGAAGTCTGAGCGGCTCGTTCTAAATGCAGCCCGTCGCTCTTCCGGCCGCGGCGAACATATTCAGGATCTCACCGACCTGTTCGCTCGAATGTTCGGCGCAGAGAGAGCAACGCAGCAAAGTCATACCCGCGGGCGTGGCTGGCGGCCGCGCCAGGTTGACATACAGCCCTTCCTTCAGGAGGGCTTCCCACATCGCTGCGCCGGTCTCCAGATCGGGCATGATGACGGCGATGATTGCCGATTGCGGCTTGTCGGTGCCCAGCGTGAAGCCAAGCTGCTTCAGCCCACCGTGCAGGCGCTTGGAATTTTCCCACAAATGCGCGCGCTTGTCCGCGCCATTCATCAGCTTGCGGATCGAAGTCGCAGCGGTCGCGACGACCGATGGCGGGAGCGAGGCGGTGAAGACGTAAGGGCGGCAAACCAGGCGCAGGATCTCGAACTTCGGGTGGTTGGAAACGCAAAACCCGCCAACTGTCCCGACCGATTTGGAGAAAGTGCCGATGATGAAGTCGACCTCATCGATTACGCCCTGCGCTTCGGCGACTCCGCGGCCATGCTCGCCGATGAAGCCCATGGAGTGCGCCTCGTCGACTAGCACCATCGCTCCTGCCGCCTTCGAGACTGCCACCATCTCCTTCAGCGGAGCGATGTCGCCCAACATAGAATAGACGCCTTCCAGAACGACCAGCTTGCCGGCCTCCGCGGGAATGCGTCTCAGCCGCTTTTCCAGCGCGTCGACGTCGTTGTGGCGGAAGGGCACGATCTGCGCGTTGCCCATCGCGCAACCGTCATAAATGGACGCATGGCTGTCGATGTCGAGGACGACATAGTCATCCTTGCCTGCGATGGTTGAGATGACGCCGAGATTGGCCTGATATCCGGTGGAAAAGACCATCGCGTGATCCATTGCGTAGAATTCGCGAAGCGCGCCTTCGACGGCGCGGTGGCCGGCATAGGTGCCATTCAGCACGCGGCTCCCCGTGGTTCCCGAACCGAATTCATCGAGAGCCTCTTTTCCGGCCGCGATCACGTCCGGGTCGAAGGTCATTCCCATGTAATTGTAGGTCCCGAGAAGGATCGTGCGGCGACCATTGCAGATGGCGACGGTCGGGCTTTCAACTCCCTCCATTACCAGGTTGAACGGGTCGGTGACCCCGCTCTCGAGCAGCTTTTCGCGCTGCTCGATTAGCGGATCGAACTTGGAGAAGAGGTCGCTCACCTTCTGGATAGCTCGCGCACCGCGGCGACCAGCTGGCCCACGGTCTCGATCTCGGCCTGCATATTCATGGTGATGAGGATGTCGAACTCATCCTCAATGGACGCGACGAAATCGAGCACAGTGAGGCTGTCCCACTCGAGGTCCTGCTGGAACCGAGTTTCGGGCGTGATCGCCGCGCCCTTTTTGTTGAACGGCTCGATCAGCGCTTCAACGCGAGTAAATGTTTCATCGCTCTGGTTCATCGCCTCGCCCTATGCGTGGCGGCAGCCTTTCGCAACGCAATGGGGCGCCAATGCGGCGCCGGTGGGGCGGTGATGGAACTGCCTGGGAGGCCTAAGCAGGCGCCTTGGCAGGTGGCGAAGAATCCGCAACCGGTGCGCGTCTTGAACCCGCGAAGATGCTCGGTCGCAGCCACGAACTGATCCTGCGGGTCAGGCGAAGATCGCCCTCAACGATCAGTTGGCCGGCGAGGACCGCGTCCCGATAACTTCGATCGCCGATCCAAACCTCACTCATTGTCCTGGCGGTGGTGGTGAAGAAGACGTCTACGTCGCGTCCCGGCTGAGTGATGCAGACATCGACTTTGCCGTCGCGGACCAGCAGCCACCAGTCGCGCTGCTCCGGAACGTCGTTGAACCGGAACTGGATCACCGTCTCGCTTCCGGGAAGCTGGGCCGGTTCGATGCTTCGCTCAAGATAGAGCATGAGCATTTCGACATCGAGATAGTCGGTCGCCAGCGTGTTGCGCGCCCAGCACAAGCCCCACTCGCCCAGCGCAATGATGATCGGCTTGAGCTCCTCGCAAGCTGTGGTGGGATAATATTCGAACCCCCGCTGGCCATTGATCCGTCGCCGCACTACCAGCCCCTCGGCTTCGAAATATTTCAGCCGTGCGGTGAGCAGCGCCGGGGAGATATCGCCAAGGCCGCGCTGGAGCTGGTTGAAGCGGCGGCTGCCCATCAGCAATTCGCGAATGATGAGGAATGTCCAGCGCTCGCCGAGAATCTCCGCGGCTTTGGAAATTGGGCAGAACTGGCCGTAGTTCATGGCGCCTCCGCTGCTTCCGGATACACCGGGCGCGGGACGCCCATCTACTTCAATAATTGTAGTTCGTTCCTTCAGAAGCTGAACTTGGAGGGCACGCGTATTGGGCGGAAAGCGGAGGCGCCGGCAATCGCCGGGGTGTGTGAGGGAGAAGCCGAAATGCCGTTGGTTACGATCGACGTTATCAAGGACGTGTTTACGCCCGATCAAAAGAGGTCGATGATCGAGAAGGTCACCGACGCGATGGTGGCGGTCGAAGGTGAATCGCTGCGCCCCGTCACTTGGGTCAAGATCAACGAGATCGCGCAGGGGGACTGGGGGATCGGCGGAAAAGCGCTGAACGCCGCCGCCGTGCATACGATGAGCGCCTGACGCGACAGTGCGGGCGGCAGGTTCGGCAAGTGTGGACTCCTACAACCAGCCCGCCTGTCGATACCATTCGGCGGTGCTCTTCAGCCCCTCGTCGGTATCGATCTCCGGCCGCCAAAGGGTCTCCGGGGGCCGCTTAGCGGGGTCGACCGCCCAATCGCGATGGCTGAAGTACGCGGCGCGGTCGGGCGAGAGCTTGGCGCGCCCGCGGCGCACCAGCTGGTCGATTGCCGCGCCGAGTTTCAGCATCGTACCCGGCACCGACAATGACAGGTTGCGCCGACCCACCGCGTGGCCGATCGCCTTCGCCAGTTGCTTGTGGGTCCATCCGCCCGGCCGGCCGTCATCCGGCTCGAACATAGCGCCCACGATGTCGTCCGCTTTAGCCAGCCGAAGCAGTAGCCGGGCAAGATCGCCCACGTGGATAACCGAGACCCGGCCGCGCGGCGGAAGCAACATCAGGCCCAGCTTCGCCATTCGGAAAAGTTCGAGAGTCTCGCGGTCTCCCGGGCCATAGACCGCCGGTGGCCGCACCATCGCCCAGTCCAGTCCCGATCGCTGGACCAGTTCCTCGGCGCGCGCTTTCGATCCGCCGTAATTGGACAGCTTGGGTTCCCGAGCGGCGAGCGACGAGACGTGAACGAACCGGGTCACCCCTGCAGCTGTCGCCCCGGCAAGCATCGCCAGCGTTCCCTGGACGTTGCCGCGTTCGAACTCCGCCGGGTCGCGCGGATTGAGGACACCCGCGATGTGCACGGCCGCATCCGCGTCCTTCACCAGGTCGCGAAGGCTGGACGGCGCGTCGAGCGAGCCTTCAACCCAGCGAAGCCCGTCCTTGGGTTGCTGCGGGCGCCGAGTCAGCGCGTTCACCTTGTGCCCTGCGGCCAATGCAACGTCGAGAAAGTGCGATCCGACGAAGCCGGTGCCGCCGGTCACCGCCAACTTCATAGCGGCGACCACGCTCCATCCGGCGAATCCTCCGCTTGCTCGGTTTCAGCTTCTGACCCGAGCCGCTGGAGCAGCGCGTCGAGCAATGCGTCCATGCCCTCGCCGGTCGCGGCCGAAATCGCCAGCGGGTCGGTCGCGCCCGCTTTGACCAGTGCGCGCTTAGCCTTCTCGACCTGCTTCGCGCCGAGGATGTCGATCCGGCTAAGCGCCACCACTTCGGGTTTGTCGGTCAGGCCCTCGCCATAGGCGTCCAGCTCATCGCGGACGGTCCGCCATGCACCTGCGGGGTCGTCGCCGGCGGCATCGACCAGGTGCAGAAGCACGCGCGTGCGTTCGACATGGCCGAGGAAGCGGTCGCCGATCCCGGCGCCTTCTGCTGCACCCTCGATCAGGCCGGGAATATCGGCCATCACGAATTCGCGGCCTTTGTGGCGAACGACCCCAAGCTGCGGCGTAAGGGTGGTGAATGGGTAGTCCCCGACCTTGGCGGTTGCGTTGGTGACCGAATTGAGGAGCGTCGATTTGCCTGCATTGGGAAGTCCCACCAGCCCGACGTCGGCAAGCAGCTTCAGCCGGAGCCACACCCACATCTCTTCGCCCGGCCAGCCGGTGGTGTGCTGCCGCGGAGCGCGGTTTGTCGAGGTCTTGTAGCTCGCGTTGCCGCGGCCGCCGCCACCGCCCTTGAGCAACGTGATCCGCTGGCCGTCGTGAGTCAGATCGGCGAGCAGGCTCCGCTCTTCATCGTCAGCGAGGATTTGCGTTCCGACCGGGACCTTGACGACCAGGTCTCTGCCGCCCGCGCCGGTCCTGTTCGCGCCAGATCCGCCTTTGCCCCGCGGCGCTCGAAAGTGCTGCGTATAGCGGAAATCGATCAGGGTATTGAGGCCGGGTACCGCCTCGAAGATGATGTCGCCACCCTTGCCGCCGTCGCCGCCGTCCGGTCCGCCATATTCGATGAATTTCTCACGGCGAAAGCTGACCGCGCCCGGACCGCCGCCGCCCGACTGAATGTAGATTTTGGCCTGATCCAGGAAGTGCATCGCAATCGCCGGTTAGGGGATAGATAGCGCGAGAGAAAGCTTCACCCGTCGCCAGGTGAGCAATAGAATCGGCAAACGGACTCAACGATGGTTCGAACATAGTCGTCAGCGACGGTCTGTCCGGCAATGAACATGCGAAAATAAATCGGCCCCGCGGCTGAGGCGAAGAGCGCTTCGCGATCCACGTCAGCAGGAAGTTCGCCGCGCTCGATCGCGGCGTCGAACATCGGCGCGAGCTGCGCCATTCGCTGCCGGAAATAGTCCTGCATGTAGTCCGATTTGCCTCGAAGCTCGGCCGCTACTCTTAGGACGGCGGGTCCAGCGGGTGATCCGAGCACCTCAACCAGCTTGCGAAGTATCGACGTTAGATCCTCGGCAAAGCTCTTGCCCAGATCGGGAATGACCTCCGCGCCCGCCCGCGCCACCCACGCGTCGATGATTGCGTCCCAGCGATCCGGGAAGCGCCGGTACAGTGTCGATCGTTCGACACCCGCCCGCTGCGCGACGGCAGAGAAGGTGCAGGCGTCGACTCCGTCTTCAACGATAAGGTCCCGGATTGCCTGCTGAATTCGCGTCGTCACATCCGCTGTTCGGCCTCCGGGACGCCGCCGTGTATTCGAATCCATCACAGTTGAAGGTTGATTTGCCATCATTCATCCGCTAACGCAACAGAGTGTTGCATTAGCAAGGTGTATCCCACATGTCGATCAATATCAACGCGGCTCGCCGCCAGCGGGCCGCGCAAATCTTTGTTTTTCCGGATTTTCATCCCTCCTGGACTGCCACATGACGACCCCGGAGAATGCGCCGCGGGTTCTGATTGCCGGAGCTGGTGGCGGAGTCGGGCTCGCTTGTGCCGAAGGATTTACTGCCCATGGCGCGAAGCTGGTCCTCACCGACTGCGACGGACTGGCCCTGAGTACGGCGGCCAGCCGCCTGGGCGCTATTTCGCGCCACTGCGATGCCATTGGAAGCTGTAGCGTCGATATCCTTGCCGAGGAGATGAGGTCTCTCGTGCCTGCCTTGGACGTCGTCATCAACGCGGCTGGCCGGGGCTATGTCCGAACGCTGGCGATGGCGCGAGTAACCCAGGCGATGCTCCCGCTCCTGCGGAAAGGGTCAGGCCGGCGCCTCGTGTTCAATATCCCGTCAACGGGCCGATTCCCGGATCCGGACGGGATGTTCCCTTACGCCAGCTCGCTCGACGGGTTCCAGCGGCTCTCGGCGGTGCTGAAGGAGCAGACTCGCGGAACCGGGATTGAAGTCGTGACGATCGTTCCGGAGTTGGTTGTCGCGCGCAAACCCACGCGGTCCGCTACGGATCGAGGCGCCGCCCCACTCGTCGTCGACAGCCGGCGGACTGCGGAGCGAATTCTCGAACTCACGCGTGCGGCGCGGCCGGAATGGTCGGGAACGGCGCGGCCAACAGCCCGGCATGGATAACAGGCATCGTCCCGGCGCCACGAAGGGTCTAGAAGACCTTTCGGATCTCCAGTTCGATCGTCCGGCCGATTGGGTCCCGGTATCCCGGCTGGTACTGGAGCGGGGTGATTCCGAATGAGTCACGCACGCTCTGCCGGCTGTCGGTCAGGTTGAGGGCGTCGATCGAGAACCGGAGCCCCTTCGTCCATTTGATGCCCGGAACGATTCGCCGCGCATCGGCAAAGGCGCGGAGGTTTATCGTCATCAGTGGGGAGAAGGTGAGCGTGTCGGTTGCGCCATTGCTTCGTGCGAGCAACGAACTCCGGCTCCGCCAAGTCACGCCGATCCGGGCGCCGATCCCACCGGAGGTGATTGCCGCCGTTCCGTCCAGCTGATGCCGGACACGGCCGCCGCCGACTCCAATCGCGCCGCCGCCGAGAAGGTCCACCGGATCCAGGCCGGACCGGATCACGATCCTGTCGGAAAAAACCACGGAATGGTTCGCGGTCAACTGAAGATAGGTAGTCGGGGCAACGCGGCCCCGGCCCCGTTTTGCCCCTGGCGCCGCGCCGCCGATCCGGGTGTTCATGCTGAGTCCCCATCGCAACCTCTTCTCCTCCTCGGAGTCGAAGTTGACGGGACGCAGGTCGATCGTCGTCAGATTGCCGCTCGAATCGCGAACAAACCGATCCGGGAAGGCGAGCATTATAGCCGCGCTCTCGTCGGGTAACGACGAAACAAAATCGCGGCGGCCGGTGTCGGTATATTCGCCGCTCAGCTGCAGATTGAGCCTCTTGATAAGGGTGAGCTGTGCGGAAAGGCGGCGGATCTGGTCTGTCTCCGGCCTGAGCGCCGGATTGCCGCCGGTGATCTCCGTCACCTGCACGGTGTTGCCGGTCAACGGATCGAAGGCGAATGCGTTTGGCGATTGAAGGGTTGGACTGCCGAGCAACTCCACGCTCGCGGGCATCTCATTGTGCTCGATGCCTCCATGAATTCGAAGAGCGGTCAGCGGTTGCCAGCTCAAGCCCAGTGCATAATGAACCAGGTCGCCGGCGTCAGAGAAATGATCGAGCTGATACTCGCCGGTCGCGTCCAGATCGCCAAGCTGCGGAAGAACGCCCGCTGAGCGGCTCGTCAGCGGTACGTCGACAGAACCGCGGATCGCCTGCTCAGATCGGTGAACATCCCGATTACCGAACGCGCCGATCGTGCTCGAC
>Ga0207698_10000692_pt1 | contig 19620 bp, 23 predicted proteins | sample KBSCornC22_FD_184298 | JGI IMG/M metagenome (GOLD analysis project Ga0207698, IMG submission 184298) | Corn rhizosphere microbial communities from Kellogg Biological Station, Michigan, USA - KBS Corn C2-2 (SPAdes) (version 2) | ecosystem: Host-associated > Plants > Roots > Rhizosphere > Soil ... | reverse complement strand
TGTGAGCCCGGCAGAACGATCGATGCGACAGCGAGAACCCGCACCACGGTGACGTTCCACCCGAAGCGCCGGGCGAGGCCGGAGCAGACTCCCGCGATGATGCGGTCGTGACGGGGGCGGACCAGGGTGGGGATCGACGTGGTTGTCATGCATCCAGCCTCTCCCGGCGATAGCCGAGACGCCAGGGGGTTAGCCCCCGGAGCCGACCTGGAGCATCCCGTCGACCAGCAGCTCGCGCACTTCGGCCACGGTCGCGCGGCGCAATTCGGGCAGGTCGCTCTCGAGCAACTCGGCGACCGCCGCCACGATCGTTCCGAGGGTCAGCTCGCCGTCGCACGCGCCGACGATGGCGGCCAGCTCGGTGCCGACCCGAAGCTCGCGGCGGAATCCACCGCCCTGGCGAAGCACGAGGACGGTCGGGTCGGGCTCCCCCGGCCAGTGGCTGCGCTCCTCGGTCACGTCGCCGGCGACCACCAACCGGGCCGCGAGCACCTCGTCGTCGCTGCGCGCCGCCTGCCAGTCGGCGGCGGCCAGCGCCGACCCGAGATGGCTACCGAGGCCGGCAGTTCCGCGGCCGAGCGGAGCCTCGAGGCGCTCGACCCGGCGCAGGCGCGGTGCGGATGCCGTCGCGGGCCGGCGGAGCACCAGGTAGCCGAACCCCACGCCGGTCACGCCGCGCTCCGCGAAGTCGTCGAGCCACGCGGCGCACAACCGCTCGAACTCCTCCGTGCCGACCCGGGTTCCGCCGTCGCGGATCCAGGTCTCGGCGTAGCGCGCCGGGTCTTGCCGCTCGCGTTCGATGATCCAGGCGTCGAGGCCGGCAGCATCCGCCCAGCCCGCTGCGCGCTGCAGGCCGTCGGTGCCGACCCCGGGCGGATCGGCCCGGTACTCCCAGTTGCCCAGCAGCTGGGCGATCCCACCCGGGGCCAGGTGCTGGTGCGCGCCGGTGACGACCGCCTCGACCAGGCTGTCGCCGACCATCCCGCCGTCGCGGTACTCGTACTCCGGCACCCCGGTCGAGCGCGGCGTGATGACGAAAGGCGGGTTGGAGACGATCCGGTCGAAGCGCTCGCCGCCGACCGGATCGAACAGGCTGCCGGATCGGAACTCGATGGTGGTGATCCCGTTGAGCGCGGCGTTCAGCCGGGCAAATGACAGCGCTCGCTCGGAGATGTCGGTCGCGACGACCCGGTCCGCCCAGCGCGACACGTGCATCGCTTGGATGCCGCAGCCGGTGCCCAGGTCGAGCGCCGACTCCACCGGATCGGGAATGAGCAGGCCGCTCAGCGTGACCGACGCGCCCCCGACCCCGAGCACGTGGTCGGTGCGCAGGGCTCGGCCGGTGGCCAGCTCGCCCAGGTCGCTGGCGATCCACCACGAACCGGCACCCTGGGCATCCAGGAAGTCGTACGGCCGCAGATCGACCAGGGCGACGACCCGTTCGTCGCGCACCTCGCACAGCCCCAGCTGGTTCGCCCCGGCAAGAGTGACGTTCGCGAGCGCGGCCGCGGCAGCCCCGATGTGCACCGGTGTTCCGAGCAGGAACAGCGCCGCCAGTGCCGCGAGCGGGGAGTCGTCGCCGTCGAGTGCGCGCAGGGCGGGAACCCGGTTGCCCCGCTCGAGGGCGGCTTCGGCATCCTGGCCCCAGAGCGCCCCGAGGGCGTCGACGGTGTAGCGGGCGCCGGCCAGGTCTGCGCGCAGTCGTTCGATCAGCGCGAGGTCCACGGCTCCATCTAAGCCGAGGAGCCGCATGCCGACCGACTCGGACGCGGTCGGCTCAGTTGCAGAGCACCGACAGGATGTTGCCCGCCGGATCGAGGAACCACGCGATGTCAGGCCCCATGCCGGCCGCCTTGCCGCGCGCGATGCCCTTATCGTCTTGGTTCGTGCCGGGATACTTCTGGATCTCGATGCCCGCTGCCACCAGTTCGTCGACCGCGACATCGATGTCGGCGACCTCGAAGTTGAGCACGGTGAACTCGGCGGGCACGTGGTTGGGTTTGTCGTAGACGAAGACCGGGGCTCCGCCGGTGACGTCGAGCTGGATCCCCATCCCGGTGTCGAGCACCTTCACGCCCAGGGTGTCCCGGTAGAACGAGATCGCCGTGGGCAGGTCGTTGACCGAGAACCCGCTGAAACCGCCTGATGTCGTGAGCATGATGCCCTCTTCTCGCCTGCGTCGAACGCCATTGTGTACGCTGTTCACAATGTCACACGCGGGCGACCGCGTCCAGCGGCTGGATTGAGATCTTCGGCGGAGGAGCCACGATGTCGATTGCCCCGCGCGCCAACTACCGCCACGGTGACCTGCGTCAGGCCCTGCTCGACGCCGGGCTCGACATGGCTCGTGAGGGCGGCCCCGACGCCGTGGTGCTGCGTGAGGCCACCCGGCGCGCCGGCGTGTCGCCGAATGCGGCGTATCGCCACTTCGCCGACCGCACCGAACTGGTCGAGGCGGTCAGCGACGCGGCTCAGTCGCTGGTGGCCGGCGCGATCGAGGCCGAATGGGATGCCGTTCCCACCCGGCTGAGCGCCGCCGATGCCGCCCATGCGCACCTGGCCGCCGTCGGCCGGGGCTACCTGGGGTTCGCGCGCGACCATCCCGGACTGTTCCGCGCCGCCTTCACGGTGCCGGGCGACCTCGAGACCGCCCTCGACCCCGCGAAGGCGGGGCCGGGCGGCCGCACCTCGTTCCAGTTGCTGGCGACGGCTCTCGACGAGTTGGTCGCGGTCGGCGCCCTGCCGGCAGAACGGCGGCCCGGCGCCGAGTTCTCGGCCTGGTCGGCCGTGCACGGGCTCGCCATGCTGGTGCTCGAGGGACCGCTGCGCAACCTCGATCCCGAGGTGGCGCGCGCAGCGGGATCGCGGGTGATCGAGATGGTCGACCGGGGGCTCTGAGCCGGCTCGGCGGGCCGGCTGAGGGCGGGGTTAGGGTGGAGTGGATGAAGCCCCTCACCGACGCCGAGATCCGCGACTCACTCATCAATGCGGGCCCGGTCGATGCCGATCGGATGCCGTTGCCCGGCCTGCACGAGGTGCTCTGGTCGGAGCGCGAATACCTGGGCTGGCGCGATCCGGCCTCCCCGCAGCGCGGCTACCTCGCCTACTGGCGCGACGGACGAGCGGTGAGCGTCGTGCTGCGCGCATCGGACGTGCGGCTGCAAGCGGGATCCGCGATCTGCTCGCTGTGCAACACTCCGCAGCCAGCCGGGCAGGTCACCATGTTCACCGCGCAGCGCGCCGGCCGGGCCGGCGAACGTGGCGACTCGATCGGCACCTACATCTGCGCCGACCTGGCCTGCTCGCTGCTGATCCGGATGGCGCCTCCCGCATCCGAGCTGCTGCCGAGCCCCGACCAGGTGGTCGCCGACCGCGCCTCGCGGCTGACCGAGCGGCTCGACGGCTTCGTGTCCCGCATCCTCGAAGACGCCTAGAGGGGAGGCCGGTCCGACCAGATCGGGCCGGCGGGCTCGGGCCAGCGACCTCAGGCCGCGATGCTGGCGAGTGCCTGCTGCGCGGTCGGATACCGGCCGATGACGCGGCCTCGGGCATCCCGCACGGTGTAGCTCTCCCGTTCGCGGGTGACCGTGGCCTGCACAGTCTCGGACGACTCGTCCAGGATCGTCCACACGCCCAGCGGCATGGTGGTCGGCGAGACCGAGGTCATCGTTGCTCCAGCACCGCGCTCTGATGCCGGCGCACGTCGTCGACGGCGGCCGCCAGGGTGGCGCGCTGGCCGACCTCCACCGCGAACTGCGGGCAGTCGCCGACGTGCGCGACATAGACCGGCTTGACGTACTCGACGTAGCCCAGCACGTCGCCGCGATCAGAGAGTTCGAGAAGACCGTCCGGACGCAATCGGACCGCGACCCGCGTCGCCTGAGCAAGAACGGAGGCCAGCTCCGAGAGCCACCCGGTGCCGTCGTCGATGGCCGGTCGGCCCTGCGTCGTTGCAGTTCTCATGTCGCGCTCTCCGCCCCCTTATTGCCCGGAGCATATCCCCCGAACGGGGGGCCGGGCTATGGGGTCTTGCTGAGAGCTCGGTGAGAGGAGCGTTCCGGCTCAGGCCGCGCCGACCCGTCGGACCTCGTCGACCAGCCCGACGATCACTCGGCGCATGTAGGCCGCCCACGCCGCGCGCACGATCAGCGCCACGATCCACCCGCGACCCCGGCGACCGAAGAAGGTGTAGCTCCAGATGATTCGGGTTCCGCCCTCGGCCGGCTCGAAGCGCCACTCGGCGCGGGCGTGGTGCACCAAGGGTCCGAACACCTTGGTGAAATCGGTCAGTTCGTAGGCGAAGAAGCCGGGCCGCTCGACATCGGTCGTGGTCTCGAGCACCGAACTGCCATCGGACAGGTGCAGCGTGCGGGTCTGCCCCGAGGCATCCCACGCGCCGGTCTGGCCGCTGACCGAGACCACGGCCGGGATCACGCGGAAGCTCGGGTAGAAGCGCGCCGGATCACTGGGCGTCAGCACGTCGAAGGTACGCGCGGGATCGGCCGGAGCGATCGCCTGCACCTGAGCGCCGTGCCCGGCCGGTCCATGCTGTGTTCCTGCCATGACGGGGATTCGACGCCGCGGCACTGTCGGTTCGGCTCGGCCGGTTCGGCTCAGTCGGTCCGGGACAGCAGGTGGAACGGGATCGCCAGCGAGATGACGACCGCGATGATGCCCGAGAAGAAGAGCCACGGCGCCCACGCGACCGGCACCGAGAAGGCGTAGCCGAACAGGAAGAGCGCGCCGATGAAGAACGCGAACACCACGAGGAAGACGAAGACCTTCATGCGCTCAGCCTACCGGCGTGGGAGGCGACTACCGCGCTTGACAGGAGGACACCTCCTGTCGGCGGGTAGGGTGCCGTCATGCCAGCCCTCTCCCCCACCCTTCCCGTCGGCAGCCCGGTGTGGGCCGATCTGAGCAGTTCAGATCTCGACACGTCGACGTCGTTCTACGCCGCCGTGCTCGGCTGGACGCGGCGCGACTTCCCCGAGTTCGACGACTACGCCGACTTCCAGTTGAACGGCAAGGAGGTGGGCGGCCTGGCCCCCAAGGTCGGCGACGCGGCGGATGCCTGGACGGTCTATCTGAAGGTGGACGACATCCAGGCCACCGTGATCGCTGCGGCGGCGGCAGGCGGACGCGTGCTGCACGAGCCCTCGGCGGTGGCCGGGATGGGCGAATGGGCGCTGCTCGAAGACCCGTCGGGGGCCGAGGTGGCGATCTGGCAGGCCGGCCCGTTCGCGGGCTTCGAGGTCGTCAACGAGCCGGGGGCACCGTGCTGGTTCGAGCTGCACACGAAGGACTTCGCGGCCGCCGTTCCGTTCTACGAGCAGGTGTTCGGCTGGACGGTGACCTCGATCGGCGACAGCGACGATTTCCGGATGGTGGTGTTCGGCGAGCAGGGCACGGCCGGCGCCGGGATCCTCGATGCGGCACGGATCACCGCCGACGAGACCTCGCGCTGGATCGTGTACTTCGCCGTCGCCGATGCGGACGCCGCGGCGGCGCTGCTGACTGCCCACGGCGGCACCGTGTTCGACGGTCCCAGCGACACCCCGTTCGGACGGATGTCGCGCGCCGCCGATTCGACCGGGGCGCGACTGTGCCTCATGCAACTGCCCGACCGCGACCAGGGGAACTGAGATGCCGGCCTTCCGCACCGTGCTGCACCAGCAGGGCAACAACGTCGGGATCGTGGTGCCCGACGAGATCGTCGCCGAACTGGGCGCGGGCAAGCGACCGCTCGTGAAGGTGACGATCGACGGCAGGTACTCCTTCGTCTACACGGTCGCGGTCATGGGCGGCAGGAACATGATCGGCTTCAGCGCGGCGCACCGGGCGGCATCCGGATTCCGCGGCGGCGACGAGGTCGAGGTCGTCCTGCAGCTCGAGACCGCACCGCGCGAGGTCGAGATCCCGCCGCAGCTCGCCGCCGCGCTGGCGGCCGACCCGGTGGCAGCCGCAGCCTTCGACAAGCTGTCGTTCACCTTCCGCAAGGAGCACGCCCGGGCGATCAGCGAAGCGAAGGCCGACGAGACCCGGCAGCGCAGACTGGACAAGATCCTGGCGGGGCTGCGCGGCGAACAGCCGTGACCTACCGCCAGGACTTGGGCCCGTCGGACCCCGCCGGGTAGCTGTCGAGTGGAACGGCGTTCTTCTTCCATGCCGCCAGCACGGGCGCGACGATCCGCCAGCACTCCTCGGCGACGTCGCCCCGCACCGAGAGCGTCGGGTCTCCGTCCAGCAGTTCGGCCAGCACCTCGCCGTACGCGCTCAGCTCGCTCGGGGCGAACTGGGCGTTCATGGTGTCCCACTCGAGATCGAAGGGGTCATCGCGCCCATTCGTGACCAGGTCGAATTCGAGCACCGCGGGATTGACGCCGATCCGCAGCCTGGCCGGCCGAGATGGACCGCTGAATCCGGTGGGCAGGTGAGGCACGTCGCGGAAGGTGAACACGATCTCTTGGCGCGGATTGCCGAGCGCCTTGCCCGAGCGCAGGACGAACGGAACGCCATCCCAGCGCCAGGTGTCGACGGCCACCGTCATCTCGGCCAGGGTCTCGGTCTTGCGCGCGGGGTCCACGCCCTTCTCGGAGGCATAGGCCGGCATCGTCCTGCGCCCGACCTTGCCCGCCGTGTAGCGGGCGCGACGGCTCTCGGTGCCGTTCGCCAACCACGGGCGCGTCGCCCTGAGCGCCTGCGCCATCGCCCCGCGGAGGTCTTCGGAGCCGATGGATGACGGCGGCTCCATCGTCGCCAGAGCCAGGACCTGGAGCAGATGGCTCTGAATCATGTCGACCAGGGCCCCCGCCTTGTCGTAGTAACCAGCTCGGCCCTCGAGCCCGAGCGCTTCTTCGATCACGATCTCGACATGCGACACGTTCTGCGCACTCAGGAGCGGCTCGAAGACGCGGTTGGCGAAGCGCAGGCCGAGCAGATTGAGCACCGTCGACTTGCCGAGGAAGTGGTCGACCCGGAACACCTGCTTCTCGTCGACGAAGCTCTGCAGCAGCCGGTTCAGGGCCCGCGCCGACGCGAGGTCGGTGCCGAACGGCTTCTCGAGGGCGAGCACGATCCCGGACGGCATCTTCTCTCCGGCCAGAGCAGCACAGGCGAGCGCGGCGACCGCGGGCGGGAGGGCGAAATAGAGCGCGACGCGGCCCGTCGCCGCGTTGATCGCGCGCATCAGATCCGTCGCGCTGGTGGCATCGCCCTGCAGGTAGAAGGACTTCTTCCTGACCCGGTCGGCGAGGGCGGATGGCGAGCCCTTGAAGGCCTTTTCGATCAGCGACTGCCAGCGTGCGTCGGTCATCGGGGCGCGGTCCACCCCGATCAGCTGCAGTTGCTGTCCACGCGATGAGCTCAGCAGCGATGCGAGCCCCGGGAGCAGCAGCCGCGAGGTCAGGTCACCGCCCGCGCCCAGGATGATCAAGGTCTCGATGCGCGATGCCGCCATGCTGCGAGGTTATCGCGCGCTTCCTGGGGGTCGTCATGCAGGACTGCGAGGAACCTGGATGTCCTCTGAACGGGGGTAGACCGTGCGGTGCAGCTGGCGTACCTTCAGAGCAGACGAACGGCAGCGATCAGGGGGTGATCAGCCGTGGATCAGGGGGGACTGGTCGATAGTGTCGGCGCACTCGCGCCGTCGCGGCCCTGGATGACGCCCGTGCGCGCCCTGCTGATCATGCTGAGCGCCGTGCTGGGCGGCATCGCCCTCTCGGTGATCTTGGGATCCTCGCCCGCGCACGCCGCGGAGGGCGCCGGGGTCGGGCCTGACATCCCTCCCGGACCGGTCGCGACCGTCACGAGCTCTCTGCTCGGCACGGTCGACCGCTCGGTGACCGAGGCCGTTTCGACGGTGTCCACGGCGGTCGGCGCGGGCATCCCCCTCGTTCAGGACTCGGTGGGCGCGGTCGGGGACTCGGTGGCCACCCACGTCCCCGTCGCCGCGCCCATCGTGGCCCCGATCACGGCATCGGTCGAAGCGGCGCTCGGGGTCGTGAAGCAGGTCGTCGCGCCGCTTGACCCGTTGACAGCGTTCCCGGGCCGGCTTCTGGCGACTCCCGTCGAGCAGGCGGCAGCAACGGCGAGCGCCGGCATCACGCTCCTGACGGTCGCACTGCCTGCGAACTCGGCAGTCGGCAGCCTCCCCGCATCGCCGCGCGGCGTCGGATCCGACGGAGCGCTGCCCGGGCCGGTCCTGACGGGCGCACCAGGATCGCCCGCTGCCGCATTCGGTCTCGTGGTCGGGGCCATCGCCCTTTCTCTCCTCGGCGCTCGCCGACGACAGCATGACGAGACGCTGCCGGCGTCTCCGGCCTTCGACCTGGACACCTCTCCCGCCTGATCCCCGCTGCGCCGCCGGCTCGCTGACGGCCATGCGCACGACCGTCCCTCTGGGACGGCATCCACCACCGCGCCCGAAAACGGGGCGGTTCGATCAGGCACGCAAGGAGAAACAACCATGCAGTCATTCATCTGGAAGGCGCTCATCGGAGTCGCCTTCACCGGGGGCCTCCTGGCCCTCGGAGCCGGTGTCGCCCATGCCGACACCACCACATCGGGAGACGACGGGACCGGCTCGGGAAGCCAAGCCGTTCTCGGGCTGAACCTCCCGGTCACCGTGGGCGGCAACGCCATCTCGGTGCTGGGATCCTCGTCGAGCAGCGGTTCATCGGCCGGGGGCTCGTCAAGCACCGGCTCGTCGAGCACAAGCGGCTCGACACCGACCGCCACCACGAGCGGCAACACCTCGCTGCTCGGCGGGACGCAGGCCCTCATCGACGCCCACGCGCCGGTCACGGTCAGCGGCAACGCGATCTCGGTGATCGGCGACAGCGGGACGGCATCGTCGACCGTGGGCTCCGGCTCCGCGGCGGGCGCAACCGGCTCGGGAGTCGGCGGCACAGGCACGACGTCGGGCGATCACTCGGTGGTCGGCGGCACCCAGGTGCTCGGCGGAGCGTCGGCACCGGTGACCCTGAGCGGGAACGCGATCAGCGTCGCAGGCGACTCGTCGTCGAACGGTTCGTCGGCCGGTTCGTCGACCGGTTCGTTCGCGGGCCAGTCGGCGGCGGGAACCGGGGCGACCACCTCGGGAGACACCGGCATCCTCGGGGGCACGCAGGCGGCCCCGGGAGTCACGGCTCCCATCACCGCCTCCGGGAACGCCGTCAGCGTCCTCGGCGACTCCAGCTCGAACGGAGCAACCAGCGGCGCGACGGGCAGTTCCGGCTCCGGTTCGGTCGGCGGAACCGGAACGACCTCGGGTGATCACTCGGCACTCGGCGGCACCCAGGTGCTCGGCGGGGCGTCGGCACCGGTGACCCTGAGCGGGAACGCGATCAGCGTCGCCGGTGACTCGTCGTCGACGGGTTCCTCGGGTTCGTCCGCGGGATCAGGGTCGACCTCCCCGGCAACCGGCGTCACCACCTCGGGCGACCAGGGGATCCTCGGTGGATCACAGCTCGCCCCGACGGTGAGCGCCCCGATCACGATCGGCGGCGACGCCGTCTCGGTGATCGGCGACAGCTCCACGATCGGGAACACGGGCACCAGCACCGGCGGATCGGGCGGCGGTGAGGTGGGCGGCGTCGAGACCTTCCCGCCGACCACCTCCACCGCGGCGCTATCCGTGCAGGCGCTCGCCGAGACGGGGGTACCGGCCCTTCCGGGTCTCGCGCTCGGCGCTCTGCTGCTGATGGGCGGCATCGCGTTGATGCGGCCGAGCGTGGGGGTGCGCCGCTAGGCGTCAGCCTCCAGCCGCGGGAGCCGCGGCCGGTGACGGGGAGCGGGGGCTTGCCGTCACCGGCCGCTTCCTCGCGCCACGCGCCGGCCGGTACGCTCGGCGCATGACCGCGATCCCGACGACCGTCCCCGTCGAGTCCGCGCCGACGCCGACGCGGCGCAATCGCCTGGGCGTCATCGCCTTCGTGCTCGTGCTCATCGTGGTGGCGGCGCCGATCGTCGTCACGATCGTCACCGCGATCGTCGGGGGCGCATCCGGATCCACCGGCGGATCGACCGCAGACGCCGTCGGATGGTCGGTGCTGGGTGGCTTCATCGTCGGCGCGATGGCCGTCGCGGTCCTTTCTCCCCTGGCGATCGTCGCCGTGGTGCTCGCGATCATCAGCCTGTTCCGTCGGCGCGGCCGCAACGGCCTGGGCGTCTGGGCGCTGGTGCTCGGAATCCTGCCCGCCGTGACCGGCCCCTTTCTCATCCCCGTCACGCTCGACACGCTGTTCTAGGAGGCTCTCGGCCCATGGCCGGCATGCGCCGCATCCCCGTGCGTTCCTCGGTGATCGCGTCGGTCGGCTACGACGACGAGACCGCGGTGCTCGAGGTGGAATTCCGAAGCGGCGACCGGTACCGGTACTTCGCGGTGCCTCCCTCCGTGCATCGCGCCCTGCTGGAGGCAGAGAGCCCCGGCGCCTACTTCAACAAGCACATCAGCGACCGCTACCCGACCCGTCAGCAGTACTAACCCCATAGGGGTGGCACCCGAAGACGCGATACCCCCGCGAACCCCGACTCGACACACTGGAGCAGACGCGCCGGCGGGGGGCTGGTGCGTCCATTCAGAGGGGCAGCAGAGTGGCAGCGGGGGATTCTGCCGCGACCCAAGCGGAGCGGCAGCGCAGGTTGGCCGACGAGCACGCCCGGTTGGCATCCGTCGCCGGGCAGATGGCGCGCAACTTCGCCGCGGCCGCGGCCAGTGAGAACCGTCTGGCGCGCACGCTCATCGAACTCGAGCCGCTCGGCTACACCCTGCTGGCCGACCGCAAGTGGCCAGGATCGTCGCGCGCGAACGTCGACCTGATCCTGGTCGGACCGGGCGGCGTCATCATCGTCGACGCCAAGTCGTGGCGTGATGTGACGGTCGCCGCCGGCCACGTCTTCCGCGGCGAAGCAGACGTCACCGACGAGATCGAGCAGCTGGCCGACCTCGTCTTCCGCGCCCAGACCGGACTGGCCGAGATCGGCTTGGCCGCCGGCGAAGTCAGCGCGATGGCCGTCTTCACCAACAAGGTGCTTCCGCGCGCCGAGCTGTTCGGGGTGACCATGCTCGGCGAGGCCGCGGCCGTGACCGAGATCGCGCGCCGCGGCACCCGCCTCACGGCCGAGCAGATCGCCAGGGTCCGGACCGAGCTCGACCGGCTGTTCCCGCCGATGACGACGGGGCCGATCGACGTGATCGCCCCGCCCGACACCAGCGTTCCCGAGCCGGTGCTGCCCGCCGACATCCAGGCCTCTTCGCTCGTCGACTTCTCGTCGCTGGACACGTTGACCAGTCAGCAGATCCAGGATGCGCTGGTCGAGGGTGTCCGCAAGGCACCGATCGAGGAATGGATGGCCTTCCTCGACCCGGCGCAGGCCCGCCTGGTGCGCCGCAACTTCAACGGTCCCTCGCGCATCCGCGGAGCGGCGGGAACGGGCAAGACCGTCGTGGCCCTGCACCGCGCCGCCTACCTCGCCCGCATCATGGAGGGGCGCGTGCTCGTCACGACCTATGTGCGCACCCTGCCACGCGTGATGGCCGCGCTGATGGAGCGTCTCGCGCCGGACGTCGTCGACAAGATCGACTTCCGCAGTGTGCACCAGTTCGCCCGTGACGTGCTCGTGCAGCGCGGGCGCCCCGTCGTCATCGACGATCGCGCCGCCGACCGGATCTTCAAAGACCTCTGGGAGCGCGAAGGCAAGTCCGGACCGCTTGGCAAGATCGACCCCGCTCCGTCGTATTGGCAGGACGAGATCGCCCATGTGCTCAAGGGCCGCGGGTTGAGCCGCTTCGAGCAGTACGCCGCCCTTCCGCGCACGGGACGCCGCAGGCCGCTCAGCCGTGAGATGCGAGCGGAGGTGTGGGGACTGTACGTCGCGTACGAGGAGGCGATCGCGGCACGCGGCATCCTCGACTGGGGAGATGTCGTGCTCGAAGCGGAGAGCTCACTGGCCGAGACGCCGCTGCGCGGCTACTCGGCCGTCGTCGTCGACGAGGCGCAGGACTTGTCGTGCGCCATGATCCGGTTGCTGCACTCGGTGGTCGGCGACGAGCCCGACGGATTCAATCTGGTCGGCGACGGTCAGCAGACGATCTACCCCGGCGGCTTCAACCTCGCAGAGGCCGGAGTCGCGATCAGCGGCCGTGGCGTCGTGCTCACCCGCAACTACCGCAACACCGTCGAGATCGCGGAGTTCGCCTCGGCCCTGGTCGCGGATGACGAGATCGCCGACATCGAGGGCGGCCCCGCGCGATCGGAACCGGCCGAGATCGTACGGCGCGGTCCGCGCCCGGTGTACACCGTGTTCCCCTCGCGCTCGGTGCACGACAAGTCACTGGTCGAACGGGTGCGTCGGATCGTCGCCGACTCCGACGGCGCCACGAGCTTCGGCGACATCGGCGTGCTCGCGCTCTACACCTGGCACGCGACCGAGGCGGCCGACGCGCTGGCCGAGGCCGGCATCCCGACCATTCAGCTCGAGAAGTACGACGGGCATCCGGTGGACGCCGTCAAGGTCGGCACCATCAAGCGCGCGAAGGGTCTCGAGTTCAAAGAGGTGCTGGTGGTGCGCACTCCCCCGCACCTGGTGCAGACCGATCTCGACCCACGGGAGGACGACGCCGCGCTCGAGCGCCGCGATCTGCAACGCCGCGAGCTCTACGTGGCGATGACGCGGGCCCGCGACGGGCTCTGGGTGGGCGTGGCCTGACCTCGGAGCCGACTCGCCCTGCTCAGTGCGCGCCGACTCGCGACAGGTGGCTGACCAGGTCGTCGTGGCCCTGCGGGGCGATCGTGAATCCGTTCCCGCGGCAGATCGCCTCGAATGCCGTCGAACTGGCGCTGTCGGGCACGGGGATCGTGCTGCCGCTCGAGGCCCGCCCGTCGACCGTGACCGTGGTGGTCACCTTGTAGTCGCCGTTGTCGGCGTTGGTGAAGTGCAACTCGTGGTGGTCGAGCGTCCACTCGGCGGTCACCGTGCCGTGGTGGTTCTGCGCGGTCTCGAGGGTGTGCCCGCCTTCGAGCTGAGCGGTGATGTCGATCGTGAAGTCGTTGACGATCGTGACCCGGTGCGCCGTGAAGGTGTATTTCTGGGTGCCGCTGGCGATGTGCCCGGTGACATCGATGCTCTCGGGCAGGGCATCCGCGGTCTCTTGCGCCAAGGTTTCGATGTCGTTGGTCCAGTGCCCGGGAATGCACGCCGCGTCGATCAGGCTGTGCGGATGCGACGCCGGGTCGGCATGGCACGCGGACAGGACGAGGACGGCGGCGGATGCGAAGGCGATGGCAGCGATGCGCGCAGGAGCGAAATGGTTGGTCACATTCTCACGACGCGCCAGACGCCTGCGAGGTTGACGAGCGAGGCGAACAATCTCAGATCTTCTTACGCGGGCTCGCCAGCTTGAGCGCCGTCTCTTCTGCGTCGATCGCGGCGAGCACCGACTCGATCGCCGGCTCCTGGTAGCGCCCTTCGCGACGGGCCCGCAGCACGGCCTCCCGTTGCGCGGCGATCATCGTCTTGCGCAGGCGGGTGTACGCAGCCAGTCGCGGCTCGCGCCCCTCCTCTTTGGGCAGGGCGATCGCCTCCTCGAGAAAAGCGGCGTTCATCCGCAGACGCTCGATGACCTCGTCTTCGTCGTCGTCGGTGATCCGCGCCTCGAGGTCGTCGACACCCGCCTGCTCCGCTTCGGACATGAGGGCGAACCGTTCCTGGTGCTCCTGGTCGTAGTTCGGGCTCGGCAGCTTCAGGCCCCGGATGATCACCGGCAGCAGCAGCCCTTCGAGCAGGGTTCCGACCACCACGACCAGCGCCAGGAAACGCAGGAACTCAAGACCATGGGTCGTCGATGGGAGCAGATAGACCGCGATCAGCGTGACGACACCGCGGATCCCCGCAGAGCTCACGGCGATGCCGTTGCGCCAGCTCCAGCTGCGACCCCGCAAGAACCTCGGGCCTCGGCGGTAGATCAGGGTGAGGGTCATCACCCAGACGAAACGCGAGACGACCAGTGCCCCCAGGATGCCCGCGCAGATCCCGATCGTCTGCCAGAGTCCGGGGCTGTGGGTGAAGGCGCCCTGGGCGATGTCCACGAGGTTGAGCCCGATGAACAGGAAGACCGCGTTCTGCAGCAGGTAATCGATCGTGCGCCAGTTGAGTCGCTCGGCGATGCGTGCCTCTGCCGATTGGATGCTCGGTGAGCGGTACGCGAGGAACAGTCCGGCGATCACCACGGCGAGCACCCCCGAGCCGCCGACCGACTGAGCCAGGATGAACGCCAGGTACGGCGTGATCAGAGACAGGCTGGTGTCGAGCACCGGTGCCTTCAACTGCTTGCGGATCAGCGAGAGAACCCACCCCACGGCGAAGCCCACCGCCACCCCGCCCACCACGGCGAGCACGAAGTCGCCGACCACGAGCCACGGGTTGACGACGGCCAGGATCGCCACGATGGATGCGTTCAAAGCGACCAGGGCGGTCGCATCGTTGAGCAGGCTCTCGCCCTCGAGCACGGTGACGAGGCGGCGCGGCAGCGCAATGCGGCCGGCGACCGCGTTGACGGCCACCGCATCCGTCGGAGCCACGACCGCGCCGAGCGCGAAGGCGGCGGCCAGACCGATCGCGGGCATCAGAGCCCACGAGACGAAGCCGACGACGACGACGGTGAACGCGACCAGACCGACCGAGAGCGCCAGGATGCTGTCGTTGCGAGCGCGGACGTCGCGTACCGAGGTGCGGATCGCTGCCGCGAACAGCAGGGGTGGGATCACCCCGTACAGCACCAGCTCGGGGTCGATCCCGATGCGGGGCACTGCCGGGATCAACGAGACGAGCGTGCCGACGAGGATCAGGGCGATCGGCGCCGACCACCCCACGCGGCCCGTGAATCCGGTGATGGCGACGGTCACCACCACGAAGGCGACGACCCAGATCACGGCGATCCGCGTGTCGACCTGCTGGTTCGCCGCGGCCACAGGCGCGCTCACCAGCGCGAGCGCGAAGAACGGGTGCGTCATGCGTTCAGCTTCGATTGCCAATCGGCGGGGACTCTGCCGTGAGGCCCGGGCGCGGGCTGGTCCTCGGGGTGGCAGACCGGGGGCGCGAGTTCGGGGCCGTCGGTGTACTCCCCGGTGCGGTAGTCCCAAAACCAGCTCTCGCCCGGTTCGAAGCTGCGGATGATCGGATGCCCGGACTTGGCAGAGTGACGCGACGCGTGCTGCGATGGCGAGGAATCGCAGCATCCGACGTGGCCGCACTGGGCACAGCGTCTCAGGTGGAACCACCAGGCCGCGGGATCGGGCAGGCACTCGACACAACCGGTGCCGCTCGGCGCCGCGGCGACGTCGATGGGGGTCTCGGCCATGGATCCAGGCTAGCTACCCTGGGACGGTGCCGCTCCTTCCGGATGCCCCGTCGCCGAAGCGCGTGATGTCGCCGGACGGGGTGGGGATCGCGACCTACGCGTGGGGCGACCCCGACGCCTCGACAGTCGTTGCGGTGCACGGCTTCGCCTCGAGCGCGGTGGCCAACTGGCACGTCACCGGATGGACGCGTGAGCTCACCCGCGCCGGCCTCCACGTGATCGCGCTCGACCAGCGCGGGCACGGTGCGAGCGACAAGCCGCACCAGCCGGCTGACTACTCGATGGAGCTCCTGGTCGGCGATCTGCTCGGGGTCGTCGACACCTACCTGCTCGACGAGTTCGCGCTGCTCGGGTACTCGCTGGGCGCTCGCGTGGGCTGGCATGCCGCCCTCGAGCTGCCGGAGCGGCTGACGCGGGCGGTGTTGGGCGGCATCCCCGACGGCGATCCGCTGACCCGGTTCGAGATCGACGAGGCGCGGGAGTTCATCACGAGCGGCACCCGGTCGAGCGACCGACTCACGATGAGCTACCTCGACATGGCATCCGGGATGCCGGGCAACGACCTGCCCGCGCTGCTCAGCCTGGTCGAGGGGATGCGTGGGGGCGCCCAGCCGGATCCGCGGCATCCGCCGCAGCAGCCGGTGCTCTTCGCCACCGGCAGTGACGACCCGATCGTGAGCGCCTCGCGGCGACTGGCGGCATCCGCCCCGCTCGGTGAGTTCCTCGAGATCCCCGATCGGAGCCATTTCAACGCTCCCACCTCGAAGGTGTTCCGCGAGCGCGGGACGGCCTTCCTCCGAGGCCAATAGGTAGACCGGTCAGTGCACCCCGCCCGAACGTGAAAGGATCGGGTCACCCGCCCCTGCCCGCCTCCTCGCCCCGACCGGAGCCTGCGTGACCGCTGACGCCGCGAACGAGGGTGGATCGCGCCTGCTGAGCCTGCGCGTCGGGGGGCGTCCCGTCCCGGTGACCGTCGTGCTCATCGTCGGGTACCTGCTGGCGAGGCTGCTGACGACCGGGCTGCTCGCGCTCGCCTGGTGGGCGTTCCCGGACGGGCCGTGGGCGCATTCCTACTTCGCCACCGAACCGGGCTTTCTGGGCTTCCTGAACACCTGGGACACCCGGTGGTACCAGCAGATCGTGCTGCACGGCTATCCGTCGAGGCTGCCGATCGATGCGGTCGGTGATGTGAAGTACAACACCTGGGCGTTCTTCCCGATCTTCCCGGGCATGGTCAAGGGATTGATGGCGGTCACCGGTCTCGGCTTCGATGTCGTGAGCATCGCGGTGGCCACAGTGTTCGGCGGAGCGGCGACGGTCGCCCTGCACCGGGTGCTGCTCGTGCAGTTCAAGCGCACCCAGGCTCTCTGGGGCGCGATCCTGTTCGCGTTCGGGCCGATGTCGTTCCTGCTGCAACTGGGGTATGCCGAGAGCACCTTCCTGTTCTTCCTGTTCGTCGCGCTCTGGTTCATGCTGCGCCGGCGGTATCTGGCCATGATCCCGTTCGCCCTGGTCGCGTCGTTCACGCATCCCGGGGCACTCGCACTGGCGGCTGCGATCGGATTCCAGGGGCTGCATCGGCTGTGGCGGCGGCATCCGATCGCGCACCGCGAATGGATCACCGGCATCGTCGCCATCACCGCGATCGTCGCCGCGGCGCTGCTCTGGCCCGTGCTCGTGACCGCGATCACCGGCGACCCGAGCGGATACTTCGACACCGAACTGGCCTGGTGGCGCGCCTATCTCGGGCGCGTGATCTTCGTGCCGTTCACCCCGTTCTTCCTGTTCTACGGCGACCTCTGGGGCATCTGGGGGATTCTGCTCGTGATCGTGGTGCTCGCCGCCGTCGTCTTCTGGTTGACCCGCCGCTCCACGCGCAAGTACGGCGCCGATCTGTGGACTTTCACGGCGGCCTACATCGCCTACCTCGTCGCGGTCTTCCTGCCGACCCAGAGCCTGATCCGCCAGTTGCTGCCCCTGTCGCCGTTGCTCGGACACCCGGGGCTGTCGCGCACCCGCCGACGCCGGGTCATCACGCTCGTCGCGAGCATCGTGCTGCAAGCGGTGGCGATCTGCCTGTTGTGGGTGGTGTACCCGCCGTAGCTGTCGATCGGGGCCTGGTTCGATCGTCATCCGGATGTCAGTATCAAGATCACGATCCGAAAGGAACGCCATGCTCTACACGCTCTTCCTCCACTACCCCGAGATGTCACCGGAGCAGCTCAGCCCCGAGGCCCTCGCGCAGGGCCAGAAGGGCTTCAACGACTTCGCCGCAGCACTGGACGCGGCGGGGGTGCTGGTGTCCGCCGATGTGCTGCAGCCGGTCGCCCACTCGACCACCGTGCGATTCGTCGACGGCGCCCTGAAGGTCCAGGACGGACCGTACGCCGACACCAAGGAGCAGCTGGGTGGCACCTTCGTGCTGGACGTGCCCGATCTGGATGCCGCGCTCGCGTGGGCCGAGAAGGCGCCGAGCGTCCAGTGGGGCACGGTCGAGATCCGGCCCAGCGGACTGCACTACGCGGATGGCGAGTGGAAGCCCGCGGTCTGAGCGACTCCGCCCGCATCGCCGAGCAGGCGGCTCGTCGTTCGTATGGCCGCCTGCTCGCGATCCTCGCCGCGCCGACCCGCGACATCCCGCTTGCCGAAGACGCCCTCGCCGACGCCTTCGAAAGGGCCCTGACGCGCTGGCCGATCGACGGAATCCCCGACAATCCGGAGGGATGGCTGCTCACCGTGGCTCGCAACCGCCAGCGGGACGTGTTCGGCTCGGCCGCCCGGCGCACGGCGGCTCGGCTTGACGACGGGTCGGGCGACGCGGCGGCCCTCAACTCGGACCCGATGGCCGACTTGGATCCGGATGCCATTCCCGACCGCCGGCTGGCGCTGCTGTTCGTCTGCGCGCATCCCGCGATCGATGCCGGCATCCGCACGCCGCTGATGCTCCAGGCGGTGCTCGGCTTCGAGTCCGCCCAGATCGCGCAGGCCTTCGCGGTGCCCGCGCCGGCCATGGCTCAGCGACTGGTGCGGGCCAAACGGAGAATCCGCGATGCCGGCATCCCCTTCGCTATTCCCGATCGCGACGCGATGCCGAGCCGCCTGCCGTCGGTGCTCGAGGCCGTCTACGGCGCCTATGCGATCGACTGGCAGGTGGTCAGCGGAGCCACCCTGCGCGAGTCGCTCGCCGATGAGGCGCGCTACCTCTCCGCGGCTCTCGCCGAGCTGCTCGCCGCCGACGGGCGCCCCGAAGCGGAGGCCTTCGGACTGGCGGCGATGATCCACCTCTCGCTCGCCCGAACCGCGGCGCGAACGGTCGATGGGCGCGCCGTGCCGCTGGACGAGCAAGACACCGCACGCTGGGATGCCGACCTGATCGCCCAGGGCGAGCAGTACCTGGCGAGAGCCGCCGCGCTGAATCGGGTCGGACGCTTTCAGCTCGAGGCCGCGATCCAATCGGTGCATTGTGCTCGGGCCACGACCGGCGCGACCGACTGGGTCGCGTTGCACAGCCTCTACGCACAACTGGTGGTCATCGCGCCGACGCTCGGAGCGCGCGTCGCCTTCGCCGCCGCCCTGGCCCACACCGCCGGGCCGGATGCCGCGCTTCTCGATCTCGACGAGCTGGGCGAGGCCGCGGCCCGCTTCCAGCCCGCGTGGGCGACGCGCGCCCATCTGCTGGCTCAGTCCGGACGAGCGGCCGAATCCCGCGCGGCATACGCTCGAGCGATCTCGCTGACGACCGACCCGGCGACCCGGGAGTGGCTCGAGGCGGCGGCCTCCACCTCTCTGGCCGACGGAACCTCCGAGTGAGGACGCAGCCGTCGCCGCTGACTGCTCGACGTTCTGGCGCACTCCCGTTCTGTTGCCCGTTCTGGCGCACTCCCGTTCTGGCGCCGGTTCTGGCGCACTCCCGTTGCTTCGCGCCCGAACGGGCAACGCAACGGCAGTGCGTGCAGCTGAACCGTGGCACACCCGAGCTTCCCGAGGAGCGCGATGGTCCGGAATTCGGGGAGCGCGAAGACGGGCCAGAAGTGCGAAGATCGACGCGATGGGCACGCTGATCTACACCGGCATCACCTCGCTCGACGGCTACATCAACGACGCGCGCGGCAACTTCGATTGGGCCGCGCCCAGTGACGAGGTGCACGCCTTCGTGAACGATCTGGAGCGCGGCGTCGGCACCTATCTCTACGGCCGGCGCCTATACGACACCATGACCTACTGGGAGACGCCGTCGCCCGAGACCGACGCGTCGCCGG
>Ga0207698_10000690_pt1 | contig 19655 bp, 24 predicted proteins | sample KBSCornC22_FD_184298 | JGI IMG/M metagenome (GOLD analysis project Ga0207698, IMG submission 184298) | Corn rhizosphere microbial communities from Kellogg Biological Station, Michigan, USA - KBS Corn C2-2 (SPAdes) (version 2) | ecosystem: Host-associated > Plants > Roots > Rhizosphere > Soil ... | reverse complement strand
GGTAGGCCTCGAGCGTCTCGCCCGCAAGCGGCTTCACCATCACGCGCAGCGTGTGCCGCAGGCGTCCGATCTCGTAGTCGCGCCGCTCCGTCACGTCGACGTAGCCCACCTTGGTCCAGAAGCGTTCGGCGCGCACGTTGCCGCGCACCACCCCCAGGCGCAGCCACCGCGCGCCCTGGGTGTGCATCCAGGCCTCGAGATGGGCGTACAGGGCGGCACCCACGCCGGTGCCATGCAGCCTTTCCCCCACGGCGAAGAAACCGAGGTGCCAGATGCCGGGCGCGAAGAGGTCCTGCAGCAGGTCCGCGCACGCCACCAGCGCGCCGTCGGCGGTGCGGAAGCCGATCATCCACTTGCGCGTGAAGGGCCAGCCGTCGGGCGGGAGCTGGGCGAAATCGCACGCGGCTTCGTCGGGACGGGGCGGCGCACCCATCACCAGCGCGAAGTAGGCCGGGTTCTCCTCGTAGAAGCGCTGCAGCTCGGGGATGTCGCGCTGCGCGAGCTCGACGGCGACGAAATTGCCGCAGCGGAAGAGCGGGCTCGCGCTCACGCCGTCTTCGCCTTCGCCTGCACGTAGATATGGGGCGGCGGCTCGGGGAAATACTTGAGCAGGGCCGCCGTGAGCCAGCCCTCCTCGCGCAGCTCGCGTGAGCGGTACCAGTAGCCGCCGGACTGCGAGCGCTGCCACTCGAGGTCCGCCTGGTAGCCGGGGAAGGGCGCGGCGGAAAAAAGCAGGACGAAGCCATCGTCGGCGTCCGCAATGCCGCGCACCAGCTTCTCGATCATCAGGTCCGCGCCGCTCACGAAGGGCTCCTGGTGCAGGTCCACGGCGGCATCGCTGAAGACCCACAGCCCGTGGTAGCGGAAAGGCTCGATGGCGTGGATGGGCTCGTCCACGCGCGCCTCATGCAGCCGCCGGGCGGTGCTTGATCTCCTGCTCGATCAGCTCGATGAGCACCTCGAAGTCCGCCGGCTTGGTGAAGTGATGGTCGAATCCCGCCTCGCGCGCGCGCCGGCGGTCGTCGTCCTGGCCCCAGCCGGTGATCGCCACGAGCAGCACTTTGCTGCCCTGCGTGCCGCGGATGTGGCGCGCGATGTCGTAACCCGAAAGCCGCGGCAGCCCGATGTCCAGGAGCGCCACCGCCGGATGGAACTCGTCGGCGGCCTGGATCGCTTCCGGGCCGTCGTAGGCGACGCGCACCTCATAGCCCATCACCCCCAGCAGCGTGGCGAGGCTGTCGGCCGCATCCTCGTTGTCGTCGACGACGAGGACACGGCAATCGGTTCCAGGGCTGGCTTGCATCCGGAAAACTCTACTCGCGTTCGCCGTTCGGGCTGGCAGGCAGGGGCGGCCATCGTACAACGAACCGGGCGAGGCAGCCGCCTCAGCGGATCTGCGCGACCAGGCGCTCGATCGCGTCCTCACCCTGACGGACGTATGCACCGGCGAAAAGGTTCGCGTGATTGAGCACGTGGTACAGGTTGTAGAAATCGCCTCGCACGCCGTAGTCGGCCGTGAGCGGCCAGGCCTCGCGGTAGGCCGCCATGAGCTCGCGCGGGAAGCCGCCGAAGAGCTCGGTCATCGCGACATCGGCCTCGCGGTCGCCCACGTACACGGCCGGATCGAACAGCACCGGCGTGCCATCGGCGAGCACGGCCGCGTTGCCGCTCCAGAGGTCGCCGTGCAGCAGGGAAGGCACCGGAGCGTGATTGCGAAAGAACGCCTCGCAATCGGCGAGCAGCCGCTCGCCGCGATCGATCATGCGCGACGGCAGGCGGTTGCGCGCGGCGAGGCGCAGTTGCGGATGCAGCCGCTTCTCGCGCCAGAAGCCCAGCCAGTCGTCGCTCCAGCCGTTGGCCTGGGGCGTGCTGCCGATGAAGTTGTCGCGCGCCCAGCCGAAGCGCTCGCGCGGCTGGCGATGCTGTGCCGCGAGCGCGAGGCCGAGCGAGGCGGCCGGCTGCGGGGAGAGCGCCGCGAGCTCGAGCCATTCGAGCACCAGCCACGCCTCCTCGTCGTTCGCGCCGTGCGTGACGGTACGCGGAACGCGCAGCGTGCCCGCGTCGCGCAATGCGTCGAGTCCATCGGCTTCGGCAGCGAACATGGCCGCGAACGACGCCTCGTTCACCTTGGCGAAATAGGTCGCGGCCGCGGTGCCGTCGCGGCCGTCGAGCCGCCACGCGCGATGGATGCAGCCGCCACCCACGGGCGCCACGGCGACGATCTCGAAGGGCCTTCCGGTCGCCGCACCGGTGGCCGCACCGATTGCGGCGGCGAGCGCCGGCGCGAGCGGTGCAGGCCTCACGCGCGACGCAGCCGCGACAGAGCGCGGCCGAGGTCCTCGCAGAGATCGTCCGCGTCCTCGAGCCCGATATGCAGGCGTACGAGCGGTCCGCCCTGCCACGGGCGCGCGGTGCGTGCGTGGCGCACGTGCGCGGGCACGACGAGGCTTTCGTAGCCGCCCCAGCTATATCCGAGCGCGAAGCATTCGAGCGACTCCACGAAGGCGGCGACCTCGTCGCGCCCGCCGTGGGCAAGCTCGACCGCGAGCAGTCCGCTGCCACCGGTGAAGTCCCGCTTCCACAGCGCGTGGCCGGGATCTTCGGGCAGCGGAGGATAAAGCACGCGGCGCACCTGCGGCTGCGCCTGCAGCCAGCGCGCGACGGCGAGCGCGCTCTGCTCGTGCCGGCGCAGGCGTGTCTCGAGCGTGCGGATGCCGCGGATGGCGAGGAAGAGGTCGTCCGGGCTCGCGTTGTGTCCGATGTCGCGCGACACGTCGCGCAGCCGCGGCCACCATGCGGCGTTCGCCACCACGGCGCCGAGCAGGAGGTCCGAGTGGCCCGCGGGATACTTCGTCGCCGCCTGGATCACGAGGTCGGCACCGTGATCGAAGGACGCGAAGAAGAGGCCCGTCGCCCACGTGTTGTCGTGCAACACCGCGGCACCGTTCGCATGCGCCACTTGCGCGATGGCGGGGAAGTCCTGCACCTCGAAGGTGAGCGAGCCGGGGCTTTCGAGGTACACCGCGCGGGTATTGGGCCGCATGAGCTTCTCGATGCCCGCGCCGATCAGCGGATCGTAATAGGTGGTCTCCACGCCGTAGCGTGCCAGCGTGCGGTCGCAGAAGCGCCGCGTGGGCCCGTAGCAGCTGTCGACGACCAGCAGGTGGTCGCCCTGCCCCACGCACGCCATGATCGCCGCGGTGACCGCCGCGAGCCCGGTGGGGTACGTAGCCGCGCGATGGCCGCCCTCGATCTCCACCATCAGCTCCTCGAAGGCCGCACGCAACGGCATGTTCGCGATGGCGTACGTGGGCACGACCTCGTCGGCCTCGAAGCGGCGCTGCACCGCTTCCATCTCCGCCATCGAGTCGAAGGTGACGGTGGAGGCGCGCGCCACCGGCAGGTTGACGGTGCCGGGATGCGAGGCCGTGCGCCGCCCGCGCTGTACCAGCCGCGTGGGGCGCTTCATTCCGCGAGCGGCCGCACCAGCGCCTTCACCTCCAGCTTGGAGCGCTGCCCCTTCGCGTTCTCGATCGTGAACTCGATCGGCACGGTGTCGCCGGGCTTGAGCATGTGCGCGACCTCCATCAGCATCACGTGCGTGCCGCCGGGCTTGAGCTGCACGGGTGTATCGGCCGGCAGCCGGAGCGTGTCGACGACCTCCATGTGCATGACGCCACCCGTCATGTTGGAAGCGTGCATCTGCGCCCGCCGCGCGAGCGGCGTGCTCACGCCGATGATCTTCGCATCCTCGGTGCTGGTGAGGGTCACGTACGCGACGGTCTCGTGCAGGATCGGCAGCATGCCTCGCACCCAGGCATCGCGCGCGACCACGGTGGCGTGCGCGCTCCCTGCGAGGGAGATGGCGAGAACGGCAGCGAGCGCATGCGAACGGCGATCCATGTGGGCAACCTTTCAGGCCGTGACGGCCGAGCTGCGCTCCTGTGCATCGACGCGGGGCTGGAACGCGCTTTCCATCTCGCGGCGCACCTGCACCGCCTGCGCCGCCGCATCGTATTCGACGTCGTCCCACGAGACGAGCTGGCCCTCGGCGAGGGCACGCCGCAGCTTCACGCGGTGGGCGAGCCCGATGGGCAGCGCGCGCCGGGCTGCGGAGTCCGCCGCGGGCAGCAGCTTGCCCCACACCGCATAGCCCCCTTCGCCATCGAGGACCTCGCCCGCCTCCAGGCGCCGCTTCGCCGTGGCCACGCAGTCGCCTCGCCAGCCGGTCGCGGCACCCGTCGCCTCGCGCCGCAGGGCGGCGCTCGCCACGCTGATGCCGAGCTCGAGGCCGATCAGGTGGCTCGGCTTGTACATCGACGCGTACTCGCCCGAAGGGTCGGTGACGATGCCGTATTCCTGGAAGCAGCGGCGCACGTACTCGTGCTCGGCGCTGAAGGTCACGTACACGCCCCAGCGCAGGTCGCGGAACACGGGGCGGCCATCGCGCTCGACGCTCGAGATCACCTCGACCTGTCCCGCGTGGTGCAGGTGGCCGCCCGCCGCGCGCGGACGCAGCACGCGCGCGAGATCGTCCACGCCGCAGGGCGGGAACTCGAGTCCCGACGGCGCGGGCGTGAGGCCGGCGGCATTGGCGACCGCGGCCATCTCGATGCCGCTCTTGGTGCCGTCCAGGAACGAGTTGAACATCTGCGCGTTGAAGTCGCCCTTCGCCACCATCTCGTCGCTGAAGCCGTAGTGGCCCCAAACGGTCTTCGGCGTGGAGGCGTGATAGGCCGGCAGGTATTTCGTGCCCTTGCCCGCCGCGACGACCGTGAAGCCCGCGGTACGCGCCCAGTCCACCAGCTCGCAGATGAGCGCGGGCTGGTCGCCATACGCGAGCGAATAGACGACGCCTGCTTCGCGTGCGCGCCTCGCGAGGAGCGGTCCCGCGAGCGCGTCGGCCTCGACGTTCACCATCACGATGTGCTTGCCCTCGCGGCAGCAGGCGAGGGCGTGCGCGATGCCGGCGGCGGGACTGCCCGTGGCGTCGATCACGACCTCCGTGGCGGGATGGGCGATGGCGCGGCCGGCATCCTCGGTGACGAACGTGCCGCCGCCATGGGCAGCTTCGTCCAGCGATGCGGCCGCGAACCGGTGCAACTCCCAGCCCACGCGCGCGAGCGAGGCCCGGGCCCGGTCGGGCGCCAGGTCGGCCACGGCGAGGATATGGATGCCGGGCGTGCGGCGCGCCTGCGAGAGGTACATCGAGCCGAACTTGCCCGCACCCACCAGCACGACGCGAACCGGCCGGCCGGCCGCGGCACGCTCCTGCAACAGGCGATGGAGGTTCATGGAATCCCCGCGTGGAGCAACAGGGGCAGTTTACCGTGCGCCTACCAGGTGAGCGAGACGCGCGTGCCGCCGAGCGGGGAATCGGCGATGCGCACGCTGCCGCCGTGCCACTCCGCCACGCTCTTCACGATCGCGAGCCCCAGGCCCACGCCGCCGGCATCGCGCACGCGGCTCGCGTCGAGGCGGGCGAAGGGCTCGAGCAGGCGGTCGCGATCCTCGGGGCGGATGCCCGGGCCGTCGTCGTCGACGCTCACCGTGGTGCGCGGGCCGTCGCATTCCACGGTCACCGCCACGCGCGAGCGCGCATAGCGCACCGCATTGCGCAGCACGTTGGCGAGCGCGCGCGACAGGTATTTCGGGTCGCAGGTGAGGGTGGGTGGCGTGTTGCGCGGCGCCTCGATCGCCACTGCGCGCCCCTGCGCACGCATCTCCTCCTCGGCACGCCGCACCGCTTCGCCCAGCAGCACGGCCGAGGGCACGTCCCGGGGACGATACGGCGGCGCCTCGCGCAGGTGCGCCAGCATGAGGAGCTCGGCGACCAGCTCCTCCAGCTCGGCCACGTCGCGCTCCATCGCCTCGAAGCGGCCGTCGCGATCCGCGCCCGTGGCGGCGCCGCGCGCGAGCTCGAGATCGAACTTGAGCTGTGCCAGCGGCGTTCGCAGCTCGTGGGCCACGCCGTGCTCGAGGTCGCGATGCGAGCGCAGCAGCGCCTCAACGCGCGCGGCCATCGCATTGAATGCCGCGGCGACCGGCTGCAGCATCGAGGAGCGCCCCACCTGCGCGCGCACGGCGAAGTCGCCGCCACCGACCCGCGACGTGGCGCTGCGCAACTGCTCGATGTCGTGCCACAGCGGGCGCGTCCATCGCCACAGGATCACCGCGACCGCCGTCGTGACCAGCGCCACGATGATCGTGTAGTAGAGCGCGAGGTATTCGTACGCGCCGACCCATTCGATGCGCAGCACGCGGTCCGAATCGCGCAGCCGCCGCTCGTAGACGGTGCCGCCGCCGGGGCGGTCGCGGAAGGCGATGTCGCCCGCGCGCAGCCGCTCCTTTTCGCTGCCCGACATGAACCAGTCGCCCAGCGCCTTTCCGAGCGGCACCACCTCGTGCTCGATGCGGAAGGTCGCCTCGATCTCGCGCAGCCGTCCCTGCCAGTCGGGCACGCGGCTGTCGGTGATGATGCGCTCGGCACGATCGAACGCCTGCCCGGCGCGCGCGCGCTGCTCCTCCGCGTGGAGCTGCGCCATCACCTGGTCCGTCACGTACATGAACAGCACGAATGCCGCCGTCGCCGGCAGCATGAGGAGCAGGTAGAGCCGGAGGAAGAGGCGCAGCACGCCCGCGAGCTACGCGTCGCCTGCGAAGAGGTAGCCGCGCAGGCGCACGGTCTTGATCATCGCCTCGGCGCCGCCCGATTCCTGCAGCTTGCGGCGCAGGCGGCAGATGCGCGCGTCGATGGAGCGGTCGAGGCCGTCGTAGTCGATGCCGCGCACCACGCGCAGGATCTCGTCGCGCGTCACGACCTGGCCCTGGCGCGAGGCGAGGAGCCAGAGGATGTCGAAGTCGCCCGTGGTGAGCTCGACCGGGCGGCCGTCGATGGCGGCGGTGCGGCGCGCGCCGTCGACCGCGACACGCCCCGCGACGATGCGGTTCTCGGTGAGCTCGACGGGAGACGGCCTTGCACGGCGCAGCAACGCCTCGATGCGCGCGAGCAGCACGCGCGGCTCCACCGGCTTCACGACGTAGTCGTCCGCGCCCATCTCCAGGCCCAGCACCTGGTCGATGTTCTCGCCGCGGGCGGTGAGCATGAGGATGGGTGTAGCGCCGCGCGCGCGCAGCTCGCGGCACAGCGTGAGCCCGTCCTTGCCCGGAAGCATGAGGTCGAGGATCACGAGCTCCGGCGCGATGCGGTCGAAGCGGTCGCCGGCAGCGAGCCCGTTGCCCTCGACCACCACCTCGAAGCCATGCTGCTGCAGGTAGTCCCGAATGGAGGCCGCGAGGCGCGCGCTATCCTCCACGAGCAGCACGCGCCGGCGGCGCGCGGTGGATGCGGTGGTGCGTGCGACTGTGGGCTCGGCGTGCATGCCGCAAGAATAACCCACGCCCCCCGCCGGGACGGGGTGATTTTTTATTGCGCCGCGTTACCGAAGCTTGTGGCGCGCGGCGGGTTACGCCTGCTTCAGGGTGAGGAAGTTGCGCACTTCCTTCACGCCCTTCACCGCCTGCGCCATGCGCTCGGCGCGCGTGCGGGCCGCGGCGTTGCCGGCGAGCCCGTTCAGGGTCACGACCCCGTCGACCGTGTCCACGTCGATCTTGAGGACGCTGAGGTCCGGGTCCTTGAGGAAGTCCGCCTTGATCGACGCGGTGATCCCGGCGTCGGCCAGCGTGGACTTCTTCACGGCGGGCGTTTCGATCGAGAGCTTCGGGCCGCTGCTGGTGGCGGTTACCGGCGCCCCGTTGGCCCCGCCGGCGGACGGGCTGGCGGCAGCGGCCGTGCTGGCCGCCGGCGCGGCGCTCGAGGCGGCGCTGGTGGCGGCGCCCGTGGCAGGCGCCGCGCCGGCCGGGGCGGTGCCCCTGGCAGGCGCCGCAGCCGCCGCGTTCGCGGCATCGGCCTTCGCCTTGGCGGCGTCCGCGGCCGCCGTATCGGTGGGCGGCCTGCTGTAGGTGATGCCTCCCGCATCCGCCTTCGTACCGGAGACCGCGTGCGAAATCGTCTCCTGCGTCTTCTCGCCCGCCTCGATGATCTTCTGCTCCGCCTTCTCGCCGGCGGCGTTCAGCTTCTCCTGGGTGCGATCGATCGCGCGATCGATCTTCTGGCCGACGCTGCCCTGCGGCTGCGAATCGGCCTGCTTGCTGCAACCGGCCACGGCGAGACACGCCACGGCGATGACGGCGAGGCCGGTACCACGGGTATCCATGATCACTCCTGGCAAATGGGGGCTTGCGATTTTGCTTCCTAGGGTAGGGCGGAAGCAACGGCCGCGCCGTCGGTGCGCGGCCAGTCCTCGTGTCGTCTGCGGCCTACCTGCCGATGTCGGAGGAATCCCACGGCGGAATCGGCGGAACGCCAAGTTGCCGCGCGTGCGTGGCCGACAGTCGCGCCCCGGGTGTATCCCTATTCTGGCGGGGTGGGAAACGGCGCCCCGAGGCCGTGTCCCGCGCTGTGCGAATCATCGGAACAGGAATTACCGGAACGAAGCGGATAACGCCGAAATCCAAGATACACGACCGCGACGCGACGAGGGAACGCCCCGCGAACCTCTAGCGATTTTGCAGGACCTTTGCCAAAGGAGACCACCGCCATGCGCAGCACCACCTCGCAAACCAACCAAGTGGGACGCGATGTCCAGAACGTCGTCACCGAAGCCCAGGAGCTTCTGAAGACCGTGAAGGAAGAGGGCGCCTCGCAGATCGACCAGATGAAGACCAAGGTCTCGGCCCAGCTCGATACCGCCAAGCAGAAGTTCGGCGAGATCCAGCAGACGGTCCAGGACGGCGCGCAGATGGCCGTCACGAGCACCGATGCGTATGTGCGCAGCAACCCGTGGCGTGCGGTCGGGATCGCCGCGGCCGCCGGTGCGCTGATCGGTTTCCTCGCCGCCCGCAGCCGCTAAGGGGCAGCCCGTGATCCGCGAAGCGACCAACATCGTCGGCGACCTCAAGGGCCTCGCCGAGACGGGGGTGCGCGCGGTCCGGACCCGCCTCGAGCTGATGGCGATCGAGTTCAAGGAGGAGAAGGCGTGGGTGATCCGGCTGATCATCGTCGCGATCGCCGCGCTCTACCTCCTGACCTTCGGCCTCCTGCTGGGGATCTTCGCGCTCGCGCTGTATGCGAGCGAGGAGAACCGGCCGCTCATCCTGGCGGCGTTCGCGGGGTTCTTCCTCGCGGGCGGGATCGGCGGCGCCGCGTACATCTTCATGGCCTCGAAGAAGCGCCATCCGATCTTCGAGAACACGCTCGCGGTGCTGAAGGGCGACGAGCGGGGCCTGCGCCAGAACCTGCAGGGAACCGGTGATGACTGAGCTCGAGCAACTTCGCCAACGCCGCGAGCTCGTCATCCTCGCGGCGGAGTTGCAGCGCGCGACCGTCGTGCGGCGGCTCGAGCGCATCCAGGCGAACCCGGCAAAGCGCGTGCTGGGCATCGCAGCCAACGCGGTGAGCCGTCCCCTGATGATCAAGCTGGGGTCGGCCGCGGTCACTTTCGCAGTGCGCGCATATCGCAAGAAGCGCTCCACCCGAAAGAAGCTGAAACACTGAGTGTCAACATCAACGAAAGGAGAACCACATGCTTTACTGGGCAGCCGTTTTCTTCATCATCGCTCTGATCGCCGCGGTCCTGGGCTTCGGTGGCATCGCCGCCGGTGCGGCGGGCATCGCCAAGATCCTGTTCTTCGTGTTCCTGGTCGCCTTCGTCGTCTCGCTCCTGATGGGCGTGTTCCGGCGCTCGGTGTAAGGAGGCCGTGATGCTGAAGGCACGTTACATCGCGGCAGCGTCGCTCGCGCTCATGCTGGGCGCCTGCGCCGGCGGGCCGTCGTACAACGACGGGCGCAACTACTCGTCGGGCGCTCCTGTGTACCATCCGGCCGCGGACACGTATGCCGATCATGGCCGCGTGGTCGCGATCGACACGGTGCGCGAGGGCGGACACACGACGGGTGGCGGCGCGGTGCTCGGCGGGATCGTGGGCGGCGTGATCGGCCACCAGATCGGCAGCGGCCGCGGCAACACGGCCGCGACGGTCGCCGGTGCCGCGGGCGGTGCGCTCGCGGGCAACGAGGTCGAGAAGCGCCGCGGTGGCGACGAAGCCTATCGCATCACGGTGCAGACCCGCGACGGGCGCGAGAGCACCTTCACGCAGGATTCGCTGAATGGCCTGCGTGTGGGCGATCCCGTGCGCGTCGACGGCGGACGCGTCTACCGCGACTGAGGCAGGCACCGGCACCGCCGGCCGCATGGGATAGACTCGGCGGCAGGCGGCCCGTAAGCACTCCGGCTCGCAAGGCTCTCCGGCCTTCGAGCCGTTTCCGTTGATTGGAACCGTGAAAGCCACCCGTGCCCCCGACATCCCCCAGACCGGCGCCGACGCCGATCCCGTCATGCCCGACAAGCTGAGCGAGCTGGGCACACGGCTCGCGGCGAAGCTCGACGAGCTGCAGGTGATGCTCGCCGGCATCGCGGGCCGCGAGGGCGAGGGGTTGCGCAGGAGCGTGGCGGAGCTGCACGCGCTCGTCGCGCAGCAGGCGAGCCTGCAGTCGACGCTGGACCAGCGCATGGAGCGCCGCGTGGCCGACCGCACCGAGGAGCTCTCGTCGCTGTCGGCCTTCCTTCTCACGCATTACGAGCGCGAGAAGGCGTCGCTCGCACGCGAGCTGCACGATGCGCTGGGCGGCATCCTCACGCCGGCGAAGATGGACCTCGCGTGGCTCGAGGAGCGCCTGGCCGGGGATCCGCAGTACGGGCCTCGCATCAAGCGCCTCTCCTCGATGATCGACCAGGGCATCGATCTCAAGCGCCGCATCATCGAGAACCTGCGCCCGTCGTTGCTCGACCACCTCGGGCTCGCCTCGGCGCTGAGCTGGTACGTGGACGCCGCCTGCCGCGAGGCGAACCTCGAGTGCCGCCTGGACATCAGCGAGCGGCTGGAACGCCTGCCCTCGGACGTGGAGATCGCGCTCTACCGCCTGGTGCAGGAGAGCGTGGGCAACATCGTGAAGCACGCGCGTGCGACCCACCTCGACCTCACCCTCGAGCGCACCGAGACGGGACTGCGGCTGTGCGTGGCCGACGACGGCGTGGGCATCCCCGATCTCGACCGGGCAAGGCGCTCGTCGCACGGCTTCGCCGGCATGACGCACCGCGTGCGCTCGCTCTCGGGCAGCTTCAAGGTGAACAGCCGCCCGGGCGAAGGCACGCGCATCGAGGTGTTCGTGCCGCTGCAGGCGCAGGCCGCCACACAGTCCTGAGGCCCGCATCGTGCGGGCTCGAGAATAAAAACGGGCCGCTCGCGCGGCCCTTCACGTTTGCTGCCCGAGAATCAGTTTTCGCGCGTCGAGAGCAGCTCGCCGATGAGACGCGGAATGGTGGCGAAATCCTTGCTCTTGTCGAGGAAATAGTCGGCGCCGGCCTCGAAGGCGGCGACCTTCAGCGCGGGCACCGCATGGTTCGTGAGCACCACGATGCACGCGGGATTGGCGCCCGTGGCCGCACGCAGCCGGCGGATCACGCCGAAGCCCGTGCCCTGCGCGAGCTGCAGGTCGACGATGGCGAGGCCGATGGTGTGGCGATCGCAGGCGGTCAGCGCCTCGTCTTCCGTAGCGGCGGTAGCGACCACCTCGACGCGATTGGGAACGGATACCAGCTCGACCAAACGCTCGGCGATCTGGGGCGAGTCCTCGACCACAAGCGCGTTCATCACTTCCTCGTCGGCATGTCGAACCTGGTATTCGGGCGGGAGCGTCCGCCGATCGGGACCACTTTCCTGGGACGTGTGTGCATGCATGGCTGTGGCGCCCCCGGGTGACCCGAAGCGCGAAAGACTGGAGGTGGAGGGATCCCGCGCCGTCATGCGATGAGCTGGTTCTTCACCGCGTAATAGGTGATATCGGCGTTGGACTTGAAGTTCATTTTCTCCAGGATCCGCGATCGATACGTGCTCACGGTCTTCACGCTGAGGAACAATTCCTTGGCGATCTCGGACACGCTCTGGCCCGAAGCCAGCTTGCAGAAGATCTGGAACTCGCGCTCGGACAGCTGCGTGTGCGACGGCTGGTCCGCCGCGGGGCCGGCGAGGCCCTGCGCGAGCTTGTCCGCGATGCGCGGACTCACGTAGCGGCGGCCCTGCGCCGCGGCCACGACCGCCGAGACCAGGTTCTCGCTCGGCGCATCCTTCGCGACGAAGCCCGAGGCGCCGGCCTTCAGCAGGTTGATCGCGTATTGGTCCTCGGGATAGCCGCTCACGATGAGCACGGCCATCTCGGGGCGGATCGCCTTGCTGCGGTTGAGCACGTCGACACCGGACATGTCGGACAGAGACAGGTCCACGAGGGCCACGTCGTAGGCTTGCGACCGGACGAGCGCGATGGCCTCTTCGCCGGTGCGCGCTTCGCCCGCGACTTCCATGTCCACGCGGCCCGAGAACACCTGTTTCAGCCCCATGCGGACCACATCGTGGTCGTCGACGATGAGGAGCCGGATCATAGCGTTCTTCCCTGTAGAGGCGGTCGGATGAGAGGAATCTATTACACCACGTCGGTTCGACGCGACGGACGTCGGCATGGACGGATTCGTTTGTAGGAACGATCCTACACGAGTGCCTTCAGAAGGAGTAGCGGAGGACAATTCGATCCCTTTTCACGGAAATGTTTTCGGGCTGCAACCCGGGGAGCTCCGGCATGAATTGCCGGGCCGGCTTGTACACGATGTGACCCGAGCCCGGGTCGTAGCAAACCGAGCTCTGCCCGTTGCAGGACGAGCGGCTCGATTCCTGGGGCTCGGCGCGTCGCGGGACGAGGTCCAGGTCCGGCCCGCCGAGCGGCGAGACGAACGGTGCGTACTGGTGCGGCATCGCCGTCACCACCGCGCTGCTGGTGAGGATCGCTTCCTTCGGGTGCAACTGCAGCGCCTTCTCACCCTCCGCAGCAGGGGAAGGCACCGACGAGAGCATCGAGCTGGACGCGAGGGCGAACACGAGCACCTTCATGGAGAGTCTCCGGCACATCCCCCCGGGGCGTCTTGTTCCGCATGCGTCGGGGGCGATCTGGTTCGAATGCTGCGCTGCCGGATGATCCAGGTATGCCAGCGCCGGACGGCACACGTTGTCCTCGACGAAGCTAGCCGCGCGTAGGACAGTGCCGACCGCGAGACGGAGCCGGCCGACCGAATTCACCGGCTTCCTCTCATTCCCCACAGCCCATGCGGACCCCTATCGTGACGTTCTGGCTACCGCAATCTCACGCGGGCCGACAAAAGCGATCGGGAGGATTCGAATATGGACTCAGAGCTGAAAGTCATCGTCATCGCGGTGTTTGCCTGCGCGTGCACGTTCGCGGCCGTCGCCGACGAGCACGTCGGGCGCAACCTCGAAAGGGGCGAGCCCGCACGCTGGCACGAGCCGGCGGACACGCCGCAGAAGCGCGCGAAGGTGGCCGAAGAGGAAGCGAAGGCCGCGCTCGCGGAAGCGATGAAGGAGTGCCGCGAGCAGCGGGCGGAACGGCGCGCGTGCGAGAAGGAGGCACGCGAGCAGTATCGACTCGATACCGAAGCGGCCCACGCGCTGCGCGCCGGGCGATGAGCTCCGCCGCCATGCTGCGCCGCCTCCTCGCCGGGACGGCCGCCCTCCTCTTGCCCGCGGCCGTGCTCGCACAGCCGCAGATCGTGCCGCAGCCGTTCCCGCCGGGATACGGCGACGTGGTGAAGCTCGATGTCGCCAACACCGACTGGCCGCAGTACCTTCCGGCCACGCGCTTCAGCCGCAGCGGCAGCTCGATCGTGATCGAGATGGAATACCTGAGCGACGGCTTCACCGTGTCGCCGGCCTTCGGTCGCCAGCCCGTCACGCTCGGCGAGCTGCCCCCCGGCAACTACACGGTGCAGGCCCGCCTCATCGACATCAACCGGCCGCATGCGGCGCCACAAGTGGTCGATGGAGCCTTCGGCGTGGCACCCCCCGACGCGTGGGGCATCTATACCGTGCCGGTCCAGCCGCAGGCCCAGCGTCCGCTGGACGTGGTGCTGCGCAGCGCCGTGTACTTCGATCCGTCGACGGTGCGCGCCTCGGTATCCGGCAACGTGATCCGTGTCGACTTCGACTATTACGCCGATGCGCCCGTCGGCGGCAACACGCCGCCCGGTGCCACGTCGTTCGCGAGCGTGCGCGTGGGCGGATTCGCGCCTGGCGCCTATCACCTCGAGGGCTGGGGACGCGCGAAAACCGGAACGGAAGCGAAGCGCTACTTCACGCGCGACGTCACCGTTTCTTCCGGCATGAGCGTGGTGGAGTACTACTCCGGCGCGGTGGACCATTACTTCCTCACCGGTGCTGCCGACGAGATCGCGCAGCTCGACTCCGGCGCGCAGGCGGGCTGGAAGCGCACCGGCCAGGGCTTCACCGCCTGGACGAGTCCCGCCGATGCGCCCCCGGGCGCGCAGCCCGTGTGCCGCTTCTACTCGGCCGGTGCCAACTCGCACTTCTACACGGGCGATGCGAGCGAGTGCGGCTACCTGCGCTCGCTCGAGCAGCAGCAGCGCGCCGCTGCGAAGGCCGCGGGAAAGTCCTTCGGCGGTTGGCAGTACGAGGGAATCGTGTTCTACGCACTGATGCCGCAAGCGGGCCAATGCCCCGGCGGCACGATGCCGGTCTACCGCACCTACAACAACCGCGCTGCCGAGGGCGATCCCAACCACCGCTTCACGACGGACTCGCTGATGCGCGCGGCGATGGCCGGCTGGGTGGACGAGGGCGTCGCGTTCTGCTCGCCGGGCTGAGCGGCACGAGCAAGCGCAACAGGGCCGCCTCGTCGGCGCGCAGGCCGCGCTGCGGGCGGCGCGTGCGCACCTCGCGGCGATCGAGCCAGGTTTCCGGATCGAGCACGGAGGGGTGCACGTAGCTCTTCCTGCAGATCGCGGGCGTGTTGCCGAGGCGCATCGCGGCCTGCCGCACCGCGGCCACCATGTGCGAGGGACCCACGGGTCCTTCGCGACGCGCGAGCTCGTTGGCGACGAACACCGTGCCTGCCCACGTGCGGAAGTCCTTCGCCGTGATGTCGGCGCCGGAAATCTCCTTGAGGTACTCGTTCACGTCCGACGAGCCCACCTGCTGCACGTTGCCCTCGTCGTCGAGGTATTCGAACAGCGACTGCCCGGGCAGGTCGCGGCAACGCCGGATGATGCGCGCGAGGCGTTCGTCCTCGACGGCGGCCTTGTGGAACTTGCCGCTCTTGCCGCGGAACTGGAACTCCACGCGCGGGCCATGCACCTTCACGTGCCGGTTGCGCAGCGTGGTGAGGCCGAAGGAATCGTTCTCCTCGGCATAGCGCTCGTTGCCGATGCGCAGGCACGTCGTCTCCAGCAGGCGCACGAGTGTCGCCAGCACGCGCCGTCGTTGCAGCCCGTGGAGCGCCAGGTCCGCACGCACGCGCCGGCGGATGGTGGGCAACGCGCGTGCGAACTCGATCATGTGGTCGAACTTGTGCGCGTCGCGGATCTCGCGCCAGCGGTTGTGATAGCGGTACTGCTTGCGGCCGCGCGCATCGCGTCCCGTGGCCTGCAGGTGACCGCGTTCGTCGGCGCAGATCCAGACGTCCTCCCACGCGGGCGGGATCACCAGCGACTTGATGCGCTGGAGCGTGGCCGCGTCCGTGACGCGCTTGCCCTTCCCATCGCGGTACTCGAATCCGCTGCGGCCGTGGCGGCGGGTGATGCCCGGCTCCGTGTCGAGGGAGTAGCGCAAGCCGCCCATGGGCACGGCAGGACGGGGCTTGGGGCGGGTCGCGGCGGATGGCATCGTGGGTAAGAGCTTGCCGATGGCGGAAAAGTTTTCAGGGCGATAAAAAGGGCGCGGTCTCGACCGCGCCCCGGTTGATCGGTGTGCCGGCAAGGGTGCTCAGCGTTTCCCTCCCGAGCCCGAATCGTCATCCCGGCGCGTCGAGCCCGCGCTGCCGGACTGGTTGGGATTCGGGTTGCCGGAGCTGCTGCCGCGCTGCTGGCTGCCGCCCGCGTTCTCCTGGCGCTGCTGCCCGCCGCCGCCCTGGCCGCTTCCCGTGGAGCTGTTGCGCTGGCCCTGTCCGCCCTGCTGGTTCGCCTGCTGCCCGCCCTGGTTCTGCTGGTTGTCGCGCGACATCGATCCCTGCCCCGAGCTGCCCGCCATGCCGCCCTTCTGCTGTCCCGATTGGCTGCCCTGGTTCTGCGGATTCTGCTGGTTCTGCTGATCCTGCTGGCGGCCCTGCTGGTTCTGCTGGCCCTGGCCTGGCTGGTTACCGGAATTGCGGTTCGTCATGGTCTCGGCTCCGATGTGGTGAGTAAGAAACGACCGTACGACCACCGGTCGACGTTCCTGCTCGCAACATCCGTGCCCCTGATTGACGGGTAAATCGTTCCGACGCTCAGTGCGCTTTTTTCCGCGCTGTTGCCGTTTTTCCGCGCACGCGTGCGGGGATCGCTACCCTTTCGCTCGCGGCGAGGAAAGCGCCCGCGAGCCATTCGCCGGCAGGACCGAGCGCCTTGTCCTTGCGGCGTGCGAGCACGACGGTCGGACGCGGCGGACGCGTCCCGGGGGGCCAGCGCACATCGAGCTTCACGAGCCTGCGCTTGGCGATGTCCTCGGCCACGAGATGCAACGGCATGCTGCCCCAGCCCAGCCCCGCGCGCAGCATCTCGTGGCGCGCGGCGAGGTCCGCAAGCCGCCAGGTGCGCGGCGAGATCACGCTGAAGTCGCGGCCGCGCGTGAGGCTGGAACGATCCGAGAGCACGAGCTGCAGTTGCTCGCGCAGCATGTCCGCGGGGATCGGCCCCCGCATCCTCCCCAACGGATGCGCGGGCGCCGCCACGGGCACGAGCTCGATCTCGCCCACGGGCGTGCGCACGAGGTCCGCGGACTGCGCGGCGAATTCGAGCGCGATCGCGAGATCCGCCGTGCGCTCGATGACCGCCTGCGCCGCGGCCCCGAGCGTTTCCACGAAGACGCGCAGCTGCACGGACGGGAAGCGCTCCTGGAAGCCACGCAGCGCACTCACGAGGGTGGCCGTCGGGAACGTGGGATCGACCACGAGCGCCAGCTCCGGCTCGAGCCCGCCGGCGATCGCACGCGCCTGCGCGTTGAACGCTGTGAGCTCGTCGAGGATGCGCGCCGCACGGGGCAACAAGGCACGCCCCGCCTCGCTCAGCACCGGCCGATAGCCGCTGCGATCGAACACCGGGGAGCCCACCTGCGACTCGAGCTTCTGCACCGCGTACGTGATCGCCGATTGCGCGCGGTGCATGGCACGCGCCGCCGCGGAGAAGCTGCCGCTCTCGGCGACCTGGCGGAAGACGCGGAGCTGGTCGATGCTGATCGCATCCATGGATCATCTGGATTCCTGATGGAGATGCGCCACATTTTCCCTCTTTTTCTGATGATCGCGAAGGGCGATGATGGCTTCACCGCGACGCAACCGCGCCGCCCCCACCCGAATCAACAAGGAGATCTCCATGGCCAAGTACCTCGTCATCGCCGCTTCCGGCACCGTCGGTTCCAGGGTCGTCCGCGACCTCGTCGCAAAGGGCCATGGCGTGCGCGCCGCAACCCATCGCAAGGATGCCGCACCCACCAATGGCGTCGAGAAGGTGCACCTCGACCTCGCGACGGGCGCGGGCATCGCGGCCGCGTTCGAGGGCGTGGACGGCGCCTTGCTGCTCGCGCCTCCCGGCTACGCGGACCAGCAGAAGCTCCTCTCGCCGCTGGTTGCCGAAGCCGCGCGCCGCAAGCTCGGCAAGGTCGTCCTCATGACCGCGATGGGCGCCAATGCCGCCGACACGCCCTTCCGCCGCGTCGAGCAGCAGCTCGAGGCGTCGGGCCTGCGCTACAACATCATCCGGCCCAACTGGTTCATGCAGAACTTCCAGACGTTCTGGCTGCAGGGCATCAACGAGCAGGGGAAGATCCTGCTGCCCGCGGGCCGGGGCCGCGCGAGCTTCATCGACGCGCGCGACATCGCGGCCGTGGCCGTTCGCCTCCTCACGACCCATGACGAAGACCGGAAGGCCTTCGACCTCACCGGACCTGAAGCGCTCGACCACGACCAGGTCGCGAGCATCCTCTCGGAGGTCACGGGCCGCAGGATCGTCTACCAGGAGATCGAGCCCGGGGCGCTGCGCGACGGCTTCGTCGCCGCGGGCGTGCCGGCCGACTATGCGGATTTCCTCATCGCGATCCTGGGCTACCTGAAGCAGGGCTACGCCGCGCCCATCACGGATGCGGTGAAGAAGCTGCTCGGTCGTGAGCCGATCGCGTTCCGCCAGTACGCGCGCGACGAGCGCGCCGCGTGGAAACCGGCGCTCGCCACGGCGTAACCCGCGAGGAGCGGAAGGCAGCGGGCTGGATCGCGGCGATCCAGCTTTTTTTGCGCCGGCATGCGTGTGGCCTCCGGGATGACGCCGCCATCGGCGGGGGTATAAATTGTCGGTCCTGCACGGGCCGGCCAGGGCGCCAGGCTTAGCGCGAGCAGCGCGCCGGCGGGAAGGGGAGCCGAACGACAATTCCAATCGAGGAGGCTTCACCATGCCGCGACATCAACGCCTTGGCGTGCCGGGATTGGCCGCTGCGACCATCGCAGCGCTCATCCTGTGCGCCCCGACCGCCGAGGCACGCATCACCCGCATCGTCATCAACTCCACGGCCGATCCCGACAACACGCTGGCACCGTTCGGCGCGGCCGGCCCCCTGAAGCGCCTCAAGGGGATCGCCTTCGGCGAGCTCGATCCCGCCGACCCGCACAACGCGATCATCCAGGACCTCAAGCTCGCGCCGCGCAATGCGGCCGGACGCGTCGAGTACCAGGCCACGTTCCAGCTCGTGATGCCGTCGGACCCGGCGAAGATGAGCGGCCTCATGTGGCACGACGTGCCCAACCGCGGCGGCCGCATCACCATCGTGCCTGCCGAACGCAACGCGGGCGACGTGGGGCTGTCGAGCGGCTGGCAGGGCGACAACTCCGGCACCACCTCGCAGGCGCTCACGACGAACGATTTCGTGGTCGTCCCTGTCGCGCACAATCCCGACGGCTCGACCATCACCGGCACGGTGCTGGGCCGCATCGTGAATCGCAGCGGCCCGAGCTCGCAGCCGATCCTGGTGCAGAACAATCCGCTGCCGTACAGGCCGGCCACGCTCGACACGACGCAGGCCACGCTCACGACGCACACGCACGAGACCGTGGACGGCATCGTGACCGTCGGCTCGACCATCGCGCCCGCGGACTGGGCGTGGGCGAAATGCGATGCGACCCATCCTTTCCCGGGCGTGCCGGACCCCACCCAGGTCTGCCTCCGGAATGGTTTCGACCCGAAACTGCTCTACCAGGTGGTCTTCACGGCGAAGGACCCGCTCGTCCTCGGCATCGGTTTCGCCGCGTTCCGCGACCTCTCCTCCTTCTTCCGCAACGCAACCGCCGACGATGCCGGAACGCCGAACCCCCTCGCGGGCGGCATCCACTGGATCATCGCGCGCGGCGTCTCGCAGTCGGGCAACTACCTGCGCCAGCTGCTGCATCTCGGCTTCAACCAGGACGAGGCGGGCGCGCAGGTGTACGACGGCGCATGGCCGATCATCGCCGGGCGCCGCATCGCGCTCAACTTCCGCTGGGCCCAGCCCGACGGCGTGCT
>Ga0207698_10000688_pt1 | contig 19664 bp, 16 predicted proteins | sample KBSCornC22_FD_184298 | JGI IMG/M metagenome (GOLD analysis project Ga0207698, IMG submission 184298) | Corn rhizosphere microbial communities from Kellogg Biological Station, Michigan, USA - KBS Corn C2-2 (SPAdes) (version 2) | ecosystem: Host-associated > Plants > Roots > Rhizosphere > Soil ... | reverse complement strand
GGCGATCGTGCGCGAGGGCATGAAGTCGGTGGCCGCCGGCATGAACTCGATGGACCTGAAGCGCGGCATCGATCTCGCCGTCACCAAGGTCGTCGAGGACATCAAGGCCCGTTCGAAGCCGGTCGCCGGTTCGAACGAGGTCGCCCAGGTCGGCATCATCTCGGCCAATGGCGACACCGAAGTCGGCCAGAAGATCGCGGAAGCGATGGAGAAGGTCGGCAAGGAAGGCGTGATCACCGTCGAGGAAGCCAAGGGCCTCGAATTCGAGCTCGACGTGGTCGAGGGCATGCAGTTCGACCGCGGCTACCTCTCGCCTTACTTCATCACCAATCCGGAAAAGATGACGGTCGAACTCAACGATCCGTACATCCTGATCCACGAGAAGAAGCTCTCCAACCTGCAGGCGATGCTCCCGATCCTGGAAGCCGTGGTGCAGAGCGGCCGTCCGCTCCTCATCATCGCCGAGGATATCGAGGGCGAGGCGCTGGCGACCCTGGTCGTCAACAAGCTGCGCGGCGGCCTGAAGGTCGCGGCGGTCAAGGCGCCCGGCTTCGGCGATCGCCGCAAGGCGATGCTCGAGGATATCGCCATCCTGACCAAGGGCGAGGTGATCTCCGAGGATCTCGGCATCAAGCTGGAAAGCGTCACGCTCGGCATGCTCGGCACCGCCAAGCGCGTCTCGATCGACAAGGACAACACCACCATCGTCGATGGCGCCGGTGAGGAAGCGTCGATCAAGGGCCGCGTCGAGGCGATCCGCAAGCAGATCGAAGTCACCACCAGCGACTATGACCGTGAGAAGCTGCAAGAGCGTCTCGCCAAGCTCGCCGGCGGCGTCGCCGTGATCAAGGTCGGCGGTTCGACCGAGGTCGAGGTGAAGGAGCGTAAGGATCGTGTCGACGACGCGCTGCACGCGACCCGCGCGGCCGTGGAAGAGGGCATCGTCCCCGGCGGCGGCACCGCTCTCCTCTATGCCACCAAGGCGATCGAGGGCCTGAAGGGCGCGAACGACGACCAGACCCGTGGTGTCGATATCGTCCGCAAGGCGCTCTACGCCCCGGTCCGTCAGATCGCGCAGAATGCCGGCCATGACGGCGCGGTGATCTCGGGCAAGCTGCTCGAGAGCAACGACCCGACGCTGGGCTTCAACGCGCAGACCGAAGTGTACGAGAACCTGGTTGCGGCCGGCGTGATCGACCCGACCAAGGTCGTCCGCACCGCGCTCCAAGACGCGGCGTCGGTCGCCGGCCTGCTCATCACCACCGAGGCGACGATCGCCGAGCTGCCGGCCGACGACAAGGCCCCGGCCGGCATGCCCGGCGGCGGCATGGGCGGCATGGGCGGGATGGATTTCTGATCCGCCAGGGCGGCCGCGACTAACGCCAGTTAGGAGCGGACTCGCCCCAGGACGGCCGGCGGGTCGCCGGTTTACCGGCGATCCCGTCCGACGAGCGCGGGCTTTGCTCGCGCCGTCCGAAGTCCAGAATACCGACCAAAGAATGAGGGCCGGGGGAGCAATCTCCCGGCCCTTTTCTTTTGCCCATTCGCCCTGAGCCTATCGAAGGCTGCCTTTCTCCCCTCCCGCTCGCGGGAGGGGGCGGGGGAGGGCCTGTCCGAACCCCGTTCGTCCCGAGTGCGTCGAAGGACTCTCCTCCCCACCCCCATCCCGTCATCCCGGCGAAAGCCGGGATCCATTCCGCGGCTAGGCAACATGCGCGCACCTGGCGGGGATCGGCCCCAAAACCCCGGCAAGCACCAAGGGACTCGGCGCGTCCCGCACGGCATGGCATAGTCCCTTTGCAAAGGGGGACCGCTCATGACCGTGAATCATCCCTATCCCGGCTTCCAGTTCCTGGTCGACGCCGGCTTGACCCAAGCCAGCTTTCGCGAGGTCAGCCAACTGAGCAGTTCGGTCGACGTGATCGAATATCGCGACGGCGGCGAAAAAGCCGGCGCCACGCACAAGTTTCCGGGGCTGCGCAGGACGAGCGAGGTGGTGCTGCGCCGGGGTATCGTCGACAGCAAAGAACTGTTCGCCTGGTTCGGAACGATCAACGGCGGCCAGGTGGAAAAGCGCGACGTGCGCATCTCTTTGCTCAACGAAAACCATGAGCCCGTGATGCAATGGATGCTGATCAATTCCTGGCCGCGCTCTTATGCCGCCGGGCCGTTCGACGCGATGGCGTCCACGGTCGCGATCGAGCAACTGGTGCTCGTGTTCGACAGCCTCCAGCTTCAGCAGTGAGCGCGCCACTGCCCGACGCGCATTTCAGCGTCGACATCGTGCTGCAGGGCCCCGACGGCAAGCCGTCCGGTCCGCATTGGCCGATCGCCTTTTCACAGGTGCTGCTGCCGCCCGCATCGGCCGTGCCCGATCGTGCCGCGCGGCTCATGCTGCGCCGCGCCGCTACCGGCGCGCTGGATCTGTACCAATGGCTCACAGCCCAGCGCGCCAACCCCGGCCAGCGGCCGCACATCGTCACGGTCCAGGCGATGCGGGAGCCGGGCGCGCCGCCGGCGATAGGCTGGCGCTTTCACGGCGCGCACCCCGTCACGCTTGGCTTCGGCCCGCTCGATGCGTTGTCCGGCGCGTTCCTGATCGAGACGCTGGAGCTGTCCTTTGCGATGATGGAGATGCTGGGCGATCCTGTGCCCGGCCCCTGAGGAGGCTCTGCCTGGCCCAGGGCCGCCGGCGTGATCGACCCGACCAAGGTCGTCCGCACCGCGCTCCAGGATGCAGCCTCGGTCGCCGGCCTGCTCATCACCACCGAGGCGACGATCGCCGAGCTGCCGGCCGACGACAAGGCCCCGGCCAGCATGCCTGGCGGCGGCATGGGCCGGATGGATTGCTGATTCGCCAAGGTGGCCGAGACTAATGCGAGCTGGGGAGCGGACTCGCCCCAAGACGGACCGCGGGTCACCGGGTAAACCGACGATCCCGTCCGACGAACGCGGGATTTGTCCGCGCGGTCCGAGTCCAGAACACCGAACGACAGAAGGGCGGGGAGATCGCTCTCCCGGCACCTTCTTTATCCAACGGTCCCGCGCCTCCGCTACGGCCCCGTCCTACACTGTTGCTGTCACTATCATTGGCATCTCATTCTTCGCCTGACGCCTGAGACCACTCCGTTGAGCCGACCGCCCTGCACCAATGCTGGCTTTCGGATTTCCATTGCTGCCCGTTAGGTCCGGTCGTCGTAGTGTAGACCTCATTGCACTGCCGACCCGGATAGCTCTGCGGCTGCCCCGGTACGACGTAGCCGCTGCCGTCCGCCGCTACCCACCGCTCCGGCCGCTCGTTTGTGAGTGCGGTCTGGGTAGCTGCCGCTATGGCTGCTGATACAGAGGGGCCATTGGCGGAGGTTTGTGTCTCGTCGTCGCTTGATGCGCTTTCGTCGGGCGGAGGTGCAGTCCCCTCAGTCGGCGCATCTGTTGCCACCGCGTTTCCGTGTGACTGCGGCTCGGCCGAGGTCGGGGCCGAATCTGTCTGCTTCACTGCTTCCCCGGGCGTCGCGGTGGAAGAGAAGCCGGCTGCCGTGTCTGAGTGATGCTCATCGCCTGATCGGAACATAACCATCGCCAAGGCAACGAGCGCCACCACGGCTCCCGCGATGCAGAGCTTCACGAACGCTCGGAATCGGGCCTCGGCGCAAGGCTGGCAGAGCATGATGGTACGATATCGGTAGTGAGTGGTTATACCCCTGTTGGAAGAGGATGCCCCTCTACTATAGGTGCGCGTGCTGCGGTTCACGCTTTCACCGGTCATCACGCGGCTTTGAACCGCCTTCATTTCGTTTTTGGGCAAGATGATATGGCAATCGGCACATTCGGCCTCGGCATATCGCGCCATTCGAGCCCCCCTCCCCGTTTCCCCACTAACCGCGATCGTACACGTACGGCGCTGTGGCCGAAAGTTGGAGCGAACCCGCCGGCGTAATCGACCCGACCAAGGTCGTCCGCACCGCGCTCCAGGACGCGGCGTCGGTCGCCTGCCTGCTCATCACCACCGAGGCGACGATCGCCGAGCTACCGGCCGACGACAAGGCCCCGGCCGGCATGCCGGCGGCGGCATGGGCGGCATGGGCGGGATGGACTTCTGATCCACCCCTGACCAAGCCTACAAACAAGAAGGCCCGGGGGAGCGATCCTCCGGGCCTTTTTCTTTTGCCTCATTCGCCCCGAGCGAAGTCGGAGGGGCTGTCGTTCCTGCTCTCCCGCTTGCGGGAAGAGTTGGGCAGCGGAATCGCCGGGCGGCGGCGCGAATGGAACGAAGGAAGACGTAGGCGGAGAGCGGAATTTACAGAACTTCGATGGAGGGCGGCTCTTTCCGCATCGCTGAGAGATAGTCGCCTCCATTTAGGATCAATGCTCCCTTGCCCACGCGTGCCGTCAGCTCCCGGAACCGCCGTTCAACGGCGGCGCGGGCGGTCGCGTCATCCATCGACAAAGTGCCGGACTCCAGTTCGACCGGATCGTTGAAGCGCAGGTGAATCTTTCGGGCCGTAGCAGATTGTTCGAGGCAGGCCCGGCGGAAGATCGCGAAGAAGCTGGTGCCGCTGATCTGAACAACGCGATAGGCGACCAAGCTTCTCACGAGAGGAAGATTGACCTCTCGGTCGGTTTCAAAGTCGAGTGTTGGGGTGCCGCGCGCGCCAGCAATCGCGAAATTCAAGATCTCGTCGTGTGCGGCAAACACATCCGCGGCCCGCAAATCCGGGTTGTCATCGGGACCGCAGCAATTTCGGAGGTGGCCGACAGCGTCGTCCAGCCAGGCAAATATTTCACGATTCTCGATTGTGACCGGCGGGCAAGTGGTTTGAAGAGACTCGTCGCGCTCATTGAGAGTCAGCTCAACGGTGCAGCGTTCCGCCGATATAACCATAAAGCGGGCAAGGTTCTGAAGCCGATTGAGCGGATGAGAGTCTTCTCCGCTGAAGTTGTAGCTGATGTCAAACTTCGGTCCGCGCAATATTCCGCTGATGCCTGGCGACGTGAACGTCGCGCGCGCGGTGTCGAGCGGTAAATCGTTCATCGCAAACATGCGGACCTCACCGGCGAACGTGGCGGTCAGGCCGGCGTCGTTTTGAAAGGTGAGATGCCCTGGTTTCGGTATTGCATTTAGATTGAGGATATCGGGCTTACCCTTGAAGATCGGTGAGACGATGTCGAACCGTTTGTCACCGAAGGTGATCTCGACATCGGCCGGGCTCGTTGGCAACCCCACCGCCGCATCGATCAGCTTCTGCACGTCGTCAAGGGGAAGTGTCATTGTGCCGCCAATCTTGCTTCCCTCGTACCCTAATTCACTGGCGAGCTGACGCTTCTGGTTCGCGTAGTCGTGCGGGTCGGTGTCGCCAATCGAGCGGATCCAGCCGATCAGATCTTCAGTTCGTTCATCCTTATCGTCGAAGACGATCGACAATCGCAGGCGATTGAGATCTTTCTTTCCGTCGTGCTCAGCCTGCCGCGCCCGGCGCAGCGTGGCCTCTATTAGAAGCTCGTCGAAGTGCCGGGCAAAAATTCGTTCTTTGCTGTGGTCGGCATTCCGCCACCAAAGCACGATGAAACAAGGGTCCGGTTCATTTGCAAAGCGGAGGGCGTTGCTTAGCTTGATGTGGGCGGTAGGCTTTCCATTCGTTTTCGATTTGACCTGCACGCGGACAGTGGCGTTGCCGGGTTGCCGGTCGTGCGGAAGGCTGGGAATACGCGCGCGAGCAAACTCGACGATGTAGTCCCATCCCTCGCGATCCTGAATGGACGGGTTTTTGGTGACGTCTGCTACGTCACAAAGAACCTCGAATGACGACTGCGCATAATTGGAGAAGTTCTGTGCAAAGGTGGGCACGCCTCGACACGGTCCTTTAAGTGAACACCAAATCTAAGTGTCCATAGCCAGCAAAGCAATCTCCGCACATAGGCTTGTGAAGCCGAGAACCATAGAGTGGCTGCATCCCTACGGGAGGCACATGAGCTGTGGCATCTTGCCAGTCTGGCTGCGATGGGGAGTATGGATCCGATGAAGCGGAGCGAGGCAGAATCGGCAATTCGCCATCTGACCCATCAATGGGCTAGGCAGACGGGCGTGGAGGTTGGATCCGCCAAACAGCCGTCATTTTCCGCATTCGAACGCTGGGCGGACGAGCGGGGCTATTCGGGCTATTTTCGCTTCCGATCGACCATGGGCGCGCGCGACGACGCCGAGCGCTGGTTCGAACAGGAACTAGGTCAGTCATGGCGAAACTAGAAGCGCGGAATGGACAAGACGGCGCCGTTGCCGGGCCGGCGCAGCCGGCTCGCCCTCGCTAGCGACTACCGCGCCGAGGGCAACGACCCGACGCTCGGCTTCCACGCGCGGATTGATATGTATGAGGATTTGGTCACCGCCGGCGTGATCGACCCGCCCAAGGTCGTCTGCACCTTGGTCGGGGACGCGGCGTCGGTTGCCGGCCTGCCCATCACTGCCGAAGCGATGATCGCCGAGCTGCCGCAGGACGACAAGGCCTTGGCCGGCATGCCCGGTGGCGGCTTGGGCGGGCGGTCGGCGCTCCCGTGTTAGACTTGGAAGCCCATCTCTCGCAGAAATCTAGAAGGCGCTTTTGCCCAACCGAAAACACGGCTGGAAAAGGTCATCGTCAGGCTATCCTCGGTGCGCGTGATCGCCACGAAGCAATTGCGCCGCTCCTCCTGCATTTCGCGACTGTCGGACCCCTTCTTAACCGCTGCCCAGCTCGGCAGCTGATCCTCGACCATCGCGATCAAATAGACGTGCCCAAATTCCATCCCCTTCGACGCGTGGATTGTGAAGCAGGGCACAGCGTCTGCTGCCTGCGGCGGTGTCTTGGAACGCATGTCGAGTTCCTGCAGCAGCAGATGCAGAGTTACGTTCTCCCGGCCGAACTGCGCGTCGATTTCGTCCACCAGCGCAGTCCAGACAGCACGTTCTTCCGTGACATCCGAGACGGTGCCATTCGCATCCGGCAGCGCCTCAGGAAGCTGCTCGGTCCATGCGAAGGTGGCGGCGCAAAACGACCGGAAATCCAGCCGGTCAGTGAGTAACGGCAAGGCATCACGCAGATATGCCGCGGTCAGCGCACTGATTTCCGAGCGTGCACTCGCGAGCGCCGCGAACGCGCGCAGGCCGCTTCCGTCGAAGGCTTCGGCGGCGGCGGTGACCCCGGAAGGATCAATCTGTAGCCCTTCGAGCGCGTGAAAAGCCCTAGAAAGACGGCGTACCTGCTCACGGTCTGACGGATTATTCGCAAGTCTGAGCGCAGCATGGAGCCACCGCAGCGGTTCGCTCGCGAATTCATCCTTACGGTTCGCGACATAGGCGGTGACACCATGCCTGCCGAGGTGCTCGACCGCGCGATCGAGCGTCTTTCGGGTTCGCGCCAGGATGACGCAGCGCGCCCGTTGCTCGTCCGGGCGCGCGGATATGTCCTGCGCGACCCAGGCAACTTCGGCCTCGAAATCATCGAATCGATATAGCCGCAGACCCGGCTCCGCGCCTTGGGGCTTCTCGGCCAACAACCGGTCCTTGTCGGGCGAGCGTGTTGTGTTGTGTGCTATCAGCTTATTGGCGATCTCGATCACCGCCGGCGGGCAGCGATAATTGGTCGGTAGCTGGAGCACCGTCATTTCGAAATCGTGGCGGACTCCCGCGAGGCGCTCGGGACTTGCGCCGTTCCATTGATAGATGATCTGATCGTCGTCCGCGACGACGAATATGTTTCGGCTCTGGTCGCTCACCAAACAGCGTAGCAGGGCATATTGGGCGAGGTTTGTGTCTTGGAACTCGTCGACGCAGATATAGCGATAGATACGTCGCATCTGCCTGCATACTGCCGGAAAGTCGCGGAGCACGCGAACCGCCTCAGAAATCAGCGAAGGGAAATCAAGACTGTTGGCACCGATCAGCCCTTCCTTATAGGCTCGGTATGCAAGGCGGACTAAATCGCGCCGGTCCTCGGGCAATGTGTCAATTGCCTCCGAAACACCGGACGCGCCGACATCGTTTTCGAGCAGACGATTAATCAACGGAAGAAGCCGCTCGCCGCTATAGTCCGTGACATCGACCGCTGCCGAGATGTTCGCGAGCGCATCCTCGAGCACGCTGATCCGCTCGCTATCCTGGGCAAGGATCGTGAAGTCGGGCTTGAGGCCAACGAGATGGCCATGCTGCCGCAATAGGTCCCCCGCGAAGGAGTGGAAGGTCGTCAGCAGAACGCGCGCGCCGGCTCCGGCAACCAATGCCTCAATGCGCTTCCGCATCTCTGCGGCAGCTTTGTTGGTGAACGTGAGTCCAAGAACACGGTAATACTCATTAGGGCTCTCCTGAATCAGCCGTGCGATTCGGCGAGTCAGCACCGTCGTCTTGCCTGAGCCCGGACCCGCCAGCACGAGAAGCGGGCCGTCTTGCCACGCAACGGCCGCAGCTTGGCGTTCGTTCAAGGAGCTGGTGATTGCGTTCATACGCCCTCGTGCGCCTTAGCGGTCGCCAATGCGAGACGAGCGCGTAAAAACGTCGGAACTCCTGCGGCGCCCTGAGCGTCAATCTGATCGATCACCTGAATGACGCGTGCAGGCTTCCCTTTGCTCGGCTGCTGCTTGTTGACCAGATGCTGCCAATAGTCTGGCGTTCCTGGCTGATGGGGATTTGGGTTGGCGGCGACCTTCTGCGGTGCCGCGGAATTCTGGTAGATCGTCCCATAGTCATTGATGCAGAGATATGTCTCGATGTCCCACGCCGGTAGCGTCACCATGTGATCTGCTGCTGCTCGCCCAGCGAGTAGCCCCTGCGCGGCCGCCAAATAGGCCTGTCCCGCCGGGTCATTGTCGGCAACGGCGATCCAATGGATGCCGAATGCATCGGCGAGTTTCACATAGGGCTCAATGCCTAGTTCGGTGAACTTGAAGCAGCAGATTCCCATTGCGAAGAGGTCGTGCCCCAAGATGCGCGCCGCCTCCAGAATTACTGTTTCGTCAGTTTCGCCTTCGACCAAAATCCAGACTCGGGCAAACAGCACGCCGCCCCGCAAGCGGCGGAGATGGTGATCGAGCCGGCGCAGATCGGCGGGATCAATGGCGCCCTCCGGGACTTGGAACACGTCGATGTCATTACCGCGGCGCCGGAGCCGCCGAAGCGCGGTAAGCGGCACCGATGCAAGCAGGTCACCCGAGTGCGTCGTGATGATCTTCTGACCGCCGAGATTGGCGACCAGCCGCCCGACTGCGCGGACGGCGGACGGATGAAGATGCGCCTCGGGCTCCTCCAACGTTAGGATAGGGATGGCTCCGTCGCCATATTCGCCAACCAACCGTGCCTCGAGGAAGGCGTCGAACAGACATATCACCGCGAGGCTCTGTGTACCCTCGCCGTGCTGCGACAGGGGTAGTGCGGCGCCGGATACGCCTGCGAGCATGACTTGGGTGTGGGCCAAGATGTCGAACACCCGGTTAGGCAGCGCTTCGACGCTCACCGGCTCCGCCCCACCTCCCAGCGGAACCATGCCCGCAGACTGGGCTAGCCGTTCCTTGACCGATTCGAACCCCTCGTGCGCATCGAGAACCTGCCGGTTGAGATCCGCCAGCTCCTCCTCGATCTGCGCACGGACCGCAGGGTCGATTTTTAGTGCCTTGACGAAGGGACCCCAGAAGGGCGCGTTCGACCGAAATTCCCGCGCAGCATCACGCAGCGCTGCGAGGTAGAAAGCCGGAATCAATTGCTGCAGTCGGCGCAGCGAATTGGGGTTGTTGGGAAGTGGCTGTCCGTCGGGGTTGAGGAAGTCGAACGTGGAGGTGAACCCGTTCAACACGTCATCATAGCGGCCCGTGACGCGCAGAGTGACGATCTGAAGACCGTCCGCGCCGATTCCCACTACAGGGCCAAGCTGTTGGACCTTGGCGTCCGGCCACTCGTCACCCGCGCCTTCCTTGAACGTGATCTCGATAACGATCGGCGCGGCATCGGTCGGCTGGCCGGCCGAATCGAGATGAAAATCATATTCGGTGAAGACGGACGTGCGCCGTCCCGATGCCCGGCCCAGCACCGCCTGAATCGCTGCCAATATCGTCGATTTGCCCGTGTTGTTCGATCCAAAGATGACGGTGGTCGGCTCGAACTTGAGCGTCAGGGCTCGAATGCCGCGATAATTTTCGATGCGAAGCTTGGAAATGATCATGCGCGTACCAACGAGGAAGCGGGCCTCCGATTTAACTAATCGTCCACGGCCGGCAATTGAAGACGGACATTGAGCAGGATCACAGAGATTGACCTCCCGAAGAGAACCGAGCGCGCTAGATCGCGTTGTAGCTGCAGTTGCGCCCCCGAGGTGCCAATTGACGCCACCAACATCCGCTCTTTGGCCAAAAGGGCAGTGTGGTAGCGCTTCTGAGCGCCGGGCCGCTTGTCGACAACTCTTGCGGTTCTCAACCCCTTCCTCCCCACGTGTTTTGCCTCTATAATACAGTCCGATGTACCAGTCCCCCATCGATGACCCGCGCGAGGATATCGCGGCCAATGGTGGGGCCCCGCAGCCCGCGCCCGTAGAGTCCCCGCAACCCTGGGCACCACCTCCTCCCAAGCGTCGATCCAGCCGGTGGAGGATCGCAGGCTGGGTCCTCTCCGTCCTGCTGCTGCTCTTTCTCGCGGCCGTCACCTGGCTCGCGATCGCCGCGCCGCCGTCGCGGACGCTGCGGCCGATCGCGCCGCCCAGTGTCACCTTGCTGGCCTCCAACGGAAGCCTGATCTCGCGGCAGGGGGCGGTGACCGACAGCCCGGTCGATGTCCGCCGGCTGCCCCTGCATGTGAGCGAGGCCTTCCTCGCGATAGAGGATCGGCGCTTCTACCATCATATCGGGGTGGACCCGCGCGGCATCGGGCGTGCGGCCTGGCATGATCTGCGCGCCGGCCGGATGGAGGAGGGCGGCAGCACCATCACGCAACAGCTGGCCAAGCTGGTCTACCTCAGTTCCGATCGCACCGCCGGGCGCAAGCTGCGCGAGGCGCTGATCGCGATGTGGCTGGAGGCCTGGCTGACCAAGGATCAGATCCTCTCGCGCTATCTGTCGGACGTCTATTTCGGCGACAATGTCTACGGCCTGCGCGCCGCCGCGCGCCATTATTTCAGCAAGCGGCCCGAGGCGCTGACGGTCAGCGAGGCGGCCTTGCTGGCGGGGCTGATGAAGGCGCCGTCGCGCCTGGCGCCGAGTGCCAATCTGGAGGGCGCGCAGCAACGCGCGGAACTGGTGGTGGCGGCGATGAAGGAGGCGGGGTTCCTCACGCCCGCCGAGGCGGCGCGCGCGTCGCCCGCAAGCCTGCGGCTCAAGCGCGCGCCCGAACCGACGCAGGCGACCTATTTCAGCGATTGGGTCATGCCGGCGGTGCGCGGCAGCGCCGGCGACAGCTTTGCCGCGACGACGGCGCGCACCACGCTCGACGCGCGGCTGCAGCGGCTGGCCGAGCATGCGGTCGGGCAGGTTCGCCCGGCCGGCGCGCAGGTCGCTTTGGTGGCGATGCGGCCGGACGGGCGGGTGGTCGCGATGGTCGGCGGGCGCGATTATGCGAAGAGCAGCTTCAACCGCGCGGTGCAGGCGCGGCGCCAGCCGGGATCGACCTTCAAATTGTTCGTCTATCTGGCGGCGTTGCGCGCGGGAATGACGCCCGACGATATGGTCGAGGATCGGCCGATCACGATCGACAATTGGTCGCCGCGCAACGCCGACGGGCGCTATCGCGGCACGATCACGCTGCGCGAGGCCTTTGCGCATTCGAGCAATGTCGCCGCGGTGCGGCTGACGCAAAGGGTCGGGCCGGCGGCGGTGGTGCGGGCGGCACAGGATCTGGGGATCCAGAGCCCGCTCAACGCCGAGCCCGGCATTGCGCTGGGCACGTCGGGCACCAGCCTGCTCGAGCTGGCCAGCGCTTATGCCGCGGTCGCGGGCGGGGTCTATCCGGTGCGGCCTTATGGCCTGCCCGAACAGGCGAACCAGCGGGCACCCGCGGACATGCCGCACCGCATGGACGAACGCGAACGGGCGATGCTGCTGGACCTGCTGTCGACCGTGGTGAACAGCGGCACGGGGCGCGGCGCCGCGCTGAACATCCATACTTATGGCAAGACCGGAACCTCGCAGGACAATCGCGACGCCTTGTTCGTGGGCTTTGCGGGCGGGCTGGTGACTGCGGTGTGGGTCGGCCGCGACGACAATCAGCCTCTGCCCGGCGTGGCGGGCGGCGGGCTGCCGGCGAGCATCTGGCGCCGCTTCACCGCCGACGCGGTCGGCGCCCGCCCGGCGCGCGTCATCGTGCCGCGCATGGTCGATCCGGATGCGGGCCGGCGGGGCTTCGATGGGTTCCTGCGATCGGTGTTCGATCGGATCAAGCTTCATATCCACCTGTGAGGAGAGGCGGCGCGGGTCCGCGAGCGGTCGGAATCCGACGCTTGAAACCTGTCACTGCGAGCCCCGCAGGGGCGCGGCAATCCGGTCGGGCAGGCCTGGATCGCCACGGCGCTTCGCGCCTCGCGATGACGGGGGGGCCTGTCTCAAGGGGTGCCCGAATTGACCGGGATTCCTGGTTCACGCGGAGGCGCGGAGACGCAGAGGAATGTTCAACTCAAACTTCTCTTCTCTCTGCGCCTCCGCGTCTCCGCGTGAACCATATCGATCTGCGGAGCCGGAATTCATCGCGATTGAACCAGTTACCATTGTTGTCATTGCGAGCCCCGTAGGGGCGCGGCAATCCAGTCCGGCGGGCCTGGATCGCCACAGCGCTGCGCGCTTCGCGATGACGGCGACAAGGGCGGGATCAGATCAGGCGGCGTGAGGCATGACCTCCGCGGTCATTGCCGCCGCGCCCGAACCGGAACTATGCCGGACCGGACCGTTTACGTCCGGCACCATTTGGGGATGGCGACATGCAGACGATCTTCCCGCGATCCTTGTCCGCCGGCCTGGCTGTCGCCGCACTCGCGCTCGGCGCGGCGGCTCCGGCCCAGCCGCCGCAAAAGGCGCCGCCGCCCTTTGTGACGCGTGGGCTACCGGGCGCGGGGCAGGCGGCGATGAAGCCCTTGGTCGGGGATTGGCGCGTGAAGATGAGCCTGTTCGCCGCGCTCGGCACGCCCGAAAAGCCGGTCGTCTCCACCGACATACGCACGCACCGCGCCTATGTGGCGGGCGGCCGCTTCCTGGCGGACGAGACCAAGGGCAATTTCGGCGGGCAGCCTTATTATCGCCGCGGCACGCTCGGCTACAGCAACATGGACCAGCGCTACGAGTGGGTCACGCAGGACGGGCTCAACTCGATGATGATGATCTACCAGGGCGCGCCCAAGTCCGGCCCGCATTTTCCTGCCGTCCTGTATGGCAGCTTCACCGATCAGGGCCTGCTCGGCGAGGCCTATGTCGGCAAGACGATGCGGCAACGCACCGTCATCACTATTCTCGACAATGATCATCACCGCATGGAAATCTATTTCACGCCGCCGGGCGGCAAGGAGCGGTTGATCGATCGCAAGGACTTCACCCGCATCCGCTGAAGCGGCCGCCATCCGGTTCGGCCGCCCCCCAAACCCCGGCTCAACACGCCAAGTGTTGGCAAAGCCCACGCGCGCAAAAGCGCCCAAGCGGCGTCCCCGTGAAGGGGACCTGTGGTGGCACAGCCCTTGCTACCGCTTTTTTGCGAAGCCACACCGATCGGCAGCTCGTACGGTCGGAACCATCCACGGGGAAACCTAAGCTCATGACCAATCAGATCCTCGCGACGGTGCCGATCACGCTGGGCGACCGCCGCATCCTCGCCCCGGGCAAGCTGCTGTGGCTGCGTGCCTGCGCGTGGATGGTGGTGCTCTTCTTCCTCGTCCTCTTCGCCTTCGCCCCCACGATACGCGTGCTCGGGCCGCTGTTGCCCAAGGATCCCCGCATATCCTTCATGCTTAACGTGGGCGCGGCACTGATCGCGCTCGGCGCTTATCTCCTGTTCGTCCGGCTGGGCGAGGATCGGCTGGCGGACGAACTGAAGCCCGCGGCAATGCCGCAGCTGCTGGTCGGGCTTGCCATCGGCGCCGCCATGTTCGCCTGCGTGATGGGGATTCTGGTGGCGGCAAAGCTCTACCGGATCGAATGGCACGGGCTCGCGCCTGCCTGGAAAGCGGCCGGCATCTCGATCCAGGCCGGCGTCGGCGAGGAGATATTGGTCCGCGCGATCATGCTGCGCCTGTTGTGGCGCGCCTTCGGGCCGGTCGCGGCGTTCGTCGTCTCCGCGCTCTTCTTCGGCGGGGCGCACCTTACCAATCCCGGTGCGACCCTGTTCGCCGGCATCTGCATCGCGCTGGAGGCGGGGGTGATGCTCGGCGCTTTCTATGCGCTCACCGGCCGGCTGTGGATGTCGATCGGCGTGCATGCCGCCTGGAATTTCACGCAGGGCTATGTGTTCGGCGCGGCGGTGTCGGGCACCAGCTTCGGCACTGCCTTGAGCCGCAGCACCGTTACCTCCGGCGCGCCGGCCTGGGCGAGCGGCGGCGCGTTCGGGCCGGAGGCCTCCTTCCCCGCTTTGGTGGTGTGCTTCACGGTCGGGCTGGTGGCACTGTGGTACGCCTATAAAGCGGGGCGCTTCACGACGGCGCAGGTGGGCGAGGCGTCCGCCCTGAACCCATAAACGTCCGCTATGGGCTTGACCGGTGAACGACCAAGAAGGTGGAAAGCTGCCGTTCGGCTCGCTGTTGATGTTTGGTCTGCAAAAGCTCGGTACAAGGTGTTTTCCAGACGCGGAGCGGTCAGGTCGACCTCCCTTGCGGTGCCCACCGGTATCTCAAAAGGGTAATGACTTACTCTTTTAGTTCTACGCGATGAGGGTAGCCGCTTTGTCTCTGCTGCCACTATTGGTCGCGAGCAGGACTGAAAAGATGGTTAATATTCAGATCCAGACGCGGATCGTTACTTTCGCGCTTGCTGCGACGTTAATGCACGGTTAACCTCCAGAATCAGGCGATCTCTTGGACGCGATCAGGGGCGAAGCCTGTTGCGGCGGAATATCTCCGCCTGTTTGGGGGAAATAGAATATGAGGAAGAGGATTATTGCGGCCCTCGTGGCTGCTGCCAGCGCAATGCCGGCCATGGCTCAGCATGTCTCGATCTATGCGGGGTATGATGATTATACCTGGGATACCTCGTTTTTCCAGATCGAGACCGACACGGCCCTGACCAATGCCAAGTTCACCGGCGTCGCGACCTCTGGCTACGCGACCGGGATGACCGGAGAATGGGACATCGGCGATGTCGCCGTCGGCAATACCGGATCTCTGCTATTCTTCGGCAGCGGCCCTTTCTCGTACGACTATGATGATAGTTACGATGGCGAGTCGGCTTATACGTTTACGGCCGATGCGGGGGCGCACCACATCAGTCTCTGGTTTAGCCCAAGCAGCAATCTGACGGGCGGTTTCGTCGGCTTTCTCGGCAATGACAGCGCCGGCCTTGAATGGGACGCCGACATTGGCGCGACCAAGGTCGCCGAAACGTCCAGCGCGCCGGAGCCCGCGAGCTGGGCAATGATGCTCGGCGGCTTCGGGCTGATCGGCGGTGCGCTGCGTCGCAAGCATAGCCGCGTCAGCTTCGCATAAGCGCTTTGCCGTGAAGAAGCGAAGGCGTCGTCGAGCTTCGGCTCGACGGCGCTTTTGTTTTTGGGCGTAGATCGAACCAAGGTTGCCGCACTCCCGCCAAGCCAGGTCCGCTCCTGGCATAGCCGATCCGGCTCACCGCCGGAGTGGGTGCCGCTTCGCCAGGTCGTTGCGCATCGTCGTCGCCGCCACGCCGCCCTCGCCCATGGCGTGGCTGATCTGGTCGAGCCCCTTCACCACGTCGCCCGCGGCATAGAGGCCGGCGACGCTGGTGCGCTGATGGGCATCGACCAGCAGGCAGCCGTCGGGCGAGGTTTCCGCGCCGAGCGCGACGGCGAGTTCGGACCGGATCGCCGAGCCGAGCGCGGGGTAGAGGCTGGCGAAGGTCAATATGCCAGCCGCACTGTCCATCCGGATCCGGTCCTCGCCCAGCTCGAATTCGCCGGTCGGCCCGTCCACCAGCCGCACGCCGGCTTCGGCCAGTTCGGCGCGCTGCGCCTCGTCCAGCTCGTGCGCCCCGCCGGGCCCGATCAGGGTCAGATCGGCGGTGTAGCCGCGCAGGAACAGGGCCTCGCCCAGGCCGCGTTCGCCGGTGCCGATGATGCCGACGGGCTGGTCGGTCACCTCATAGCCGTCGCAGATCGGGCAATAGCGGATCAGCCCGCGCGCGAGGGCGGCGTCGTGCAGATCGTCGGGCATGTCGGGGCGATTGTTGATCACGCCGGTCGCGAGCAGCACGGATCGCGCGCTTATCTCCCCGAAGCTGCCGCTCGCGAGGAAGCCGTCCCCCGTATCGGCGCCTTCGGGGATGATGGCGTCGACCGTGCCCTCGACCACGCGCGCGCCGTAGATGCGCGCCTGCTGGCTCATCCGGCGCAGCAGATTGGGGCCGGTAATCCCTTCCGGAAAGCCGGCATGGTTGCGCGTCTTGGGGATGAGCGCGGCGCGGCTGTTGCCGCCGTCGACCACCACCACCTGGAGATGGAAGCGCGCGAGATAGATGGCGGCGGTCAGCCCGGCGGGGCCGCCACCGACGATGAGACAATCGATCATGGGTCGGGGTGTGGACGCTGGGGGGCGTGCGGGGAAGGGGCTTTGGCGGCTGATAGAGTGATTGTCCTACCCCCCCCTTTTATCGTCATGCCGGACTTGTTCCGGCATCCACAGAGCCACAAGGGAATCCCTCGTCGAGGAGTGAACCCCGGGACACGGGACCCCAGCAAAATGCCATTTTGCTGGAACCCTGTCCGGGGTGACGGAAGACCAGCTTGATGGTTGAGGGAGGCGGCGAAAGGCCTATTCAGCGGTTGTAGCGGTGTCAGGCGCAAGGGAGCGCACCATGGTCGACGACGATATCATCCAGACACCCGACGGACCGATGACCTGGGCGGAATGGAAGAAGAAGAATCCGATCCAGACGCCCTCGCGCCGGACCAAGGGCAAGGATTTGCCCAACAAGGTCAAGAAGTTCACGGATCGCTGAGGTTTCCGCTGCTGCTGTGGAGCAGATCGGGGCGTCTTCCCCATCGGACTGATGCCGATCAATGCGGATCAAATTGCCCAGCCGTAACGTTCCTGCCTCCTGACAAATCAATGAGGCTGCATGGCAGTGTCGACGGAAAAGGCCGCATTCGGCATAGCGGGGCTTGATGATATTACCGGTGGGGGCCTGAAGCGCGGGCACCTGTTCCTGCTGGAGGGCAGTCCCGGCACCGGCAAGACCACGATCGCCACCCAGTTCCTGATCGAGGGTGCGGCGCAGGGCGAGCGTGGGCTCTACATCACCTTGTCGGAGACCGAGAAGGAGTTCCGCGCGGGCGCGGAATCGCACGGCTGGGATCTGGAGGGCATCGATATCTTCGAGCTGATCCCGCCCGAAAACCTGCTCGACGAGGACCAGCAGCAAAGCCTGCTTTATTCGTCGGACCTGGAGCTGGGCGAGACGACGCGGCGCATCTTCGAGATTTTCGAGCGGGTGAAGCCCGATCGGGTGGTGCTCGACAGCCTGTCCGAAATCCTGCTGCTCGCGCAGAGCCCGCTCCGCTTCCGGCGCCAGACGCTCGCGCTCAAACATTATTTCTCGCGCCACGGCGCGACCGTGCTGATGCTCGACGATCTCACCGCCGACACCAACGACAAGACGATGCACAGCATCGCGCATGGCGTGATCCATCTCGACGAGCTGGCGCCGGATTATGGCGCGGAGCGGCGGCGCACGCGCATCGCCAAATATCGCGGCCAGCCTTATCGCGGTGGCTATCACGATTTCGTGATCGAATCGGGTGGCGTGCGCGTCTTCCCGCGGCTGGTCTCGGCCGAGCATAAGGGCGCTTTCGATCGCAGCCCGGTCACGGCGAAGCCGGACGAGCTCAACGCGTTGCTCGGCGGCGGGCTGCACCGCGGGTCGAGCACGCTCATCCTGGGGCCAGCGGGCACGGGCAAGTCGCTGCTCACGCTCACCTTCGTCGCAAGCGCGCTCGAACGCGGCGAGCGCGCGGCGATGTTCGTCTTCGACGAGGAACTGGGCCTGCTGTTCAACCGCGCGCTCGAACTGGGCATCGATCTGCAGAAGATGGTCGACGCCGATCAGCTCACCATCCAACAGGTCGATGCGGCCGAGCTCACGCCCGGCGAATTTTCCGAACGCGTCCGGCGCTGCGTCGAGATCCACGACGCGCGGACGGTCGTGATCGACAGCCTCAACGGCTATCAGGCGGCGATGCCGGGCGAGCAGGCGCTGATCCTGCACATGCACGAGCTGCTGCAATATCTGAACCGCCAGGGCGCCTCGACCTTCCTCACCGTCGCGCAGCACGGACTGGTCGGCGACATGAAGGCCCCGGTCGACGTCACCTATCTGGCCGATACGGTGATCCTGCTGCGTTATTTCGAGGCGGCGGGCCGGGTGCGTCGCGCGATTTCGGTCATCAAGAAGCGTACCGGCGCGCACGAGGACACGATCCGTGAATATCGGATCGACCGGCGCGGCATCACGGTCGGCCCGCCGCTGCATGAATTCCATGGCGTGCTGCGTGGCGTGCCGAGCATGACGGGTCGCCCCGAAAGGCTGATGGAGGAAACGCTCGTTTGATCCCGCACCTGTCCGAACGGGCGCTGATCCTGGCGCCGCTCGGTCGGGATGCCGAGGTGGCCGCGGCGATGCTCGCCGAGGCCGGCTTCAACACATTTGCCTGCCATTCGATCGACCAGATGGTGGCGGAGATGGACAAAGGCGCGGGCTTCGGCGTGGTCGCCGAGGAGGCGTTGCGCACCGCCAATCTCGCCCCGCTTGCCGGCTGGATCGGCAAGCAGCCCGAATGGTCGGATTTCCCGTTCATCCTGCTCACGCAGCGTGGTGGCGGGCTCGAACGCAATCCGGCGGCGCGCCGCTATCTCGACACGCTCGGCAACGTCACCTTCCTCGAACGCCCGTTCCATCCCACCACCTTGCTCAGCCTCGCGCGATCGGCGCGCCGTGGGCGGCAGCGCCAATATGATGCACGCGCGCGGCTGGAGGAGCTGCACGCGCTCGCCGCCGACCTGGAACAGCGTGTCGAGCAGCGCACGGCCGAACATCGGGCCGCGGTCGAACAGCTGCACGAAGCGCAGAAACTGGAGACGATCGGGCAACTGACCGGCGGGGTCGCGCATGATTTCAACAATCTGCTTACGCCCATCATCGGCGCGCTCGACCTGCTTCAGCGCAAGATGGATGGGGCCGACAGCCGCACCGCGCGCTGGATCGCCAACGCGCTGCAGTCGGGCGAGCGCGCCAAGACCTTGGTGCAAAGGCTGCTCGGTTTCGCACGGCGCCAGGAATTGCGCAGCGCCCCGGTCGACATTGCCGGGCTGGTCCATGGCATGCGCGACCTCATCGCAAGCTCGGTCGGCTCGACCATCGAGCTCCAATTGACCTGCGCCGAGGATTTGCCCCCCGCACTGGCCGACCCCAATCAGCTCGAACTCGCCATCCTCAATCTCTGCGTCAACGCGCGCGACGCGATGCCGGATGGCGGGCTGCTGACGATCGGGGTCGGCCAGTGCGGG
>Ga0207698_10000680_pt1 | contig 19739 bp, 30 predicted proteins | sample KBSCornC22_FD_184298 | JGI IMG/M metagenome (GOLD analysis project Ga0207698, IMG submission 184298) | Corn rhizosphere microbial communities from Kellogg Biological Station, Michigan, USA - KBS Corn C2-2 (SPAdes) (version 2) | ecosystem: Host-associated > Plants > Roots > Rhizosphere > Soil ... | reverse complement strand
GAAAGAGCAACTGAACGACATCAAGGCCATAGTTGCCAAACGACCCGACATCTTTGGACCTGTTGCAGGACGTACCACAGATTTCCAGGTATGGCTCGGCTCGCAAGATCCAGACGCGCAGGCCTTCAGGACGGCCCGCACGATCGCAGGCGATCACCTAGCCGGAACCTTTGGTGGACGTTCGGAAGCTGCTCTCGATGCTCTTGATAAAGCGATCGGTCAATTCAAGGACAACCCGGCTGCGATGCAGCGCGGTCTAGATCAGCTTGTCCATGCCAATGAGCGCTTCCTGAAGGCTGGGAATGTGCGCACGCAGGGCAGCAATGTGAATCGGGAAGCCAGTGCAGCCCCGACCTTCAAGGTCAAACTCTCCGATGCGATGAGTCTCCCGCAGAACAAGGGCAAATCAGAGAAAGAGGTTGAAGCGGACGTGAAAAAGCACGGTGGAGAGGTGGTGCGCTAGTGTCAACCAATCCTTACGCAGCCATCGCCATCAAGGATGATGACAATCCTTACGCAAAGATTGCGATTAAGGATCAGCCTGCAGCTCCGAAACCGCCCGCAGCGCAGCCCTCCTTACTACAAAAGGCTGGAACTGTCGCGTCAGACCTTGGAGCGGGGATTCTGAAGGGCGCAGGCTCGACAGCCAACAACATCGGCCATGTGCTCTACCCGGATTTCATCGCCAAGCATCTCACAGGCGCTCCATCGTCGCAACAACAAGAAAGCTACTTCAAGCCCGCCAATACGACTCAGGCCATCGGCAAAGGCGCAGAGCAAATCGGCGAGTTCTTTCTTCCCGGCGCTGGCGAGGAGATGGCAGGCGAAAAGCTCGCAGCCATCGCCCCAAAACTCGCGAAAGTTGCCAAGCCTATTGCACGAGTTGCAGGAACCGAAGCCGTCAATGAAGCGCAGGGCGGAACACCCGGAGTCGGTGCGGCGGGTGGCGCGTTAGGAGAGTTGGTGGGTGCGGGTGCGCGTGCGGCAGCTCCCTACGCGGCAGAAACAGCGATGCGTATTCCGATGGCCGCAAGAGCGTTCGGCAGGACACCAGGCAAAGCGATCCTCGCTGAAACGCGAGGCATCACGCCCGCGACAGTAGGCCGCACGGCACAGGAAACACTGGACAAGCTGAACCCGGAACTTGACGCGAAGTACGCGGCATCTCCGAACACCGTATCGCTGAAAGGCGCACGCGATTTCATCGATCAGAAGATGGCTCAGGCGGAAACACAGAACGCAGAGGGTCTTCATGGGCAACTGAACCAAATGGGCAACACGCTACGCCAAAGGTTTGGAACTAAACAAAATATCCCCGAAGACATTCCAGCGATTGACGCGCTGAATCTGAAACGCGGATTTGGAGAAGAGCACACATCTTGGAATCCAAACATCCGCAATAAGGCACTATCTGCAGCTAGACACACATACGGCCTCCTCGATAAGGCTGGAGATGCGGCTGTTCCTGGAAGCGACGTGCTAAACCAGCGCATTTCTAGCCTCGTCCCCGTGCTCCGGGCAGCAGAGAAGGCAGATCGTGAGCCATCCCTATTCCAACGTGCAGCGGGGCGCGTAGCAGCTCATACAGGCGCTCTCACGCTGGGCGGCGTAGGAGCTGCAGGCGGATATCACGAGGCTGGATTACCGGGAGCGATTGCAGGGAGCGCACTGGGGGTATTAGGACCGGAAATCCTCGTTTCCCCTGAAGCGCAGATGCGTCTAGCCCGATCACTGCACGGCGCAGAGGGGCTGAGACCAGTAGTGGCAAGTGGGCTTCAGTTCAATAGGGCGCGAAAGACAGGCACAGAAGAGACAGGGCGATGAGGCATAGAGACTTCCATAGAGTCGCCTTGGGAAACGCTCTTTCATGCCAAATCTCGCCAGTCACAAGCCATAGTGCCACCAATATCCCGCACAGGCCAAAGATCAGTAAAACCATGCCGAACAGAATACCCCTACAAGGGCCAGAGGAGCAATAAAATGCGCACGAAAATCACAGCTTTGCTTCTTTTCCTTGTCGCAGGGTTAGCTTTCGGTCAGGCCGTCCGCGTAGACATCCCCTTGCAGACCTACGGCCCCAATGTCCCCACCTCGGGCGGCCCTCAACCGCAGGCTCTCTGGATTGCCAACGCCACGATTACCCTCTGCTCCCATCCATCAGCAACGCTTGGAGCTTGTCAGGGCGCACCCATCACGACTTACACGGATGCAAGTCTTGGCACAGCCTGCCCCACCAATAAGCAACTGGTGCAGCTTCCCGGAACAACCTGTGAAGCCAAAGCGGGCACCGCTGGAAATATCGGCTTCTGGTATGCCGGAGGGCTCATTGACTACTGGATTCAGGGACCCTATGGAACCTATGGACCGTTTTCGATCACAGGCGGAGGTGGTGGGGGTGGAGGTGGGAGCCCGTTCCCTCCGTCATTCTCTGTGCAAGCCGCGAATTCGCCTGCGACCGGATTCGTCAGCGATCCCAGCATCAAGATCAACACAGCAACGCATAACCTCGCAGCATTAAGCCTGCAGGATGAGTTAAACGGCGCTCTGTTCGCCTCTCCGGAAGCGGCTGCGGCTGCTGCCTGCGCGGCTGGGAAAGCAGTCTATTTCCCCGCAGGGACCTATGCCACAAATGGTATTCCTGTGTGCAGCAATCTCCATATTCGCTGCGCATCTTCCGACATTACCACCGCGCAAGGAACCATCTTTAATGTGAACGGTGCGAACTGGGGGCTCTATAACCCCAACGCCGATGCGGTGAGTGGAGGGCCGGCAGCCAATCAGGTACGCAATGTGCGCGTCGAGGGATGCGGATTCAATATCGCAAACAATCCGTCAGCGCTGGGAGGATGGAGAATTAAAGGAATTCTCTGGTCGTATTTCGAGGGCAATACGATCTATACAAACAACAATTCAGGACCCGCCATTGCTGAGGATGGCGGCAACTACCAGCAAAATGGCGGTGACTACGACAACACCTTTGTCGGGAACAACCTGTACGACAATTCCACGACCAGTTCCGGAATAGGCTATCTTCTCACCGGAAGCGGCGGCTCAAATAACAACACTCATACTGCGGGGTCTGTCGCGCGATTTGGAACAGCCGTCGATATTGAAAACGGCAACAATAATTCATTTATCGGAATTGATGGAGAGAACTGGTATCACACAGGACTTCTTCTTACGGCGGGAGCGTCGGGGAACCTCTTTCAACGATTTCGTCTCGAAGAAAACCTGTCTCCATGGAGCGGTCCAGTCGCCAAGACGCTAGGGCAAAGCATTGTCGATTCCAATGGCAACCGCGAAACCATCACCACGGCTGGAACGACGGGATCAGTTGCTCCTGTATGGAATGCCAGTAATGTAAACGCAATTTTGAAGGCGAATGGGTGCGCAGTAACGGGGACCCCTGGGCAAACGGTCCTCCTCAATGCTTTCAATAACGGGTCGATCGCTACCGCTACCGGAACGCTTGTCGCCACAAACACAATCAGCGGGGCAACCTGGGTTGTCACTTCGGTAGGGACCGGAGCGACCGCAGCGCCAACCTCTGCAACCTGCAGCGCGGGAACCGTATCGTCTGCCAGCGGCACAGCGACCCTGGTTACCAGTGTGGGTACGGTAGGAAACACAACGTCCGATGGGAGCGCGGTATGGACTCTTTCTGTCGTGATGCCCACGGACGTAATGGCGACCGGATCAACCGGAAATACGATCGACGTTTATATCTCCGGCTATGAGATGGGCGTGCTCGACAGCTATACCCAGAACAACTATCCTCGCCAATCCCTTTTTGGTTGCACTGCCTGCGGAAATTCGCAGAACGCCACGCTGCAAAGTTCAAGAAGCCAGCAAGTAAACGTGGGCGTAAATAAGACACCAAATTTGGCGGACGGATATGCTCTCGGCGGCTTGGATGTAAATGGAGAAATTCAATCCAATCGCTACTATCTTCTCTGTAACTCTTCAACAGGGTGCGAGACTATCAACGGTGGAGGATATGCCCGCTTTAGCTATACAGGAGCGACAACTACCCTCCTGACTCTCCCTGTAGTCAACGGGCAGCTTCTGGGAACCAATGCGACGATTCCGCTTGTCGCGACAGGGTTGGCGGGGCCGGGCGTATCGTATCCCAGCAACCTCCTGCAATTCTTCGGATCCTATGACACCGGAGGCATTACCAGCGCCTTTTATACCAGCGGACTTTCGCCTGTAGGATCGGCTGGGCAAACCTGCCTGCTCTCGAATTTCGATGGCGGAGGCTCGGGCGCGACTGGAACGCTCACGCTAACAGGGACGAACGCCATTTCCAGCGGTTCTGCCATTACGATGACGGCCAATGGAAGCGGTTATACCTCTCTTCCGACTACAGCCACAGTTACAACAGGAACCGCTTCATCGTGTTCAGGGACCATCTTGCTGTCTGGATTCACGGCAGGCAGCGACTTCTACACGATCAAAAACAGCGTTAACAATACGGGGGTAAATTCGGGAACAGCTCTGGTAATTAACCCATCCGGTTCTCCGGGGACTCATACCTTCGAAACCGTCAACATGAATTTGCTAAACTTCAACAACACCTCTGCGACAAGTCTCGCTAACGCACCCGGCTTCTCCTATACGAACATCGGACACGCTTGGAACGGCACCAGTTCTGCGCAGGATAGCTGGGTAGTCGGCCCTTCGCTAGCCGCTGGCAGTAATCCTCTATCGACATGGGCATTCACACACTCCGGTCCTGGAGGCGGTTCGGTATCTGTTCCGAATTTGGTAGACACTGGGCTAACGGCAGGCACCGCTCCCGTCTGCCCCAACGGACCTAATGGAACGCTCACTACTTCTGGCTGCACCGCGACAACAGGAACAGGTCTGTCTGGAATGACAGCCGGACAGGTGCCGATTGCGGCGAGCGCGGCGAGTGTAACCAGCAGTATCCCTCTCGGCAATTCCGGAAGCGATATTCCACAGTTAAGCAGTGGCTTGCTAAACCCTTCCGTGATCCCCAACAACACGGCAAACGCCGGAGGACTCGCAGGCGGAATTCTGGGAACGGTTTGGTATCAATCCGCCCCTGATACCACGGCAGGGATTGCGCCCAACTCAACCACTTCGATTCTCTGCCTTACCCAGCAGGGCGACGGAGTAAATAGCGCTGCACCGGTATGGGGAGCCTGCGCCGGATCGACAGCAGTCGCATTCTCAGCGATTACGGGATCGACAAACACGAGCGCGACCATGCTGGTGGGAACTGGTGCAAGCCTTGGTCCCACAGGGACTGGAACGGTAAATGCCAATCAGGTAAATGGCGCTTCCGTGCCAACATCCAAAACAATTGTCGGCACAAATAGCAGCGGACAGATCATTGACGCTAGCAGCGCAACACTGACTAACAACACAAGCGGCAATGCCGCCACGGCTACGGTTGCAACAGCGCTGGCCTCCTCGCCTACGAATTGCACAGCAAGCCAGGCCCCGACAGGTATCAACGCAAGCGGAACCGCGCAAAACTGCACGACCTATGTGCAAACCATTTGCAGCGGAACCATCGTATTGAGCACTTCAGCGATACCCTTGGGCTCAACGTTCGACAACACCGCTGCGTGTTCCGGCTTGCTGAGCTCGGACAATATCCAGATTGACTTTGCTTCCAATCCCACCGCGGTTACGGGATATGGAGTATCCGGCAACACTCTGACCATCTATAAGTACCCCACCGCAAACACGATTCATGTGGTGCAAGGCAACAACTCCAACAACTCAGGGACCATTACCCCAGGTGTAATGACTCTGAATTTTCACGCGTTTCGATAGGAGACCCAATGGCAAGCAAGCCCTTTCAAGCCTCACCTGCCTCGCGCACTGCAGGCCGATTTGTAGCCGCCAACTATGGGAAGTGGTCCCTGAATGTCTTCAGCTTTCCCGCAGGCACAGGGACTCTTCAATTCGCCGTCACGTCTCCGCTCGCCACCCTGACGGATGGGCGGCAACTCGCGCCCTTCAACACAAACGCGCCGATTTATGTGGGTTCGGAAAAGGTGACTCCGACAGCAGTAGTCCAGTCGTCGGCTAATCCGGGAGGCTATCTGATTACAGCTTCGTTTTCGAACGCGCATGGAGCGGGAGAAACTGTCAGTTCCGCAACATTTGGGCTGCAGGAAGCCCTGAATGACGCAAATGCCTCCGGAGGTGGAGCAGTCGTCATTGATTCGGCGTGGGCGGCTCTGGGTGGGACTACGACCATTAAGAACGCTGCTACCGTCCCTTCTGGGACAGGCGTTGAGGATGTGCGCACCGGACTTCCATCCGCTGGAACCGGCACAGTGACCAGCGTCTCGGTTACTACAGCCAACGGAGTATCCGGCACGGTAGCAACAGCGACTACCACCCCTGCAATCAGCCTGACCCTGGGAGATATTACTCCAAACTCTGTAGTGCCGACTACGCCTATTGCGGTGGCCAATGGAGGCTCGGGCGCAGCGACGGCAGCCGCTGCATTGACTAATCTAGGCGGAGCATCTCTGACTGCCGCCAACAATCTCTCTGCGGCGGGCGCGCTCTCAACTCCCGGATTGACGATCAGCGGAGCCCCTATCACCGGAGGTACAGGTACCACTACGGCACCCCAAGTTCTGATAGGCAACGGCACCGCTCCCACATCCTGGAGTACAGGCGGAACGCAGGTAGGCATCAATACCGGATCTGGGGTAACAAATGCCATCGACGTTCACGCGAATGGTGGAAGCTCTGTTTTCTCGGTTTCGAGCGCTGGCAATGTAGCTATGGCGGGCTCTGCGAAATTTGGTGCCAATTATCGCGCCATCAATTCGCAATCTGGAACCAGTTACACAGTGACCACCACTGACGGGTATGTCCACCTTTCTAATACGGCGGCGCGTGCTGTCACCTTGCCGCAAACTGCGAATGCGGGCCAGATCTTCTACATCGTAGATTCGGCGGGAACAGCGGGAACAGGCAATATCACCGTCACTGTGGCTACTTCGGGAACCATCAATGGTGCGGCGAATAAAGTGATGAGCTCCAACTACGCCGTGAACGCTTTCCAGTGGGTTTCCTCCGGCGTTTATCTGATCGTGCAGTGAGACAGGCAAAGATGAAGTATAGTATCGCCGCACTTCTCCTCTTCGGCTCCCTACAACTGTCTGGGCAGTCCTGCACCTCTGCGGTTTGCAATGCAGTATCAGCAAGCGAATCAGACGTTCTGGCTGCTCTGCCGTCGAACTCAAACACCAATGCCACGGTAACGGTCAACATCCCATCCGGAACCTCAAACTGGACAACAGGCTTCAGCTACACGCTTCCTTCGGCAGTGACAAGCCTGACGATTCAGGGCGCAACAGTCGTTAGCTGCACCGGCACGGCAGGAACCTCAAGCTACGCCTGCTCCGCTTCAGACTCCACCAACATCGTCGATACATACGCAGGAAACAACTCGCTGATGGTGTTCACGGTTGGGACCGGAAAAACTCTCAGGTTTACCGGCGTAACGATGAAGGGCGGAACGCTAGGGGGCGGGAATTCGAAGTTCAACGGATTCGTGCAGATCCTTTCAGGCGGAGGAGAAGTTCGCTACGACCACAACCACTGCAACATGGAGACCTACTCTCCTGCCTATGCAAACGCTTCAGAATGTATCCGCAGCTTCGCTGCACTGACGGAGATGGTTGCAGATCACAACCTCTTCGACCTTGCTGGAGACAATACTTCGATTGAAGCAGGCGTTTCAGACTTCGGCCCCTACAACGATATTTACGGAAACGGCGACGGAAACTTTGCCCAGCCGACGCAATGGGGCCAGATCACCGGGATTCAGTACGTTGAGTCAAACGTGTTCAATGGCGGCGCTCCGAATGATTGCGGATCGGGCGCAACGCAGGTCATGCGCTACAACACGATCAACGACTCCTACGTTGGAGTGCAGACCCATGGAACCAAGTCTCCCGCAGGCCCGGCGAGAGGCTGCAGGGCGATTGAGGCGTACCACAATTACTTTCTCTGCCCTTCCTGCTCTCCCGCTTCAGCCCTCGTAGGCACCAAGGGAGCGACGGCCATGATGTGGGGCAACACCGTTTCCGGCCAGCCTGCTTATCACTTCTATCAGGGCGGCGGAGATAGACAGAGCGGAGACGAGACAGAAACCAACACTCCGCAGGGCTGGGGATATTGCGGAACGGCTGTAAACGGAAATGGAGTTGGTTCAGCATGGGACGGGAATAACCCCTCAGCCTCCACCGGCTATCCCTGCCTCGACGGGCTGGGCAGGGGGCAGGACGTTCAGCATCTTAATGGCAATAACTTCTGCGGCAATTCAAGCTGTACGATCGGAGGTCCGGGAAGACTGAATTCCGTCACCGGCACGATTGCATGGAGCCATCAGTATCTTGAGCCGCAGTATTTGTGGATGAACTCGCTCGGGACGATTGCCGACGCGAACTACATGCTGCTGAACGACAGCTCCACAAACAATAAGGACTATTACTACGACCAGACCGCGCAATCAGGAAGCTTCACGGGAGCCGCAGGTACGGGATTTGGCTTGCTCTCCGCGCGTCCTTCGACTTGCACCGCAGGTTCAGGAGGCACGTATCTTTCGAGCCCTACAGGGAGCTATGGTGTAGCGTATTGGGCCACAGATGCCAATTCGGGCAATGGCCAGCTCTACGTCTGCACATCGACGAACACCTGGACAGCGGTTTACCAGCCAGCAGCCTACCCTCACCCCTTGGTTAACTCAACAGTCCCAACTCCTATCTTTTCTCCGGCACCAGGTACCTATTCCACAGCGCAGATGGTTTCAGTTGCCAACTCTCTAAGCGGTCCAAGCACGGTTATCTCCATGCCGGAAACTTCGAACAGCAACGCCTCGACAGGTACGACCCCTCATGCAAACACCTATACGAATTGCGCGACGGGATATTCGGGAGGGTCTTTGCAGCCGGCAGGTCAGCCGGTAGGAACCCTTTATTGCACATCTGCCGATAAGACAGCAGCGGTAGCCGCGGGGGGGCCGAATAACGGAGTAGTCACTTCATCGATATCGGGAACCGGCACATCAGCTCTTGATAACGGCAACGGGGCAGGAGGTTCAGATTCGCCACCTTCGCTCACTGCGACGTATGGCGGCGCAACTGGCACAGGTTGCGAAGTGGGAGCCAATAATGCCTCTGCCCTGGTATCCGGCCTTACGCTTCCCGGCAAAACCTCCAGCTCACAACTCATTATGGGAATCACTACAGGATCTCCGGGCAATTCTTCTATTCTGACAGTCAAGAAATACAACTACAACGGGGATGCGGCGAATCTCTTGGTCCGACAGGACTGTGCTTCGCCTAACTCGGCTTCGGTTGGAGGAGCCCATTATGAGTGGGACGACAATTACAACGACTCGGCAGGAACATATTTCGGCTTCGGCTTCGATTACAACTTCCCCACACAGAAGTTTCGCAGTGCTCCGCAAGGCGCTTCATGGACTGATCTTGAGCTATGCCCATTCGATGGAAGCGCCTGCATTACAACATATCCCTGGGCTGCAGGGCGTTACCTCTATACCGAGCGTTACGAGCATTACGCACCGGGATGCTCTCCTTCATCGAGTTCGGATTGCGCATTCTATGACGCCATGTGCGTGCAGTTGTGGTCTGGCGGCTCTCCGGTAAATTCTCTAACCTGCTACCACCTCAAAAACGCTTCAACTCATGCACCAATCAGCTTTACTCCAATCAGCAAAACAAGCTGGACGCACCCGCAATATGCTGTGCAGCATCAGTGGGACATCAACTCTGCATCGAGCACGTTAACAGCGACGATACCGTTCAGCCATCTCGTTGCCTATAACTATTCGGGGCTTCAAATCTTCTACACCAACAACGGGTCCACGCCCACGACATCGAGCACGCTCTACACGCTGCCAGTCTCGGTATCGACTTCGCAGACGATTAAAGCTCTCGCCACTTTTCCGGGGTATACAAATTCGCCGGTTGGTTCTGCGCCATACGTAATCAACCCCACATCCACAGTCCATGTATCACTCCAAGGCATCGTCAATCAATAAGGAGCGTTCAATGAAGAAACTCGGGATTCTCGCAACGATTTTTACTTTGGCTATGGCGTGCGGTGCAGCACTTCCGCAATCCGCGCCTCATTCCGTCACCATCAAAACCACAGCAACTGCGCCAGGAACAGCAACCGTGCTCAGAGCAAGCGGTTCGTGCCCGACTACGGGAGTTCCCAACAGTGGTACAACGCTCACCAGCACGCTGTCTGTGCCTACGCCGGGTACTGCAGTGCCATACAACGACGCCACCGTTGTAGACGGCAACACCTATTGCTATTGGGTCACATTTGCGTCTTCAGGAGGTGGCAGCGCTGTCTCGAATACCTTTCAAGGGTCTATTACCGTATCCGTCACCATCTCCGGTTCCGTGCAGTAAGCCGGGATTCTGGGGAAAGCTGTTTTGCGCCCTGTTCCATCTGGGCTGTCCGAAATGTTGACCAGTGCTCCCAGTAATGGGGAGAGCCCGCAAGGGTGCTGGATCTTTGTTGGGCCTTGGGGGAAAGGTGCGGATTGAATGGGGCGACACGCCAGAAGAGCGCGGAGCGGTCATGCGGAGGCTTATGCAGCAAGTTTGCGAGGATCTTTATGACAATGGGCAGCCGGGACTCATCTCACGAGTGGAGGACTTTATGACTACTCACAGGGCGTTAGATGAGGAACGCAAGCAGCAGCACAAGGCGAACACGGACCGGCTCAATATCATCATCGGCTTACTGATTGCCATAGCCGCCTACATTGCTATCGTTGTCTCCGTTTCTCACCCCTTCAAAAGCAAGCTGGACCCCGAACGCGTATTCCATTCCGAAGCGCCCGTAATGGCTTCGGCTCAATCAGCACACATCCCAATCCCGAGATAGGCTATGACGACCAAACCAAATCAGCCAACCAACCCAGATCCCAACGACCCCACGCCGTATCCAACCAATCCCCCGCCCCAGCCAGCATGATCGTCCGACCTCCGCTTCCCAAAGACGTTACCAACCCAGATGCAAAGCTCACCGACAGACAAGTTCAGATGGTTCTGTCTGGGCTTCTGCGTCCTAGTGCTGACGCAATACATGCGCTGGCGAAGGAAGTTCTCAAAGCACGAGGAATCGAGGCATGATGTGCGATTCGCAGAGTACGGCTGGGCGAACTGTGAACCGACCTATGAGCAGGTTTTGGCGGCAGTCTACCTCGAAGCCAAGGGCTTTACCTTCGGGGAGCACTTTGATCTCAAGAACGTGGAAGAGTGCGCAGAGAACGTCTACAGGGCGGAACTGAGCATGGATGGGAAGCAATGAACTTAACTGAGTACGGGTTGCCGCAGAGGGTGATTTGTAGCGGAAGGACCGAACTAAGACGCCCGTTAAGTGTCTTGCTCTCGGCCCCACGGCAGCTGACTAACAACCTCGGTATGTTCGGGAGTCTTCATCCGGTCGGGTCCGGGACGCCTACACCTTTCGCCACCGCCGCTAACAGCCAAAGGATACCATGACTTTCTCTCAAGATTGCGTCGATCTCGTCAAGCAGTCGGAAGGATTCAGCGCCCATCCCTATAGGGATTCAGCCGGCTACGGCACTGTCGGATACGGGCACAAGATCGTCGCTGGCGAAGACTTTGAAGACGGGCTCACCGTTTCTGAAGCAGAGACGCTGATGCGCGAGGATCTGGATAAGGCCGCTCATGCAGTCAACGAACTCGTCAAGGTTCCGCTCACGCAGGGGCAGTTTGATGCGCTGGCGGACTTCACTTTCAATCTCGGCGGTGCCAACCTCAGAAACTCGACACTGCTCCGCAAACTTAATTCGGGCTATGCCGATGAGGTTCCTGCTGAGCTTCTGAGGTGGATTTACGCAGGCGGGGAAAAGCTGTCCGGGCTCATCGTCAGGCGGCAAAGGGAAGTAGAACTCTGGAGGAAACAATGAATCTCAAAGCTTGGCTTCACTCTCTCGTAGCAGCGGCAATCTCAGCAGCTGCATCTGGCGTTACCGCAGGCATTGTTGCGCCGGAATCCTTCAACTTCAGCGGTCCAGGGCTTCAGAAGCTCGGGGAACTCTGCGGGGTAAGCGCTCTGCTTGCTGTCGCGGCCTTCCTGAAGCAGTCACCGCTGCCCACATCGAGCGAGACTGTCACCACCACGGTCACCGCAACACAGGAAACCACAAAACCCTAAGGAGATTCGCATGCCAGGATTCAAGTCAGTTCTCAGCAGCATTGGTCACTTTCTGGCCAAAGTCTTCAACCCAACCGTAATCACATCGGCGGCAACCGTGGCAGACATCCTGCTTCCTGAGTTCTCAGCCCTCATCAACAAAACAGCAACCGCGGTAATCAATGCTGAAGTGGCAGCGATTGCGGCAGGCCAACAGTCAGGCTCCGGTGCGCAGAAATCGGCACTGGTGATTGCCCAGATTGAGAAGGACTACGAGAACTTCGCAGCGGCCAACGGCATCCCGGTAATCCCGGATAACGTCAAGAAGTATGTGGACGCGATTGTGGCAGCGCTGAACTCGTTCCCCGCCCCTACCGCCTAACCCCTAACCCGTCCCGTCCCTCACGCCCCGGCCTTGTGCTGGGGCGCTTTAGTTTAGGTCTTCAGAATCACAGCCTTTGCCGATTGCGAGCGCATCGCTGATCAGCGGGGGCAGGTTGCCGATAGCCTCAGCCATTACCAAGCCGCATCTGTAGAGCTCTCCTATGAGCACCAGGCTAGGGCAGGGACCATCGATCTCCCCGTGAACCATCTTGCCTATGCCGCACACTTCCTCTGCGCAGCACAGGCCGCATCCGTTGCAAGGAAGGCCAAACGCGGGCTTAGTCTGAATCACTGGCGGCAACGCAATCCCCATCTCTCCACCTTCCTCTACATCCCCCCGGAGGGTCACTGCACGTAGCACAACCCATTTCCTAGATTTGTGCATGGCTTTGGCTTCACAGTCGCGCAGTCAATCAATGTCTTGCCGCCGTCAGTAGTAATCGTTGCTTTGTAGTTAAAGCCACGGCAGATAGATTCCGTGATGTACTTGTCCATCGCTTTCAGGCGTTCTTGCGTCTCAACCCACTCCTTCTCTGTGACTACGTGGAGGTCGGGAGCACACCGGGGCGGCTCTGGAAATATCATGCACCCTACAGGCTGATCGTCTGGGCACTTGGATACCGGGCGCTCGACGTGCTCATACTTCTGGCACTTCAGGGGCGCTGGTTCTTTGGTCTTGCACTCATTTACGCACAGCCCTTTGGAATCGCACACCTGCCTGCAAGAGGAAACGTCGAATTCAGAGGGCTGCTGCCCCACGCATACCGTCCCCACCAAGAGGGCTAACCAGATGAGCTTCATTTCTCCACCACCCTCAGATTACTAACACTCGTCCAGAACGTGTAGGAAGGCCCTTCCTTGCAGACCGGAGTAAACGGGTTGACCATTGTCACTTGGAGCTTGTCGTCGGCGTAGAGCGGAACCAGTCTTGATGTCCCTGCCTCGTATACCGATACCAACTGAGGGCAGACCGGAATCTCATCATGCACAACGATGACCTGCTGCTTCTTCGCGCTGCACCCGCACAGGATCACCAAGAGGGCTAAGGAAAGAAGTTTCATGGCTGCTCCTTGAGTGCAATACGATCTCCGAGCTTTACGGCAAGGCTCTCCCAAGCCGCATCTTCCCCATTACAGAACTCGCCGTGAATCGTCACATACGCCTCATATCTTCCGTTGCCACTGCTCAATAGCTTGGCTTCGGGAAATGCTTCAAGAACTCTCTGCTTTACAGTTTTCGTCATTCCGGCTTACCGTCCTTCCCTTGTGGCCCCCTAACCGCAAATTCCTCCATGCGGCCCATGGCGCTCTCCGCAAATAGAGCATTCCTTGTACTCAGGCGTCTTTGGAACCGTCACCGATCTTGGATGGCGGGGCATTTCTATGCCGATAGCTTCGAAGTCCTCTACCTTGTCAGTCGCAAGGATCACCCACATGCCACCATCTGCGATTACAGGATGCTGCCCGACACCTGCCAGCCTGCACAGCCGCCAAGAATCATAGCGCGGCACAAACACCCAGAAGTAGTCATACCTACCGATCAATTGCCGAAGTGTGCTCATTTCGCGTCCTTCTGCTTCGGGGGCCACGCCTTAGCCTGTTGATCCTGCTTCACCCGAGCTATCATCTCAGGCGTCCACTCTGATTGAGGCGTTGCAGCTATGCGCCTGTCTAGGTCGTCATACGCTCTGCACCAGCCATTGCCCATGACCATGATCGGTTCGCTCACTTGCCCTCCTTGGCCTTCGGCGGCCAGTAGCCCGCCCGATAACGTTCCAATTCTTGCTTGATGTGGCCTATTCGGTCCCTATCATGTGGCAGCAGTGTTTCAGCGAGATCTGCTAATTCCTCAAACAGAAACGAGATAGGGTCGCATTCTGATCCATTAACAGTCTCTACCCATTCGCCCGAAGGCATTTGTCTCCAATCTGCCCTCATTTTTTCCTTCCGATCTGAGCCACTGCCTGCCTCAGAGCATAGCGAATCGCCTCCGCAGCGCTCACGTTGAGCCCCTGTTTCTCCAGATGCTTTCGGATCGCCTCAATGTTCTCGCGGTCTTCCTCATCGAAGGCCATCGTCACGCGCATCTTTGGGAGGCCACGATCTGGCCTAGGAGACACCCGGCAGGAGCGGTTAAGAGATGGTTTCAGTTCATCTATAAGCCGTTGCTCTGCCGCATCTAGTCCGTCCAGTGGGACAAGGTCAAATTCCCATCGGTCGCATAGCTTCAAATGCTTGTGAGACGTGATCCTGTCGCGGAGGTTCTGGCTACTTCCCACGTAAACGCACGTATCGCCAACGTAAAAGCGGTAGACACCGCTCGCCCTTGGAATCGATGGACCCTTCATTTCGCAACCTTCTTTGCCTTCTTCAGCAATTCACGAATGGCCCTCTGGATCACCACGCTCCGAGTCTCACTGAGAGATGCCGCATACTTATCCAAATCCTTCAGCAGCGCATCGTCAATCGAGATGGAGCAGATTTTCTTGGGTGTCATGGGCATGAATATACCGCGTCCAGAAGTAGATTAACAGAAATTATTAGTAACTCATAAGATTCTTCTTGCAATTACTTGCAATCTGAAATATCTTGACCTCGTTACCAATTCCTTGCCAAACAGGGCCTTTCGTACCGTTACCCGTAATGACCCCTTAGTGCCAGTTACGCGCGTGTAACTGAGGAGTAGAACTGTGTCGAATTTACAGCAGCACTCGCTGAATCATGAGAATTGTCCAGCGTGCGAAATACACAGGGCCTCCCCATTGCTCACTCCTGAATTGCCTTTCTCGGTTGCCGCTAAGCTGTGGTTTGATACGCACTCGCAGTACATCAAACCATCGACTGCCAGAATCTACTTTGAGCATGTTAAAGTGCTCTCGAAGTTCTTCGGCGATCTCCCGCTAAATCAATTCCATATCGGCAATATTCGTTCTTTTCAGGGCTTTAGGCAGGGCAGCGCTTCCCCGGCTGTCATCAACATGGAAATCAGATCTGTGCTGATCCCGATCCTCAAGGAAGTAGAGGTCTGGCCGCGCATAGACGGGGTGTACCGGACCCTGAGGGAGCCGAAGAAGAAAGTCCGTCAATCCATGAGCGATGAGCAAGAAAGGCGGTTCCTGGCTGTCGCCCTTGATGCATCGAAGCCCAAGCGGTTACTTGCCGGCCACTGTCTGGTTGTGATGAGTAACACCAGCATGGGATTTGGGGAACTCAGTCACCTCAGGCGCTACGATGTGGTGCTCAATGAAGACATCCCTTTCGTAACCGTCAACGAAGCCACTAAGAACGACTACAGGATTCGCACGATCCCGCTCAACTGGATGGCGCTCAGATCGATGCGCTGGATTCTCAGGCGCTTTGAGGACCTGGGTGGCACGAGGCCCGATGAGTACATCCTTCCCCACAGAGCCGAACACCCCAAAGGCGAGCCCAGACGCACCCTCCCGCCCAACTTCCGCAAACCCATGCTGAAAATCAACCGCGCAGCTCAGGAAATCTTTGCCGAAGCGGGGCTATCGCACTTCGTTCCCTATGACATGCGCAGCGTAGCCGTGACCAAAATCTTGTCCGATCCGAACGTCTCTGACCAGATGGCGCAGGAGATCATAGGCCACTCCGATACGCAGACCAAACGCCGGTATTCGCGCCAGCGATTAGAAAAGAAAGCGGTTGCGATGGACAAGATGGCGCTAGAACCAAAGCCTCATATGGGCGGGCTGCTGGTTTTCTCGGGTGGGCGAAAATAAATTCAAAATACCTCTTGACGTGTTCGCAAAACGCGCATACAGTGATGTTCATGCCAAAGACATTCACAGAAGATGACGTGCTGGCAGACATTCGCAAAGAGACAGAAGCAACGTCTCTGAGGCAGACTGCCGACCGCATCGCGTGCAGCCCCGGTTACCTCTCAGACATTCTGAACGGCAACCGGGCGGTGAGCGATTCCATTGCAGCAGCCTTTGGCTACGAGCGCGAAATTGTCACAAAGGTGATATTCCGCAAGGCTGCATAGCGCAGTATTCCTCAGTGCAAAGAGAACTATTCGGCTGAAGCAGAGCCGAATTTTTCAGGAGCAAAAACCCAATGAGCGTTATTCGGGAAGTATACAGCGCAAATGACGGGGAGAAAGAGCAGTATCCAGTCCCCGATGCCCCAACCCCTCGCCAGCAATATGTAGTCGGTCTACGAGAGGTAGCCGATTTTTTAGAGGCGCACCCGGATTTACCTTTTGAGCCTGACAACGTGAAGTCCTACTGCAACGTCACGCCAGAGAATTATCTGACCGTGATGAGCACATTGCCATCGCCGGAGATAGACGATCTTCCCGGGCATGACATTTTCTACATTACACAGCGTTTCACGGGTGGCACATCGCTTCGCTACATACAGAAGAAAAAAGGGATTTTTCAGCCGCAGATAGTTGAAGGCGAAGTGAAATGGCATGCCCCTAAGGTGACGCAATGAACCCCTACTTCCTAGAGGAGCTTCCTGACGATCCCCCGATGCCCCGAGAGGAGTTTTTGCGCAGAGAGCTGCTGAGCTTTGCGCAGAAGTTCGCCATCCTCGTGCTAGTCAGCCTTGTATTCGCAGCGATTGTGTACCCGTGGTAGGAGGCGAGATGAATCTGATTTGTGTTTGTTGTGGCGGAGATTTCTACCCAGTGCAGGACACATGGATGGGCAACGTATGCGATGAGTGCAGGACGCCATGTGCTGACTGCGGAGATTGGCTGGAGAACGGGCCGGAAGTAGTGAGCCAAGGCAAGCGCTGGCATGCAGTGTGTTTCCGCGATGCGCTGGAAGAAGGGAAGGCGGCATGAATATCGTCGAAAACCCCTTCTACATTGAGTTAGCCCTGCTTGTGCTGCTAGTGATCGGCCTTACTAGGTTAGCGCTGAAAGGAAAAGGATAATGTCACTCGCAACGACACAACCCGCTTTGCCGGGAATGGACAAGCTGATTCGGCGCGAACCTACCGCTGGCGAACTCTTGCAGATCGCTTTAGAGCGGGAATCAGGAATTGAGATTATCGAGCGCATCACGGCCATGATGGAGCGGGAGCGAACCTATCAGGCCAACGTGGGCTTCGATGAAGCGCTGAACCGCTGTCAGCAGAAGATGGGGCGGATCTCGACAGACGCCAACAATCCTCAGACCCATTCCCGCTACGCCACCTATGCCAAGCTGGACAGCGTTCTGCGGCCCATCTACACGTCAGAGGGCTTCTCCCTGAGCTTTGGGGAGCGTGACTGCCCGACACCTGGAAAAACGCGCTTCGTGGCCTTCCTGAGCCGTTCTGGGCTCACGCGCGAATACATCAAGGACATGACGGCTTCAACCAAGGGGCCGAAGGGTAACGATGTAATGACGCCCGTACATGCTGAGGGAGCATTGGATTCCTATGCTCGCCGCTACCTACTCAAGTCCATCTTCAACGTGGCAATCGGGGAAGACGATACAGATGGCGTAACCCCGGCTTCGGTAATGCCGAACGAGGAGCAGGAGATCCGACTAGATGAGTGGGCGGCTGCTCTGAGGCAGTGCGATACCCAAGCGCAGTTGAAGCAAATCTTCGCCGATGCCTATAAGTACGCTGCGTCAGTAAGTCCTACCGAAAAGTCTCGCATGACTCGCGTTTACAACGAGTGCAAAGAGAGGCTGCAATGAGAGTTGTTTGCTCAACACAGCAGACTGCGGAATGGCATCAGGCACGGTGCGGAATTGTTACGGGCTCACGGATGGCTGCTGCAATAGCGAAGCTATCCCGCGCTTCTAAGAACGGTGTAAAGGGTGATTACTCCGCTGCGCACTGGGAACTTGTCAGAGAGTTGGCCTGGGAACGGATCACTGGAGTCCCGGCAGATCACTTTGTATCGAAGCCGATGGAGATCGGTACACAGTACGAGGGGGAAGCCAGAGTTGAGTTTTGGATGCGCTATGGATGCGAGGTTGAGCAAACAGGATTCATTCTGCACCCAACATTGGATTACCTGGGATGCTCTCCGGACTGCTACGTAATCGAAAACGGAATCAAGATCCCCGTAGAACTCAAGGTACCTCTCCCAAAGACACATGAGCAGTATCTGGAAGATGGCGTAGTTCCTGAAGAATATGTGCCACAGGCCATGACAGAGATTCTTTGCATGGACCGCGCACCATACGGATACTTTGCCAGCTACTGCCCTCCCGACATATTCCCCGAGATGCCAGATGAGTTCCGCATGTTGCGGGTGAAGCTGATGGCTGATCCCAAGATGTTCGAGGCTATCGAAGAAGCTGCTACAGACACCATGCAGCACGTTGCAGAGCGCATGGAGACGCTACGGAGGATGTACCCCGCCAAGTCTGCGCCGAAGAGCAAGCTGAACGCCGAACTAGAGGCAAGCATGGAAGCGCTGGAAGTCTTGGATGCCGACTGGGAAGCCGTTATCGAGCGCAGAGTGCAGAGAGTGGAAGAGGGGGTTGCGTGAGAGTTCTGGTTGCGTGCGAGTTCTCCGGGGCTGTGCGCGAAGCATTTCGCAGGCAGGGGCATGATGCCTGGAGTTGCGATATTTTGCCTGCCGCAGATAAGAGCAAGTTTCACATCACAGGCGATGCGTTGATCGCAGCGAATCACGGCAAATGGGATTTGATGGTTGCCCATCCTCCATGCACGTTTCTGGCGGTGAGCGGAGCGCGATGGTTTGCTTCCCGAAAGTACGAGCAGGAAAAAGCCGTGGATTTCTTCTTTTGGCTGGTGAGTATGCCGGTGCCGCGCATAGCGATTGAGAACCCTGTCGGAATCATGAGCACTCGCTATCGCAAGCCTGATCAGATCATTCAGCCGTGGCAGTTTGGACACGGCGAGACAAAAGCAACCTGCCTATGGCTCAAGAACCTGCCGAAGTTGCAGCCGACAACCATCGTTGAAGGCAGAGCGCCAAGAGTCCATTACGAATCGCCTGGGATCATTAACGGCCTGACGCGCCAGCAAAGGCGATCGATCACGCTACACGGCATCGCAGAGGCAATGGCTGACCAGTGGGGAAATCTTGCGGCAAAGGAGGAGGCCGCATGAAACGTTCAACCCCCTTGCAGCGCAAGACTCGGCTCAGAGCACGCCGCAACAAGCCTGAGGTTCGCATAGGCAAGCACACGGGCAAGGTGAGGCTCA
>Ga0207698_10000676_pt1 | contig 19793 bp, 21 predicted proteins | sample KBSCornC22_FD_184298 | JGI IMG/M metagenome (GOLD analysis project Ga0207698, IMG submission 184298) | Corn rhizosphere microbial communities from Kellogg Biological Station, Michigan, USA - KBS Corn C2-2 (SPAdes) (version 2) | ecosystem: Host-associated > Plants > Roots > Rhizosphere > Soil ... | reverse complement strand
TTGGCCGCGCTTCTGCGCGAGCGCGGCATCGCGAGCCTCGATGAGCTGATCACCATCCTCGTCATGGGAAGGGAACCGGGTTTGTCGCAAATGGTCGCCGAAGCGCTGCTCAACAACGAAACCTATTTCTTCCGCGACCGCGCACCCTTCGACATGCTCCAGCGCTATGCGCTGCCCGAGCTGGCGCAGCGCCGAGCGAAGTTGAAACGGCTCCGCATCTGGTCGACAGGCTGCTCGACCGGGCAGGAACCCTATTCGCTCGCGATGCTGTTCGCCGAAGAGCAGGAAAAGTGGCACGGGTGGACGATCGATATCCTCGGCACGGACGTGTCGACCGGGTGCATCGACCGGGCGCGACGCGGCATCTACACCCAGTTCGAAATCCAGCGCGGCCTCGGAATCAACCAGACCATCAAATGGTTCGAAGAATGCGCCGACGGCTGGCGCGCGGTCGAGCAGCTTCGCCGGCCGGTGCGCTTCCAGGTTCATAACCTGCTCGAGCAGCCGCCGCATCCTGGCGGATTCGACATCATCTTGTGCCGCAATGTCCTGCGCGACCTCAACCCGGAAAAGAAGGCGCTGAGCTTCGAGCGGCTCGCGAGCGCGATGGCTGAGGACGGATGGCTGATGCTCGGCGCCGGCGAGACCGTGATCGGACAGACGAACAAGCTCGGCTCGGACATCAACGCGCGCGGGCTCTACCGGCTCGTCGGCGACGGCAAACGGGTCGAGAAGCGCGGCGGCCCCGATCGCCGGACCGCGGCCGCGGGGGCTTGACCCCACAGCAATAGCTGTGCGCCATTGCATTCGTGGATTTCGATTTCATCGAGCGGGCTTCGCCCAATTTCGACGAGCGGCAACTGCCGGTCTCGATGATCGTGCTCCATTATACGGGAATGCCCGACATGCAGTCGGCGCTCGACCGGCTGACCTCGCCCGAGGCCCGGGTTTCGTCTCACTATCTCGTCGACGAGGACGGCGCCATCTACCGGCTGGTCGACGAATCGAAGCGCGCGTGGCACGCGGGCAAGTCGCGCTGGCGCGGGATCGCCGACGTCAATTCCGCGAGCGTCGGAATCGAGATCGTCAATCCCGGCCACGAGTTCGGCTACCGCTTATTCCCGGACGAGCAGATCGCCTCGGTGATCCCGCTGGTTGCCGACATCAAGGAGAGGCATGGAATCGGGCGCGGCAATGTCGTCGGTCACTCGGACGTCGCGCCCGCGCGCAAGGAGGATCCGGGCGAGCTGTTCCCGTGGGCCGCGCTGGCCAAGCGCCGCCTGGCGCTTCCCAGTCCCACTCGGGACCTGATCGACCCTTATTGGACCGACGCCGGCTTCCTGCTCGCGCTCGAACGGTTCGGCTATGATGTGACCGAGCCGCAGAAAGCCGTGGTCGCTTTCCAGCGCCGCTTCCGGCCCGACCTCATCGACGGGGTGATCGACGGGGAATGCCGCGCCAAGCTGCTCGCGCTGCTGCTGCCGCGGCCGCAGTAAAAGGTCGGTCGCCGCGGAACAGCGGGGCAACAGCGCTGCTGGTCCTATAAATCTCCGGAAGCGGTTGCCGCGGTGACGTTGAACTCCGCTTTGGCGCGACTGCGAAGCCGTTCCGCCTGCTCCTTCATCACTGCCCATTGCGCTTCCAATTCCGCGACATGCTTCCTGACCGCGACCGGGACCGGGGGAGGTCCGTCGAGGATTGAGAGCGTATGCAGGATTTGGGTGCTCAGCAGCCGGCTTGGAAAGCCGATCCGGTCCTCGATCCCGTTCGGGAGCGGTGCCTGCGGTACCTGCTCCTCCCACTGCGCCAGGGCAGCGGCAAGTTCGGCCCCCCTGCCGCTGGCGTTGAGTTGCTCCTTGATCGAACGCATCGCGTTGGTCTCGCGATGGACGTCGTTGACGAGGTCATAGAGCCTGCGGGACAGCGCCTGCTGCTCGTCCCACTGCGCTTGGGAAACCGGCGCGAGATTGGGCTGCGGAAGCACCTTGAACTCCCGTTCCACGGATGTCCCGCCAGCGGTCAGCCGCACCCTGTAGGTGCCCGGACCGACTCGGTACGGCCGGTTGGGCACGAACCGAATCGTGTCCGCCGTCGGCACCATCGGCGCCGGACGCAGATTCCACACATAGCGGTTGAGACCCGCCTGCTTCGACAGCGGCGGAGCCGGAGGCTCGCCTTCCGCGCCTTTCACCAGCTGCGCCTTCTCCTCGAGCTTGGTCTCGCTCGAGAAGCGCCGGAGCACCGATCCGCTGGAATCGAGGATTTCGAGTGTCACCGGTCCGCTCGGCGCCTGGGCGAAGCTGTAATAGATGACAGCGCCTTCGGGCGGGTTCGAGCCCTCGTCGGGATCTGGCCGGCCGCCGCCTTCGACGCGGAGGGCAGGGGCTGGCGGAAACAGGTAAACCGGCGCCGCCGCTATCTGCGGAGTCATCAGCCGCACCGGCTCGAGTCCATCGAGAACCCAGAGGGCGCGTCCCTGTGTCGCCGCGACGAGATCGTCGCCATGCACCTCCAGGTCGTTCACCGGCACGACCGGCAGGTTGAGCTGGAAGGGCTGCCAGGAACCGCCGTCGTCGAAAGAGACGAACACTCCGCTTTCGGTGCCGACATAGAGCAGCCCCGGCCGGACCGGATCCTCACGAACGACCTGCACGAATTTGTCAGCTGGCAATCCGTTTGTGATCTGCGACCAGGTGCGGCCATAGTCGGTGGTCTTAAAGGCATAGGGACGGAAGTCGTCGAGCCTGTAGCGTTCGACGGCTATGTAGGCCGTGCCAGGCTCATGCGGGGAAACTTCGATCGCGTTGACCTGTCCTTCCGGCAGGCCCGCTGGAGTCACATCCGCCCAGTGAGCGCCGCCGTCACGGGTGATGTGGACCAGACCGTCGTCCGAGCCGGCCCAAAGCACATTTCCATCGTGCGGAGACTCGGCGATGTACGTCAGCGTCGCATAATGCTCGCCGCCAGCCCCCTCGATCATGATCGGGCCGCCGGTGGTGCCCATCGTCTCCGGCCGCGCTCGGGTTAGGTCCGGGCTGATTTCACTCCAGCTGACGCCTCGATCGGTAGACTTCATGATCTTGTTGCCGGCATGATAGATCACGTTCGGATCGTGCTGCGAAACGAGAATCGGAGCGTTCCAGTTGAAGCGGTATTTCAGGTCCTTGGCTTGGCGGAATCCGGCAAAGACCGGGTAAGGATCGATCTGCCGGACGACGCCGGTCTGGTCGTCATATTCCGTCGCCGATCCTAGCAGGGCAGTGGCATAGATGTAGCGCGGATGCGCGCGATCAAACGAAAGGAACCCGCTTTCGCCGCCGCCGACCGCCCGCCAGTCGGCCTCCCCGATTCCGCCTTCCAGAGAGCGGTTCGCAATCCGAACGGTGGCCTCGTCCTGCTGTGCCGAATAGATGCGATACGGCCAGACGAGGTCGGTCTCGACTCGATAGAATTGGCCGGTGGGCTGGTTCATCTGCGTCGACCAGGTCTTGCCTGCATTCAGGCTGACATTGGCGCCGCCGTCGTTGCTCTCGATCATCAAATTGGGGTTTCGCGGGTTGATCCACAGTCCGTGATTGTCGCCGTGCGGAGTCCTGACCTGCTCAAAGCTCACGCCCCCATCGTGGGAAACGACCATTGGAGCGGCCAGCACGTAGACCGAATCGCGATCCGTCGGATGCGCGTAGATGTGGGTGTAATACCAGCCGCGGTCGCGAACTCCCGCGTCGCGGTTCACCCACTTCCACGTCTGCCCCGCGTCGTCCGAGCGGTAGACGCCGCCGTCCACCGCCTCGATCATTGCCCAGACGCGGTTCGGGTCGGCTGGCGAAACAGTTATCCCGGTCTTTCCGATCAGCGATGGAAGGCCCCGGGTCAGCTTCGTCCAGTGGGTGCCCCCGTCGACGGATTTCCACAGCCCGCTTCCCGGTCCGCCGCTGCGGATCGTCCACGGCCGCCGCTCGTGGTCCCACATGCCCGCATAGAGAATGTTCGAATTGTGCCCGTCCATGTCGAGATCGCTGGCGCCGGTACTCGGGTTCACGAAAAGGATCTTTTCCCATGTCTTGCCGCCGTCCCGGCTGCGAAAGACGCCGCGCTGTTCGCTCGGGCCCCATTCGTCGCCCTGAACCGCGACGTAGACGAGATCCGGGTTGGTCGGATCGACGATGATCTTCGAAATGTGCCGGCTATTCTCCAGCCCCACCCGCCGCCAGCTCTTGCCGGCGTTATCGGACCGGTAAACGCCGTCGCCGCGCGCCGTTGCATTCCCGCGGATCGGCGCTTCGCCGGTTCCGACGTAGACGGTGTCGCGGTTTGACGGTGCGACCGCGATGGCGCCGATCGTCCCCACCTGCAAGAAACCGTCGGAGACATTCTGCCATGTCTGGCCGGCATCTTCGGTCTTCCAAACCCCGCCGCCGGTAGCGCCCATGTAATAGACGTTCGGTTCGTCGGCATACCCCGCAACCGCCGTGACTCGTCCGCCCCTGAAAGGCCCGACGAGCCGCCACTGAAGCGCCTGCGAAAATGGGCTCGAGGCAGCCGCCTCGTTTGCGAAGGCGGAGTCTCCCGGATCGGCCAAAGCGAGCGCCGCGGCGGTGACGATGGTCAACGAAAGCAGGCGCATGGCTCCTCCCCGAAATGCGGTCCGAATGAACATAGGCCGATCCGGCTATGCGCTAACACCCATTGCTGGCGTTTAGCGTGCTTGTCAGTTGCTGGTCGAGTTCGTGAGGGGAGGGTACGGTCCAACATTCCAACGGGAATCACCCACTTGGTTTGGCCTTGGCTGTACTGGCGGGGAGCCGGCTTGAATGGGCTTCAATAGGTGATGGAGACGGTGATCGCGTCGACATAGGCGCCCGCGGGCACATTCTGCCCGGCGCCAATGCGTCCGTAAATTGTGAGGTCGACGTTGGTCCCGCTGGCCGACACGCTGCTGCCGACGATGCCGTCCGCCCAGACGATCGTTCGCGAAGCGTTCGTGTAGAGGTTGTAGCTGAGCTGGGCCGCGCCCGAAGACATCTTCCGGTCCTGGAACGTGCCGCTTCCGGCGGTGAGAGCTACGGCGAAGTCGACAGGCGCATCGCATGCAACATTGACGCTGCCGATTCCATCGACCGATGGGCCGCCGATCGGGTCGTAATCGCCGAAGCTGATTGATTGCGGCGTGACGTTACAGGTCGCAGCGGCGCCGGCTGTCGACATTCCGAGAGCTGCCAGTCCGGTTATCGATTTTATCAGCATCTTCACTGGACACCGCCGGCGCAGATGACGTCGCCTAGCCGCGGCTGCGGGTCGTCGGACGGAACGTAGTCGAAGTGTAGCTGGCAGCTTCCGTCGCTCCAGGTGGCGACGGCCGAGTTTCGCGGAGCAACGCCGGTCAGATAAACCTCCCCGCCCGGCGCGCTAATGAAGGCAGCAGTGCCACCGTTGAGCAGGACTGCAGAGCCCGCCGGCAAGAAGGTGCCGTCCGCAAGGTGAACGCGGATTATCGCGGCGCGAGCAGGTCGAGCGTTGAAGTCGACGAGGACGCCGTGGCGCCCGAACGGGCGGATCCGACGCTCGTCCCCGGAGATCTGTGCGTCCATCGGCAGATCGGCGAGATCGATTCGGATAATGTTGCGGTCGAACGGCCTCAGCTTTGGAAGGATCAAAGTTCCTTCGCTGTCGGTCCGGCCGACCAGCTGGTTATCGGCATAGACCCGAACGTTTTCATAATCGCCGACTTTGACCCTCGCGAAGCTCTGGTTGAGCGGTCGAGATACGAACGCGCTCTGGCCGATGAGGCCAATACCGCCCGCAGTCGACAGCCGAACCCCGGTCCTGCCGTCGGTCCAGGTCAGCTGAACCTCGTGGCTGCCGAAGCGGCTGTTGGCGGAGATGCTGCCGTCCAGCTGGGTGAATGAGCCGGACGATGCGGCGATCCGATAGCCGAAACCTTCGCCGACGGGCCGGTATTTCTCGATCGCGGCAACCGCGCGGAACTCACCATCTGAGACCGACAGGCCGGTGCTGGTGTGGGCGCGGTTGGGCAAAGCAAGCGACAGCGAAACCTGTGCAGCAAGGTCTTCTTTTCCACTCATGCTCTTGCGGGCTGCGAGTTGAAGGCTCGCTCGGCGACCCAGCAGAACCGACGCCGACGCGCTCGCATATTCGGCATCCGGCTCGCCGCGGCTGTCGCGGCGCAGGTAGGACAGGCCCAGTGAGCCGAAGTGGAGCGGAAGGCCGACGAATGCTTGAATAACCGACGCAGGTGAACGATCGCCGGAGGGACGCCCGACGGACGTATAATCCTTGCTGCTCAATTCGGCGTTGGCCCCGAAGGACAAGCCTCGCGTGCGCCTTTCGAAACCCACGCGGTTCCAGACCCCGTTGCCCCGCTCTGACCGGCTCGCGGCTGTTGCGGTCTCGAGATATCCGAAATTCCCCAGCACCATCTGCACCGCCGCGCCGGCGACCTGAACGTCTTTCGTCGCCTCACCATGAAGCTCGCCGGTAATGGTGTTGCTGAAGCCGTATCGATGCGTCGCCGAGACCATCATTGCGCCATAGTCGTTGCTGCGCAGCCCGAACGATTGACGCAGCAGCCCGACCTCATACGAATAGTCGTGCAAGCCCTCGCCCAGCAGCGTCGCGGCCACATAATAGGGCTGGCTGAAAAGCGTCTCCCGGCCGAGCAGGTCGCGAACCACCAGCTGGATGTCGCCGGCGCCGGTCAGGATCGGAACCTCGGTGATCTGGAATGATCCCGCGGGCAAGTCGCGGCTGCCGCTTCGAGTGCCGTTCACGTAAACGTCGACCACCGAGGGTAGCGCGGCGCTGCCTTGGATCGATGGCAATGGAATGGTCACGAACCCGGGCGCAACTTCGAAATTGCGCCCGAACTGGATGCCGCTGAAACGCAGTGGCGCTCCGCCGACGCCGCCTCGGGAAACGCTGTCGCCAAGCCGTAGTGAGCGCATGTTGGTGGGGTCGTCGATCGTCCAGTTTGTAGCGAGTCGAGTAACGCTGGCGACGCCGTTCGACCAATGGGCGATGAAGTTGGTAGTGCCAACGCCCCATGGTGAAAAGATACCCGCTTCAACCGCACCGGCAGCCGAAGTCTCGCCGTCGGCGACTTGCGCGGTGATGTCGTAGTTGATGAAGCCGCCGGTTCCGCCGACGATCTCGTCGGTCATCGCGACGTCGGCATAAGCAAGGGTAGTTTGCTTAAGCATGTCGACTCGGGCTGTGATCGCAAGGGTCTGCTCGGCCTCATTGAACTCGAGCTTCAGTCCGTCGATCGCATTTAGCAGATAATATTCGACGCCATCGCGCGTGAAGGCTGGGGCCACCGCTTTGGTCAGGCGACAAGCGGCGATGATGGATCGGGGGGCGTAAAAGTTGGTGCCGGAGTCTCTCAGCAGAGTGACCGATTCGGATCCCTCGACGCCGTTGATGCTGACGACCAGGAGCGCCTCGACCAGCGCCGGGGGTGCGAGGTGGGTCGTCGATGGAATGGTTGCGGCGGCCGGAACGGCAGCCAGCAGCGCAAGCAGACTAGCGCTGCTCCACCACCATTTGCGACTGGGTTTCACCAGCGGGGCTCCTCACTTTCAGCAGCAAGGAGGCCCCCACAGCAAGGTCAGACCGCTTTCCGATCTTCCACTGGCGAGCGCTTCCGGGAAGAACGACGCCCATGTCTTTTGAAAGGAGCTGGAGTCCAGCTGGAAGCTGTGCGGAGAGTTGCGTCACCTGCTCGTGAAGCGAACCGCGGTTGCGGCCCTCGATGATTAGGTCGCCACTGCCGTCCCGCCACGCTTTCCAGGCCACATCTTCCTTCCCGCCACCCGGTGGCAAAAGGTAAAGTGGCAGGTTCAGTTTCAAGGTGACCTGAATCTGCCCGGCGACACGATTCTGCGGCGGAATTTCCTCGAAGATCACACGATAGGCGCCTGGGCCAGCGCGGCTTCGGAGCCCGATGCGAACCAGCTGCGTCTTGCCCGCCGGGATGGTGAAGATCGGCGGAGAGACAATGACATTGTCGGTGGCGGTGTAGACATCGCGTCCGTCGACCTGGGTCCAGCCCAATGTCGCGACCCGCACGGACGTCTCGGCGGCGCCGCCGTTGGTCATCTTGAGCGAGACGGACTGACTGCCGGCGGGGAGGTCGATGTTGATGGGATTGACCTTCAGCGATCCGGCAGAGGCCGGCACTGAAAGAGTCGCACCAAGGATCAACCCGCTACAGGCAGCGACCGATAAAATCGATCGGACGCCGAGTCTGTGCTTTTTCCCCGCCTTCGCCATTGTCTTAGTAAGTCAGGCTAATGGTGACTGAGTCGGCGTAGGTGCCGACCGGAACAGTGGTCTGGCCTGAAGGAACTCGGCCGTAGATGACGCTATCCTGCGCCGAGCCCGAGCCAGTCCCGGTCGCGCTGACGAAGTTCGTCAAGCGTCCACTGTCCGTATAGAGAGCATAGTTGAGCAGGTTGGCGCCGTCGCTCATCTTGCGTGTCGCGGTGGAAGCGCCGGTACCGTTGCCGGCATCGGCAGCAGCCGTCCAAGCGGCGCCGCTCGTGCACACGACCGAGAAGCCGCCCGCCGCGTCGACATTGCCGGCTGTGGTCACGTCGATGATGCCGAAATCTATCGGCGAAGTTGTGACATTGCAGACCTTGCTAACTGAAGCGCCGACAGTGAGTTCGGCGGTATCGGCGGCCAGTGCCGGCTGCGCGCTAATTGCGACAATGGCGACGCCGGTGAGTGCGAGCAGGCGGATATTTTGGGAAACTGAATTGAACATCTAACAACTCCAACGACTGAGGGGAGGGCAGACATCATGTGCTGTATGTGCTGTCTGGACTGGTGAGCCGAAGCCGAGACAGGCTGCTCCGAACCGGTCGTCAGCCGATAAATTTCAATTAGTTCCTGCGGCTTAACGAGCTATCAACGCCGCTACCAAAGCGGACCAAACTAACCGCAATGCACTCGGGGCGGGTGGCTCGGTTTTGCAACAGATTGCCGACATTGGCTTCCGACTCGCCACAGCGGTGCCGTTTCCCTATACCCCGCCCCGCCAGAGGGCCGGGCGGCCGCGGGGGAGCTTGGCTCTCACGAGGAAAGTCCGGGCTCCATGGAACCACGGTGCCGGGTAACGCCCGGCCGGTCCCTTCGGGGGCTGAGGGATAGTGCCACAGAAAGGATACCGCCGCTCTTCGGCGCGGCAAGGTCGAAAGGGTGCGGCAAGAGCGCACCGCGGTCCTGGCGACAGGGCCGGCACGGTAAACCCCACCGGGTGCAAGACCGAATAGGGGCGGCATATGGGCCTGGTTCCGGCTCGCCGCCCGGGTTGGTTGCTTGAGCCTCGATGCAAGTCGGGGCCTAGAGGAATGGCCGCACAGCCATTGTCGCACTTTGTGCATGATCGCACTTCATAGTGCAGGTGGCGGACAAAACCCGGCTTACAGGCCCTCTGGCGCGTTTTCTGATGGCGGCTCGAAACTGCCGCAATCGCTGACTAGTTGGGAATTGCATGGCTCGACAGAAGAGATCGGACGACTGGGGTTTCCCGCGGTGGCGCTCCTACGGCGAAAAGGGCCGCTCGGCCGCTCGGGTGCGACTGTGCGACCGCGAAGGATGCAATGAGATCGGCGACCGGCCCGCGCCCAAGGCGCCCCACAGCCGCGAGCGCTGGCATTTCTGCGAAGCGCACGCCGCCGAATATAACAAGAATTGGAATTACTTCGCCGGCCTCAGCCCCGAGGAGGCGGCGGTCCGTGCCACGGAAGAGGAGAGAAGCAATTCCGGCTTTCGCCAGTCGGCGCAATGGAAATGGGGCGGGCCCGGCGACGGAAGCCGCAGCCGTGACGAAATGCGGGCACTCGACGCGCTCGACCTCGACAGCGACGCCGACTTCACCGCCGTCAAGGCGGCGCACCGGCGATTGGTCAAAGAAACCCACCCGGACGCGAATCAGGGCGACGAACAGGCCGCGAAGCGCTTCAAGCAGGTCCAGGCCGCCTATGACGTTCTCAGGAAAGCTGAAGAGCGAAAGAACGGGAAGGCGGCTTAGGCCGCGGCGCCGTAACGCTGCGCTGTCTGCTTCACGAGCGCGATCATGTTCGGGACGCCCTGCGTGCGGTTCGCGCTCAAATGCTTGCGCAATTCGAATGGAGCCAGCGCCTGTATCACGTCCATGTCCGCGACTTCAGCTGCCGGCTTGTCCTGGACGGCTGACAGGATCAGCGCCACGATACCCTTGGTAATCGCCGCATTGCTGTCGGCGAGGAAATGCAACCGTCCTTGGCAGGCGGTGGGATAGACCCAGACCGACGCCGAGCAGCCTCGGACCTTGGTCGCTTCGGTCTTGAGCGCTTCCGGCATCGGTTCGAGCTGCCGGCCGAGATCGATCAGCAGCCGGTAACGGTCCTCGGCATCGACAAGCTGATATTCCTCGAGAATGTCGGACAAAGCGGGAAGGCCGGCCACGGACCCGCCTTACTCGCCTAGCCGTCGCGGAGCGACTCGATTTCCTTTGCGAGGCTATTCTCTTTCTCGACGGTGATCCGCTCGAGCACCTTGATGCGCTCCTTGAGTTCCTTGACCTCGTCGCGAAGGCGCAGATTTTCCGCCTGCTCCTGAGCGCTGATCCCTTCATCGCGGCGGTAGCGGCCGAAGCGGCCATAGCCGTATCTCGCCCGGACGATGGACGCGCATAGCACCATCGCGACGATCAGGACGACCATGAGCTGTCCGCTATCCATTCGATTCATCCTCTGCAATTTTGTCTCGCTCGCGTAGCGCATCGATCTGCGCCGCCGTTTGGGCGCCGCTGTCCGTCACGATCCGTTCGAGTATGCGAATGCGATCCTGAAGCTGCTGCACCTGGTTGCGAAGTCGTGCATTTTCCTCTCCGTTCGCGGGCTCGCCCCTCATCTCGCGCATCGAACGGGTGGGAATGCCGAGCTTATGTCTGATGATGGTAAAGGCGAACACCATGAAGAGGACTGCAATGACGAACTCAAAAGGGTTCATTGCGCCTGGTCCTTTGCGGGAATTCGTGCCTGTTCGCGCAGCGCCTCGATCTGCGATGCCGTCTGAACGCCGCTGTCGGTGACGATCTGCTCGAGCACGCGCAGGCGCGCTTCGAACCGCTCCATATGCTGGGCATATTGAGCGCTCTTCTCGGCCGCGAGGCTGGTCTGTGCGGAAATCTGTTTCTCCTTGACCCGGAGCCACATTTTGAACGGCGCAATGCCAATCGCGGCGAGCGGGATCAGTACCCAAATCGTTGCCGGATCATCCAGAATCATTATTTGGTCCCTTCGCTGACCTTTGATGTGCGCTTTCGGGGTGGGGCCTTCAAGGCAGAGGGCGTGCGAAGCGCCTCGATCTGCGCAGCGGTCTGGGCTCCGCTGTCGGTGACGATCTGCTCGAGCACTCGCACGCGCTGCTCCAGCTCAGTGCTGCGCGCTGCATATTGCGCGGCTTTTTCGGCCGCGTTCAGCGCCTCAACCTCCAGCTTCTTCTCACGAAATTTGAAGAAGCGGTTGGCAATCAGCATGAGCATGATCGTCGGCAAACCGATGATGATCATCGCCAGCAAGACGGGGGTACCATCCATTATGCATTGCCTCCCTTGTCGATGGTCAGCGCGTCGATTTCGCGGGCGAGCTTGGACGGATGGTCGGTGGCGATCCGTTCCAGGCTCTCGAGCCGATCCTTGATCGAGCCGAGCTCGGCGCGAAGCTGCGCATTTTCGCTTGTGATCAGCTTGATCCGTTCAAGCGCTTCGTCATCTCGTTTCGGGTGAAGCGGCATGCCCCAGCTGTTCGAGAGAGGGTAGCCGTTCTTGATTTTCAGCCAGTTGTTCAACAGCGATCCGCAAACGCTGACCACCACGATGATCGCGATGAACGGGAAAAGGCGAAGTATGAAGTCGAAGACTTGAAGCGCTTCCGGATCCATCGATTACCCCCTGTCGAAATGAACTATCGTAGCTGGTCAATTTCGCGCGCTAGCGAGCGGTTTTCGGTGGTCACGTAGCTTTCGATATCGGCAAGCCGGCGGTCGACGTCCTTGAGGCGGGAGCGGATGTCGCGTGCGGCTCTTGCCGGCGAAGCGCGAACGCCCTGCCAGAACTGGCGATCCTCGCTGCCGTCATAATCGAGTTCGCGCGGTTTCTTCGGCGCGACCCAGCCGGCGATGAAATAGAAGGGCAACACCGATCCGCCGCTCATGAAGACGGCCGCGAGGAAGCAGATCCTGACCAGGGCGACGTCGAAGCCGGTGTAATCGGCGATCCCGGCGCAGACGCCCATCACCTTGCCGTTCTGCTTGTCGCGATAGAAGCGTGTGCGGCTCGCCGGCTGCGCGCCATAAAAAGGCTCGTCGCGGCGATAATCCGGTTCTTTGTTATATTGTTGCGGCTGGTTCGTCCGTTGCTCGCGTGCAGGATAGCGGTCGTAGGCCATGTTACTCACCATCCACGAGCAGACGTCGGCTGTCGTCGCGGCCGGGCAGGCACTGCTGGCGCCAGTTGGGGTTCTCCGCGGTCATGATCCGCTCGATTGTGCACAGGCGATCGTCGAGCCGCCGCGCCGCTTCGTGCAGCTCGTCGAGCAGCTTCTCGTCCCCGCTGGTCAGCGTCGCCGCGGTTTTCCACTTCGTCACATAGTGGAAAATCAACCACGGCAGCCCGATGAACAGGGCAACAATGGCGATGATGCCGACAATATTGTCCGGATCCATTTATTTCCCCCTTGACCTGAGCGCCGCCTTCATCGCCTCGAGCTCCTTGTCGACGGATTCGGATGCCTTGAGCTCGGCGATTTCTTCCTCGAGGCTCTTGGGCCCGGTCATTCCGAGCGCGTCCGCGCGGCCTTCGGCGAAGTCCGCTCGGCGCTCGAGAATGTCGAATTTCGAGAATGCGTCTTCGGTCCGATTGCCGTTCAAGAGCTCGCGAGCGCGGGCGCGAGTCACGGCGCTTTCGAACCGCGCCGCGATCGCGTTCTGACGGGCACGCGCCTCGCGGAGCTTGCCCTGGAGCTTGGCGATGTCGCCCTCATATCCTTTGAGCGTATCGTCGATGACCTTGATCTCCTCGCGCAGCCCGTCGCCCATGTCGGCGGCCTTCTGGCGCTCGATCAGCGCAGCCTTGGCGAGGTCTTCGCGATCCTTCGACAGTGCGAGCTCGGCCTTTTCGGTCCAGTTCTTCTGAAGCTCGTCGAGCCGGTGGAGCGCTCGACGCATCTCCTTGCCGTCAGCGATGCAGCGCGCCGCCGAGGCGCGGACATCGACCAGGGTCTCCTCCATTTCGAGGATCACCATACGGATCATCTTTGCGGGGTCTTCCGAGCGATCGAGCATCTCGGTGATGTTCGCCGCGAAGATGTCCCGTGTTCGGGAAAAGATACTCATCCAGTCACTCCGAATTCCAATATTAGGCGCCTAAACCTGCCTATCACCATACAAGAGACGTGCCATATTTGTGGAAAGTTAGGAGTTAAGCCGAAAGCACGAGTTTTCGCTTGAAAACGGCGCGAAAATCCTTGCCAAATGGTGGGATTTGCCACCAACAGTCGGCCAGAATTTTAGACGGAAAACGATGGAGCGGACAGACCAGTTCATCGGCCAGAGCCTGGCCTTCCTCGACGCGGTCGAGCGGGCGAGCCGCGCCGCGCCGCTTAACCGTTCGGTGCTCGTCATCGGCGAGCGCGGGACGGGCAAGGAGCTGATCGCCGAACGTCTCCACCATTTATCGCCGCGCTGGGCCGGTCCGCTGATCATCATGAACTGTGCTGCCATGCCCGAAAACCTGATTGAAGCGGAACTGTTCGGACATGAGGCCGGCAGCTTCACCGGCGCTGTCAAGACTCGTCACGGCCGTTTCGAGGAGGCGGACGGCGGCACCTTGTTCCTCGACGAGCTCGGCACCTTGTCGATGCCGGCTCAGGACCGCCTTCTCCGCGCTGTCGAATATGGCGAAATCACCCGCATTGGCGCATCCAAGCCGATCAGCGTCGACGTCCGCATTGTCGCTGCGACCAACGAAAATCTTCCGGCCCAGGTCGAGAAAGGGAATTTTCGAGCGGACCTGCTCGACCGGTTGTCATTCGAGGTCATCACGCTTCCGCCTCTAAGGGCGCGGCAGGGCGACGTACCGTTGCTTGCCGAGCATTTCGGTCGGCGAATGGCGGCTGAGCTCGATTGGCCGAACTGGCCGGGCTTCACGGCTCATGCGCTCGCCAGGCTCGAGACCTATCCCTGGCCCGGCAATGTGCGTGAGCTCAGGAATACGGTTGAGCGCGCGGTTTATCGGCACGAGGATCCCGAGCGGGCAATCGACGAGATCGTTTTCAATCCGTTTCATTCGCCATGGGCGCCTGGAGCCGACTCCGTGCAGACGCACGCCGTGGCCGTTGAAAAATTGGGCGAGGAGCTGGCACCTGAATCCAACGGACCCTCATCCGCACCACATCCGTCGGTCTCAACCAGTAATTTTCGCGGCGCCGTGGCCGCTTACGAGCGTCAGCTGCTGGAAGATGCGCTGCAGCGCAACCGCTTCAACCAGCGCGCGACGGCGGCCGCGCTCGGGTTGAGCTACGACCAGCTTCGGCACGCGCTAAAGCGGCACAAGCTGCAGGATAGCGCCGGCTAAATGTTCATGCGCGGGTAAGGGGCAGTTCGCCTGGTCTGGCGCCAAACCCGCGTCGGCGACTAACATGCCGGTCGGCGCGTTGGGCTGGCCGCTTGAATGAGGAAAAGTAGATTCGCTCTGTGACATTCGTGATGGATTCAATCAGCCCAAAGCTTGTGCCGTCGAAAGAGCGCCGCCGATCGATTCTCAATCGCAAGCGCTTCCAGTTCGTCGGAGCATTGGTCGTTGCAGTGCTCCTGCCGTGGTGGGTTCGCACGGTCGTCGGCGGAAAGCTGTTCGAGCCTGCAGCCACGAATGCGCTCGTGGCCAACACGGTCGCGGTCGTCATGGCCTTTTGGATGCGGCTCTCGGTCGAGACATATCCCGGAATTCGACGGACATACGTGATCCTGCCTTCGGCCTCGACCGCGCACGGCATCGTCGTCGTGTGGTTCCTGCTCAGTCGTTTCCCCTATGACCGGATTGCGCTCGCGGCAGGATTCGTCCTCCATGTCCTATGGCTGTACCTTCTGTATTTTTACGCCGAGCGGCAAATCGTCGCGCGCATTGCGGTGGTTCCGTTCGGCGCCGTCGATCGCCTGCTCCGAATAAGTGCGGTCCAATGGGTCCGGCTGAAGCGGCCGAAGCTATACGATGCCAGGGCCAGCGACGCGATCGTAGCGGATTTCTCGGCTGACCTGCCGGACGAGTGGGAAGCTTTTCTTGCCGATGCGGCGCTGGCTGGTCGAATCGTCTACCAACATAAGCAGCTCGCCGAATCGCTGACCGGTCGGGTCGAGCTTGAGCAGCTATCGGAAAACAGCTTCGGCTCGCTGGTTCCGGCTCGCGGCTATTTCCACCTCAAAGCGCTCATTGACTTCGTCGTCGCCCTGGTCCTGCTTCCGCTCGCGCTCCCGGTGATGCTTATGATCGCAATTGCCATCCGCCTCGACAGCTCCGGACCGGTTCTGTTCCGGCAGCAGCGGGTCGGTTTCGCCGGCCGCAAGATCACCGTCTACAAGTTCCGGACGATGGGCGACATCGAAGTGTCTGACGAGCGCCGCGCGGCGATGACCCTCGACGATGACGATCGGGTCACGCGCATTGGGAGAAGGCTTCGCAAGCTGCGGCTCGATGAGCTTCCGCAAATCTTCAACGTCCTCAGATGGGAAATGAGCTGGATTGGGCCCCGACCGGAAGCGGAGATTCTTTCGCGCTGGTACGCGAACGAGCTGCCCTTTTACCGCTACCGTCACGTGGTCAAGCCGGGCATTTCGGGCTGGGCGCAAGTCAACCAAGGCCATGTCGCGGAGGTCGACGAAGTTCATCGCAAACTCCAATACGATTTTTATTACATCAAATATTTCTCACCCTGGTTGGACCTGCTGATCCTTCTGCGGACGATCAAAACCATGCTGACGGGGTTCGGGTCCAGATAAGCTTCGAGGAGCGAGAAGATCGGTGAAGATCCAGGTTGAGAGCGACATTGCAAAGCCGGTTGGAATGCGGGCCGAAGGGCGCGTCCGCTAGCGCATGCAGTGTGCACCGAAGATGGCAGCCAGAATCCTGCTCGCCGCGAATTCGACATGGAACCTCGTGAACTTCCGTTCGCCGATCATCCGCGAACTCCGCGGGCGGGGCTTCGAAGTCATCGCAGCGGCGAGTGTCGACGAGTGGGCGACGACGCTGGAGGCGATGGGCGTCCGAGTCGAGCCGATCGAGGTCGATTCGGGCGGTTTCTCGCCGGTCGCCGATGCGCTGCTTCTCATTCGCTACTATCGCATGATCAAAGGATTGGCTCCGGCAGCGCTCCTGGCCTTCACGCCGAAGCCGAACATTTACGGCTCGATCGCGGCGCGCTGGGCGCAAGTTCCGGTGATCAACACTATTACAGGTCTCGGGACGGGTTTCCTAAGCGGACCCCTGCTGCGGAAGCTGGTGGTGAACCTGTACCGGCTGGCGCTACCCAGCTCTGCTCGCGTTTTCTTTCACAATGACGAAGACCGCGAGCTTTTCTTACGGTTGGGACTCGTTCGAGCGGACCAGGCCGCAGTCGTGTCAGGATCGGGAATCGACCTCCAGGCATTTGCACCCTCGGATGCCGACGTTTTTGACGCGAGTCCGACGTTCGTGTTCATCGGGCGTTTGCTTCGCGACAAGGGCGTCGTCGAGTTTGCGGAAGCAGCGAGGCTGGTGAAGGCGCAGCGATCCGCCCACTTCCAGATCGTTGGAGTCCCAGAAAGGCATCCGAAGGCGGTCGCTCCGGAACTGGCAGAGAGCTGGGTCCGGGAAGGCGTCGTGGACATTCTCGGGCGAGCCGAAGACGTCAGGCCGTACATCCGGCGCGCCGACTGCGTCGTGCTCCCGTCCTATCGCGAAGGACTTCCACGCGTCATCCTTGAAGCGAGCGCCATGGGCAAGCCCGTGATCGCTGCGGACGTGCCCGGATGCCGGCAAGCGGTCGACGACGGGGTCACCGGCCTGCTTTGCGCAGCTCGTTCGTCGCAGGCTCTCGCCGATGTCATGCTGTCGATCCTGGACATGCCCAGGGAGCGGCGCCTCGAGATGGGTCGCAAGGGTCGCGAAAAGGCTCAGCGCGAGTTTTCGGAGGAAAGTGTCGTCGCCTCTTATGTCGAAGTGATCGAGCAGATCCAGCGAAGCCGCGATTGTTGGTTGCAAAGCTGAAGCGGTTCGAATGGGAAATCGAGCGTCGGATTGCGCTCGGGCAGCGTTACAAATCGCCTCTTCGATCGACGACTAATCTCTTCGGATGATTCCGTGGTTCTTCTTGCCTGCCGAAAGCCTCAACGGCTTGCTTCCTACCGAGAGTTTTACGGCGCCCACCTTTTGACCGTCGACTCGCGCACCGCCGCCGGCAATCAAACGCTTCGCCTCACCTTTCGACGAGACCAGTCCAAGCTGCACCAGCGCATCGACGACTTCGATCTCGCCTGAAGCAACCGTCAGCGTCGGCAGGTCTTCACCCATGCCGCCGCCGGCGAAGGTCGTCTCTGCGGTTTGGCGCGCCGTCTCCGCCGCTTCGCGTCCGTGAAGCAAGGCGGTCGCTTCGGTGGCGAGCACGATTTTCGCCTGATTGATCTCGGCGCCCTCGAGCGCTTCGAGCTTCCCGATGTCTTCCAGAGGCAGATCGGTGAACAGCTTGAGGAATTTCCCGACGTCGGCGTCCTGGGTGTTCCGCCAGAATTGCCAGTAATCGTAAGGGCTCAGCAGCTTCTCATCGAGCCACACCGCACCTTGCGCGGTCTTGCCCATTTTCGCGCCGTCGGCAGTGGTGATGAGCGGCGTCGTCACTCCGAACAGGTCGGTCGCGTCGATCCGGCGCGCGAGCTCGATACCATTGACGATATTGCCCCACTGGTCCGAGCCACCGAGCTGCAGCCTGCAACCGACCCGCCGGAACAGCTCGAGGAAATCATAGGCCTGCAGGATCATGTAATTGAATTCGAGGAAGGTCAGGGGCTGTTCGCGGTCGAGCCGCAGGCGCACGCTGTCGAAGGTCAGCATCCGGTTGATGGTGAAATGACGCCCGACCTCGCGCAGGAACGGGATATATTCGAATGTGTCGAGCCAATCGGCGTTGTTGACCATGATCGCATCGGTCGGACCTTCGCCGAAGGTCAGGAATCGTTCGAAAACACGGCGGATGCTCGTCACGTTGACGTTGATCTGCTCGTCCGAGAGGAGCTGGCGGCTCTCGTCCTTGCCGCTTGGATCGCCGACCTTGGTCGTCCCGCCCCCCATCAGCACGATGGGCTTGTGCCCCGCCTGCTGCAGCCGGCGGAGGAGCATGACGGAGACGAGATTGCCGACATGGAGGCTCGACGCCGTCGCATCGAAGCCGATGTAACCGGGTATGACCTGCCGTTCGGCCAGCGCATCCAAGGCCGCCGCGTCGGTCACCTGGTGGATGTAGCCGCGCTCGTCGAGCAGGAGCATGAGCGAAGAGCGGTAGGAACTCATGACCGCCGCTTAGCGTCATGCTTTCCACGCTGCTACTGCCCCGCAATGCAATTCAATCTCGTGCCGCATCCCTCAACGCCACCCGCGGACCCACCATTCAAAGTCTGGGCGACGGTCGACCATGTCGCTTCGCTTGGTCCGGTTGCGACGACGAACATCTGGTTCGGGGTGAGTGCGCCCGCGGAACGCTTCGTCATCCCTGCGCTGGCCGAGCCGTGGCGGGCGGATGAATTGTGGCGGACGACGTGTTTCGAAGCGTTTCTCCGAGCCGAGGGTGCCGACAGCTACACAGAGTGGAACTTCGCGCCGAAGGGAAATTGGGCGGCTTATGATTTTTCTGGCTACCGCGAAAACATAACCAAGGCCGAGGTCCGCTCCCCGCCGTACATTCGAATGGAGGACAATTTCACCTGGTGGACGGTCGGCGCGACGATCGCGGTTGAAGCCGGCAAAGGCTGGAACCTTGGCCTGTCTGCGGTGATCGAGGAGAGAGACGGGACGAAATCCTACTGGGCCCTCGCTCACCCGGCCGAAAAGCCCGATTTTCACGCGCGCGATTGCTTCGTTGCGAAGCTGCCCTAGACAGCCTCCATGACCCTGTTCGGTATTGACCGCCTCGTCGCTGACCCGGACCTCCGCCGGCCCCTGGAAGGCAAGCGCGTCGCAATTCTCGCCCATCCCGCGTCGGTTACCCGCGACTTCATCCACAGCGTAGACGCACTTGCCGCGACGGGCCTGAAGCTGACTGCGGCATTTGGGCCGCAGCACGGACTTCGCGGCGACAAGCAGGACAATATGGTCGAGTCCGACGACTTCACCGATCCCGTTCACCAGGTCCCGGTCTTCAGCCTCTATGGCGAAGTGCGGCGTCCCTCCGGCCAATCGATGGGCACATTCGACACCATCCTCGTCGACCTTCAAGACCTCGGCTGTCGGATCTACACCTTCATCACGACGCTTCTCTATGTCCTCGAAGCCGCGGCCGAGCATGGCAAGAGCGTGTGGGTGCTGGACCGCCCCAATCCTGCGGGGCGCCCGATTGAAGGGCTGTCGCTTCGGCCTGGATGGGAAAGCTTCGTCGGCGCGGGGCCGATTCCGATGCGCCACGGCCTGACGCTGGGCGAGCTCGGCCAATGGTTTGTCGACCACTTCCGTCTCGACGGCGACTATCGCGTGATCGAAATGGACG
>Ga0207698_10000672_pt1 | contig 19824 bp, 24 predicted proteins | sample KBSCornC22_FD_184298 | JGI IMG/M metagenome (GOLD analysis project Ga0207698, IMG submission 184298) | Corn rhizosphere microbial communities from Kellogg Biological Station, Michigan, USA - KBS Corn C2-2 (SPAdes) (version 2) | ecosystem: Host-associated > Plants > Roots > Rhizosphere > Soil ... | reverse complement strand
GTCGAGCAGCTCATTGGCGAGATCGACGCGCTGCGCGACAAGGTCGCGCAGCTGCAGGAGCGCGTCGAGCAGCTCGACATGCTTGCCCACGAGGACAGCCTCGTCGACCTTCCGAACCGTCGCGGATTCGTCCGCGCGCTCGAGCGAGTCATCGACCGCGTCAACCGCTACCAGGAAAAGGCCGCGCTGCTGTTCGTCGACCTCGACGGATTGAAGCTGATCAACGACAGCTTCGGCCATCAGGCCGGCGACGAAGCGCTGATCCAGGTCGCGCGCTTGCTCGTCGGCGGCGTTCGCAAGAGCGACGTGGTGGCGCGGATCGGCGGCGACGAGTTCGCGATCCTGCTCGGCTATTCGGATGCGGAGACCGCGCGCGAGACGTCGGCGCGGCTGGTCGACCTGATCGCGGGATCCGAGTTCCGGCACAACGGAAACGCGCTTCCGCTCAGCGTTGCGATCGGGGCCGCGGAAATCGATGGCGAGGACACGCCCGAGACGGTGATGGCCCGCGCCGATGCCGAGATGTACCGCCGCAAAGCGGCAGCCTGAGCGCTATTCCTCGCCCAGATAATAACGCCGCTCGACCGACAGATCGTCGTTGAGCTCGTAGACGATCGGCTTGCCGGTCGGGATTTCGAGGCCGACGATCTCGGCGTCGGCGATTTTCGAGAGATATTTGATGATCCCGCGCAGGCTGTTGCCGTGAGCCGAGACGAGGACGCGCTTGCCCGCGGTCAGCGCCCGCGCGATCTCCGCCTCGTAATAAGGGACCGCGCGGGCGACCGTATCCTTGAGGCTCTCCGTCCGCGGCACGGCGACTCCGGCGTAGCGCCGGTCGCCGCCAACGTCGAAAGGGCTGTCCTCGGGCAGCGGCGGGGGCGGGATGTCATACGAGCGGCGCCAGATCCTGACCTGCTCGGCGCCGACCTTCTCGACCATCTCCTGCTTGTTGAGGCCAGTGAGCCCGCCATAGTGGCGCTCGTTGAGGCGCCAGTCCTTGGTCACCGGGAGCCACAGCCGGTCCATCTCGTAGAGCGCCAGGTGAAGCGTCCGGATCGCCCGCGTCAGGACGCTGGTGAAGCAGCAGTCGAAATCGAACCCGCTGTCCCTCAGCAGCCGCCCGGCGGCGAGCGCTTCCTCGACTCCGGCGGGCGACAGGTCGACATCCCACCAGCCGGTGAAGCGGTTCTCGAGGTTCCACTGCGACTGCCCGTGCCGCAGCAGCACGAGCGTCGGCATCAGGCGGTGACCTTCTCGCGCTTGGACGCGTTGCGCTCGGCGCTCGCCTTCTTGAGCTCCGGCAGGATCGCGTGGAGCGCGTCGAGGCAGGCGTAGGCGAGATGCTTGGAGCGCTGCGGCGACCAGCCGTAGACGTCGTCGCGCAGGTTGAAATTGTCCTTGAACGGCATTTCGAGAGTCATCGAGACGCAGCCGTAGCGCTCGGCGAGCTGAGTCGTCGACATGCTCATGTTCGCTTCGCCGGGGGCGGGGATCTCATAGCCCTGCTCGCGCTGGAAATCGGGCGAGAGACGCTCGAGCGTCTCGCTGAACACCTCGAACAATTTCTGCTGGCGCTCGGTGAAGCTCGGGATTCCCTCGAAGCCGGCGAGGAAATTTGCGGGGATCGCCTCGTCGCCATGGACGTCCATCGCGAAATCGACGCCCGTCTCGTCCATCGCGTTGCGGACGCACAGGACCTCGGGGCTGCGCTCGGCGGTCGGGGCATGCCACTCGCGGTTGAGGTTCGCGCCGACCGCGTTGGTCCTGAGATGCCCGCGGCGGGACCCGTCCGGGTTCATGTTCGGAACGACGCGGAAGGTGCATTGCTTGCGCAGCACGCGCGCGACGGGATCGTCCTCGTCGGTGAGCTTCTCGAGCGCGCCTTCCATCCACCATTCGGCCATCGATTCGCCGGGGTGCTGGCGCGCATAGAGCCACACGTTGAGCGGTCCCTCGCCGATCGTCAGGCAGTCGATGTCCTGCCCGTCGAGGCTCTTGCCGAGCGAGCGGTAGCCCACGCCCTCGAGAGTCGCGGTCTGGGTCACCAGGTCGTGGTGCCGCTCCATCGAATAGGGTGCGAAATAGGCGATCCAGACGATGTCCTGCGGCGGCGTCAGCTTCATCGTCAGGACGCCGTCGGCATAACTTGTGTCCGAAATCCGGACCCACTCCGCGCGGTCCAGGCTCATTACGCCTTTGTAGTCGGGCCAGCCGTGGGGATAGGCCGAGCCGGCGCAATTGGTGATGCGCAGCGTCACTTCGCGGCCGGCGGCGCCGGACAGGCGGAAATAGAACCACTGGTAGAAGTCGCTCATGTGATCCTTGGCGATCTCCAGGTCGACGCTGTCTCCCTGTTGACCGACGACGCGGATGTTTCCGGCGTCGAACGAGCTCGAAATCGTAAGTGGCATGCTGTTACTCGGCTGTTGGCGAACCTGGCGGGCGTGATAGCCGAATTCGCCCGACCCGCAACCTCGCGGCCGCTTGGCAGCCGGCGTGCTGCTCCGCTACGAGCGCCTTCATGAGCAAAGTCCCAGTCCTCGTCACCGGCGGCGCCGGCTATATCGGCAGCCACGCCGTCGTCGCATTGACCGACGCGGGCTGGCCGGTCGCAGTCATCGACGATCTTTCCAACGGCACCCGCGAGGCCGTGCCCGACGGCGTTCCCTTCTACGAGGGCAACATCGCCCACCGGACGCTCGTCGAGCGCATCTTCCGCGAGCAGAACATCCAGGCGGTCATGCATTTCGCCGGTTCGATCGTGGTCCCGGAATCGGTCGAGCAGCCGCTTCGATATTATGCCAACAACACGCTGGCCTCGCATGCGCTGATCAGCGCGGCGGTCGAGTGCGGCGTCAGGCACATCCTCTTCTCCTCGACCGCAGCGACCTACGGAGAGCCGGTGCGAGTCCCGATCGACGAGGACGACCCGAAGGAGCCGATCAACCCGTACGGCGCGTCCAAGCTGATGACCGAGCGGATGCTCGCCGACGCGGCGGCGGCGCACCCGTTCAACTTCGGCGCGCTGCGCTATTTCAACGTGGCCGGCGCCGACCCCAAGGGACGAACCGGCCAGCGCGGCAAGGGCGCGACCCACCTGATCAAGGTCGCGGCCGAGGCAGCGGTCGGCAAGCGCGACCATGTCGCGGTATACGGCACCGATTATCCGACGCGCGACGGCACCGGCATTCGCGATTACATCCACGTGAGCGACCTTGCCGACGCCCATGTCGCCGCGCTCGAGTGGCTGGTCGAGCATCCGGGCGAGAACCTGGTCATGAACTGCGGCTACGGGACCGGCCTGTCGGTGCTGGAGGTGCTCGACGCGGTCGACCGGCACACCAACCGGCCGGTGAAGCGGGTGATGGAAGGCCGGCGCGCGGGCGATCCGCCCGAGCTCGTCGCCGCCAATGCGCGGCTCCTGGCGACGCTCGCGTGGCGTCCCAAATATGCCGACATCGACCGCATCGTCGCCGACGCGCTCGCCTGGGAACGCAAGCTGCTCGAGCTGAACGCCGCCTCGGCCGAACGCTAGTCCTGTCGCACCAGCGGCGCCGTCGGCTTGCCAAGGTGCCGGGCGAGTGCCTCGACGTAGCTCCTGTAGGCCGCGCGCTGGCCGGCGATCGCGTGGAAATCCGCGGTTTCGCGGATGCGGTAGCCGCCGCTCGCCAATTGCTCGGCGGCCTGCTTGATCTCAGGCTGCTCGGACGCGACCTCGCACGGCGGAAGGCCGATCACGCTCGTCAGCTCGCGCGCCATTCGCGTGCCTTCTTCGCGCAGGAGCATCGCCGCCCCGTCGAGCGACTGGTCGTCGATGCATCGCTCGCTCAGCAGCGCGAGGTCGAGCAGCGCTCCGAGGGCTGCCGGCCATCCGCTGCCGGTGCCGACCGACTGGAAGTAGATCAGCGACGGGTGGTTCGAATGGCTTTGGCGGACGGTCGCGCACCAGTCGCGCCCGTCGCGAAGCACGTTGCCGAGCTCCGACCGGTTGCCGATCGAGGCGAAGCGCTGGAGCAGCGTGACCGCCGACGGCGGCTCGCCCGCCGAGGTGTTGAGTTTGATGATCCCGATGTCGCGCTTGGAAACGCTGCTCTGGACCTCGAGCAGATAGGTGACCGCCATGGTCATCACCGCGAGCCCGCAGAACCCGGCGGCGAGGACGATCCAACGCCCGATTCCCAACGCATCCTCTTCGCTGACGCCGATGGTGACGATCGAGCTGCCGACCATGTAGATGGCATCGGGGATGCTGCGAAGTTGCGGCTGGAAGTGGTCGCGAAGTGCATAGGCCATGAGCCCGAAACCGAGGGTCAGCAAGGCGATCCACAGGATGAAGCAGAGCACCAGCACCAATGGTGCGAAGGCGCTCGACAGACCGTGGCGCTTGCCCCGCGCGAACTTCCACACCGGCAGGAGGACCCAGACGAGGCGCTTGGCGACCCTGAGCGACGCCTGGCTTCCGCCGGGGACGACGACGGTCTCGAACACGTCGAGGAGGGTCATCGCGGCGAGCGCGAGGCCGAGGATGAACAGGAGGATGTCGAGCGCCACCGCCGCACAACGGCAGAGCCGCCGCTAAGTGCCGCTGTTGCCTTGACTTGGCCGCTCCCGCTCTCTAGGTGAGCCGCCGGTCCGATGGACCCATCCGACAACCTCAGAACGAGACACGAGCAGGCGCCCGGCCATGAAGATTCGCAATTCGCTAAAGTCGCTGAAGTCGCGCCACCGGGACTGCCGTGTGATCCGCCGCCGTGGGCGCACCTACGTCATCAACAAGACGAACCGCCGCTTCAAGGCGCGCCAGGGCTGAGCTCCGGCGCGGCGGGCCATTGCGCCCAGCTGCTCCAACTCCCACATTTCGTTCACGAATTCCGCTGAAGCGGGTTCGCGAAGCGGCGAATCGCGTCAGCGCGGGTTCACGTCCGCGGGAGTATGAGGGGAGCATGAGGACGCCTGTAATGAGCAGAACCGCCGCCTTGGCGCTGATCGCCGGAGCCATCGCGCTCGGCGCGACAGCCGCCTATGCGGCTGCAGCGCCTCAAAGTGCTCCGCAGGCCCAGCAGACTCCGAAGGGGTGGAGCTACCAGATCGAGAACGGACAGCGCGTGCCCAAGGGCAATCGAGTGACCAACCCGGACGGAAGCTGGCGCGAAGAGGTCAAGCAGGGAAACTGCGTGACCATCAAGGAAAAATCGGCGGCCGGCGAGTATAAGGAAACGCGCCAGTGCACGCCGCACTAGGCCAGCGGCTGCTGCATTCTATTTTTTGAAGATGAAGCTGCCCTTCGGCCGCTGCTTGATGACGCAGGCCGGAAGCCCGCTCGCCACCACGTCCTTGCAATCGCGCACCTGAGCGCTTCCGTCGGGCCCCGCGAAGACCGCCCAGTCGCGCGGCGGACCGACGTCGTACGTGCAATGGGCGGTCCATTCGTCGAGGTTCTGCCAGGTGCCGACGAAGCCGGCGTCGGTCACTTTCTTGCACGTATATCCCGCGTCGTAGATCGCGCGCTTGAGCCCGATCGCGAGGTTGAAGGCGTCGAGCTGGTGAAGCTGGTCCTGCTCCGCGCCCCTGACCTTGATCTCCTTGGCCTGCTGGGCCGGCTGGCTGTTGCAGCTTGCAAGTGCCGCGCAGGCGGCGAGGACGGCGATCGGCGTGCGAGTCATTGGCTCCTCCTTCAACCGCGATAACGAATGTGGACCCGTGCGGCTGCGGCCTTCGCGCGATCGACCGCCTCCTCGGCATTGTCGCCGCGCGCGAGCGCGATGCCCATGCGACGGTTCTTGAGCGTGACGGGCTTGGAGAAGATCCTCAGATCGACCGGGCGCCGCGGCGCGCCGAGCGCAAGGGCTTCCGCAAGCCCGTCATAGGAGAAATCGTCGCATTCGCGGTCGCCGAGGATGACCGCGGACGCCGAGGGGCCAATCAGCTCGATCGACGGAATCGGCAGGCCGAGCACCGCCCGCAGGTGCAGCTCGAACTGGTTGGGGAATTGCGAGATGAGCGTCACCATGCCGGTGTCGTGCGGCCGCGGCGACAGCTCGGAGAAGATCGCCTGGTCGCCGCGGACGAAGAACTCGACGCCAAAGATCCCGTGCCCGCCGAGCGCTTCGACCAGCTTGCGCGCCTGGAACCGGGCCGACTGCAAGGCCTCGAGCGGGATTCCGGCCGGCTGCCAGCTTTCGCGATAGTCACCGAGGTCCTGCCGATGCCCGATCGGCGCGCAGAACAGCACGCCGTCCTTGGTGGCGACGGTGAGCAAGGTGATCTCGCTGTCGAACTTGATATATTCCTCAACGATCACCCGCGGGCGGTCGCCGCGCATCTTCTCGACGGCATAATCCCATGCGGCGCCCACCTCCTCCGCGGTCCTCGCCGTCGTCTGCCCCTTGCCGGAGCTCGACATCACCGGCTTGACCACGCACGGCAGGCCGACCTCCTGCGCCGCGGCGATTGCCTCCTCGCAAGTTTCCGCGAAGCGGTATCGCGAAGTGACGAGCCCGAGCTCGTTCGCGGCGAAGTCGCGGATCCCGTCGCGATTCATCGTCAGCTGAACCGCCTTGGCCGATGGGGCGACGCGCCAGCCCTCCTGCTCGAGCGCAGCGAGCGCCGCCGTGTCGATCGCCTCGATCTCGGGCACGATCACGTCGGGCTTGTGCTTCTCGACCGCCGCGCGGAGCTTCGCACCGTCGAGCATCGGGAAGACCTCGCAGGCGTCCGCCATCTGCATCGCCGGAGCGTTCGCGTAGCGGTCGCAAGCGATGATCCGGCAGCCGAGCCGTTTGGCGGCAATGGTGAATTCGCGGCCGAGCTCGCCCGAGCCGAGAAGCATCAAGGTGCCGGTAAACATGCCTCGGCGATAGCGGCACGGCGAATGCTCGGCTAGAGGATCGGCGAAGGGGGAGAGGTCATGCGTTCACTGCTGCTCGTCGCTGCCGCCGCAACGCTGGTCGGCGCTGCGCCGGCAAAGAATTTGCCGACGCCGACCGATATCGTCGCCAAGGCGCCGGCGAGTGCGTGGAAGACGATTTCCCCCGACGACCTGCTCGTCATGGACCTCGCGAACGGGGGCCGGGTGGTGATCCAGCTCGCCCCGGCCTTCGCTCCGGTTCACGTCGCCAACATCCAGGCGCTCGCGCGGAGCAATTACTGGAATGGCGCCAGCGTTTACCGCGTGCAGGACAATTATGTCGCCCAGTGGGGCAATAACGACAGCGACAAGCCGTGGCCGTCCGGAGTCGTCGCCAACCCGCCCGCCGAATATACGCAGCCGCTCAAGGGGCTTGCGATCACCCCGCTCGGCTCACCCGACGCCTATGCGCCGGCGGTGGGGTTCTCGGACGGATGGCCGATCGCTTACGCGCCCAAGGCAGGGTGGGCAGACCTCGCGCATTGCTACGGAAGCGTGGGGGTCGGCCGCGACCTGTCGCCGGACACCGGCACAGGCGGCGAGCTCTACGCGGTCATCGGCCAGGCGCCGCGCCAGCTCGACCGCAACATCGCGCTCGTCGGCCGCGTGATCGACGGGATCGATCGCCTGAGCGCGCTTCCGCGCGGGACCGCCGATCTCGGCTTCTACAAGGACAAGGCCCAGAACGTCCCGATTGCGAGCATCCGGCTGGCGAGTGCAATGCCAGCGGCAGAGCGGCCCGCGTACGAATATATGGATACCGCCGGCCCGACCTTCGCGCGTTATCTGCACGTGCGCGCGAACCGGCACGACGCTTTCTACATCCGCCCGGCGGGCGGCGTGGATCTGTGCAACGTGCAGGTGCCGGTGCGCAAGAAAGCCTAGTTCAGGCGGCCCACTCGTCGAGCATGCGATTCTTGTGCTGGATGACGACCGGGCCGTTGTGCGAACGCATGCTCGCCTCGGCCAGCGGCAGCGCGGTCGAGCAGAATGCGCATTCGGCCGATACGCGGCCGATGAGCCACTGGGTCCGGCCGCAGCCGGGGCAGTGGTTCACTTCATGCTCGCGGTAAACGACGTGATAGCCCCGCTCGCCAGGCTCCCAGGCTTCGCCGGAAGTGATCGGCATGTCCGTATGTCCTTTCGCGCTGGCAAACGAGCCAGCCGCCCGGGGGTTTCACGGACTGGCATGCGTTAAGGGCGGTCAGGCGCGGGAAGTGCGGCGAGGCGAGGCTCGCAGGCGCGGCGAAGCTAGCAGGCGATGTCGTCGACCGAGATCGGATCGGCGAACTCGGCCCCGATCTTGTCGCCTGCCGTCCACTTGATCACCGCGTTCGCGCGCTCGCGGCCCGGGAGCATCAGCCAGACTCGCGAGCCGACCTCGAAGCGCGCTTCGGACTCGGCCATGAAGCCGCGCTCCGAAATGTTGAGCACCTTGGCCTCGACGCCGCTCGCGCCGAGCTCGCGCATCTTCGCTTCGATATCCACCGGGAAGCGCGGCAGGCGCCGGCGATCGGCAGGGTCCTCGGCAATGCGCGCCTTGATCGTCACGAAGCTCATCTCCACGGCGCCGCTATCGCAGGGGCGCGTCGAAGGAAACTCCGATCCGGCCTTCCTTCACCCATCTCACCTGTGACGAGACTATGCCGCGGTCAAGAAGCTGCAGCACGAGCCTCTCACCTATGTTGGGAACGTGTGGGAAAATGACCATGGCGCCGGACGAGGAAATGTTGACCAGCCGCACGACGTGCTTGCGGCCGCGGAACTCGAGCACCGCCGTGCCCGAGGTGGCAGCATGGCGGGTCTCGACGCGCTCGTCGATCATGCGCGCTGCGGTGCGCGGAATCATCGCGCCATCGAGGAACAAGCTGGACGCCACTCTTCACTCCCTGCCCACCAGGATCGCGCAAAGCCTTAGCCATGTCCGCTTAAGGATTGGTTTGCGACAGATGGACGCGGAAGCTCAGTGAGTGTGGCACTGCGCCACTGGCGGCGCTCGGGACGGATGTGTATGGATGGGCGAGAAGTGGGGGTTATCGTTTGAAATGAACGGGTTGATGCTGCGCAAGAACGAGCGTGTGAAGGCGCTCATGCTGTTCACCGCTTTGGCTGCGAGTGCCGTCGCTCCGGCAATCGCGCAGGTCGCCCCGCCGCGCGCGCTTCCGCCGGCGAAGACGGCACCGGCAGTTCCACCGAAGGCGGCGCCGGAAGCGGCGGTGCCAGCCAACCCCGATTTCGCGCCGGATCAGGCGCCCGCCGCCGAGCCCGCACCCGCACCGGCGCCGCTCCCGCCGGCCGTGTGGGATGTCGGGAGCGCGCAGCAGCTCCTCACCTACATCAAGGGGGTGGGCGCCGACGGCCTGAACCCGGCCGACTACGATCCGCAAGGCCTGGAAGCGGCGCTCGCGTCGGGCGACGCGAACGCGATTTCGGCCGCAGCGACGGAGCGGTTCGACCTGCTGTCGTCCGACCTCGCGCTCGGCCATGTGAAGAAGCCGGCGCGGATCGACTGGTTCCTCGTCGACAACGATCTCAATGCCGCGAAGCAGGACGCCCTGCTGCGGCTTGCGCTTGCCGAGCACAATGTCGTCGGCGAGCTCGAGGCCCTGCTGCCGACGCACCCGCAATATGCCGCGCTCAAGGCCGCCCTCGCGGAGACTCCGGAGAGCGACACCGCGCGGCGCGACCGAATCCGGCTCAACATGGACCGCTGGCGCTGGCTGCCGCGCGACCTCGGCGGCAAATATATCATCGTCAACGTCCCCAGCTTCCACGCGACGCTCGTCCAGGACGGCGCCACGCGATGGAAGCAGCGCGCGATCGCCGGCAAGCTCTCCACTCCGACGCCCGAGCTGTCGGCGCTTGCCACCGGCGTGATCCTCAACCCCTGGTGGGAAGTGCCCAAGAGCATCGAGAAGGAAGCAGCGGGCAAGAAGGGCTTCGTTGCGGTCAAGAAAGCCGACGGCACGATCCAGCGCTGGCGGCAACCGCCGGGGCCGACCAATGCGCTCGGCCAACTGAAGTTCGTGATGCCGAACTCGAAGGCCATCTACCTTCACGACACCAATGCCCGCAGCCGCTTCAACGACAGCGTGCGCGCGCTCAGCCACGGCTGCGTGCGGACGCAGCACGTGGTCGATCTGGCGACCCTGCTGCTCGGCGACGACAACGGCTCCTGGACTCCCGAACGGATCCAGGCGGCGCTTGCAAGCAAGAAGACGGTCGAGGCGAGCTTCGTGAAGCCGGTGCCGGTCTATATCGTCTATTTCAGCGACGCGGCCCTGCTCGACGGGACGATCATCGACTACAAGGACCTCTACAACCGCGACGCCAAGGCGATCGCAGCGCTGAACATGAAGGACGGCGGAGCGAGCCTCGTCGCGCCCAAGACGGAGGACGTCGCGGCGACTGCGAAGCCGTCCCAGAAGGCCCCGTCGAAGCCCGCGGACAAGATCGCCACCCGCTAGGCTCCTGCGCCGGCGCTGCTTGACAGCGGCGGCGCGGACGCACCTACTGCAGCCATTGCCAAGCACGAGGGAAGGCGTGGCCGCTCGCCCGATCAGTATCGCGCAGACCCTCACCGGGACCGCGGCCGCCCTGGCGATGCTCTATTTCTTCCGCCCCGTGCTCGTCCCACTGGTCGTCGCCTTCGTGCTCGCGGTGCTGGTCAGCGGCCTCGTCCGGTTCATCCGCGCCCGCTCGCCGCGCGCGCCGGGATGGGCGGTCTCGCTGCTTGCCGGGCTGGTGGTCATCGTCACCGCCTCGGCGGCGATCTTCGTGATGGCCCAGGGCATGGTGCGGATGGTCGCGCAGGGACCGGCGCTGCTCGCGCGGATCAACGAGCTCCTGCTCGACACCGGGCATGGAATGCACCTCAGCCAGCCGCTCCATCTTTCGAGCATCGTCGGCAATGTCGGGGTTCCGGAGATCGCCGGCGTGATCCTGTCGAGCCTCCAGGGCCTTGCGTCCGGCGTGCTGCTGATGATCGTCTATTTCGCCTTCATGCTCGCCGGGCGCGAGCGGATCAGCCGCAAGATGGACCATATGGGCGGGCCGCCCGGCCGGGCGCGAACGATCCGCACCGTGGTCCAGCGAATCGCGGAGGATCTCGAGACCTATCTCTGGGTGCAGACCATCACCGGCACGATCCTGACCGTTTCCGCGGCGGCGGTGATGCTGGCCGTCGGGCTCAACAACGTCCTGTTCTGGTCGGTCGTCTTCTTCCTGCTGACCTTCATTCCCAACATCGGCGTCACGGTGGGCTCGGTGGCGCCGGCTTTGTTCGCGCTGCTCCAGTTCCCGACGGTGTGGCAGGCGGTCGTGATCTTCGTTGCGATCCAGATCGTCGCGACGATCGTGGGCAATTTCATCTACCCGCGATTGCAGGCGGAAACGCAGAACATCGACCCGGTCGCGACGATCCTCTCGCTGGCATTCTGGAGCCTTCTGTGGGGCCTGGCGGGCGCGTTCCTCGCAGTGCCGCTGACGCTGACGGCGATGATGCTGTTCAGCCAGTTCGAAAGCACCAAATGGGTCGCCGCGCTTTTGTCGAACGACGGCCGGCTAGTGCCGAGGCGAAGGACGAAGGAGAAGCTTTAGACGCCGTCCCGCAACCGAGCGGCGGCCAAACGAAAAGGCCGCCCGGAGGCGGCCTCTGGAATGATGTTCGATGCCTCGGCTCTTAAGCGAGCTTGTCGGCGTAGATCATGCGGCCGCCGGCGAGGCGCTTCATGACCTCGTACTGGCTCGCCTTGGGCATCGCGAAGCAGCCCTCCGACCGGCCGAGCATGCCATGCTCCTGGATCATTTCCGGCTCGGCGTACCATGCGTTGTGGATCACGATGGCGCGCGCTTCGGCATTGTCGTTCGACCAGTCGAGCCCGCGAACGCGCAGCGACAGGCCGTATTTGCCCTGGTAATAATCGGCGGTCGTGTAGGTACCGCTCGACGTAGCGTAGCTTCCGAACTTGTTGCTGAAACGCTCGAGCATGCCCGAATGATCGGGATCCGACCCGCGCCCGTGACAGACGAGGTGGCTCTGCACCGTCCCGTTCTGCAGGTCGACAAGGTGGAAGCGCTGCTCGCTCGATGGGCGCGAGAAGTCGGCGACGCCGATCATGTCGCGCGGCCCGATCTGGTGCTGGTCGAGCGCTGCCTTGGCGCGGGCGAACAGCTGCGGATCAATGCCCACGGGCGCGGTCGGCGCCTGCGGCTGGGCCGGAACGGGCGCCAGCGGATTGGCCGTGCCGGTAGCCGGCATCAGCAGTCCCGGCAGCGCCTGCGACGCCGCGGCAGAAGAAAGGATCAGCCCTCCGGCGCCGGCGGCGCCCAAACGCAGCATTTCCCTCCGATTCAATGACATTCATTCCCTCCGCTCTGAGCCAAGTGTTTATCATTCAAAGGGTTAATGGCCGATAACCCATTAGTTCATGTTCCGCTGTTCCATCGTCTTAACCAAACGGTTCGTCGCTTTGCGGGACCGATGGCGCCGGGTTGAACGCTTGTGCACAGACTGCTAAGGGCCGCGCGTCGCCGAGGCTCGCCTCTGACGGCCGATATCGTATTGCTGATGGAACAAGGCCCCCGGCCTCATTAGTAATATGGGGATAAGCCCCTGATATTTAAAGACTTTGAGGAGAGTGACGGGATTTTATGCAGATCATCGTTCGCGACAATAACGTCGAGCAAGCGCTGCGCGCGCTGAAGAAGAAGCTGCAGCGCGAGGGCGTCTACCGCGAGATGAAGCTGCGCCGTCATTACGAAAAGCCGTCGGAGAAGCGTGCTCGCGAGCGCGCCGCCGCGATCCGCCGCGCCCGCAAGCTCGAGCGCAAGCGCGCCGAGCGCGAAGGTGCGCGGTAGAATTTAGCGCTTTTAACCAGCCAGTGTCCTCAACCGAAGCCGCCCATCGACCCGACCGCAGCACGCGGGGGTTCTGGCTGTGGATCGCATTCCTCCTCGTCATCGCCGCCGGCGTCGGGCTCGCCTGGCTCGGCGCTCACTCGGTCCGCCAGCGCACCGTCCAGGTGGTGACCGTGAAGGCCGGCAACGGGCCGACCGTGCACCCGGAAGACGGGGTCCTCATCAATTACGAAGGCCGGTTGGCGGACGGAAAGGTGTTCGATTCGAGCGCCGGAAAAGGCCCGGTCCCGCTGCTTGCCAACCAGGTGATCCCCGGCTTCTCCGAAGCCCTGTCGCGGATGCAGGAAGGCGGGCAGTACCAGATCCACATCCCGTCGAAGCTCGCTTATGGCGCCACGCCGCCGCCGGGCGCGCCGATCCCGCCCAATGCCGACCTCGACTATGACGTGAGCGTGGTGAAGATCGTTCCCAACGCCGCGCTGATGCAGCAGGGCGGCCCGCCGCAGGACCAGCAGCAGCAGCAATAAGGCTGCTCAGCCGGAGACCACTTCGGCTGTCTCGCCCTCCTCGCGCGCCTGCTTTCGGCTGAGGTCCACGAGCACCACCTTCAACGTGGCGAGGATCGGATCGGCGAACAGCACGCCCAGAACCCCGAACAGCGCCGCCATCAAAAGCTGCATCGCCAGCAGCACCGCCGGCGCGAGATCGACCGTGCGGCGCGCGACATAGGGCACCACGACATAGGCATCGATGTTGTGCACCAGGAAATAGACGATGATGCACCAGATGCCGTGGCCGTAGCCGGCGCTGAACCCGACAGCGATCATCAGCACGCCTGAGGTGATCGCGCCGATATTCGGGATGAAGGCGAGCACGCCGGTCACGAGCCCGAGAAGCCCCGCCATCGGGATGCCGCCAACGGCGAGCATGAACCAGGTGAATACGCCTTCGAAGACCATGGCGATCATCCGGCCGAACAGCAGTCGTCGAAGCGTGAAGCCGGCATGCTCGGCGATCCGGTAGAAGCCGGTCCGATGCCGCAGAGGAAGCATCCAGGCGATACCGCGATCGTATAGCCGCGGCTCGGAAGCGAGGAAGATGCCGATCACGATCATCGCGACGGAGCTGGCGATTGCCCCGACGACGCTGCCGAGCGCGCTCGTCAGGCGGCCGACTCCGCCGAGCATCGCACCCCCGTCGACGCGGGTCACCTCGCCCCTGGGGATCAGGCCGAGCGAGGCGGCGAAGTCGAGTAGCCGGTGAAGCTGCGCCGTCACTACGTCGCGGAGCGCTTCGAACTGGGCGGCGATGGCGGTGCCGGCGAACCACACCACCCAGCCGAGGAAGCCGAAGCCGATCGCGAGCACGATCATCAGCCGCCACCCGCGGGGGATTGGAAGCCAGCGCCCGAGCAGCCTCACGCCGCCGTCGAGGAGCACGGCGAACAGCAGCCCGCCGACGATCAGCAGCAGCGGCTGCGAAAGGTAGATGACGCCGGCGATCGCGATCGCGATTCCGAACCACACCGACGCCCGCTGCATCTCGCGCAGGACGAGCGGGTCGCGGAACTCCGCCGGGCCGGGCCTCTCTTTATGCGGCTCGGTGGTCGGCGGCCGATTGACCATCAGCTGGCGCCGACCATCAATTGTCCCGCAGCGAGGTCCCGGCGCGGCCCGGGCGGAGCGCTTCGAACCAGCTGATCGGGTTCCACCACACGGACGTCCCATCGAGCGAGAAGGTGATGAACTCGGCGCGGCCGCCGAGATTCTCCCACGGCACCGGGCCGCCGAGGCCGCCCTGCCATTCGGGCACCCGGCTGTCGGCCGAATCGTCGCGGTTGTCGCCCATCAGCCAGACGTGATCCGCGGGGATGGTCACCGGCCCGAAATTGTCCTCGCTCGAGCGACCGAGCTCGACGGTCTCGTAGCTGCGGCCGTTGGGCAGCGTCTCGCGCACGACCGGCACGCGGCAGACCATCTTGCCGTCCGCTGTCCGCACCCGGAAATCATAAAGCGCGGGGTCGCGGTCCGAGCCGCAGGGCGAGTTGACGTCGATCGGGACCATGTCGGGCGGGAGCATCTCGCGCTTCACCGCGACGCCATTGATGTAGAGCTGGCCGTCGACCATCCGCAGCGTATCGCCGGGAAGGCCGATCACCCGCTTGATATAGTCGGTCCGTGTCCCGGGCGGCGTCACGATGACGATATCGCCGCGCTTGGGCATGTGCCCGAACAGGCGGCCCTTCATCGGCGGAAGCACGTGGAAGCTCGGGCTGACCCACGACCAGCCATAGGGATATTTGGTGACGACCAGTCGGTCGCCGGTCAGCAGCCCGGGCATCATCGATTCCGACGGGATGTAGAAGGGCTTGGCGATCAGGCTATGGAACGCGAGCACCGCGACCAGCACCCACAACAGCCCCTTGATCTCGCGCCACAGCGCGGAGCCTTTCGCTTCCTGTTCGGCCGGCGGGGCCGCCTGGTCGTCGGTGGTCGCCTCGGGGACAGTATCGCTCAACACTCAAGGCTCCAGCTTGCGGGCGGTCAGGATCACGAAGGCCTGCGCCCAGGGATAATCGTCGGTCATCGTCAGGTGAATGTCGATGGCGTGGCCTTCCGGTGCAAGGGCGTCAAGTCGCGCACTGGCCCCGCCCGTCACCCTTAGCGTCGGCGCCCCCGACGGAAGATTAACGACTCCGATGTCCTTCATGTGGACGCCGCGCTTGAACCCGGTGCCGACCGCCTTGGAGAAGGCTTCCTTGGCGGCGAAGCGCTTGGCGAGAGTCCCCGCGCGGGTGTGCGGACGCGCTGCCGCCTTCGCCTGCTCGACCTCGGTGAATACACGCTTGAGGAACTTCTCGCCCCAGCGCTCGAGCGACTTCTCGATCCGCTGGATGTTGCACAGGTCGGAACCGAGGCCGACGATCATCAGCCCCTCTCCCCGTGAGGGAGAGGGAGGGAGCCGCGAAGCGGCGGAAGGGTGAGGGCGTGTGGACCGAAGCGCGATTCGCCCTCACCCTCCCATTGCTGCGCAATGGGTCCCTCCCTCTCCCTTGAAGGGCCGATCATCGCGCCTGATCCATCAGTTCGCGCATCTGCCGCACGCTTGCGTCGAGGCCGCTGAAGATCGCTTCGCCGATCAGGAAATGGCCGATGTTGAGCTCGGCGATCTGCGGGATCGCGGCGATCGGAACAACATTGTCGAAGGTCAATCCGTGGCCGGCGTGCGGCTCGATGCCGTTCTTCGCGGCGAGCGCGGCGCAGTCGGCGACGCGCTTCAATTCGACGGCGCGTTCGTCGCCTTCGGCATGCGCGTAGCGGCCGGTGTGGAACTCGACGACCGGGGCGCCGAGCCGAACGGCGGCGGCAACCTGCTCTTCGGTCGGCTCGATGAACAGGCTGACGCGGATGTTCGCCGAGCCGAGCTTGTCGACGAAATAAGCGAGGTGATTGTGCTGGCCCGCGGCATCGAGCCCGCCCTCGGTCGTGCGCTCCTCGCGTCGCTCGGGAACGATGCAGGCCGCGTGCGGGCGGTGGGCAAGCGCGATCTGGAGCATCTCCTCGGTCGCGGCCATTTCTAGGTTCAGCGGCAGGTCGATCTCGGCCATCAGCCGGTCGATGTCGCCGTCGGTGATGTGCCGGCGATCCTCGCGCAGGTGGGCGGTGATTCCGTCGGCCCCAGCTTCGGCGGCGATCCTCGCCGCCCGCACCGGGTCGGGGTGAACGCCGCCGCGGGCGTTCCGGATCGTCGCCACATGGTCGATATTGACCCCGAGGCGGAGAGGCATGCTCATGCCGATGCCGCGATCAGCAAGGCGGCCGACGATCCGAACCCCGACTCGACGGCGCGCCCGCTACGGCTCAGCGGGGCGAAAACGCCGACGAGATTAATCGCGACGAGAGCCGCGGCAAGCCACAGGAAGCGCCGGTCGGCGGCCGCGATCCATAGTCCGATGAAATGCAGGCCGACGATGACGCCGACGATCGGAAACAGGAGATCCTCTCGGTGATGGCTCAACAGCCAGCGCTGGGCGAGGGCGAGGGCGGCCACCTCTCCCGCAACCGCGGCGAGATAATAGCCTCGATGGAAGCGATTGCGGGTGGTCCCGCGGCGAATCGCGCGGGCTGCAGCGAGGCCGAAGATGACCACTCCGGCGGCGAGCGCCGGGAGCGCGGCGCCGCGCGGAAGGCCGGTGACGCCGACCAGCAGCCAGAGGAAACCGAAGAAGAGGCCGATCAGCGCCGGGATCACAGAGCGGCGCGGCTCCCGGGCTTCATTGCCGGAATGGCAGCGAGCTCCGCCGGGACCGCGTCGGGCGCGTAGGTCGGCACGTCGATCCGGATCAGCGGGAAGAACGGCACGCCGAGATCGGCCGATCCGGCCGAGCGATCGACCAGCGCCGCCTCTGCAACGACGTCGCCTCCGGCAGCGCGCACCGCCTCGATCGCTTCGCGCGACGAGAGGCCGGTCGTCACCACGTCCTCGACCATCAGCACCTTGGTTCCGGGCTCGAGGTCGAAGCCGCGGCGAAGCTCGAACACGCCCTGTGGCCGCTCGACGAACATCGCCGGACGCCCAAGCGCCCGGCCCATTTCATGGCCGATGATGACGCCGCCCATTGCCGGGGAGACGACCGTCTCGACTTGATCGCGGACAATCTTGGGAATGCGCGAGGCGAGTTCCCGCGCCAGCCGCTCGGCCCGCGCCGGGTCCATCAGCACGCGCGCGCACTGCAGGTAGCGAGGGCTCCTGAGGCCCGACGAGAGGATGAAATGACCTTCGAGCAGGGCGTTGGCCGCGCGGAACTCGGCGAGGATGTCGTCGTCGCTCATCATCTTGCGACGGCCATTAGGCCGCGAGCGGCACCCTTTCAACACCGGACGATTTTCCCTCGGACGGGCGCTTGAGGCTCTCAAAAGCCGCGCCTATAGAGCAGCCAACTCCGGGGGCGCGGGTCTGTGCCTTCGGTTCCAACTTGGCTTTGGGGTGTCGATGAAACGTATTGGATGGGCGATCGCCTTGGCCGCGGCCTGGCTTACACCTGCGGCGGCGCAAGCGCCGACAACGCCAGCCAATAGTGCCGCCCAGACGACCACGGTTCCCAACAACGGGACCCGTCCCGCCGCTCTTCCGGCCGGAAGCGTGGCGACGCCGCCCGCCGGATTTGCGCAAAACCCGAACAACCCGAGCCCGCCGACGGCGACACCGGCGCAGGAGCCCGTCGCTTCCGCGCTTCCGACGGTCGCGCCAACCCCCGGGATCGGTGAGCCCGACGGCCGGATGATGCTTCAGGACCAGGTGACTCCGATCGGGCGCGAGGCGGCCGCCTTCCACGACGATTGGCTGCTCCCGCTGTGCGCGATCATCTGCGCCCTCGTGCTCGGCTTGCTCTTGTACGCGATGATCTTCTTCCGTCGCGGCGCCAATCCGGTGCCGTCGCGCAACTCGCACAACACGACCATCGAGGTGATCTGGACGCTGGTCCCGGTGCTGATTCTGGTCGCGATCGCTATCCCTTCGATCCGGCTGCTGCGCCATACGTATAGCCCGCCGCCTGCGGACCTCACCGTCAAGGTGACCGGCCACCAATGGTATTGGAGCTATGAATACCCGGCCAACGGCGTCTCGTTCGACAGCTACATGCTGAAGGAAAAGAACGACCCGACGCGCCAGGCGAACCAGCGCTACCGGACCAACGCCGATGGGCCGCCCTTGCTCGCAGTCGACCAGCGGGTCGTCATCCCGCAGGGCAAGGTGGTGAAGTTCATCGTCACCGCGGACGACGTGATCCACAGCTTCGCCGTCCCCGCATTCTGGATCAAGCAGGACGCGAACCCGGGCCAGCTGCACGAGGCGTGGGTGAAGGTCGACCGGCCGGGCGTCTATTTCGGCCAATGCTCCGAACTGTGCGGCGCGCGCCACGGGTTCATGCCGATCTCGGTTGAGGTCGTTCCGCCGGCCGAGTTCGCCGCCTGGGTCGCTTCGAAGGGCGGCCATATGCCTGGGGCGACACCCGCCGCCGCTCCTTCGACCACCGCCGGCCCGGCCGGACCGATGACCACGCCGGCCCCGGCCATCGCAGGCACCGCCGCAGCCAATCCGACCCCGGCGCCCACCAACCCGAATGTCGCCAACCGCGCCAACCAGTAAGAGACGGACCCAGTAAATGAGCACGACCGCCGACTCACTCCATCTCCAGCCTCACGAGGCGCATGGCGCGGAGCATCACGAAGACCATAAGCCGAGCTTCTTCGTCCGCTGGTTCATGTCGACGAACCACAAGGACATCGGAACGCTCTACCTGATCTTCGCGATTTTCGCGGGAACGCTCGGCGGCGCGATCTCGGGGATCATGCGGTGGGAGCTGATGGAGCCCGGCATCCAGGTGCTCAACCATGCCTGGCCGATCGGCGCCGGCACCGCGAACTTCGACGAGTGGACCCACCACTGGAACGTGCTGATCACCGCGCACGCGCTGATCATGATTTTCTTCACCATCATGCCCGCCATGATGGGCGGCTTCGGCAACTGGTTCGTGCCGCTGATGATCGGCGCTCCGGACATGGCCTTCCCGCGCATGAACAACATCAGCTTCTGGCTCCTCGTGCCGGCGTTCATGCTGCTGCTCGGCTCGACGATGGTGCCGGGAGGGAGCGGCCTCGGGGCCGGAACCGGCTGGACGCTCTACGCGCCGTTATCGACCTCCGGATCGGTCGGGCCCGCGGTCGACATGGTGATCTTCTCGATGCACCTTGCCGGCGCCAGCTCGATCCTCGGCGCGATCAACTTCATCACAACGATCTTCAACATGCGCGCGCCGGGCATGACGCTGCACAAGATGCCGCTGTTCGTGTGGTCGGTGCTGGTCACCGCCTTCCTGCTGCTGCTGTCGCTTCCGGTGCTTGCCGGCGCGATCACCATGCTGCTGACCGACCGCAACTTCGGCACCGCCTTCTTCGATGCGTCGGGCGGCGGCAACGTCGTGCTCTACCAGCACCTGTTCTGGTTCTTCGGCCACCCCGAGGTCTACATCATGATCCTGCCGGGCTTCGGCATGG
>Ga0207698_10000671_pt1 | contig 19829 bp, 16 predicted proteins | sample KBSCornC22_FD_184298 | JGI IMG/M metagenome (GOLD analysis project Ga0207698, IMG submission 184298) | Corn rhizosphere microbial communities from Kellogg Biological Station, Michigan, USA - KBS Corn C2-2 (SPAdes) (version 2) | ecosystem: Host-associated > Plants > Roots > Rhizosphere > Soil ... | reverse complement strand
TGCGCGACGTCAAGGTGCGCTACAAGCAGACCGTCCTCGGCGTGGCTTGGGCCGTGCTGCAGCCGGTCCTGTCCATGCTCGTGTTCACGATCATTTTCGGGCGATTGGCAAACATGCCCTCGGAGGGCTTCCCTTACGCCATTTTCGTGTACACGGGGCTGCTTCCATGGACATTCTTCTCGACCGCGGTAGCGACGGCCAGCCAAAGCCTCCTCAACCAGCAGGCGCTGCTCACCAAGATCTACCTGCCGCGTCTGTTCGTTCCTTCGTCCGCGATGGGTAGCGGCGTGGTGGACTTCGCTGTCTCGTTCGCTTTCTTCTTGTGCCTGATGGTCTATTACGGCGTTCCGCCCGGGTGGGGTCTTCTGGCCGTTCCGGCGCTGGTTGGGTTGACGATCGTCGCGTCGCTCGGGGTTGGGCTCACCCTATCCGCCGTCACCGTGACCTACCGCGATTTTCGCTACGTCACGCCGTTCCTCATCCAGGTGTGGATGTACCTGAGTCCCGTGATCTACCCGGTATCGATCATTCCCTCTGAATGGCAATGGCTGCTAGCCCTCAATCCGATGGTCGGCATCATCGATGCGTTTCGGGCCGCGCTCCTCGGGCGCCCGTGGAATCTGACGGCGCTGGGAATCTCGGCGCTCTCTTCATTCGCCTTGCTGGCATATGGACTGTTCTACTTCCGTCGCACCGAGAGGCGCTTCGCCGATGTCGCCTGAACGCGGGCCAGCCATCGTTGCAGAGGGTTTAGGCAAGAGTTATCAACTCTCACATCGGATCGATCGCCACACGTCCCTGCGCGATGCTTTGACGGCGGCTGCGACGGCTCCCTGGCGACGGTTTCGCCGGCTGAGCGGCAGCGATGCGTCGATGGAGGAGTTCTGGGCCGTCAAGGACGTGTCATTCGAAGTGCCCCGAGGCCAAGTCGTCGGGATCATCGGGCGCAATGGCGCGGGAAAGAGCACCCTGTTGAAGATGCTGTCGCGAATCGTCGAGCCCACCGAGGGCTCGGCGACGTTGCGAGGACGGGTCGCGTCGCTGCTGGAGGTCGGCACAGGCTTTCATCCCGAATTGAGCGGACGCGAAAACATTTACCTGAACGGCTCGATCCTCGGTATGAAGAAGCGGGAGATCACTGCCAAGTTCGACGAAATCATCGCCTTTGCTGAAATCGAGAAGTTCCTCGATACCCCGGTCAAGAAATATTCGTCCGGAATGTATGTGCGCCTCGCCTTTGCCGTAGCTGCACACCTCGACCCGGAGATTCTGATCGTGGACGAAGTTCTGGCTGTCGGCGATGCCGAGTTCCAAAAGCGATGCCTTGGAAAGATGAAGCAGATCTCTGAGGGAGGCGGTCGGACGGTGCTCTTCGTGAGTCACAACATGGCCGCCGTCCGCACTCTCTGCTCCAGAGGAATTCTTCTAAAGAACGGCCGGATCCAACTTCAAGATACCGCCGACGCCGTGGTCGATGCCTACATGCTCCCAGAACGAGTCGATCACGAAGGGGCAGTTCAATTCAAGCCACCGTCGGGAGCCCGCATCTGGATGGAAGACGCCACCGTCCTCGTCGATGGTGAGCCGGCCGGCACCTCGCCTATGGGATCGCAAATATCGTTGCGCATTCGGTTCGCAACTGAAACGCCGACCCGGCATCCACGTATCGGCTGGGTGCTTCAATCAGCCAGCGGCGAGCGTCTGCTGAACAGCAACAACCGATTCCAGGACTCGCCCGCGTTCGCCGAGCCGGCGGCAGCGGGAGAGATCGTGTGTGATCTGGGCGTTGTGCCCCTCATGCCGGGCCGCTATGTCATCTCGCTCTGGCTCGGCGACACGGCCATCGATCATCACGTCGAACTGGAGACTTTGTTCTTCGAGGTGACGGCGCGGGATCTATGGGGCCTGGGGCAGATTCCACCTCCAGCAAGCTTCCTTTGGTGGCCAACGAGCTACCGGTTGAGCACAATCGCTTCGCGCGACTAAGACGCGCAACTTCGCGGCGCCGCAAGAGGCAGTCGACCTGACATGACAGCGGTGTCCGTACTGCTTCCCGTTCACAACGCATCGCGATACGTCGGGGCAGCTGTCGAAAGCATCCTGCGCCAAACGCACCGCGACTTCGAGTTCCTGATACTCGACGACGGGTCGCGAGATGACTCGCTGGCACTGCTGCGACGCTTCGAAGCGCGCGATGCGCGCGTTCATGTCATCAGCCGGCCCAACACCGGCATCGTCGGCGCGCTCAACGAGCTGGTCGCTTTGGCTAAGGGTGAATGGCTTTTCCGCATGGATGCGGATGACGTCGCTCGACCCCAGCGCTTCCAGAGGCAACTCGCCTATCTTGACGCGAACCCGGATTGCGTCGCTCTGGGTTCGCGTGCCTTGTTCATGGATCCCGATGGGTCGCCGCTTCTCGAGTTCATCGACTGCTTCGAACATGCGGACATCGAAAGGACGCTGATGCGCCCAGCGATCGGAATCCTGCATCCCACCGTTGCGATCAGCCGCCGCGCCCTTCTCGCGGTCGGTGGCTATCGCGAAGACTATCCGCACGTCGAAGACCTGGACCTGTTCCTGCGGCTCGGGGAAGTAGGTCGGCTCGCTAACCTCCCGGAGGTCTTGCTCGACTACAGAAATCACTTTACGAACGTGAGCCACAGCAACGCTACCGAGCAGTCGGCGGCGGCGCTTCGGGCGGTTGCCGACGCTTGCGTGCGCCGCCGGATCGCCGTTCCGGCCCTCGCGCCACCGGCTTCAATCTCCGAATCGCGCCTAGACCTTCATCGGAAGTGGACATGGTGGGCGCTCTCAGGGGGGTATCGCCGCACCGCTGGCAAGCACGCCATGGAGGTGCTGAAGAGCGCGCCGCTGAACGGCGAAAGCTGGCGGCTCCTCGGCTGCGTCCTCAGGCCGTAGTCATGCATGTCGCGCTTTATTCGCCAGCATGGCCACTCAAGCGTCATCCCAACGGTGTCGTGACCTATGTGCATTGGACACGCGAGGAACTGCGTCGGCTGGGCCACCGCGTCTCGATTTTCACCACCCTGCTGGACGAGCCGGAGGCTGATGTCTACGTCGTGCAAGGATCGGTGGGACAACGCGTCCGATCCTGGCTGCGGGGCAAAGAGGACTTCGCCGAGCGACACATATTGGGCTGGGGCTACCGTCTGGCCGCGACCGTTCTCCGTGTGCATCGGCGCACGCCGATCGACGTGTTCGAGATGGAGGAATCCTTCGGCTGGATGGCGGACGTTCAAGCGATGACCTCCATTCCCACCGTCGTCAAACTGCACGGGCCCGCCTTCCTCTCTCTGGTCGACGAAGAGCTCGATACCCCACTTGCACGCGCGAAGATCGAGCGCGAAGGGCGCGCGCTCATGGGCATGGCGTGCGTGACGTCGCCGGCGCGGCACACCCTGGACGAGACGATTGCGCGCTACGACCTCAGGCCGGCGCTCACACGTCACATCGACAATCCCCTCTCCCTCCCGCCTTCCGCCCCCGTCTGGACGTCGGAGCGGTGTGATCCCAAGCGACTTCTGTTCGTCGGCCGCTTCGACAAGCGCAAAGGAGGCGATCTGGTTCTACGCGCCTTCGGCGCGCTGGCACGTGACGACCCCTCGTTGCAGCTCACATTTGTCGGTCCGGATGGCGGGGTCGTCGATTCACATGGGCGTCGCCTGGGCTTCAACGAGGCGCGCGCGACCCTGTGCCCCGGGGCGGCCGGAACGCGAATCGACTATCGGGGAGGACTGGATCCGGAAGAGATCTATCCGCTGAGAGCGAACGCGTATCTGACCATCGTCGCGTCGCGGTGGGAGAACCAGAGCTACACCGCCCTAGAGGCTATGGCGCAGGGATGTCCGCTCGTGTCGAGCGACGCCGGAGGTCAAGGCGAGTTCGTCGTGGACGGCTCGACCGGCTTGCTCGCGAAGGCTGGCAGTGCCGAAGAGCTTTACGCGCGCATCGCGACGCTGCTTCTCGACCCGCCCCGCGCAGCCAAGCTCGGACAGCGCGCGCGGGAATATGTGCTGGCCCAGCACTCGCCAGCGGCCGTGGTCGCGAAGACGATGGAAGTGTATGAAGCGGCGATCGGCATGGGCGGCAGGTTGCGATGACAGGTCCGATCAAAAGTGTCTTCGTCATCATCGTCAATTTCCGCACCGGTCGGCTGACGGTTCAATGCTTGGCATCGCTGGCTGCAGATGTGTCTTCGCTCGGATCTGGGCGCGTGATCGTCGTCGACAACTGTTCCGAGGACGACTCGTTGGCGCTGATCTCGTCAGCGATTCGGCGCAACGGCTGGCAAGCCTGGGCCGAAGTGTTGCCCCTGCCGCGCAACGGCGGATTCGCCTACGGCAACAACGCGGCGATCAGCCGCGCGCGCGCGATCGACGCCGAACTTGCGGCGGTCGTTCTTCTGAACCCGGATGCGGTTGTGCGGCCCGGGCTGCTGAGCGGCCTTATGAGGCAGCTGACGTCCCAACCGCACGCCGGGATCGCGGGCGCTGCGATCGAGGGGCCCGGCGGCCAACTCGTCGCCTCGGCGCACGTCATGCCGTCCCCGCTCGGAGAGCTGGAAGCCTCGGCCCAATTCGGCTTTCTCACTCGCCTGTTGTCGCGCCATGTCGTCTCGCCGCCGCCATGGGGTGTCTCGCGCGAATGCGATTGGGTGTCGGGCGCGTGCATGGCGATCCGCCGTGAGGTGCTCGATGCCATTGGGCCGTTCGACGAAGGCTTCTTTCTTTATTACGAGGAGGTCGACTTCTGCCGGCGCGCACGGCGGGCAGGTTGGTCGTGCTGGCTCGCTGTCGATGCGCGCGTCATGCATCTCGAGGGCGCTGCCACCGGCATCAACAAATCGCGACAGCGTTTGCCCGCCTACTGGTTCGCCTCCCGACGACGCTTCTTCGTGAAAGCCTACGGGATCGGCGGCTTGGTGCTGGCTGACCTGCTTTGGGCGCTCGGCCGGAGCAGCCTCGTCCTACGCCGCGCGCTGGGACTCGGCGGACGTGCCAACCAGGCTCGCGAGCCGAGTCGGATGACGATTGACCTTCTGGTTGGCGACCTGCGCGCGGCGCTCGGCGGAGAACTCGTGCGTATCGCGCGCGGGCGTTGACGAGATGGACGACGATTCGGCGAGGAATTCGCGTCCGGGCATCGTCGTCATCGGCCGCAACGAGGGCGACCGCCTGCTGGCGTGCCTGCGATCGGTCCAGGCGCTGGGCTGTCCGATCGTCTACGTCGATTCGGGATCCAGCGACGGCAGCCTCGATCGGGCGGCCGCGCTGTGCGACGTCGCGCTCGGACTCGACCCGGCGAGGCCGTTCTCGGCTGCTCGGGCGCGCAATGAAGGGTTCCGGGCGTTGCTGGCGGCTGAGCCGGAGCTGCGCTTTGTCCAGTTCCTCGACGGCGACTGCACCCTGCTACCGGGCTGGCTGGAGGCCGCCGAGCAGGCCATGGCCCGCGATGTAGCACGCGCCATCGTCGTGGGCCCGCTTCGGGAGCGGCACCCCGAGGCCTCCCCGTACAACCGCCTCTGCTCCCTCGAGTGGCGCTCGCCACCCGGCGACCTGAGCAACTTCGGCGCGCTGGGCGGGATCATGCTCGTCCGCGCCGAGGTATTCGCTCGGGTCGGGGGATTCGACGAGAAGGTCATTGCCGGCGAAGACTCCGAGTTCGGCGTTCGCGTCGCGGTGGCGGGCTTCAAGGTCACCAAGATCCCCGTCGAAATGGCCACGCACGACGCCGACATCCAGCGCTTTACGCAATGGTGGCGCCGTGCGGTTCGCGGAGGCCATGCGATCGGCCAGCGGTTCAGCCTGCACGGCCGCGGCGACATGCGCGATTGCGCACGAGAGCGGCGTAGCGTGCTCGTCTGGGGCCTCGCGCTGCCGGCGACAATGCTGGCGCTGGCGCCGGCGACCCACGGCGTGTCGCTGCTGCTGGCGGGAGGCTATGTCGTGCTCGGCCAGCGGACCGCGAGGTACCGCCGCCGCGTGGGCGACAGCGCCGCCGAGGCGCGGCTGTACGCCCGCTTCGTCGTCATCGGCAAATTTGCCGAGGCCTGGGGTCTTCTGAAGTTCTACGTCAACAACATGGCCGGTCGCTTCCGGATCATCGAATACAAGTGATCCGGGGCGAGCGATGACAAGGTGTCCGTGACCCGATTCAAGGTAGGCCTGCTCGGCGCCGGCTACATCGTGCAGGCGCATGCGCGCGCGCTGGCCGCTCTCGACGACGTCGTGATGACGGCGGTGTGCGACCTGTCAAAGGAGCGCGCAAGCCAGGTCGCGTCGGCATTCGGCATTGTCAATGTCCTCACTTCCGTCGACGAGCTGATCGCTTCAGACTGCGACGTCGTGCACGTGCTGCTGCCACCGTTCCTGCACGAAGGCGCTACGCGCCGCCTGCTGCTGGCGGGCAAGAGCGTCCTCGTCGAGAAGCCGATGGGACTCAGCGCCGCCGAGTGCAAGGCGTTGGCCGAGCTCGCCACGTCGCACGGCCTGCGCCTGGGCGTGAACCACAATTTTCTCTTCACGCCCGGTTACGAGGCGATGCGACGCGATGCCGGGACGGGCGCGCTCGGCACGGTTGACCATTTGAGCGTCAATTGGTTGTATGCGCTTGGTCTCATCCAGTTCGGCCCGTTCAACAACTGGATTCTCGGCTCTGAGGGCAATCTTCTCTATGAGCTGGGCTCGCACCTCGCCGCTTTTGCGACCGATCTTCTGGGCCCGCTCGACGAAGTCGCGGCAGTCGCGGCGCACCCGATCCAGTTGCCCGGCGATCAGCGGGTCTATCGCCACTGGAACGTCGTCGGCCGAAGCGGCATCACATCGGTCAGCCTCAATCTGTCCGTCGCTCCGGGCCAACCTGACCGCACCGTGCACCTTCGCGGTTCCGCCGCAGTGGCGCGCCTCGACTTCGAGCGGGACTTGTACTGGCGCGAACGGGCCAACAGCAACAGCGCGATGTTCGATCCGCTGCACACGGCACGGTCGATGTCGCGCGCGATCGGCGGCCAGGGCTGGCGCAACCTCGGCCGGCAGCTGTCAGCGACCTTCACCAGGACGCCGTACGACTCGGCATTTCAGGCGAGCATCTCAAACAGCGTCGCCACCTACTACCGCACCTTTGCCGAAGGGCTCGACCCGCGCCTGCAGGGCAGCTTCGGGGCCGAGGTGATCCGCCTCTGCGAGCGCATCGTGACCGCCGCCGGCGCGGAGCCGGCGGCGCCGCCGAAGGCTGCCCGCATCCGGGACGTCGCGCCGCTCGCGCAGCCGCGCGTGCTCGTGGTCGGCGGCACCGGTTTCATCGGCAAGCGTCTGGTCGAGGCGCTCATCGAGCGCGGCGTCGGCGTGCGCGTCATGTCCCGAAGCCTTGGCGCCGGGCGGATCGCTCTCGACGGGCTGCCGGTCGAGATCGTCCAGGGTCACCACGGCGACCCGCAGGCGCTCGATACGGCGCTGCACGGCATCGACGTCGTCTACCACCTCGCCAAGGCAACGGGGCAGCGTTGGGCCGACTATCTGCGCGACGATGTCGAGCCGACGCGCGTGCTTGCCGAGGCAGCGTTGGCGCACGGCGTCAGGCGCTTCGTCTACACCGGTACCATCGATTCCTACGACTCGGCTGATGCCCGTACCGTGATCGACGCAAGCACACCCGTTGACGCGCGCATCCAGAGCCGCAATCTTTACGCGCGCTCCAAGGCCGCCTGCGAGGCGTTGCTTCAGCGCATGCACTCGGAACGCGGCCTGCCGCTGGTGATCGTCCGGCCCGGCGTTGTCGTCGGCGCGGGCAGCCCGCCCGCCCACTGGGGTGTCGGCATGTTCCATTCCGATACCAGGGCACAGCTATGGGGCAACGGCACGACCAAGCTGCCGCTGGTGCTGGTCGACGACGTGGCCGAAGGTCTCGCGCTCGCGCTCGACCGTCCCGGCATCGAGGGCAAGACCCTGCTCCTCACTGACGAGCCCCTCCTGAGCGCGCGCGAATACGTCGACGAGCTTGCCGTGGCGAGTGCAACGCGCATCGATGCGACGCCGACGCCGATCTGGCGCTTCTTCGTGCTCGACGTGGCGAAGGAGATCGTGAAGCACCTCGTCCGCCATCCGAACCGGCGGGTGCCGAGTTACCGCGACTGGAATTGCCGCGCCCACCGCGCGCGCTACGACAGCACCGAGACGCGCAACGTTCTCGGCTGGAAGCCAGCGGGCACGCGCGAGGCGATGGTGCAGGACGGTATCGTGGCCGCCGTCCGCCACTACTTCCGCTGATGAACCGGGCAGCCATTGCACCCGAAGTCGTTCGAGGCGAGCCTCAGAGCGGTGAGTTGAAGGCGATGGGCGACGAGATCGAACAACGCCTCGAGATGCGGGCGCCCATCCTGGCACGCATCGGCGACGACGCGCACGCTCGCATCGTGGCACGCCATTCGATCGCTGTCGCTGGCGGAAAGCTCGCTGAGGTATTCCGCGAAGGCTCGGTGGACGCGGCCGCACTAAGCAGATGATCGTCTCAATCCTCAGCGGCACCTTGGTCGTCGCCGCGGCGGTGCTGCTCGTACCCGTTGCCGTATTCACCCTTCAGGTCGTTGCAGCAGCCAGGCGGACGTCGCCAACGAGACTCGATGCAGGCGAGCATCGTCCAACGACGGCCGTGCTGATGCCGGCGCACGACGAGGCCATGGGCATCGCCGCTGCGATCGACACCATCCTTCCGCAGCTGCGCGACGGCGACAGGCTCCTTGTTGTCGCCGACAACTGCAGCGACCGGACCGCCACGGTCGCCGCCGACCGCGGTGCCGAGGTCGTGGAGCGCCAGGACCTGGATCGGCGCGGAAAGGGCTATGCCCTCGATCACGGCGTGCGGCACCTCGCGGGCGCGCCACCCGAGGTCGTGATCGTCGTCGACGCCGACTGCGCTGTCGGGCCGGGAAGCATCGATCTCCTCGCGCGCGAGTGCGCGCGCCGAGGCCGGGCCGTGCAGGCGCTCTACGTCATGCTGGCGCCGCCTGGCGCTGCGTTGAAGCAGCGGATGGCCGAGTTCGCCTGGGCGGTCCGCAACCAGCTGCGGCCGCTGGGCTGGCAGCGCTTGGGCGGACCGTGCCAGCTTATGGGAACGGGGATGGCGTTCCCGTGGACGACGATCGCGACCGCATCGCTCGCGACGGCAAGCATCGTCGAGGACATGCAACTCGGTCTCGACCTGGCGGCTGCGGGATCGCCGCCCTCGTACTGCGCCGATGCGCGAGTCACCAGTGGCTTCCCTTCACAGTCGTCGGCCTCGGTCGCGCAGCGGACGCGTTGGGAGCACGGGCACCTCGCGATGATCGCTTTGCGCGGGTTGCCGATGCTGTGGTCGGGCATCGTCTCCGGGAAAGTGGCGCTCATCGGCATGGCCCTCGACCTGTGCGTTCCACCCTTGGCCGCGCTGGTGTTGTCGCTGCTCGCGGTTGCGGCCGCGAGCGCCGTGCTCGCAGCCATGGGCGGCGGCGCCGCGCCGTTGTGGCTCGCGCTCGGCGGGCTCGTCGCGTTGGCGTTGGCGGTCGCGGTTGCCTGGCTCCAGGTCGGACGGCGCAGCGTGTCACTCGCAGAACTGGCCCTGTCACCGATTTATGCGCTGGCAAAGATCCCGATTTATGTCCGACTGTTTACCGCGCGCCAGCTCCGCTGGGTGCGGACGAGCCGGGACGACGGGGAGGGCTGACGCGAAGTGATCGAGGCCAGCGATCGCCCTCTCGAAACCGAACCGTCGGCCACAGTTCCGGACTGGTCGCGCGAGCACAGGCCCTTCGGCTCGTGGATGCCGTCCCGATCGCTCCTTGCCACGATTCGCGCCCATCAGCGGATCGCCGACTCGCGCCTGCCCTGGCATGCGGTGCGACGGCGCTGGCTGGTGCTGAGGCATCGGTTTTGGAGCGCCGTCACGGGCGCCGAGATCCCGCTCGGCTGCCGCATCGGCGGCGGACTGTTGCTGCCGCATCCGAATGGCGTTGTCATCCACAACGACGTCGAGATCGGCCCGAACTGCCTCATCTTCCAGCAGGTAACCCTGGGTGCCCGGCAGGGGCGCGTGCCGCGCCTCGGTGGCCACGTCGACATTGGCGCCGGCGCCAAGCTGCTGGGCGGCATCGTCGTCGGGGACGACGCGCTGATCGGCGCCAACGCGGTGGTGCTCGACGACGTGCCGCAGGGCGCGACGGTCGTTGGCATTCCCGCCGTGGTGGTCGCTTCCTACAGCCCTCGGTCGCGCTGACGGCGAAACTTATGCGGTCTCGATCGGACGGCTGACGCTCAGCTCGCGGATGAGCGAGTTCGTCTGTCGGATGTTGGCCCGCCCCGACGCGCCGAACACGATCGACTCGATCCGCGGTTGCCGGCAGACATAGGCAATCGCCTCGCGCGGCGAGATCGCGCCGGACGCAAGCACCGACATCGCGATCGGCCGAAAGCGTCGCGTCGCAATCGCCTTTTCGTACGCCGTCACGCCGCCACACATGCGAAAGCCGATCTTGTTGATGTTGGCGCAGACGATCGGGTTGTCCACGCCGAGCGCGTCCAGCACATCGAGCAGGCGCGGCACATTCATAGTGATATACCCCGGCTCGGCACCATAGCGGCTCTTCACGTGGTCGTGGAAGATCCGGAAGCACTCGTTCATGCGCAGGCCGAGCAGGAGATCGGTGATGACGTTCTGCATGAACACGACCGGCGTGCTCAAACCGTGAAACATCTTCATCTCGGCGTCGATCAGCAACTGCATGATCGCCTCGATGTCCTTGTTCGCGAGTGCCATGCCGCCCTTGAGCATCGCTGCAAGGGCCCCCTCCTGCGGCAGGAACATGCGCAGCGCCTCGATCATGCCGTGCTCGGTGACCGCATTCGCATACTTGTGCGCGTAGGGCATGCAGGGATAGAAGCGGTAGTCGGGGTATTTGTCGCGGTGCGCCCTGAAGTGGTCGCAGATCTCGGCCACGCGGTCATGCGACGTGCACATGAAGGTGCGGATGCCTTCCTGGTACGCGGAGTCGAGCACCTCGATGATGGCGCCGAGATCCTGGAAGCGCATCGACTGGGCACGTGCCTTCTCTTCGGACATGTGGTTGACGCCGAAGAACTGGTTGTCGCCGAAAAGGACGCGATCCATGGTGTGCGCCGAGGGGGCGGGCGCTGCGGTGCTCATGCGCTCATCCGAACAACCGCGACCATACGGTCCTCGCCGCCGGTGAGGACGTCATCGCAGCCGCCATGGCCGTGCGGTCGTCGAGCATCATCGCTACTACCCGATCGGTTGCAAGTGCGGACTCGAAGGAATTCTCGCCGTCGAGCCGACGCGTTCCCACGCTTTCGGCGAAGTAGTCGATCTGGGCCGAATATTCTTCCCCGCGAAGGTAGAACCAGACCTCGTCGGACAGGTCCGTTGTGTAGCGCACTGTCCAGCCACTGCCGACGCCGGGCAACGCGTCGTGCGCCTCGCGCAGGTAGAGCTGGCACTCCTGTCGGTCGGCGGTGAGCCGACCTCTCGTGCCCCAGACGCTGATCTTGGTCGACATCTTGCGAAAACTCTCATCGCTCCAGTTGACGCTCAGCTGGCCGCTCGCGCCGTTGTCGAAGTGCAGGGTGCTGTAGATCTCGTCGTCGACGTCGCGTGAGAAGACGCGGTGGCGAACGACACCGCTCACCGAAGATGGCATCGCGAAGATGAAGTTGACGAGGTCGATCGCGTGGCAGGCGTAGTCGTAGAGCGCGCCGCCGCCTTCGCTCTTCGCCGATCGCCACGTGCCTCCCTTGCTGCGCAGGACGACGGGACCGTAGGCCTCGGCGCGAACGTGATGAACGTCGCCGAGCGCGCCCGACTTCACGAGCCGGGCGGCCTCCTTGAACGCGCCCACGAAGCGGTAGTGGTAGCCGACCTGGGTCACACGCGAGCGGCTTCGCGCCAGCTCGATCAGCCGTTCGCCGTCGGAGACGTCGAGCACGAAGGGCTTTTCGCAGAACACGTCGAGTCCGCGCTCGAGCGCCGACTGCACCATGGGTGCATGCAGCTTCGACGGCGTGGCGACCACCAGCGCCTCGAGCTTCTCGGACCTGAGCATGTCGTCGAAGTCGGCGTAGCACTTCAGTCCGGCGCGCTTGCTCAGGATGTCCGTCAGGTACGCGGTGGCGTCACAGCCGGCGACGACGTCGAGGTCGGGGTGAGCGCGAAGGATGGCGAGATGGGAGAGCCCCATCTTGCCCAGCCCCACCATGGCGGTCTTGATCATGAGTCAGTTTTGCCCAGTCGAGGTGGGCGGTAGCGGCCGATGCCATCGAGCAGCACGAGCCAGAAGAATTCGATGTCGCGAAGGTATCGTCGCCAGTAGCGCTTCGGGTCGGTGGTGATGCGGTACAGCCATTCCAGGCCGTTGCGTGTCATCCAGCGCGGCGCCCGGACGACGGCATCGGCTTCGTAGTCGATCGTGGCGCCGACGCCCATCAAGATCCTGACGTTCGGCATTGCGCTCCGGTAGCGCTCCATCCAGATCTCCTGCTTCGGCGCGCCGAGGCCGACGATGAGGACCGTGGCGCCGGATTCGTTGATGCGGCGCAATGCGTCAGCGATCTCCGCCTCATCGTTGACGAAATTCATCGAGGGGCCCAGCGCGCCCACAACGATCTCGCACCCTTCCCGGGCGTTGATCCGCTTCAGGGCACGCTGCGCGATCCCCGGGGCCGCCCCGAGGAGAAACACCTTGGTGTCGGGATCGTTCCGGTGCTGATGGCAGAACGTCGGCACGATGTCGGACCCGGAGACCTTCTCCTGGATGCGCCGGCCTATCCAGCCGAGCGCCCAGTACACGTACTTGCTATCCGACGTGATGAAGTCCGCCTTGCGGTAGGCCGAGAAGAAGGCGGCATTTCGCTGCAGGTGATAGAGGTGGTCGGGGTTGAGGGTGAAGACCATGCCGCGATCGAGCTTGTCCATGAGTTCGGACATCGTCAGATCGTCGACCCAGACGTTGAGAAGGCGCGACCGCGGCCATGTGCGGGCTGGGGGAGGCTCGACATCACGCGGTGGTGTCATTTGTCTGGCGGGTGTCAGACGCTGACACGCTATCGAGATCGGAAAAGAGGGACCGCGCAATTTTACGGTCAGCGCCGGGGCGGCGCTGACGCGGCTGCCGACCACTAGCGCTTCGTTGCCCCCCTTCGCCAAGCGAAGGGGAGAGCGCCTCACGCGCCACGAATCCCGCTTCGGCGCTAGGCGCCGACGCCGAGCATCTTCTGGCCGTTGCCCAGAAGGTGGGCGTGGCAGTCCTTCGGCGGCTGGTCGCAGTTTTGGACGAACGCGTCCATGATCTGAGGCTTCCAGCCGTTGAACCAGTCTGCGTGGGACGAATAGCCCGCTGGGATGCTCGCATCATAGGTGTCCGAAGCCAGCCGCCAGCGCGCCAGCGCGCTCATATCCGTTACCGCGTATTGGACGTTGACGGTGATCTCGGGCACGGCCACGGGGTGGGTTGCCGGGCAGCTACCCGCCACTGGGTACGACATGTGGCTCTTGTGATCGGGCGAGTCGAGGTTGATGCCGTCCCAGCACTGCGGAAACATCACGCTCGCCCAGATCGTGTTGCCGGTGGCGCACGTCACCGGGATATTCTGGGTCTGCGGACCCGTTCCGCTCGCGTCGAGGCAGGTGTAGTGGGCAGGGCCGCCCCACTGGTAAGGTCCACTGTTCTTAGGATCGCCAGCGATCATTCTGAGACCCTGCGGAAATGCCCTTATGTCCCCAGGCTTCACGCCGTTGTAGCCCGTCTTGTAATAAATGATCATGGATAGCGGGGTGACTGGGGTGCCATCGCGCGTGTCTATGATCGCGGGAGCCCAGTACCCGCTGCGGTTGATCGTGCCGCCGCGGCACGTCGAGTTACCGGTGGTGGCGATCGATGTCGCCGTCGAGTTGGCGTTCGTTCCGGTGTTTCCGAAAAACACGTGGAGATGCGACTTCCCCGGTTGGCCGGGGTAGACGATGGGATCGTCGAAGGCCATGTGCGAGAAGTCGCAGACGGTCCGGAACGCCCCGGTGCCGTCACCGGACGCCGATGGCTTCTCGTCGGTGGCCGCAAGCATCTCGGACGCGTAGCCCTGCGACCCGGTCGGGATGCGCGCCGTGTCGATCGACGGAAAGGACGCGGTCATCGTCGTCTTGGGCGTCGGCACCGGCGCCGCTGCTGCTAAGGGCGGCGGCGCACTCGGCGCCGTAGGGGCGGGGGCCGCCACCGGCGGCGCAACGGGCGGGGCGACTGTCGACGGCACCACGGTGTCGACGGCCGGCGACACCGTGATGCGCATCGAATGCGTTTCTTCGCTGATCTCGGCGGCACTGCGCGGGTCGCTTCCGAAGCGGGTGCCATCGACCTTGAATTGGCCGTGGTATGCGAACGCTTCGGAGCCGTCACCGCCGCCGTTCTGGGCGCCACCGCACGCTGACATGGCCGCGATGGCGATCAAGGAAACGCACTCGCCCATGCGCGACATTCTGGCTGAGGAAATAATCATTCGCGGTGAGGAGTGGCTTTCGAGACTCAGGAAGTCGTTCGGTGACGGGACGTACGGCCTCGGAGAGCGCAACACGTGTGCCATGCGCACGGGCGTCGATTCGGGCCGTCGGAGGGCCCAAACGCGACGCTTCGGTAACCGATGGGCGCTGTCGGCGTTACACGGTCGACAAACGCGGGAGTCGGCGGCCTTGGCTCGAGCGTTCGGTGTCGAACTGCAACGGCGACCAAGCTTCTGCTCTCACGCCTTCGCCGTCTCGAGCGCTGGCCTGCTGACGGGGCGCCGAAGACCGCGCTTGACTGCGCCAGCCTGGGCATCGCTACACTCCGCTCGGCAATAGCGCAGCTCGCGATCGGATGGTTATGTCACGCCGCCTTGACGATCCTTCCTGCTGCATATGCTCATCAACAATCGCCCAACCCCGAGGGAAGATTCATGGCGTTTCTCGACAAGGCAGCGTCCGGCCTGAGCAAGGTGTTTCCGCGCCTGCGGAGCGACCGGGACATCGCCAACTTCATGCGCGAGAACATCCAGCCCATTGCTCCGGTGGTTGCTGACGAGACGACGAACAAGCCAAGCACGTTGCTCGACCCGCCCGGGATCGATTTCCGGGCCGACGCTCAGCTCGCCACGCTGAAGTCGCTGAGCTCGGAGCGCCATCAGGCGCTCTTTCGCGAGCTCCGCGAAGATGCGGTCATCAACCGATTCGGGCTCGGCACGCCGGGTGTCTCGAACACCTACTGCAACACCCCGGACGCGGAGATCTATGCGGCGACCATCATGGACCGCAAGCCACCCACGCTTATCGAGGTCGGCTCGGGATTCAGCACGCTCATCGCGCGCAAGGCAGTCTCGTTCTCGCAGACGAAAACGCGCATCGTCGTCTACGACCCTTACCCGCGCACGGACGTCAAGACGGCGGTCGATGAGCTCAATCTCGCGCCTGTGGAGCAAAGCGGCCTCGCCGACCGTCAGTGGGAGGCAGGCGATTTGCTGTTCATCGATTCGAGCCACATCTGCCGGACGCGCGGCGACTTGCCCTACCTGTTCTGCAAGGTGATTCCATCGCTACCTGCGGGCGTTCTCGTCCACGTTCACGACATTTTTCTCCCGTACGACTATCCCAACTTATACGACCAGTGGTGTCATACGGAGCAGTACCTGCTCGGCTGCATGCTCTCGCATTCGCGCCGGTATCGCGTCGTGTTGGCGACGCACTGGCTTTCTCGCGTGCATCCGGCGGCGATGAACGCCGCCTTCGGGCCGCTCACGGGAGTGCCTTCATCGGCTCCTCACCATCTCGGTTGTTCCTTCTGGTTCGAGGTGGCCCCGGCCTGAACTCGAGGCGTTCCGCGCCGATTGCGATGGCATGAAGGTCGGAACGACAGTGGCCCTTGCCATTCTTAGCGATGAGCAGCATGCCGCCATGGCCGCTGATTTGCGCGTCCTGATCGTCGCGGAGAACGCCTCTGCACGTTTCGGCGGCGAAGCCGCCCTTCCGCTTCACTACTACCGTCAACTGCGCGCTCGCGGCATAACGACCTGGCTCTTGACGCATGCGCGAACGCGTCGAGAATTGTGCGAGACGTTCCCGGGCGACCCGAACATCGTCTACGTCGAGGACAGCGCTTGGCACCGCCTGTTGTGGCGCTTGGGAAGCCGACTGCCTGCGCAGGTCCGCTATCTGACGACGGAATTCCTGTCGCGCATTTTGACGCAGCTGACACAACGGCGGATCGCGCGCCGGCTCATATGCGAGCATCGAGTCCGGATCGTCCACCAGCCGATTCCGGTGTCGCCGCGGGAACCATCGCTGCTCTACGGGCTGGGCTGTCCCGTGGTAATCGGTCCAATGAACGGTGGCATGAACTATCCGCCGGCGTTCGCTACCCACGAGGGTCGAGCCGAGCGAGTGTTCCTGGCCTGGGGCCGCGCGAGCGCTGCCATCCTCAATTTGCTGATGCCGGGCAAGCGCCGCGCAGCGCTCCTCCTCGTCGCGAACGAGAGAACGCGGCAGGCGCTTCCCGCCGGGACGTGCCCGCGCGTCGAGCAGCTCGTCGAGAACGGGGTCGACCTGTCGCTGTGGCGAGCGCCGAAAGAATCAAGCGAGGCCTGCGAAGACGAGGCGTCCCGTTGCACAACCTTCGTCTTCATGGGTCGATTGATTGCCCTGAAATGCGTCGATCTCCTCTTGCGCGCGTTTGCCACCGCGCGGCAAGAGGCGCCGATCCGGTTATGGATCCTCGGCGACGGCCCGGAGCGCGCCGGCCTCGAGCAGCTGGCTGTCGACCTGGGCTTGCACGAAGGCGGACGGAACGACATCGGCGTCGCTCACTTCGCCGGCTGGCTGCCTCAGGCGGCGTGCCTCGAGTGGCTGGTCGAGGCCGACTCTCTGGTGCTGCCGAGCGTGCGGGAGTGCGGCGGCGCCGTCGTGCTGGAAGCCATGGCGCTCGGCAAGCCCGTGATCGCAGCAGCCTGGGGAGGGCCGCTTGACTACCTCGATCCGAGCTGCGGCGTTCTCGTCCCGGTGACTTCCGCCGACGATCTGGTCGCAGGGCTGCAAACGACCATGGTCCGCCTCGCGGCGTCGCCGGCGCTGCGACGTCGCCTCGGCAAAGCTGGTGCTGCCAAGGTGCGGGACGAGTTCAACTGGCAGACGAAGGCCGATCGCATGGTCGATCTGTATGTGCAGGCGATGGCGCCGCCTGTCGAGCACGAGAAGGCGGTATCCAGTCGATGAAGAATTTGACCTTCAATACCGGTACCAGCTCCATGCCCGGCGGCGTGCCGACCGAAACGCTCGAGCCATCACACAAGGAAATCTTGTGTTTTCGCCTCAGGCCAAGCCGCCCGCGCCGTCGACCCGTTGGTCGGTGCGGATGTCAGCGCCGCCGGGGTGACATGCGTCGCGGTCTGGGACTCGGGAGGTGCTCAGGGCGCGCCGCGGCTGCCGACTCGGCCGTGACGCCTTCGTGTCGAGATCTGACCGCGATGGGCGCTCGAGCCGCCCGCTCCTCGCTGGCCTTGCTTACGCCGTCCACGGGCCGCGATCTGCGCGCCTTCAGCGATGCTGATGTGCTGGGCCAAGATTTCGCCGCTGTCACCCTCGACGCGGCGGCTGAGTGAGGGCGTCGACGATCTTTATCGAGACTGACTTTCCGAATGCGCATACTCTTGGTGAGCGAAGCGACGAGCGAGATGCTCGGGGGTGTGAACACCGAAGTCCGCCGGCTCACCAACGGCCTGCGCGGTCGCGGCCATCGCATCGCCCTGGCCAGCGAAGCACCCGTCAGCGGTGCGGATGCCGATCATTTCAGGCTGGACATGCCGCGCCGCGAGGCGACGCTGCAGCAGCTCAGACATTCAATATCGGCGTTCAAGCCCGACGTCGTCCATGTGGTATTCGCGTTCTCGCGCGGCGCGCTCTTCTTCGCCCGCGAGCTACGCCATCATCCATGGGTACTGACCTGTCATTCGGTGCCCCCGGCGGAATGGACGCTGCGCCGGCTGCACGGACACGAACACCTCCATTACCTCGTGCGGGGGATCCGCTTCTTCCCCGAGACGTGGCTCGCCACGCGGCTGTATGCAGCAAGGGTGCCGCCGCGGGTCATCGTGCACAGCGACTTCATTAAGCGCGTCGTCGTCGGCAGGCTTTACCCGGTACGGCGGGTCGATACCATTCCGTTCGGCTTCGATGCGCCGGATCCGGCATCGCCATCCCGCCGGCTGGCGGTTGCGGCGGCGCCTCGGCTGGTCACCATCGGCGGAATCACGCATTCGAAGGGCTACCACGATGCTATCGAGGCGATGACAATCGTGCGCCGGCACCACCCGGGCGTTCGATACGACATCATGGGAGAGCCGCGTGACCACAGCTATCTACGATTCCTCAAGCAGCGCGTAGAGGAGCTCGGTCTGTCGAGTTCCGTGAACTTCGTGATCAGCGCGACATCCGCACAAGTCGATGCGGCACTCGCCAGCGCCGACGTCTTCGTCCAGCCCTCGCACGAGGAGGGGTTTTGCCTTTCGTACATGGAGGCTGCAGCGCATGTGCCCCGTCTGGTCGGAACGCGCACCGGAGCCATCGTCGAGATGAGCATGGACGACCCGGCGGCGAAGACCGTGGCGGTCGGCGAACCGCGATCGCTTGCCGACGCCATCGTCAGTCTGTTGGGCGCTTCGTTGTCGCCGGCGACGCTGGCGAATCGATCTGCACGACTGTCCTCGCGCTTCCCGTGGAACGATTACTTCGCGCGTCACGAAAGCGTTTATGCGCGCGTCGTCGCCGCCGCAACCGAGTCAGGGCCAGCGCATCCATCGCCTTAGGACCTTCGAGACATTCAAGGATCGAAGCGTCGGGTCGACAAGCTCTTGCAGCATCACCTCACGTCGCAAACCGGTCCTCAGCCGTGGGCGGGTCGAGTGCGACAACAGCGTCGCCACTTGGTCGAAGCAGTGCCCGGCCCATGCGATCTCCTGACGGGCGCGAATGTCGTGCGCCGCGCGCTCGCCCAGGCGGCGCCTGAGTTCTGAATCCTGCGCGGAGCGCCGCATCAGCTCGGAAGCGGCTTCGAGGTCGGGCTCGGCCCAGGCCGCGTTGCGGCCGGCGAACCGGGGAAGAAAGAACGGGACGTCCCCGGCCGGCTCGACCAGGCGATACGGCACGCTCAACGAGTTCTGCTCCGTCATGAAGGTGACGTTGCCCGAGTAGCCGGTGGCGATGACCAGCTTGCCGAGCGACATCGCCTCCATCGGCACCAGCCCCAAGCCCTCGGAACGGTGCAGCGAGACGAAGATGTCGCAGCAGGCGAAGAGCTGCATGACGCGCTGATGCGCCAGCTGCTCCTGAACGACGATGATCCGCGGGTCGCTGTCAACCTCGGCGACGATCTTGAGATATTCCGGATCGTTCGCACCGGCCGAACCGTTCATCTTGACGACGAGGCAGGCGTCGAGCGTCGAGGGAAACGCCGCGCGCCAAGCCTTGACGGTGCCGTCCGTGTTCTTGCGGGCGAACCCCGAGCGGGGGTCGAAGCTGCAGCAAAACGCGACCGCGTCGAGGGGAATGCCGAACGCTGTTCGCGTCTCCTGTCGATCGGAGAGCGGGGACTGCGGTCGCAGAGGATGCTCTGCATGGACAGTGGGCACCTCGGGGATCGCCGTCTCGAACGCTTGACGTACCCAGTGGCTGCACGTCAGCGCGACGTCGAAGAGCCGCAGCGAGGGCAGCCAGGCCCTCGGGATGACCTGCAGCTCCCAGAACAGAAGGCCGACGAT
>Ga0207698_10000666_pt1 | contig 19948 bp, 22 predicted proteins | sample KBSCornC22_FD_184298 | JGI IMG/M metagenome (GOLD analysis project Ga0207698, IMG submission 184298) | Corn rhizosphere microbial communities from Kellogg Biological Station, Michigan, USA - KBS Corn C2-2 (SPAdes) (version 2) | ecosystem: Host-associated > Plants > Roots > Rhizosphere > Soil ... | reverse complement strand
GGTTGCGGCACCGTGACGGGGGTACACGACCGTTTCGCCGACCTCGAAAAGCATGGGGATTCCTTCCGCAGAAGGACGATTTTACCACAGGAGATGCCCGTGATTCCGGGGCGGATCAGGGGTTGGGAGGCCCCAAGGGCGGCTCAGAAGCCCCTCCGATCCCCGCCCGGAGCTCGGCCATTCGCGATCGCAGATAGCGGCGCTCCGCCGGCGAGGGAGCGAGGTCGTGAGCGCGCTCGTAGAGCGGCCGTGCTTCCTCGTCGCGGCCCAGGCGACGCAGCAGGTCGGCCCGCGTCGCGTGCAGCAGGTAGTAGCTGTCGAGCACCTCGGCCGCGGCCAGGTGCTCGACGAGCTCGAGACCCGCCGCCGGTCCCCTGGCCATGGCGATCGCGACGGCGCGGTTGAGGTCGACGACCGGTGACGGCGCCGTGACGGCCAGGAGGTCGTAGAGCGACACGATCCGGTCGAAGTCGGTGTCGTCGTAGCTCGGGGCGACCGCGTGCCGAGACGCGATGGCGGCCTGCAGGTAATACGGCCCGGGCTGCCGGTCGGCGGCGATCAAGAGGTGCGTCGCGCGCTCGAGGGCGAGTTGACCGTCGACGAGCTCCTCGGCATCCCACAGACTCCTGTCCTGTTCCTCGAGCACCACGAGATCACCGGAATCCGTCGCCCGAGCCCCTCGTCGTGCGTGCTGGAAGAGCATCAACGCCAGCAGGCCGGCGATCTCGGGATCGGGGGCGGCAGAGGCATCCGCATCGGCCGCCAGCAGCAGGCGCTGGAGCCGGATCGCCTCGCGAGCGATCGGCTCGCGCACGAAGCGCTCGGATTCCGTCGACGAGTAGCCCTCACCGAACAGCAGGTACAGCACTGCCAGCACCGCGGGCATGCGCTCCGGCCAGAGCTCGACGGGCGGCACGCGGAACGGGATGCCGGCGTTCTTGATCTTGGCGCGGGCCCGCACCAGCCGCTTGTCCATCGTGGACTCGCTGACCAGGAAGGCGCGCGCGATCTCGGCGACCGTCATCCCGACCACGGTGCGCAGCGCAAGGGCGACGCGGGCGTCGGCCGCGAGCGCGGGATGGCAGCAGGTGAACAGCAGCGCCAGTCGGTCGTGCGCCTGCGACTGCTCGTCCACCTGCTCTCCCTCCGCTGCCAGCTGCTCCAGCTCGCGTTCGGCCCCCGCGCCGCGCACCGCACGTCGCTCCGCCGCGACGCGGCGCAGCTGATCGATGGCCCGGTTCTTGGCGACCGTGGTCAGCCACGCGCCCGGACTGTTCGGGATCCCGTCGACCGGCCAGGTCGCGAGGGCACGCGCGAACGCGTCCTGCAGGCAGTCCTCTGCCAAGTCCCAGTCGTCGGTGATCCGGACGACGGTCGAGACGATGCGCGCGGACTCCTCCGCGGCCGCCGCACGCACAGCGCGGTCGACCTCGTCGCCTCGAGCCGCCGTCACGCGCCGGTCGGCTCCGCGGTGCCGGGCTCGGCGGTGTCGGGCTCGGTGGTGCCGGGCTCCTCCGTGTCGGACTCCGCCGCGCTCCCCGCCGCGACCTCCGGCCCGAGCGGCCAGACCGGGCGGATCTCGATCTGGCCGAACCGCGCCATCGGATGCCGCGATGCGATGTCGATCGCGTCATCCAGATCCGCGCACCTCAGCAGGTCGAACCCGGCGATGTAGTCCTTGGTCTCGACGAAGGGTCCGTCGGTCACGCTGACCGAGCCGTTGCGCACGCGCACGGTCGTGGCATCCGCGGGAGGACGCAGTCGATCGCCGGCGAGGGTCATGCCGCGGCGGACCACCTCATCCCACCACTGCTCGATGTTGTCCTCTTCGGCGCGGTACTCCGGAGCGGTGGAGTCGGTGCAGACCAGAAACAGAAAATCCATGTTCATCGCCTTTCGTCGGTGTGTCGATGATCGATCGACGAACGAGGCCGGCTCGGGAGGACACCCGTGGCCAGATATTCTTCACCACTGCTTCTTCACTTCCGCAACCCCGTGGAAAGTGCGCTCGACCGGCCCCGGTAGGCTGTGGGAGTCGATTCGCGATCGGAAGGTTCTCACGTGAAGGTACGTGTCGCAACTGCGGCGGCCATCGCCGCGCTGGTCATGCTGGGTGTCGCCGCGTGCGCCCCGATTGCCTCGTTGAAGCCCTACGACGCCAGCGACGGCGTGAGCACGACGGTCGGTCAGGTGAAGGTGCTCAACGCGCTCGTCCTGACCAAATCGGGCAAGGACGGCAACCTGCTGTTCTCGGCCTACAACCCGACCGACAACTCCATCGACCTGAACGTGCAGTACGGCGACCCCGGTGACCGCACCACCCTGACCGCCACGCTCAAGCCAGACACCACCACTGACTTCGGCTACGGCAAGAAGGGGCAGTTCTTGCTGGAGGGCCTCGGCGCCAAGCCGGGCTCGCTCGTGCAGATCTACTTCCAGTACGGCAACGAGGAGGGCAGCGAACTGCCCGTGCCGGTGCTCGACGGGTCGCTGCCGCAGTACCAGAACCTGCTGCCGACGCCCACGCCGACGCCGACGCCCACCCCGACTCTCACGCCGACCCCGACGCCGACGCCGGCTGGATAGCTCCAGCGCGCTACGCCTCGAAGCGGTAGCCGAGTCCTCGCACGGTCAGCAGCAGCACGGGCTGCGAGGGATCCTTCTCGATCTTCGAGCGGATGCGCTTGATGTGCACGTCGAGGGTCTTGGTGTCGCCGAAATAGTCGGCACCCCAGATGCGGTCGATGAGCTGACCGCGAGTGAGCACGCGTCCCGCGTTGCGCAGCAGCAGTTCGAGCAGCTCGAACTCCTTCAGCGGCATCGCGACCTCCTTGCCGTTCACCGACACGGCGTGGCGGTCGACATCCATTCGCACGCCCCCGACCTCGAGCACGGACTCGCCGAGGTCGTCCACCTCGATGCGGCGGCGCAGCACGGCCCGGATCCGGGCAAGCAGCTCCCGCGTCGAGTACGGCTTGGTGACGTAGTCGTCCGCGCCGAGCTCGAGCCCGACGACGATGTCGACCTCGCTGTCTTTCGCGGTCAGCATGATGATCGGCACCGATGACCGGGTGCGCAGTTCGCGGCACACCTCGGTGCCCGGCAGCCCCGGCAGCATCAGGTCGAGCAGCACGAGGTCGGCCCCATCGCGATCGAAGGCCGCGAGCGCCTCGCGACCGTCCGCCGCGACCTCGGTGTCATACCCCTCCCGGCGCAGCAGGAACGAGAGCGGTTCGCTCAGCGAGGGCTCGTCTTCCACGATCAGGATGCGAGTCACGTCGTTGCTCCGAGGCTGCTAGGCGGGGCCGCCGAGGAGGCAGCGGCCGGGGTGGTCTTGTCGGCGGGGAGGGGCGGCGCCGGCGCCTTCGGCGCCTCGGGGAGCCGGATCGTGAAGGTCGATCCGCTGCCCTGCTGCGACCACACCCGCACGTCGCCGCCGTGGTTCTGCACGGCGTGCTTGACGATGCTGAGGCCGAGGCCCGTTCCGCCGGTGTGACGGCTGCGGGCGTTGTCCACCCGGAAGAAGCGCTCGAACACCCGCTCGCGCTCGCTCTCGGGAATGCCGACGCCCTGGTCGGTGACGGCGATCTCGACCACCCCGTCGGAGTTGGTCACACCGATCCCGACGCGGAAGCCGTCCGGCGAGTACTGGATCGCGTTGGCGATGAGGTTGTGCACGGCGGTCACGAGCAGCTGCTCATCCCCGTACACCTCGGCCCCGGCGTCCCCTCCGCTGACCAGCGAGATGCGGTGCGATTCGGCGGCCACCCGGTTGCGGTCGACGGCCTGGGCCACGACCGAATCGATGTCCACCTTCTCGGCGGAGGCCAGGGGTGCTGCCGCCTGCAGTCGGCTGAGTTCGATGATCTCCTGCGTCAGATGACCGAGCCGATCGGCCTCGATCACGAGCCGCTTCGCGAAGCGCTTGACCTCGGCCGGCTCGTCGGACGCGGCCTGGATGGCCTCGGCAAGCAGCCCGATCGCGCCGATCGGGGTCTTCAGCTCGTGGCTGATGTTGGCGACGAAGTCGCGGCGCACCTCGTCGAGGCGGTACGACTCGGTGCGGTCCTCGGCGATCAGGAGCACGAAGCGGGTGCCCAGCCGCACGACGCGCACCTGCAGGTGCAGTTGGTTCTCGCCGAACGCGGTGTGGGCGAGGTTCAGTTCTTTACTGACCGGGATGCCGTCGCGCCGCACCTGGTCGACCAAGCGCACCAGCTCGGGATGCGCGAGGGCCTGATTCCACACCAGCCCGTAGGCCAGCGCGGCCGTCGAGGCCGAGAGCACGTTGTTGGACGAGTCGATGACGACCCCCGCCGACTCGAGGGAGTCGATGACCTCCTCGACGCCATCCGGGACAGTCGGAGTGATCACGGCGACGGCGCTGCGGCCGCGCCGATGGGCCGCCATGATCGCGACGGAGACGCCCACGCCGACCAGCAACCCGAAGGCGAGGGCAGCGGGCACGAGCCAGTGCTCCGGGTCCATGCGACTAGATTAGGGCGCACGAAGTTGCCGGATCGGCTGAGATGAGGCCGATCGCAGGCGACTTGGGATGAAGTTCAGCCTCCGGCCACCATCCGTTCACCTGATCGGGGCAACGTGGCTAGAGACCGGGGCGATTCATCGTGCCCGACAGCGAGAAGAGGAATCGACATGCGCGCGGTGTTCCAGCAGGAGCTGCAGGAGGTGCAGGACCGCCTCGTCGAGATCTCCACCCTCGTCGCCGGTTCGATCGAGCGAGCCACCGAGTCGTTCAACACGTCCAACGTCGGGTTGGCCGAGACGGTCATCGAAGAGGACCACAAGATCGACCAGCTCGCCGCCGAGCTCGACGAGCTCGCCATCCAGATCCTGGCTCGCCAGAATCCGGTCGCTCGCGACCTGAGGATCGTGGTCAGCGCCCTCCGCATCAGCGCGTCGCTCGAGCGCATGGGAGACATGGCGGAGCACATCGCGCAGTTGTCGCGCTACCGCTTCCCCGAGAAGGTCGTGCCGAAGGGGCTCCGCAGCACCTTCCGCGAGATGGGCGCCCTCGATGTCGAGATCGCCAAGAAGCTGACCGACCTGCTGGAGAGCGAAGACCTGCGGATCGCCGAGGACATCCGCAATGAGGATGACAAGGTCGACGCGCTGCACCTGAGCGTCTTCGACAAGGTGCTGGGTGAGACCTGGAAGGGCGAAGCGGCGGACACCGTGGATGCCACGCTCGCCTCGCGCTACCACGAGCGCTTCGCCGACCACGCGGTCTCGATCGCGAAGAAGGTCCAGTACCTGGCGACCGGCGATTGGGTGCCGCAGGACTGAGTTTCTTGGCGCGCCGCCGCTCCTGCGGCGCACGTGCCGTGAAACGGCACGACGCGGTAGCGCCGTTTCACGGGGTCCGGCGGCTCACCTGACCGCGGGAACCCGACCGACGTCGGGCGGCGAAGGCGGGCTAGGAGCGCTTGCCCTGGTTCGCGACCGCTGCGGCACCCGCGGCCGCAGCCTCGGGGTCGAGGTAGCGGCCCGGCGCGACCGGCATGAACGTGTCATCCAACTCGTAGACAAGCGGGATACCGGTGGGGATGTTGAGTTCGGCGATCGCGTCGTCCGAGATGTTGTCGAGGTGCTTCACCAGCGCGCGGAGCGAGTTGCCGTGGGCGGTGACCAGCACGGTCTTGCCGGCGCCGAGATCCTGCGTGATGTCGGAGTGCCAGTAGGGCAGCATCCGCTCGATGACGAGCTTGAGCGACTCGGTGCGCGGCAGCTCGGCGCCCAGCTCGGCGTAGCGGCGGTCGTGGGCCTGACTGAACTCGCTGTCATCGGGCAGCGGCGGCGGCGGCACGTCGAAGCTGCGTCGCCAGGTCATGAACTGCTCCTCGCCGAAATCGGCGAGAGTGGCCGCCTTGTCTTTACCCTGCAGCGCGCCGTAGTGGCGCTCGTTGAGCCGCCAGCTGCGCTTCACCGGCAGCCAGTCGAGGTCGGCCTCGGCGAGCGCGATGTCGGCGGTGTGGATGGCCCGCTTGAGCAGCGAGGTGTACTGGATGTCGAGCTGGATGCCCGACTCCGCGATCAACTGCCCGGCCCGCTTCGCCTCGGCGCGGCCCTGGTCGCTGAGGTCGACATCCACCCATCCCGTGAACAGGTTCTTGGTGTTCCAGTCGGAGTTACCGTGGCGCAGCAGGATCAGCGTGTGGGTCATGCCGCCAGCCTACCGAGGGCGAGAATCGACTCATGGCGCGCGCGACGGCCCCCCAGGGGCGCATCACTCGCGGCACCACGGGCGTGAATCGGCTCCGAAGGATCGACCGCTGGATCGCGGCGCTTCCGGTGCTTCGCGCGACGCCCGATCCGCTGGTCGTCGACCTGGGCTACGGCGCCTCGGCGACGACGACGCTCGAACTGCGCGACCGGCTGGCGGCGGTGCGACCCGACGTCGAGGTGGTCGGCGTCGAGATCGACCCCGAACGAGTCCGGACCGCGTCGGCTGCGGCGCGCGACGGCGTCACCTTCCGGCTGGGCGGCTTCGAATCACCCACCCCCGAGGGCCGACGGCCGGCCGTGATCCGCGCCCTGAACGTGCTGCGGCAGTACGACGAGAGCGAGGTCGCCGCTGCCTGGGCGACGATGTGCGCCCGGCTGCAGCCCGACGGCGTGCTCGTCGAGGGTACCTGCAACGAGGTCGGGCGGGTGGCGAGCTGGGTCGCGCTCGATCCGACCGGGCCGCAGACGTTCACCATCTCGCTGCGGCTGGCCTCGCTCGACCAGCCGTCGATCGTGGCCGAGCGGCTGCCCAAGGCACTCATCCACCGCAATGTGCCGGGCGAGCGCGTGCACGAACTGCTGACCGAGCTCGACCGGCTGTGGGCGGTCCACGCGCCGTTGGCCGTCTACGGTCCGACGCAGCGCTGGATCGCGACCGTCGTCTCCCTGCGCGACGCCGGCTGGCCGGTGCGAGATGGCCGCACGCGCTGGCGGCTCGGCGAACTCACGCTGGACTGGGCGGCCGTCGCGCCCCGCTAGCTGCGGGCTAGCGGCGCACCGCTCCGACGCGCGGCAGTCGCGGCACGTTCGCCTCGGCCCCCGCGTCGGGCGGGACGATCAGCTGTTGCGCAGCAGTGATCAGCACGCCGTCCGCCATCCGCACCCCGAGCACGGCGTTCGGGTCGGTCGGGCGCTTCAGCACGGCCAAGGCGATCGGACCGAGCTCGTGGTGGCGTGATGCCGCCGTCACCCGGCCCACCACCGCATCGCCCAGCACGACCTCATCGCCCGGTGCTGGCAGCATGCCCTCCGAGCCGTCGAGATGCAGCATCGCCAGCCGCCGCGGCGGATGCCCCAGGTTGTGCACCTTGGCCACCGTCTCCTGCCCGCGGTAGCAGCCCTTGCTGAGGTGCACGGCGGAGCGCAGCCAGTCCAGCTCGTGCGGGATCGTGGTCCCGTCGATCTCGGTCGCCGCCCGGGGTCGCCAGGCCTCGATCCGCAGCGCCTCGAGGGCGAGCGTGCCGGCCGCCGGCAGGGTCCCCAGCTCGTCGAGGCGCGAGCGTTCGACCAACGATTCGGCGTAGTTCCAGGTCTCGGCAGGATGCACGGGGATCGCCGCGTACTGGAATCCGCCCGCCACGATGGAGCGCCACGGGTCCTGCCACACCAGCGGGACCCCGTTCCGCTGGGCCGTGGCGGCCGCCAGCCGCGCGGGCACATGGCCCACGGTGCCGATGGTCGCGAACTCCGCCGAGCGGTCAAGCACCTCCACCCGCAGCATGAAGCGCATCTTGGTCAGGAAGGCGAGGAAGCCCGCGCCGGTCCCGGCATCCATCAGCAGCCAGGTGGTCTCACCGTCGTCCAGCACGCGCGCGGCGTACTCGACGCGGCCGCTCGGGTCGAGCAGCAGCGTCTCGGCCGCGACCCCGGGCGCCAGCCCGATCAGGCGCTGCGAGGTGAGCGAGTCCAACCAGCTCAGTCGGTCGGGCCCGGTGATCGACAGCACATCGCGGTCCGACAGGTCCACGATCGCGTGCCCGGCGGCCAACTCGCGCTGCTCGCCGAGCGGGTTGCCGTAATGCTGAGGCGGGGCGCCGACGGCCCCTTCGCGCCGGGTGAACGGGTCGATGGGCTCCTGTTCGCTCGGTGGCCCCTCACTCGACACGAGCGAGCCTCCCGGAGGCGTGGGTGCGCAGGTCCTGGCCGAGCGCGGCGATGTCCCAGGCCCAGAGCAGGTGATCGTCGACCAGGCCATACAGCCGAGTGGCGGCCGCGTACTCCTTGGCCGTCGCGGTGCGCACCACGGCATCCGTCGCCAGGTCGATGCGCGGCCCCTTCACCTGCCCGAGGTAGAGCTCGTTCACGCCCCCCGGGTGGATGATCGAGACCTCGAGCTCGAACCCGCCGTCGGCCGTCCGCAGCGATTCGACCTCGTCGGCGGTGGTGAACACCGGCTCGCCGATGCCGGGGAGCATGCCCGGTCCACCGTCGGCGGCGCCCAACGGCCGCGCCAGGCGCCAGTAGCCGATCTCGGAGAACAGCGGGGTCGGGCCAGGTGCGGGGGCGTCATCCGGAGCATCGTCGTCCGCCGTGCCGAACAGCCAGGTCGACGAGCTGTACTGGATGTGCGGGGTGCCATCCTGCGTGAACGCGACGCGCTGCCCGAACTCGTGCTCGCGGGTCTCGTCGCCCACCTTGTAGGCGACGATGCCGCTCCCCTCCCAGATGCCGAGCAGCCACGAGAGCGGCACGATCTCGGCGGGCAGCGTGGTATCGAGTTCGAACATGCGAGTGCCGACGAGAAAGGTCAGGACTGGCCGCGGAACAGGTTGTACAGCACCGTGACCGAGACGAAGGCGATGGCCAGCCCCGCCAGCGCGAGCAGGCCCACGAAGAGCAGTTCCAGGGCGAGGATCATGCTCCGAGTCTAGTCGCGGGCACCGCGGCGCACCGGGTGGGCAGAGTCGGAGCGGCGCAGGTCAGACGAGCACCAGGATTCCGGTCGCCACCGCGCAGATCACCAGGGCTCCGCCCAGGCTGGCCATCATCCTCGTCACGAGCCCCTCTTTGCGCTGCAACGCCAGCTGGATCGCCATGGTCAGCAGCACCGAGGCGGCCAGCACGATGGGGATCCAGGTGAGCGAGCGCGACGCGGCGAACACCGCAACGGCCACGACGCCGAGCAGGGCGACCACCCACACCGGGATCACACTGCGCAGAGACCAGGCCATGAGGGAATCGTATCGCCGACGGCATCCGTCGAAAGATGGCTTCGGAATCGCTCGATACACTGTGCGGTAGGCGTTTTGGAGGACCTCGTGGCCCAGCTGTTGATCCTGACCGGGGCGGTCGACGGCGACGTTCTGCCCGCGCTCGGGCTGCTGAGTCACCGCGTGCGCTCGATCCCGGCCGAACCGGCCTCGTTGATCAACGCCCCCGCCGCCGACGTGATCCTCGTCGATGCGCGTCAGGATCTCGCGAGCGCCAAGTCGCTGTGCAAGATCCTCAACACCACGGGCGTCACCGTCCCGCTCGTGCTCGTGCTCACCGAGGGCGGGCTCACGGCGGTCTCCGCCGACTGGGGTGTCGACGACGTCCTGCTCGAGGGGGCGGGACCCGCCGAGGTGGATGCCCGCATCCGCCTGGTGATCGGGCGCCAGGCCCAGGAGAAGTCGTCGTCGAAGATCCAGGCATCCGGCGTCGTCATCGACGAGGCCAGCTACTCGGCCAAGGTGCACGGGCGCCCGCTCGACCTGACCTTCAAGGAGTTCGAGCTGCTGCGCTTCCTCGCGACGCACCCGAGCCGCGTCTTCACGCGCGAGCAGCTGCTCAGCGAGGTCTGGGGCTACGACTACTTCGGCGGCACCCGCACGGTCGACGTGCACGTGCGGCGCCTGCGAGCCAAGCTCGGCGACCTCGAGTCGTTGATCGGCACGGTGCGCAACGTCGGCTACCGCTTCAACGTGTACGACGACGAGAGCGAGCGTTTACCGACTCCTGTCTCGTGACGTGAGGCTCAGGCGCGCCCGTTTCCTGAGTTAATCCGGCATTCATCCTGAAATGCCATGATGGGTCGATGGTGAGCGACAGTCCCCTCGGCGATGCCACGATCGCGGCCGATCTGCTCGATGATGACGAGGCGGAACCGGTCCTGGTGGATGACGGCACGCTGCCGCACGACCGCTTCCTCGACCGCGAACTGAGCTGGTTGGCGTTCAACCAGCGCGTGCTCGAACTGGCCGAGGATCCCAAGCTCCCCCTGCTCGAACGCGCGAACTTCCTGGCGATCTTCGCGAGCAATCTCGATGAGTTCTTCATGGTCCGCGTCGCCGGTCTCAAGCGCCGGATCGCGACGGGGCTCGCCGTCCCGACCAACGTCGGGCGCGCCCCGCTCGATGTGCTGAGCGACATCAGCGAGAAGGCGCACGAGCTGCAGGAACGCCACGCCCGTGCCTTTCAGGAGCTGGTGAAGCCGGCACTCGACGAGGCCGGCATCCACATCGAGAGCTGGAGCGATCTCGACGAGAACGACCGCCTCCGTATCGACGAGATCTTCTCGAGCCAGATCTTCCCCGTGCTGATGCCGCTGGCGGTCGACCCGGCGCATCCGTTCCCCTACATCTCGGGTCTCTCGCTGAACCTGTCGATCCGGGTGCGCAACCCGAAGACCGGCAAAGAGGAGTTCGCGCGCCTCAAGGTGCCGCAGAACCTGCCGCGGTTCGTGCAGCTGCCCGACGACGAACGCGGCCTGCTGCGCTACATCCCGCTCGAAGACCTCATCGCCAACCACCTCGACGAGCTCTTCCCCGGGATGGAGATGGTCGCCCATCACGAGTTCCGCGTCACCCGCAACGAAGACGTCGAGGTCGAAGAGGACGAGACCGAGAACCTCATCCAGGCACTCGAGAAGGAGCTGCTGCGCCGCCGGTTCGGCCCGCCGATCCGACTCGAGATCACCGACGACATGGATGACGTGACCCTCGACCTGCTGATGAGCGAGTTGCAGATCACCAAGCAGGAGGTCTACCGGCTCCCCGCTCCGCTCGATCTCGGCGGCCTGTTCGAGGTGACCAAGTTGGATCGGCCGGCCCTCAAGTACCCCCGCACCGTTCCGACCACGAGCGCCAACCTGCTGCCGACCGAGCCCACCGAGAAGGCGGATGTGTTCGCCTCGATCGATCGGGGCGACATCCTGCTGCACCATCCGTACGAGTCGTTCGCGACCAGTGTGCAGACCTTCCTGGAGCAGGCCGCGGCCGACCCCAACGTGCTGGCCATCAAGCAGACCCTGTATCGCACAAGCGGTGACAGCCCGATCGTCGAGGCGCTGATCGACGCGGCCGAGGCGGGCAAGGCGGTGCTGGCGCTGGTCGAGATCAAGGCGCGCTTCGACGAACAGGCCAACATCGGCTGGGCGCGCAAGCTCGAGAAGGCCGGGGTGCACGTGGTCTACGGCCTGGTCGGTCTGAAGACGCACAGCAAGCTCGCCCTGGTGGTGCGCCAGGACCGCACCGGCAAGCTCACGCACTACAGCCACATCGGCACCGGCAACTACAACCCGAAGACCAGCCGCATCTACGAAGACCTCGGCCTGCTCACCGCGGACGACACCGTCGGCAAAGACCTCACCCGGCTGTTCAACGAGCTCTCGGGCTATGCGATCGAGAAGAAGTTCAAGCGGCTGCTGGTGGCTCCGCTTCACCTGCGCAAGGGGCTGCTGAAACGCATCGAGGTCGAGACCGAGAACGCGGCGGCCGGGCGGCCGAGCGGCATCCGGATCAAGGTCAACTCGATCGTCGACGAGGCGATCATCGACGCGCTCTACCGGGCGAGCAACGCCGGAGTCCCCGTGGATGTCGTCGTGCGCGGAATCTGCTCCTTGCGCCCCGGCGTCGAGGGTCTCAGCGAGAACATCCGGGTGCGCAGCATCCTGGGCCGCTACCTCGAGCACTCGCGCATCTTCTGGTTCGCCAACGACGGCGACCCGCAGGTCTACATCGGCAGCGCAGACATGATGCACCGCAACCTCGACCGCCGCGTCGAGGCGCTGGTGCGCATCGTGCGCTCCGAGCACCTCGACGAACTCGCCGGACTGCTCGATCAGGCCATGAGCGATGACACCGCGTCGTGGTGGCTCGGCTCGGACGGCGTCTGGGTGCGTCACGACGTCTCGGACACCGGTGCGCCCCTCGCCGACATGCAGACCGAGCTCACCCGTCAGATCGCCGGCCGCCGGCGCGGTGGGGCGCTGCGGTGAGCCCGTCCGACACGTCGAGCTCGCCGGTGCTCGCCGCGGGCGCGGTGTGCTGGCGCGAGACGAAGCGCGGGGTCGAGATCCTGTTGGTGTACCGCGCCCAGCACCGCGACACCTCCCTGCCCAAGGGCAAGGTCGACCCGGGCGAGACCCTGCCAGAGACCGCCGTGCGCGAGATCGCCGAAGAGACCGGCCTGGTCGTCGCCCTCGGCCCGCCGTTGGGCGTCGTCGAGTACCAGCTGCCCAACGGCCGCGACAAAGTCGTGTACTACTGGGCCGCCGAGGTCGCCGAACTCGCGATCGCCAACTCCACCTTCGCGGCCAACGACGAGATCGAGAGCCTGCACTGGATGTCGCCCGCCGAGGCCCGGAAAGCCCTCAGCTATCCCCACGACATCGACATCGTCGATCGTTTCGCCGAGCTGCATGCCCAGGGACGCGCCCGCACCTTCGCGATCATCGCGCTCCGACACGGCAAGGCCACGCCGCCCGAGAACTGGGACGGCCCCGACGCCACCCGGCCGCTCCTCCAGCGCGGCATCGACCAGTCGCTCAGTGTCGCGCCGGGCATCGCCGCGTACCGCCCCGCCAAGCTGATCTCGTCGACAGCGGTGCGCTGCCTGCAGACCATCGCGCCGACCGGCCGGGTCACCGGGCTCGCGGTCACCGAGAAGGTCGAGATCAGTCAGGACGCCTACCGCAGCGATGCCGCGACCGTCTCGAAGATCATCGCCAAGCGGTTGCGCAAGGGACGCACCGCGGTGCTCTGCAGCCACGGACCGGTGCTTCCCCAACTGATCGAGGCGGTCGCACGCAAGACGAACACGCCGGATTCGGGCAAGCTCCGGCGTGCCGCGAGCCTCGCGACGGGCGAGTACGCGGTGCTGCACGTGCCGATCGACCACCCCGAGAGCGGTCTGGTGGCGGTCGAGGTCCACAGCCCGACGGCCTGACCGAGCCGCGCCGCAACCCGTCGAGTTCGGCATCAGTTCACCTTCCGTTCACCGAGCGCCCCGAGGCTGGTCACGCGGTGTTCGTAGCGTCGCCTTCGGCCCGTTCCTGGGTCGACCAAGACAACCCCACATTTCCCGAAGGGAACACAGTGAAGATCACGCGCTCTGGCAGCATCGCTGCCTTTGCACTCATCGGAACGCTGGCGCTCGCCGGCTGCGCCGCCACGTCTGACACCGGCAGCTCGAACGCCCCCTCAGCATCGGCCGACACCACGGTCGCCGGACCGAAGATCGACCCCACGCTCGCCGGCACGATCACCGCAGGTGGATCGAGCGCGCAGGCGAACGCCGAGAACGCGTGGACCGCCGCCTTCAAGGCGCAGGCCAGCGGCGTCACCATCAACTACGACAAGTCGCAGGGCTCCGGCGGCGGTGTCACCAACTTCCTCTCCGGCAGCTACGACTTCGCCGGTTCTGACGCGGCCCTCAAGCCCGAGCAGTACACCGCAGGCAAGGCGCTCTGCGCCGGTGGTGCTCCGATCGACCTGCCCGCCTACCTCTCGGGTGTCGCGCTGGTCTACAACCTGTCGGGCGTGACCGACCTGCAGCTGAGCTCGGCGACCATCGCGAAGATCTTCACGCTGCAGATCAAGACCTGGGATGACCCGGCCATCAAGGCGGACAACCCCAACGCCACGCTGCCGGCGACCCCGATCACCGTGGTGACGCGCTCCGACGGCTCGGGCACGACGGCCAACTTCACCAAGTACCTGAGCGACACCCAGAAGAGCATCTTCACGGTCGCTCCGACCAACGCCTGGCCGATCCCCGGCACGAGCGGCCAGCAGGGCGGCTCCGGCGTTGTGGCGGCGGTGACCGCGGGTGCGGGCACCATTGGTTACGCGGACCAGAGCTCGGTGGGCAAGCTCGCCCAGGCGAAGATCCAGGTCGGAACCGGCAAGGACTTCGTCGCCTACACGGCCGCGGGCGCCACGGCCGCCTTCGACGCAGCGGCAACCACGCAGGCGCAGGGTGACGGCGACATGACCCAGGTGATCGACTACTCGAAGATCACCGACAAGTCGGCGTACGCCATCCCGCTGCTCAGCTACATCATCACCTGCACCGTTCACAAGGACGCCACTCAGGGCTCGCTCACCAAGGCGTACCTCGGATTCCTCGAGAGCACCATCGGGCAGGCCGTCGCCGCGAAGAACGCCGGCTCGGCTCCTCTTCCGGACTCGGTCCTGAAGGACGCGCAGAAGAGCATCGCGCTCATCAAGTAAGCAGTAACCATCACCCGGCTGCAGGCCATATCCTGCTGCCATCCGGTCACGTCGGCGCGACGGCACCCCGAGCGAGAAAGCCATCCGTGAGTACTCACACCACTGGTTCCCCCGCAACAGGTGCGTCGCCCGACGTGACCGTTCGACGTTCTTCCGGACGCTCGAAGGGCCGGCCTGAAGACCGCATCTTCTTCGGGCTGAGCATCGGCTCGGCCACCCTGATCATGGTCATCCTCGCCGCGGTCGCCCTCTTCCTGATCGTCAAGGCGATGCCCGCCATCGTGGCGAACTGGCAGGCCGGCGATCTGGCCGGGGGCACTACAGCGGGTCACAGCACGTTCTGGAGCTACGTCGGCCCGCTCATCTGGGGCACCGTCTGGATCTCGGCCATCGCGCTGGTCATCGGCGCCCCGGTGGCGATCGGCATCGCCCTCTTCATCTCGCACTACGCCCCGCGCCGGCTCGCCGGAGTCCTGGGCTACTTGGTGGACCTGCTGGCCGCCGTACCGTCTGTGGTGTTCGGCCTCTGGGGCATCTTCGTCATCCGACCCTTCCTGCTGCCGCTCGAGCAGTGGCTCAACACCTACCTGAACTGGATCCCGATCTTCTCCGGGCCCCCGTCGAGCACGGGCTCGACCGTCCTGGCCGGGGCGGTCGTGCTGGCGGTCATGATCCTGCCGATCATCTCGTCGATCTCGCGGGAGATCTTCCTGCAGACTCCTCGCCTGCATGAGGAAGCGGCGCTCGCGCTCGGCGCGACCAAGTGGGAGATGATTCGGCTTGCGGTCTTCCCCTACGCGCGCTCGGGCGTCGTGAGCGCGGTCCTGCTCGGCCTGGGTCGCGCGCTCGGCGAGACGATGGCGATCGCCCTCATCATCTCGCCGTCACTCAAGGTGTGGTTCACCATCCTCACCGACACCCAGAACTCTCAGACCATCGCGGCCAACCTGGCGCTGAACTTTCCCGAGTCGAACCCGTTGCAGCGCGAGGCGCTCATCGGAACGGGACTCATGCTCTTCGTGATCTCACTCGCCGTGAACTTCGCCGCTCGCGGAATCCTCGCTCGCACCGGTCGCGGGGCCACGAAGCGCAAGCTGCGACGGGCGGGAGTGGTGCTCGTTCCGGATGCCTCCCCGATCGTGGTGGCCGAGACCGCCCTGTCGGCGACAGAGCCCGGATCGCCCGCTGATCACGCCGCCCGAGAGGCTCTCTCATGACCACCGCCGTGTCCCGGCCGCCCAGGCCACGACCGCAGGGCAACAGCCTGACCAGCGGTCAGCTGCCGCGCTTCTTCGAGCTGTATGCCCTGGCCGGGTCGCTCGCCGTGGTGGCCGGCGCCTTCCTGTTGATGGGCTTCACCATCGTCGGCTGGCTCGCCGTGAGCGCGATCGTGTACCTCGTCGCGGTCGGTGTCTTCGCCAGCATCGTCGAGAACCGCCGGCGAGCGACCGACCGTGTGGTACGCGGCATCGTCATCGTCGCGTTCCTGCTCGCGTTCATCCCTCTGGTCTCGACCCTCGGGACGGTCATCGTCCGGGGGATCGGGGCGCTCAACTGGAACTTCATCTCGCAGAGCACCGGGTCGCACTTCAACCCGAGCACGCTGGTGGTCACCACCACGCAGGGTGCCTTGCACTCGATCGTCGGCACGCTCGAGATCACCGGGATCGCCGCGCTGATGTCGGTGCCGATCGGGCTGCTGACCGCGATCTACCTGGTCGAGTACGCGCAGCCGACGCAGTGGATGTCGCGCACCGTGACACTGCTGGTGGATGTCATGACCGGCATCCCCTCGATCGTCGCCGGCCTGTTCGCCTTCTCGCTGTTCACGATCATCGTCGGACCGAAGGCGTTCAGCGGCTTCTCGGCCTCTGTCGCCCTCTCGGTGCTGATGATCCCGATCGTGGTGCGCTCCAGCGAGGAGATGCTCAAGCTGGTCTCGTCCGAGCTGCGCGAGGCGTCGTACGCGCTCGGGGTCACGAAGTTCGCGACGATCACCCGCATCGTGCTGCCGACCGCCATCGCGGGCCTGGTGACCGGCATCATGCTCGCGATCGCCCGCGTCATCGGCGAGACGGCTCCGATCTTCATCGCGGCGAGCTTCACCAACGACTTCAACGGGAATCCCTTCAACGGGCCGCAGTCCACGCTGGCGGTGCAGGCCTACGCCAGCTACAAGTTCCCCGGCACCGACATCGCAGCGTCGACCGCCTCGGCGTGGGGCGCCGCGCTGCTGCTCGTGCTCCTGGTCGTCATCCTCAACCTCATCGCGCGGATCGTCGCGCGCATCTTCGCCCCCAAGGGACTGCGCTAGCGCGCGACCCACCCGAGACGGAACGGAACCCAGTGTCCAAGCGCATCGAGGTCAACGACCTCAACGTCTACTACAGCGACTTTCTCGCCGTGGAGGGGGTCTCGATCACGATCGAGCCCCGCACCGTCACCGCGCTCATCGGCCCGAGCGGATGCGGCAAGTCCACCTTCCTGCGCACCCTGAACCGGATGCACGAGGTGATCCCGGGCGGCCACGTCTCGGGCGAGGTCATCATCGACGGCAACGACCTCTACGCGCCGGGCGTCGACCCGGTGCTCGTCCGGCGCCAGGTCGGCATGGTGTTCCAGCGGGCGAATCCGTTCCCCACGATGTCGATCGCCGACAACGTGCTGGCCGGCGTTCGGCTGAACAACCGGAAGATGTCGAAGTCGGATGCCGACGACCTCATCGAGAAGTCGCTCAAGGGTGCGAACCTCTGGAACGAGGTCAAGGACCGCCTGTCGCTGCCGGGCCAGGGCCTCTCGGGCGGTCAGCAGCAGCGCCTCTGCATCGCGCGCGCCATTGCGGTCTCGCCCGACGTGCTCCTGATGGACGAGCCGTGCTCCGCCCTCGACCCGATCTCGACCCTCGCGATCGAGGACCTGATCGAGGAACTCAAGCAGGAGTACACGATCGTCATCGTGACCCACAACATGCAGCAGGCCTCCCGGGTCAGCGACAAGACCGCGTTCTTCAACATCGCGGGTGCCGGCAAGCCGGGCAAGCTCATCGAATACGACGACACGACGACGATGTTCTCGCGGCCCAACGTGCAGGCCACCGAGGACTACGTCTCGGGCAAGTTCGGATAGACCCGCCCGCTACGCCGTCGCGATGACCGCGATCGGCGTCGTGGTCGGCGTCCGCGAGCCGCCGGCGGGCTCGACGGTGACGCCCACGGAGTCGCCCGCCTTCATGTCGCCGACCAGCACGACGCTCTGCGGTGAGCCGCTCGCGTCGAAGGTGCCCGCGGGGGTCGCCCCCTTCTTGTCGAGGTACCAGAGTTCGTAGGTCTTGCCATTCGGCAGCCTGTCGATCCCGTGCAGGATGATCGCCGATCGCTTCAGCGAGGCCGACCAGATCAGCGTCGCGGTGCCACCCGTGCCCACCGCGACGGTGGAGCGCCGCGAATCGCCCGCGGCCTCGATCCTGCTGACCTGCGATGCCGTGATGCTCGCCTGCTGACCCTGGATCACGGTGGTGACCGCGACGCCTCCCCCGAAGATCAGAGCCACGGCGGCGGCAACCGCGATCAACGTGGAGACCGGGCGGCTCGCCCATCGACGGCGAGCGCGCGCCTGCGCGGGTCCGTCAGCCGCGACGGTCGGCGAAGGCGACTCGGTGAGCGGCGCCAACTGCGGCGTCGCGCTCAGCCTGTCGAGGATGCGCTGGCGCAGTTCGGCCGGCGGGTCGACCGGCGCGATCGACAGTCCGAGTTCCACCGCGGTATCGGCGAGCCCCGTGACCTCGGCGCGCGCCTCCTCCGATCCCGCGAGCACGGATTCGAACCGCTCGTTCTCGGCATCGCTCAAGGCGTGCAGCACATAGGCTCCGCTGTCGGGCCCGAGCTCATCCGACGGATTCGTCGTCACGATGCCACCCCCAACTCGTCGCGCAGACGGATCATCCCATCGCGCAGACGGGTCTTCACGGTGCCGATCGGCACCTTCAGCATGGCGGAGACCTCTCGATGGCTGTACCCGCCGAAGTAGGCGAGCTGGACGGCCTGACGCTGGAGTTCCGTCAATCGCATCATGGCCTCCTTCACCCGTTCGCTCTCGATACGCACCTCGACATCCTCGACCACCGCGTCGAAGTCGGGGTCGCGGTCCCGGATGCCGACGCGCAGGTCTCGGTCACGACTGGCCTGCGAGGCACGCACCCGGTCGACCGCCCTCCGGTGGGTCATCGTCAGCATCCACGCCATCGCTCCGCCTTTGCTCGGGTCGTAGCGCGCAGCCGTCTGCCAGATCTCGAGGAAGATCTCTTGGGTGACTTCCTCCGATTGCGCGTGATCGCGCAGGAGCCGCTTCACCAGCCCGAAGACCCGTGGCGCCGTGACGTCGTACAACGCGGCGAACGCATCCCGGTCGCCCGCTGCGACACGTCGCACCAGCTCCTCGTTCGAGGTCGCGTGCGGGACAGCGTCCACGCCCTCGTGATCTCGGGGCACGAGTGCAAGCATGTCACGGCCTTTCACGGCGGGGTCGGTCATCGTATATTCGGACTCCGCACCTCAGCGGATGGGAAGCAGACAGGGAGTTCGTCGCATGACTCGCATGCTCATCAGTTCCGGGTCGACCTTCGAGGAGCAGATGGGCTACTCGAGAGCCGTCGTCGCCGGAGACTGGGTGTTCGTCTCGGGCACTACCGGGTTCGACTACGCCACGATGACCATCTCGGACGACGTGGCCGAGCAGACCGCGCAGGCCTTCGCCAATATCGCGGCCGCCCTCGCCGAGGCGGGATCGAGCCTGGACGAGGTGGTCCGCGTGACCTACGTGCTGCCCGACGGCGCCCTGTTCGAGCAGTGCTGGCCGGCGATGCGCGCGGCCTTCTCATCGGCGAAGCCAGCCGCGATGATGATCGAGGCGGGCCTCTCGGATCCCGCGATGAAGATCGAGATCGAAGTCACGGCCCTGAAGGGATCGGGCGCCCAGGGGTCGGGCGCCTAGGGATCGGGCGCCTGACCGATGATGGATGGCTAGTGCCGGACCGCGGAACGCCTCTCGGCAAGAGGCCGCTCGAAGCGGCGGAAATTGGAGCCCGGGGTTACCGCGGCCCGGCTGAGACAGTTTAGCGAACTCTCGGATCCGCGCCCGGCGTCGCGATCTGATGCCGGCGCTAGTCGAGGGTGCCGGCGCGCGCCAAGCGCGCGCACCACGCGAGCTCGTCCGCGGTCGTGGTCAACCGGAGCGCGCGAGTCGTGAGCTCGGACGCGCGCTCGGGGCTGGCAGCATCCTGGTCATCGGCGACACTGGATGCCCCTGCCGCCTCGACCCGGCAGAACGCGGCCGCGCGCTCGAGGGCGATCGCGAAGTCGCCCTCGAACAACCCGCGCAGGATCAGATCGGCGAGCTCGGTGACCTCCTGTGGTCCGGCAGGCGACGGGGCCCCCGCCACCACGGGATCGATCGTGCGCAGCACCTCGGTGCCGCGCTGGAACAGCAGGGCG
>Ga0207698_10000658_pt1 | contig 20032 bp, 18 predicted proteins | sample KBSCornC22_FD_184298 | JGI IMG/M metagenome (GOLD analysis project Ga0207698, IMG submission 184298) | Corn rhizosphere microbial communities from Kellogg Biological Station, Michigan, USA - KBS Corn C2-2 (SPAdes) (version 2) | ecosystem: Host-associated > Plants > Roots > Rhizosphere > Soil ... | reverse complement strand
CCACTCGGCGTCCACTTGGCACACACCTCGCTGGTGTTCGGGGTTACGTAGAACGACGGACTGTTGCTGTCGCCCTCCGCGCTCGCAGGCGCGACGGCGGCTAGGGACAAACCGAGGGCGAGCGCCACAGTGGCGGTCGCAGCGGCGATTGCTTTGAACATGGGGGGTGTTCCTCGCTGAGAAATGGGTGGTGCTACGGGGGGACCGGCAAGCCGGGCCACGGCGCATGGGGATGCACCGTGGTGAGGACGGATCGAAACGGGGGAGTTCGGATCCGTTGAGAGCAACCCTCTAACTTCGGGTTGAGGGCTCTCCCGGCGATCAGGTTAGCGGTCCCCCATTAGCGGGACAAGAGCCAATCCGAAAAAAATTCTCACATGGATCGATCCCGGCGCGCGTTGTGCCCCGAGTTCACCAGATCCGAACCCGCTCGGCGGGAGCGAGCCAGAGGGCGTCGGACTCGATCAGGCCGAAGGTCTCGGCGAACTCGTCGATGTTGCGCACGATCTGATTGCAGCGGAACTCGTTCGGAGAGTGCGGATCGATCGACAGCAGCCGAAGTGCTTCCTCGTCGCGCGCCTTGATCTGCCACGCCTGGGCCCAGCTCAGGAAGAACCGCTCGGCCCCCGTCATCCCGTCGATCACCGGCGGCTCCTCGCCGCCGAGAGAGAGGAGGTACGCCTTCCACGCGATCGCCAGCCCGCCGAGGTCGCCGATGTTCTCGCCGATGGTCAGGGCTCCGTTGACGTGATGGCCGGGCAGCTGCTTCGGCTCGAGGGCGTCGTACTGCGCGATGAGCGCGGCGGTCCGCTGCTCGAAGGCGGCGCGGTCCTCGTCGGTCCACCAGTTGGTCAGCCGGCCGTCTCCGTCGTACTGCGAGCCCTGGTCGTCGAAGCCGTGCCCGATCTCGTGGCCGATCACGGCGCCGATCGCGCCGAAGTTCGCCGCGGCATCCCGGCCCTCGTCGAAGAAGGGGTACTGCAGGATGGCCGCCGGAAACACGATCTCGTTGAACCCCGGGTTGTAATACGCGTTGATCGTCTGCGGCGTCATGAACCACTCGCCGCGATCGAGCGGTTTGCCGATCTTGCCGAGCTCACGCTGGAACTCGAACTCGGTGGTGGCGCGCACGTTCGCGAGCAGGTCGTCGGGCACAATGACGAGCTTCGAGTAATCGCGCCAGGTGTCTGGGTAGCCGATCTTGGGGGTGAACTTGCTCAGCTTCTCGAGGGCGCGCTGGCGGGTCGCCTCGGTCATCCAGTCGAGGTGGGTGATGCTCTCGCGGTAGGCGTCGATCAGGTGGCCGACAAGCGCATCCATCGCCACCTTCGCGGCGGGGCTGAAGTGGCGCTCGACGTAGATGCGGCCCACCGCCTCGCCCATCGCGCCCTCGACGACCGAGACACCGCGCTTCCACCGGGCGCGCAGCTCGGGGGTGCCCGTGAGCGTCTTGCCGTAGAACTCGAAGTTCGCCTCGACGACCTGGCGGGTCAGATAGGGGGCAGAGGAGCGGATCAGCTGCCACCGCAGCCAGTCGGTCCAGCTCTCCAGGCGGTCGGCCGTCAACAGACTGCCGACCCCGGTGACGAAGCTGGGCTCGCGCACCACGACCTCGTCGAACGACCCGGCCGGGACGTCCAGGGCCGCGAGCCAGCCCGCGAGCGGAGCCGCGCCCGCCAGCTTCTCGACCTCGCTCCATGGGAGCAGGTTGTATGTCGCCTGGCTGTCGCGGGTGCGCACGTTGTCCCAGTGCTGGGCGGCGATCTCGGTCTCGAGCGCGAAGACCCGCGCGGCACGATCGGCCGGATCGGAGAGGCCGGCCAGCGAGAACATCCGCTCGAGGAACAGTTGGTACCCGGAGCGGATCTCGGCGAACTTCTCCTCGCGGAAGTACGACTCGTCTGGCAAGCCGATTCCGCCCTGCTCGAGGAAGACCAGGTAGCGCTCCGGGTTGCCGGGGTCGTTGTCCACGAAGGCCTGCAGGAACCCGCTCGTACCCAGACGCTCGAAGCGCCCGAGTTCGCTCACCAGGGCGGGGATCGAGTCGATCTTCTGCACGGCATCCAGATCGCCCGCGAGGGCGCTGAGCCCGACCTCCTCGATGCGCGCCTCGTCCATGAAACTCGAGTAGAGGTCGCCGACCTTGCGCGCTTCGGTGCCGGGCTCGGCCGTCTGCGACTCCTCGATGATCTCGTGCACGGCCTTCTCGGCCGCCTCGGCGAGCAGGTAGAACGAGCCCCACCTGGCCTTGTCGCTCGGGATCTCGGTGCGGGCGATCCACCTGCCGTTGACGTGCCGGAACAGGTCATCCTGGGGCCGGACCGCCGGGTCGAGTTCGTCGGTCTTGATACCGGATGCCAGCGACTCAGTCATGCGTCGAGCCTAGACGTGACAGTCTGAGGAGCATGGCGGCTCAACGCGTCCTGATCATCGGCGGCAACGGCATCATCAGCGGGTCGGTGACGCGCCTGTTGGTGGAGCGCGGGGCCAGCGTCACTCTGCTCAACCGCGGCACCAGCACCGTGCGGCCGGCCATCGACGGCGTCGAGACCGTCATCGGGGATGCCGACGACGCGGCCTCGATCCGCTCGGCGGTCGGCGGCCGCGATTTCGATGTCGTCGCCAACTTCCGTGCCTTCCATCCGCAGCAGGTCGCGGCCGACATCGACCTGTTCTCCGGCCGCACCGGGCAGTACGTCTTCATCTCGTCGGCGTCCGCGTATCAGAAGCCGGTGGCGCACTTGCCGATCGTCGAGTCGACGCCGCTGCGCAACCCCTTCTGGGAGTATTCGCGCAACAAGATCGCCTGCGAAGACGTGCTGGTCGCCGCCTACCGCGAGCGCGGCTTTCCGATGACGATCGTGCGTCCGTCGCACACCTACGACTCGACGCTGATCCCGCTCGACGGCGGCTGGACCGTGCTCGATCGGATGCGCCGCGGCGCGCCGATCGTGCTGCACGGCGACGGCACCTCGCTGTGGACCCTGACCCACGCCCGCGACTTCGCGCGCGCCTTCGTCGGCCTGCTCGGCAACCCGCATGCGCTCGGCGCCCCCGTGCAGATCACCTCGGACGAGACGCTGACCTGGGACGCCATCGCCGCCCTGTTCGCCGAGGCCCTCGGCGTCGAGTCGCGCATCGTGCACGTCGCGAGCGACACCCTCGCGCGCGAGCTGCCGTACGGCGACGGACTGCTCGGCGACAAGGCCCACAGCGTGGTGTTCGACAACACGCGGGTCAAGTCGCTGGTTCCGGGATGGCAGGCCACGATCCCCTTCGCCCACGGCGTCCGCGAGATCGTCGACTGGCATCTGGCCGATCCGGCGCGGCAGCCGATCGACGCGGACCTCGACGCGACGTACGACCGGCTCGTCGCCGCGCACTCCGCCGTTCACGCCGGCTAGGCGGAACCGTCCCGGCGCTCGTGCCACTCGACGAGCAGCTGCGGCATGCGCTCCGAGAGGAAGGAGTAGAACTCCGCCATCTCGTGGACACGCTCCCGAGCCGGACCGGGCGGCATCTGCTTCACTCCCGTGCGCAGCAGCCGCTCGGCCCGGAGGTAGAGGTCCGGATGGCTGAGCGAGTAGGTATACCAGGGGCTCTCCGACAGGGCGTAGACGTGTCGGCGCGTCCCTGGCTGCGTGGTGCTGTGCACGAACCCGAGCTGGATGAGGTACCGAACGGCCCCCGAGATCGCCGCGGCGCTGACGCCGATCCGTTCGCCGAGCTCCGTCGCGGTGAGTCGGCCCGAATCGGTCGCCGTGAGGGTCATGAGGACGTAGGCGGGCATCCGCGGGAACCCCTGTGCAGCGAGGTCGCCGGCGGTGCGCTCGACGAACTCGCCGACCGGATCGGCGCCCGGGCCGGTATCGCTCATGTCGACAAGTCTCGCCGACGATAGGCCAGCGCGCCGAGCGCGGTGGCGACGACCGCGACGGCGCCGACGATGACGGTCGGCCACCAGTCGTGGTTCGGCAAGCTGGGAACGTTGCTGATCGGGCTGACCTGGGCGAGCCAGTCGGGCAGGTTCAGCAGTTTCGCGAACAAGCCGATCACCAGCAGCACGCCGTATACCCCCCAGCCGAGGCCGATCGCGGCTCGCGGCAGCAATCCGACCAACAGTGCGGTCACGCCCACGAACACCAATGCCGCCGGGATCTGAACCAGGGCGCTGCCTGCAGCGGTCCATCCGGTGTCGGGGGTCGAGGTGCTGAGGAAGCTGAGCCCGCTGGTCAGAGCCGTCGCCCCGAGCGTGATGATCACGGTCAACGCGCCGACGCCGGCGAACGCCAGAACCCAGCTGACGCGCGACCGCGGTTCGGCCAGCAGGTTCTCGAGCCGCCCCTCGGCCTCCTCCTCGCGCAGCCTGAGCATCGCCTGGACCCCGGCCGCGGCGGCCACCGCGCCCACGAAGACCATGACCACCGGGATCAACGCGGTGCTCAGGCTGGACGACGAGGTGTGCCCAAGACTCTGAATCAGAGCGGCCAGACCAGGCGAATCGAGGTTCGCGTGGGCGATGGCCGTGACGAGAGATCCGAGAGCGAGCCCGAGCAGCGCCGACCCCGCGGCCCACGGGATGATCGTCGGCCACTGCAGCCGCCAGGCCAGCGCGAAGGGCGAGTTCAGAGCGGGGATCGCCGTGGCCCTCCCTGAGCGCTCGACGAAGATGCTGGCCCCGAGTTCGCGGCGCGAGTGGATGATCAGCGCGACCGCAGCGGCGACGACGAACAGTCCTGCCAGTGCCGCGACCGGCCACCAGTGATCGTCCGTGAACGCCAGGGTCTGCTGACCCCAGCCGATCGGTGAGATCCAACTGGGCCAGCCGGGCTGCAGCGTCAGCTTGGTGATGTCGACGCTGCCGGTCGCGTCTCCCGCGGCGCGAAGCGCGTACGAGCCCAATACCAGCACCACCCCGACGCCGTTCGCAGCCCGAGAGGTCTGCATCAGTTCGCCCGCGATCATGGTCAGCCCGAGGAAGGCGAGACCCGTCATGCCCAGCGCGACGCTGCTCAGCACGGCGCCCTGAGTCGAGACGCCCGCCGAGGTATAGCCGCCGATCGCGATGAAAACGAAGAGCGCGTTCGCCAGGAACCCGAGCAACAGGGTCGCCACGGGGGGCGACAGCCGTGACACCGGCGCGGCGAGCACGAGCTCGCGGCGTCCGCGCTCCTCGTCCTGGCGCCCGTGGCGCGTGGCGAGGAAGACGTTCATCAGGCCGATCGTGACGGCGAGGAACGCGAACGACTGGAAGTGGACGGCCGACCCGATACTCGCCCCGTTCGGATTGCCGCGCAACGCGAGCAGCGCCGGCGTGGCCAGAGCAACAGCCAGGATGGTCGCGCGGCCCTTCTCGTCGCCGTACTCCTGCACGACCGACTGCGCGGCGACGGAGAGGAGTGCGGCGGTGCCGAGGATCCAGATCGGCAGGGTGATGCGATCCCGCCGCACCTGCTGAAGGAAGATGCGCAGGGTGTTCACGCGGCCGGCTCCGCAGCGAGCTGGTCGCCCTCGATCTTGTCGCCGTAGTGGCGCAGGAACAGCTCCTCGAGCGACGGGGGTGTCACGGTCAAGGAGGTGACGCCCGCCTGGGTGAGCGCGGCGAGCACGCCCTGGACGGCATCCGAATCCACCTCGAAGGCGAGGTGCTCGGCCTCCTGGCGCGCGTCGTGAACGCCTCGCAGCTTCGCCACGTCGGCCAGCGTCGCGGTGGTTCCAACCCGGAAACTGGTGCGCGTGAGGTGCCGCAGCTCGTCGAGCGCTCCCGTCTCGACGGCCTTGCCGGCCCGCACGATGGTGACCCGGTTGCAGAGCTGTTCGACCTCGCTCAGGATGTGGCTCGACAGCAAGACGGTCGCCCCCTCGCTCTGCACGCGGGCCACCTCGCGGCGGAACACGGATTCCATCAGCGGGTCGAGGCCGCTGGTCGGCTCGTCGAAGATGTACAGCTTGGCCGGGCGGGCGAAGGCCGCGACCAGGGCCACCTTCTGCCGATTCCCCTTCGAGTAGCTGCGTCCGCGCTTCTTGGGATCGAGCTCGAAGGCGCTCAGCAGTCGGGACCGCAGTGCCGGGTCGGCGCCGCCGCGCAAGCGGGTGAGGTAGTCGATCGTCTCGCCGCCCGAGAGGTTCGGCCACAGGCTCACGTCCCCGGGGACGTAGGCCACGTCGCGGTGGATGCTCACGGCATCCCGCCACGGATCGCGCCCGAACACGCTCGCGCTGCCCCCGCTGCTGCGCAGCATTCCGAGCAGCACGCGAATGGTGGTGGACTTGCCCGCCCCGTTCGGGCCGAGGAAGCCGTGCACCTCACCCTCGTGCACGCTCAGGTCGAGGCCGTCGAGGGCGCGCGTGGCACCGAACTTCTTCACGAGGCCGGAGGCCTGGATCACCGTGGTCATGAGCGTGACCGTACACTTGTTTCACAACTTTGTGAATACTCAAAACGATGTCCTGCCGACCGACCACGTCAGCGTTGCTAGCGTGGAGCCGGTGACGACCACCTCGCGCCCCGCGCGTCCGACCGCCTGGCGCAACGCCGTGTTCGCCGCCTTCGCGCTCAACGGCTTCGGGATCTCGGCGTGGGTGGCCCGGATCCCGAGCGTTCGCGACCACCTGCACATCACGGTCGGCGAGGTCGGAATCCTCATCTTCGGCCTGGCACTGGGATCGGTCGTGGGTCTGGTGCTCGCCGGCCATATCGTGCACTGGCTGGGTGGCCGGCAGTCGATCCGCGTCTCGCTGATCGTCGCCGGCGTCGCCCTGGCCGGCATCGGGTTCGGCACGACCGTGCTCAGCAGCTTCGCCGTCGTCCTCGTCTCGCTGACCCTCTACGGCTTCTGCAGCGCGATCTGCGACGTGGCGATGAACGTCGAGGGCGCCGCGGTCGAGCAGAAGTCGGGGCGGACGATCATGCCGTTGTTCCACGCCTGCTGGAGTCTGGGAACGGTCGTCGGAGCCGGCATCGGCTCGGCCGCCGCCTTCGCGGGAATCGATCCGGTCTGGCACCTCGGCGCCGTCGGCGTGCTGCTCATCGCCGCCGTGCCGATCATCGCCCGCTTCATCACGGATGCCGAGCACCTCGACGCGGTCGGCGCCCCCGCTGCGCCGCTCACCTTCGCCCAGCGCATGGCGATCTGGCTCGAGCCGCGCACCCTGCTGATCGGGCTCATCGTGCTGGGGATGGCCTTCACCGAGGGCTCGGCCAACGACTGGCTCGCCCTCGCCATGGTCGACGATCGGCACGTCGACAACGGCCAGGGGGCTCTGCTGTTCGGCGTCTTCACCGTCTCGATGACGATCGGACGCGTGGTCGGCGGTCCGCTGATCGACCGGCTCGGGCGGGTGGTCGCGCTGCGCCTCTCGGGAGCCGCGGCGGCGATCGGGCTGGCCGTCGTCATCCTGGTGCCCTCGGTGCCGGTCGCGGTGGTGGGCATCGTGCTCTGGGGCCTCGGCGCCTCGCTCGGCTTCCCGATGGGGATGTCGGCGGCGGGCGACGACCCGACGCGCGCCGCCGCGCGGGTGAGTGCGGTCGCAACGATCGGCTACGTGGCCTTCCTGGTGGGGCCGCCGGTGATCGGGTTCGTCGGCGATCGCATCGGGCTGCTCAACGCGCTCTGGATCGTCCTCGTGCTCATCATCATCGCGGTCGCTGCGGCACCGGCGGCGCGCGAGCGGTCGGGGCGATTCGCGCGAGCGGGGAGCGGCGCCTCCCCGCTGACCTAGGCTCACTGCGTGCGTCTTGTTGTTGCCCGCTGCTCCGTCGACTACGCAGGCCGGCTGAGCGCCCACCTGCCGCTCGCGACCCGGCTGCTCGTGGTGAAGGCCGACGGCAGCGTGTTGGTCCACTCCGATTCGCTCAGTTACAAGCCGCTCAACTGGATGAGCCCGCCCGCCACCTTCGCGGTCGACGAGGTCGACGAGGAACGTGCGGCCGCGGGCGTCACGCAGCTCTGGCGCGTCACCAACCCGAAGACGGCCGACATGCTCGTCATCTCGATCCACGAGGTGCTGCACGACTCGTCGCACGAGCTCGGCATCGATCCGGGCCTGCAGAAGGACGGCGTCGAGGCCGACCTGCAACGGCTCCTGGCCGAGCAGATCGAGCTGCTGGGCGAGGGCTTCACCCTGGTGCGCCGCGAGTACATGACGGCGATCGGGCCGGTCGACATCCTGGCTCGGGATGCCGCCGGAGCAAGCGTCGCCGTCGAGATCAAGCGGCGCGGCGACATCGACGGGGTCGAGCAGCTGACCCGGTATCTCGAGCTCATGAACCGCGATCCGCTGCTCGCACCGGTCAGTGGCGTGTTCGCGGCGCAGGAGATCAAGCCGCAGGCGCGCACCCTGGCCGAGGACCGCGGCATCCGCTGCCTGGTGCTCGACTACGACGCCATGCGCGGGCTCGAGACCGGGCACGCGAGGTTGTTCTAGGCTTCCGCGGTGAGCACGAGTGCCGCAACACGCAGACGAATGGTCGAGTTGTATGCGCCCGTCACAGACGGGGGCAGCCGATCCGAGTACGTCAATCTGCAACCGTGGTGGCGCGACCCGATGGTGATTGCAGGAATCGGCGAAGTGTTGGCCACCCCGTTCCTTGAGCTGTCGCCAACAGTGGTCATCGGCCCGGCAGCAAGCGGGCTTCTGCTCGGAGGCCTCGCCGCGAAGTTTCTCGGGGTGGGATTCGCCGCGGCGAGCAAGAATCCGGAATCGGTCGTGGACAGCGACCCGTGGATACGCGCTACGACTCCTCCCGACTATCGCGATCGGCACCTGGTCCTGGGCGTACGTCGGGGCATTCTGAAGGCGAGCGATCGGGTGCTCGCCGTCGACGACATCGTCGATACGGGAAGTCAGCTGCTCGCCCTCCAAGGAATGGTCGCTGCTGTGGGCGCGAGCTGGGTGGGAGCCTCGGTCGCTGTCGATCTGCTCGACAGGAATGTCGTGCGCCGCGACCTCGGCCTGCGAACCATCTTTCACCAGCGCGACCTGTAGCAGCCGCGTCGGCGACGTAGGCTGGCGCTCTCATGCCGCTTCCCTACACCGCGATCCTCTGCGATCTCGACGGCACCATCGTCGATTCTGCCCCGGGGATCACGGCCACCCTGGCGTACACCTTCGAGGCCCTCGGCCTGCCGGTGCCCGCGCCCGCCGAGCTGCTCGCCTGGGTCGGTCCACCCATCCTGGACTCGTTCCGCGACCTGGCCGGCTTCGACGCCGAGCAGTCTCGGCGCGCGCTTGAGATCTACCGGCCGCGCTACCTCTCGACCGGCGCCTACAACGCGTCGCTCTACCCCGGGATGGCCGAGGTGCTGCACGCGATCGGCCGCGCCGGCATCCCGCTCTCGCTGGCGACCTCCAAACCCGAGACGCCGGCCCGAGCCGTGCTCGAGCACTTCTCGCTGACCGACGCCTTCGACGAGCTGACCGGAGCCAGCGACGACGAGCTGCGAAGCGCCAAGAAGGATGTCGTCGAAGAGGCCCTGCGCCGGCTGGACGAGGGCGGCGCGCCGACCTCTCGCCCCGTGCTGATCGGTGATCGCGAACACGATGTGGAGGGCGCGGCGCACCACGGCGTCCCGACGATCTTCGTCACCTGGGGCTACGGGTCTGCCGCCGAGGCGGCGGGCGCGATCGCGGTGGTCGACGAGCCGGCGGAGCTGCTCCCGCTGCTCGGTGTGCCCCCGGTCGACTGAGTCAGCGAGCCAGGCGCTCGACCGCGGCGTCGAACATGCCGGGAGCGGCATGTGCCACCGGCACGACGAACCGGCGAGCGGGCGAGGCTGCGACGCGCACGAGTGCGCCGGTCAAGCGGCGGAAGTCGCGGGTCACGTCCGACCAGGCGCGCTCGTACTGCGCGAGGTCGCCGACGAGCACCGCCTCGACCGCGGCTCGCGCCTGCGCGACGCCGATCCGGATGCCCTCCCCGGTCAGCGCATCCACGTAGCCCGAGGCGTCGCCCACGAGTAGCACGCGGCCCCGGGTGCGCGCCCGGGTGGTCTGACGGAACGGTCCGGCACCCCGCAGCTCGGTCACCGGTTCGCGGCCCGCGACGCGCGCCGCGAGCTCGGGGCACGCGGCGAGAGCATCGTCGAAGCGGACCCCCTGGCGCGCCAGCAGCGCCAACCCGACCACTCCGTCGGCGGTGGGTGTGACGTAGAGCTCGCCCAGCGGGGTCCAGTGCACCTCGATCAGTTCCGACCAGGGCTCGACCGCGTAGTGGCGCCGCAAGCCGTAACGCCTCCGGGCCCGCGGGGTGCCTCGATGCAGCCCGGTGACCCGCGCGACGGTCGAGTGCAGTCCATCGGCCGCGAGCAGCCAGGACGCCCGGATGCCGGCAGCCGTCACCCCCGTCGCATCCTGCTCCACCGCGTCGACCCGTTGCGCGATCGTGCGCACCCCGAGCTGCTCGGCTCGATCGCGGAGCGCGGCGTGCAGCGTCGTCCTCCGCACCCCGAGCGCGTCGCCCGTTGCGAAGCGATGCTGCACGCTGTGACGCCCGTCGCGGTAGTCGATGCCGCGCAGGGGAAAACCGCGCGGCGATATCCCGAGCCTGGCCAGCGCCGGGAGCGCTCCGGGCATGAGACCCTCACCGCACGCCTTGTCGATCACTCCGGCGCGCGGCTCGACGACAGTCGAGTCGAGTCCCGCGAGTCGCGCCTCGATGGCGGCCGCGAGCCCGATCGGCCCGCCGCCGACGACCAGGACCTCGGCCTCGACCGGCGCGCTCACCGCGAGGCCCGGGGCACGGGCGCGTCCGCTGCTGTGCCGGCCGCGGCGGCCAGCGCACGATCCTCGGCCGGGATCCGGAACCCCAGCAGCAGCACCGCGTTGAGCACCGTGAACACGAGCGCCGTGATCCAGGCGGTGTGCACCAGAGGCAACGCGATCCCCTCGATCGCGACCACCGCATAGTTCGGATGCGGCAGCCACGACCAGCGGTACGGTCCCGCCGTTACGAGCGGCAGGCCCGGCACCACGATCACGCGGGTGTTCCAGCGCCGTCCCAGGGTTCCGATGATCCAGTACCGCGCCGCCTGGCTGAGAAGGGTGATCGCCAACATCGGCCATCCGAGCCACGGCAGGAACGGCCGGCCGAGTAGCCACACCTCGGCGAGCGCGCCGAGCAGCATGCCGACGTGCAGAGAGATCATCCAGGGCAGCTGCCGCCGGTTCGACTCCACGCCGCCGCGCTCGAACGCCCACCGCGCGTTCCTGGTCGAGATCACCAACTCGACGATGCGTTCGACTCCCGTCACCGAGACGAGCACGGTGAACAGCACGACCGAGAGCGACACCATCACGCCACCCACTTCAGCAGCACGTACTCGCTCGAGACGCCCGGCCCCAACGCGAACAGCACGCCGTGCGTGCCGAGCGGCTGATCGAGCATGTCCGAGAGCACATGCAGCACCGACGACGACGAGAGGTTGCCGACCGAGTCCAGGGAGTTCCAGCTCGCGGCCAGATCCTCGCGGTCCAGGTGCAGGCCGTGCTCGAAGGCCTCGAGCACGCGCGGGCCGCCGGGATGCGCCACCCAGGCCCCCACGTCATCCATCGCCAGGGCGTGCTCGGCAAGCAACCCGCGCACGTCGTGGTCGATGTTGGCGTCGATCGTCTCTGAGACCGCGGCGGTGAGCACGATGCGGAACCCGCTGCCGCCGATGTCCCAGCCGATGACGCTCTCGCTGTCGGGATAGAGGGCACTGCGGGTTCCGACGATGTCCGGGCCGGGCAGGCCGAGCTCGGCGGCGCGGCGCTCTCCCGCCACGACCACCGCGGCCGCGCCGTCGCCGAACAGCCCGCTGGCCACGAAGTTGGCCACCGAGTCGTCGTCGCGCTGCAGGGTCAGCGAGCAGAGCTCGACCGAGACCAGCACCGCGATGTCATCGGGATGCCCGAGCAGGTAGTCGTGCACCCTCGCCAGTCCGGCCGCGCCGGCCACGCATCCCAGGCCGAACGACGGCATCCGCTTGATGTCAGGACGGAGCCCCAGGATCGGCACCAGCCGCGCGTCGATCGACGGTGCCGCCATGCCGGTCACCGAGGTGAAGAGCAGGTAGTCGACCTGATCGGCGCCGAGTCCGGCGGTTGCGAGGGCGGCGGTCACCGCGCGGGCGGCGAGCGTCGTGCCCTCGCGGATCCACAGGTCGTTCGCCTGCTGGAAGGTGCGAAGTTCGCGGTACTCCTCGAGAGGGAGCACCGTGTGCCGATGACCGATGCCGGCCGCGGCATGAAATCGCGACATGACGGCGCGCTTGGTGCGGTCGTCCGTGATGATGTCCGACAGCTCGGCCGTGATCGCCGACTGGGCGTAGACGTTCTCCGGCAGAGCCGGCGCCACTGCCAGGATCCGGGACATGTGCGGAACGTACCACCCTTCGTCAGAACAACGTGGGGCGGGCGGCGAACGTTCAGCCCTGCGGCACGTGGCGCTCGTCGACTCCGACGTATTCCGACAGGGGACGGATCAGAGCATTCAACGCGAGCTGTTCCATGATGTGCGCGGTCCAGCCCGTGACGCGCGACGCCACGAACAGCGGGGTAAAGGTCGGAGTGTCGAAGCCGAGCAGGCGGTAGGCCGGGCCGCTCGGGTAGTCGAGGTTCGGCTTGATGCCCTTGCGGTCATCCATCGCCGCCTGCAGCTTCTCGTAGAGCGCGAGCATTTCGTCGGCGTCGTGCTCCGCGATCAACCGCTTCATCGCCGCCTCCATCGTCGGCACCCGGGAGTCGCCGTTCTTGTAGACGCGGTGACCGAAGCCCATAATCTTGCGCTTGTTCGCGAGCGCGTCGTCGAGCCATCCTTCGGCGCGGTCGGCTGACCCGATCTCGTCGAAGATGTGCATCACGGCCTCGTTGGCTCCGCCGTGCAGCGGTCCCTTCAGCGCGCCGATCGCGCCCACGACCGCGGAGTGCAGATCGGCGAGCGTGCTGGTGATGACCCGCGCCGTGAAGGTCGAGGCGTTGAACGAGTGCTCGGCGTAGAGCACCATCGAGATCCGGAAGACGTCGGCGGCGACCTCGCTCGGCTCTTCGCCGAAAGTCATCCAGAGGAAGTTGCGCGAGTAGTCGAGGTCGTCGCGCGGCTCGATCGGCTCCTGCCCGCGGCGGCGACGCTGGTCGTAGGCGACCATGGCCGGCACCGCGGCGAACAACCGAACCGACTTGGCGAGATTCGCCTCGGGGCTCGAATCCTCGGCCCGGGGGTCGTTGGCACCGAGCACGCTGACCGCGGTGCGCACGACGTCCATGGGATGCGCGGTCAGCGCGGTCAAGTCGATGGCGGCCTTCACCTCGGGAGCGAGCGCACGCCCCGCCCGCTCCGTCTTCTCGAAGGCGGCCAACTCGGCATCCGTGGGCAGCTCGCCGTGCCAGAGCAGCCAGGCGACCTGTTCGAACGAGCAGTGCGCCGCGAGCTCCTGCACCGGGTAGCCGCGGTACAGCAGCGAGTTGGTGTCGGGGTTGACCTTCGAGATCGCCGTCGTGTCGACGACGACGCCCGCCAGGCCCTTCTTGATGTCGGTCATGTCATTCCCCTCGTCTCAACTGCGATTGTTACTCAGGTCGAAGGTGAAGATGCCCTCGTCGAACCGCGAATATCCTTCGTAGTCGATCAACTCGTAGAGCCGCGACCTCGTCTGCATCTCGGGCACCTTCGAGGTCAGCGAGCCCTCGGCGATGATCGTGTCGAGGCCGCGCTCGGCGGCGCCCATCGCGAGGCGCAGCAGCGACACCGGGAAGATCACGATGTTGACCCCGACGTCAGCCAGCTGCTGCGTGGTGAACAGCTCGCTCTTGCCGAACTCGGTCATGTTGGCCAGGATCGGCACGTCGACGGCGGCCCGGATGGCGGCGAACTCCTCGAGGCTCGCCATCGCCTCGGGGAAGATGGCGTCGGCTCCGGCGTCCACCAGCTTCTTGGCCCGATCGACCGCGGCCGACAGGCCCTCGACACCGCGGATGTCGGTGCGCGCCATGACCAGGAAGTTGGGGTCCCGGCGCCCGGCGACCGCCGCGCGGATCCGCTTGAGCGCGGTGCTCTCGTCGACGACCTCCTTGCCGTCGAGGTGGCCGCAGCGCTTCGGGTTGACCTGGTCCTCGATGTGCAGGCCGGCCAGTCCGGCATCCTCGATGAGCTGCACGGTGCGGGCCACGTTCATCGGCTCGCCGAATCCGGTGTCCGCATCGACCAGAGCCGGGAGGTCGGTCACGCGAGCGATCTGCCCGGCCCGCTGGGCGACCTCGGTCAACGTCGTGAGGCCGATGTCGGGTAGCCCGAGGTCCGCCGAGAGCACGGCGCCGCTGACGTAGACGCCCTCGAAGCCCTTGTCCTGAATGAGCTGGGCGCTGAGCGGGTTGAATGCGCCCGGCATCCGCTGCAGCTTGCCGCTGGCGAGCGCTGAGCGGAAGTTCGCGCGCTTCTCGTGCGCGGGGATCGTCGTCTCAAGCATGTCTAGAACAGTCCCTTCGGTGGGGTCGGGAGGCCGGTCGTGAAGACCGTGAGGCCGTCGAGCTCGTCGGCCGCGAGCTGCGGCAGGCGCTGCGCTACCTCGAGGAACCGCTCGATCTCGGCGGCGGGCAGAACGCCGGCGGCCAACTCGCGGAACTTCGCCACATAGTTCTCGCGCGCGAACGGTCGGGCGCCGAGGGGGTGCGCGTCGGCCACGGCGATCTCGTCGACGATGCGATCGCCGTTGGTCATGGTCACCTCGACGCGACCGCCGAAGGCCTTCTCGGCGGGATCGTTCGAGTGGTACCGGCGGGTCCACTCCGGGTCTTCGACCGTGGTGATCTTCTTCCACAGCGCGACCGTGTCTTCCCGGCGGGCGCGATCGGGCGAGTACGAGGCCTCGTGGTTCCAGACCCCGTCCTGCAGGGCGACCGCGAAGATGTACGGCACCGAGTGGTCGAGGGTCTCGCGGCTCGCGGCGGGATCGTACTTCTGCGGGTCGCCCGACCCCGAGCCGATCACGTAGTGGGTGTGGTGGCTGGTCGCCAGCACGATCTTCTCGATGTTCGCCGGGTCTTTCAGCTCGGGATGCTGCGCCCCCAGCTTGCGCGCCAAGTCGATCCAGGCCTGCGCCTGGTACTCGGCCGAGTGCTCCTTCGTGTACGTGTCGAGGATCGCGCGCTTGGTCTCGCCGCGTTCGGGCAGCGGCACCTCGTAGCGACCCTCCGGACCGTCGAGCAGCCAGGCGATGACGCCGTCCTCGCCCTCCCAGATCGGGCTCGGGCTGGTCTGGCCGCGCATCGAGCGATCGACCGCCTCGATCGCCATCTTGCCGGCGAAGGCCGGCGCGTACGCCTTCCAGGTCGAGATCTCGCCCTTGCGCGACTGGCGGGTCGCGGTCGTCGTGTGCAGCGCCTGGCCGATGGCCTGGTAGATCACCTCGACCGGCAGGCCGAGCAGCGTGCCGATCCCGGCCGCCGCGCTCGGCCCGAGGTGGGCGACGTGGTCGATCTTGTGGGCGTGCAGGCTGATCGCCTTCACGAGATCGACCTGGATCTCGTAGCCGGTGGCGATCCCGCGCACGAGAGCCGCGCCATCCATCCCGCGGTGCTGGGCGACCGCGAGGATCGGCGGGATGTTGTCGCCCGGGTGCGAGTACTCCGCGGCGAGGAAGGTGTCGTGGAAGTCGAGCTCGCGCACGGCGACCCCGTTCGCGAAGGCGGCCCACTCGGGGCTGGCGTGCACCTGCGAGCCGAAAACGGTCGAGCCCGGTGAGTAAGGGTGCGCCTCGGCCTGCCCGCGGGCGGCCACGACCGGCGCACGGCTCAGGGATGCGGTGGCCACCGCTGCGTTGTCGATCACGCGGTTGATGATCATCTCGCTCACCTCGGGCGCGACCTCGACCGGGTCGGCCGCGACCTCGGCGATCTTCCAGGCGAGCTGATCTTCGCGCGGAAGGCTCTCGTCGCTGCGGTACATCCGCACGGGATGGTTCTTCATTCAGGCGCCTTCCTGGGTGGGGCCGGCCGGGCCGGAGTCTGTGTGGTCGGCGGCGCGCTGCTGCAGCGTCGCGGTGATGGTGGTCAGGGAGCCGCGCAGGTGCACCGCAGTGGCGGATGCCGCGAGCTCAGCATCCCCGTCGCGCACCGCCTCGCAGATCAGCCGGTGCTCGGCGGCGGCCTGCAGCAAGCGCTCCGGGTTGTCCTGCGCGAGACGTCGGGCTCGCACGAGGTGCACGCGCACGCTTTCGAGGGCCTGACGCATCGCAGGGTTGCCGACCGCCTCGTCCATCGCCGCGTCGAAGCGGGTGACGACGGCGTAGTACGCCTCCGTGCCTTCCGACGCGAGAGTCTCGGCGGCGTGCGCGAAGCTCTCGGCCAGCTCGGCGAAGACCGCCGGATCGCGTCGCCGGGCCGCCAGTCGTGCGGCTTGCAGTTCGAGCGCCTCGCGCACCTCGAACTGCTGCGAGATGCTCTCGACGGAGACATCCGGAACGATCCCGGTACGCCCGCGGCTCGTGTCGACCAGGCCCTCGAGCGCGAGCCGGGCCAGGGCGGCGCGCAGGGGGGTGCGCGAAACGCCCAGCCGCAGCGCGAGCTCGGTCTCGCTGAGGGCGGTGCCCGGCGCGATCCGCCAGTTCAGGATGTCGTCGCGCAACGTTTCATAGGCGAGGTCGCTGGCGAGCATGCGGCGACTCTACGCGCATTGCGGGGTTCTGTATACAAATCACCGGAATATCTCCGAGGAATCCCTCAACGGTGGTCATTCTGTATCCAGAGAGCGGTGGCACGTCACGAAAGGACGTGCCACTCGCGTGCTTTGGCCCGCGAAAGTACGCAACACCCCGTACTTTCGCGGAAGGGGGTCAGCAGTCGCAGTCGATCGCGTTGCGCGGGCTGGTCAGCTCGTCGACGCCGCGGACGACCGGTCCGTGATCGTCGACGACCGGCAGCCCCTCGCGCGCCCAGTATTCGAAGCCGCCGATCATCTCGCGGACTTCGTAGCCGAGGCGGCTGAACTGGAGCGCCGCCTTCGTCGAGCCGTTGCATCCCGGCCCCCAGCAGTACACGACCACCGGGGTGTCGAGCGGGATCTCGGATGCCGCGCGCTCGACGATCTCGGCGGTGGGCAGGTGGATCGCGCCGACCGCGCGGCCTTGGTGCCACGCGGCATGACCGCGGGTGTCGACGAGGATGACGCGCTCGCCGGCGGTCCGGGCCGCGACCACGTCCGAGGGATCGGTCTCGTAGCGCAGCTTGGCGGCGAAGTGCTCGATCGCGGCGGCAGTGTCGGTGGCAGCGGCAGGCGCAGTTGTGGTCATGCCCCGACGCTAGCCGCGGCGGTCGTCGGTCGTCCCCTGCTCGACCGTCACACGTCGCCGAGAAGCTGCCATTCCGGGCGATACGCTCGATTCAGTGAGCGACCAGGCCGAGGACCCCAAGAAGCGCCGCCTCGTCGACATCACGCCGCTGCGCAAATCGCCGGCATTCGCACGGCTCTGGGTCGGCGCCACGATCTCGGGGATCGGCGCGCAACTCACGATCGTCGCGGTCGGCCTGCAGATCTACGACATCACGTCGTCGACGTTCGCCGTCGCCCTGGTCGGTGGGCTCTCGTTGATCCCGATGGTGTTCGCCGGACTGTGGGGCGGCGTGCTGGCCGATGCCTTCGATCGGCGCCTGGTGCTGATCCTCAGCGCGATCACCGGGTGGCTGACCACGCTCGGCCTCATCGCGCTCGCCTGGGTCGCGCTCGCGTCGCATCAGCACGTGCCGGTGTGGCCGTTCTATGTGCTGACCACCACGAATGCGATCGCGGCGACCATCACGATCACGACGCGCAGCTCCGTCTACCCGAGGATCCTGCCGCAACGCCTGATCGCTCCCGCGAGCGCGCTCAACGGGATCGCCTACGGCATCCAACTGACCCTGGGTCCGGCGCTGGCCGGCGTGCTGGTCGCGACCACCGGCTTCACCTGGACGTACACCGTCGACGCCGTGCTCTTCGCGGCGGGGTTCCTCGGGATCGTGGCGCTGCCCAAGCTCCCGCCGCTCGAGAAGAGCAGCGGCGCGGGATGGCGGTCGCTGAAGGATGGCGTGGCGTTCCTGGTCAAGGCGCCCAATATCCGCGCCGGCTTTCTCATCGACCTGATCGCCATGGGACTGGGACGGCCCTTCGTCATCCTTCCCGCGGTCGGCGCCTTGGTGATCGGCGGCGGGCCGGTGACCGTCGGGATCCTCACGGCGTCGGCCGCCGTCGGCACCTTCCTGACCAGCCTGTTCAGCGGACCCGTCGGTCACGTGCGACGTTACGGGGTGGCGATCGGCGGGGCGGTCATGTTCTACGGCGGGTTCGTCCTGCTGTTCGGCCTCGTGATCGCCGCCATGCAGACCGGGTGGTTCGGGCGCGTCGGTCCGAACATCTCGCAGGCCAACCCGGTGGCGCTCGTGCTCGCAGGGATCGCGCTGGCCGGCACGGGCGGCTCAGACGAGGTGAGCGCGATCTTCCGCTCGACGATGATGCTGACCGCGGCCCCCGACGGGATGCGCGGCCGGCTCCAGGGCATCTTCACCGTGGTCGTCTACGGCGGGCCGCGGATCGGCGACCTCTACATGGGAACGCTCGCGACACTCGCCGCCCTGTGGTTCCCTCCGGTGCTCGGCGGGCTCCTCATCGTGGCCGCCGTCGGGCTGATCCTGCGGGTGCAGAGCGGATTCCGCCACTACGACGCCCAGCATCCCTCGCCCTAGGGCAGGGCCACCCGTCACGACCCCCGTCACGACCCACGTCACGGCCTGCTCCCAGCGCCGAGGGTGTCGCCGACTCTAGGCTGACGAATGTGCCCGACTCCGCGCCCGACTCCGCCAGCCCGGTGCCGGATCCCGCGGGTCCCGCCCCCGATCCCGCCCCGGTTCCGTCACCACGGCGCGGCCTGAGCAGGTGGCTGCCGCCCGCCTTCGCCGGGCTCGCGTCGGTGGTGCTCGGACTGGGCATCGCCGAAGTGGTGGCGGCGTTCGTCGCCCCGGCGGCCAGCCCGGTGCTGGTCGTCGGATCGCAACTCATCGACTGGGCGCCCGCCTGGGCCAAGCAGACCGCGATCGCGCTTTTCGGCACCGGAGACAAGGCCGCGCTGCTCACCGGGATCGCGATCGTCCTGGTCGTGGTAGCCGGTGCGGCCGGGATGCTCGAGCGATGGAAGCCGCCGATCGGGCGCATCATCGTCGGCGCGGCAGGCGTGTTCGGCGTCGGAGCCGCGATCGCACGCTCCGGCTCGTCGCCCGCCGACATCATCCCGGCCGGCGTCGCGACGATCGTCGCGTTGATTGCGCTCGGATACCTCCTGCGCAAGCTCGACGAGGCGCCACGCGCTCGACCCGTCAACCCCTCGACCCTGCGTCAGTCTGGGTCGACCCGAGCCCCCGACACGGCCATCGCCGCGGCCGCGGCGACCCAGCGCGACGCGGCAGCGCGCCTGAGCCGGCGACGCTTTCTCGGCCTCACCTCGGGCGCCCTCGCCGTCGGCGCGCTCGCCGCACTCAGTGGCTACGCCCTGCAGGCGGGAGCCCGTGCTGCCGCCGCGGCGCGCAATGCGCTGAAGCTGCCCGCCCCCGCCGTGAAGGCTGCCGCCGTCCCTGCGGGAGCCGAGCTCGACATCCCCGGTCTGGCGAAGGTGGTGTCGCCGAACGCCGAGTTCTACCGGATCGACACCGCGCTGCAGGTTCCGCAGCTCGACCCGACCCAGTGGGAGCTGAAGATCACCGGGATGGTCGAGAAGCCGGTCACCGTCAGCTTCACCGAGCTGCTGGCCCTCCCGCTCGAAGAGAGCTACACGACGCTGATGTGCGTCTCGAACGAGGTCGGCGGCGACCTGATCGGCAACGCGAAGTGGCTCGGCTACCCGATCCGCCACCTGCTCGCCCGGGCCCGGCCGACCGCATCCGCCGACATGGTGCTCTCGCACAGCGCCGACGGGTTCACGGCCAGCACGCCGCTCTCGGTGCTGCAGGAGGACGACCGCAACGCGATCCTCGCGGTCGGCATGAACGGCGATCCGCTGCCGCCCGAGCACGGCTACCCGGCGCGCATGGT
>Ga0207698_10000653_pt1 | contig 20062 bp, 21 predicted proteins | sample KBSCornC22_FD_184298 | JGI IMG/M metagenome (GOLD analysis project Ga0207698, IMG submission 184298) | Corn rhizosphere microbial communities from Kellogg Biological Station, Michigan, USA - KBS Corn C2-2 (SPAdes) (version 2) | ecosystem: Host-associated > Plants > Roots > Rhizosphere > Soil ... | reverse complement strand
GAGGGAGCCAGCGCGGCATCACCCGATCCAATCTGCCCACGCAGGGCCGCTTTGACACGGCACCAAGACCGCGCCCAGCCCTGAGCGCGCCTGTCGTAGGGAATGGCCCATCCAAAAGGGCCGGGAACCGGGCCCGTGGTCCATCAAGCCCGCTCGCCGACCTTTTCCGGTGAGCTCAATTGTCGCCAGGTCAAGCGACGCACGACGATGAAGGCGTTAGCTGTTGGCTGGCGGGGTTCGGTTGGCCATTCCGGCGGGCAGCCGAAAATGAGGCGAGGGTCATTTATGAGAAAGAGCGCCCGTTGAAGCGGGGACTCACAAACCCTTCATCTTGATAATATATATTATGTTAAATTCATATCGATACTTCAGGCTGGCGCTCATAGCCTTAGCTGAACGATGTCCGGCCAACGCTGCTCGCTTGGTATCGCCCCGGCTATCATCCCGGATCGCCGCAGCGGCCTTCCGATCCGTCGCGGTTTTGCTGTACGGACAACGGATCCTGCCGGCCAAGTGCGTGGCAGAACCTTCAAAAAGCAGCGAACGGGTGAGAAAACAAAATGGCGATCGAATGTATCAATCCTTCTGATTTGCCCGTGCCTGAAACCTACAGCCAGGTCGTTGTTGCGACTGGTGCCAAGCTGGTTTTCATCGCTGGCCAAGAACCCGAGGGCGCCGATGGCAAGCTTGTTGGACCTGGAGATTTCGACGCCCAAGCGAACCAGGTGTTTGCCAACCTTGGACGCGCCCTTTCAGCGGCGGGCGCTCGTCCAGATCAAGTTGTGAAGATCACAATCTATGTTGTCGATTACCAGCGGGACTACCATATGCCCATCTTCGAAAAGGCCAGGGTGTCATTATTCGGAGACCATAAACCGACCGATGTCGTGCTGGGCGTGTCGAGCCTGTCGCCGGGTTATCTGATCGAGGTGGATGCGATCGCAGTCATCGACGCCTGATACGAATTTGATCGGGGCCACCACGCAATATCAGCTTTGGCGTAGCGAGGTTGCCAGCGACGCCATCAGCCACAGCACGCCGATGATCCCGAGCCACATCCCCGCCTGCAAGGCCAGCTTCCCCATCGGCTCGCCACGGCGGAGGATGCCGGCACCGACCAGGATCAGCCAGCCGACCAGGACGACGGCGCTCATCAGTGCGTTCGTATAGATCATAGCGCCACCTCGAGCCCATCATGCCCAGGCTCGACGCCATCGGGCAATTCTGCCGCCAATGTCGCATAATCCAGTGATTGATCCATATGCGTCAGGATCGCGCGTTTCGGCCTTGCCCGCGCGATCGCGTCGAGCGTGATCGCAAGATGTGCATGCGTCGGATGCGGCGCGTGCCGCAACGCATCGACCACCCACAGGTCGACACCTGCGAACAATTCTTCCATATCGTCCGTAAACTCATGGAAATCGGTCGAATATGCGATCGACTTGGACCCTCGGTCGAACCTGAATCCGGCCGACGTGATGCCGCCATGCGGCTGGTCGACGGTGCGCACGTGGATGTCGCCGATCATCATCGCGTCAGGCAAAAGCGTGATGGTCGCGGTCGGCGGATAGCCTGCGCGGCCATGGAAAACATAACGGAAGCGCCTTTCGAGCGATTCCAACGTGCGATGACGGGCAAAGCACGGCACGGGTTCGCCGCGGGCATGAAAGACCTGGCGCAGATCGTCGATGCCATGCGTGTGATCGGCATGTTCGTGCGTCCACAGCACCGCGTCGAGATTGCCGACCTGCGCCGCCAGCAGCTGTTCGCGCATATCGGGACTTGTATCGACCAATATGTGCGTGCCGCCACCTTCGACCAGCACCGAGGCGCGCGTGCGGCGATTGCGCGGATCGGTGGGATCGCACGCGCCCCAATCGCCCCCGATCCGCGGCACGCCCGACGAAGTGCCGCATCCCAGGACGCGCAGCTTCACTGCGTCGCTTTCCCGAACAACCTGAAGAAGTTGTGCGCCGTCCTGTCCATCAGTTCCTGCACGTCTTCACCACGCAGATTCGCAATGAAGGCGGCGGTGTCGGCGACGAAGGCCGGCTCGCCGGTCTTGCCCCGATGCGGCACGGGCGCGAGGAAGGGCGCATCGGTTTCGATCAGCATGCGATCACCCGGCAAGGTCGCCACCGTCTCCTGCAGCTCACGGGCATTCTTGAACGTCACGATGCCGGCAACGGAGATGTAGAGGCCGAGATCCAGCATCGCCTGCGCAAAGCCGGCCGAGGCCGTGAAGCAATGGATCAGCGCCGGATAGGCCCCCTTCCCCATTTCATCGGCGACGATCGCGGCGGTATCCTCCTCCGCATCGCGCGTATGCACGATCAAAGGCAGGCCGGTCTCGCGCGCGGCTGCGATATGCGCGCGGAAGCTCCTTTTCTGCTGCTCGCGATCGGAATGGTCGTAATAATAATCGAGTCCCGTTTCGCCGATGCCAATCACCTTGGGATGCTGAGCCGCCTCCACCAATTTGGCCGTGTCGACATGGACATGCTCGTCGGCCTCATGCGGATGGATGCCGACCGAGGCCCAGACGTCGGGCTCGCGCTCGGCGATCGCGATCACATCGGCCCATTCGCGTTCGCGCGTCGAGATGCTGAGCATGCCGGTGACGCCGCGCGCACGGGCGCGGTCGAGCACGGCGGCCTGGTCCTCGACCAGACCCTTATAATTGAGGTGGCAATGGCTATCGATCAGCATCAGGCAGGGTCGACCCAGCGCGGGAAAACGCCCTGCGGCGCGGGAAGCTGCGTGCCGGGTGCGATCGGCGTCGCCAGCGCAGCGAAATCACGCGCGTCGGCACCTTGGCCAAGCAGATCGAGCAATTTGTCCGCACTGGCGGGAATCGCCCAGCGCGCAAGGATGGCGAGCTGGCGCACGGCTTCCGCGGTCCAATAGAGCACGCCATCCGCCATCGCCGGATCCTCCTTGCGCAACGACCAGGGCGCCATGTCCGCGAAATAGCGATTCGCGAGCGCGACGCCGTCCCAGATGATCTCGAGCGCGCGGTTGAGCGCCAGATCCTGCATCGCGCCTTCGATCCGCTCCAGCAGCTGTCCGAGGCCCAGCTGGTCTTGCGCCGGACCGGGTTCGGGCACGCGGCCATCGCAATTCTTGGCGATGATCGACAGGCAGCGCTGCGCCAGATTGCCTAAGCCGTTGGCGAGATCGGCATTGCAGCGCGTGACGATCGCCTCATGGCTGTAGCTGCCATCCTGGCCGAAGCTGACCTCGCGCAGCAGGAAGTAGCGCAACTGGTCGACACCATAGAGGTTCGCCATCTCCAGCGGATCGACGACATTGCCGACCGACTTGGACATCTTCTCGCCGCGGTTGAGCAGGAAGCCGTGGCCGAACACCTGTTTGGGCAGCTCAAGGCCCGCCGACATCAGGAAAGCCGGCCAATAGACCGCGTGGAAGCGGACGATGTCCTTGCCGATCACGTGCAAATCAGGCGGCCAGCGCCCGGTGCGCCGCCCTTCTCCGCCGTTCGGATAGCCCGATCCAGTCAGGTAATTGGTGAGCGCGTCGACCCACACATACATCACGTGGCCGGGCGAATCCGGCACCGGCACGCCCCAGTCGAAGCTGGTGCGCGAGACGGACAGATCGGCCAGCCCGCCCTTCACGAAGCTCATCACCTCATTGCGGCGGCTTTCGGGGCGGATGAAGTCGGGATTGGCCTCGTAATGCGCGATCAGCCGGTCGGCATAAGCCGACAGGCGGAAGAACCAGCTTTCCTCGACCGTCCATTCGACCGGCGTGCCCTGGGGCGAGAGCTTCTGCCCCCCTTCCCCTTCGACGAGTTCCTCTTCGCCGTAGAAAGCCTCGTCGCGGACCGAATACCAGCCCTCATAGCGGCCGAGATAGATATCCCCGCTGGCCTGCATCGCGCGCCAGATCGCCTGGCTCGCTTCGTAATGATCGGGCTCGGTGGTGCGGATGAAGCGATCGAACGAGATGTTCAGAGCCTCGTCCATCTCTCGGAAATGGCCTGACATTTCGTCAGCCAATTCCTTCGGACCGATGCCGCGCGCCTTGGCGGTCTGCGCCATTTTCAGGCCATGCTCGTCGGTGCCGGTCATGAAGAAGACGTCGCGCCCCTGCATGCGCCGGAAGCGCGCGATCGCGTCGGTGGCGATCGCCTCATAGGCGTGGCCGATATGCGGCCGCCCATTGGGGTAGGAGATCGCGGTGGTGATGTAGAAGGGCTCGGCCATGATGGCCTCAGCCTTTAGCGCTGGTCTCCACAGGAGCAAGCTTCGCCAGCAGTCCCGCAATCTCGACCACGGTCATTTGCGCGTCCATCGATTGCCGGACCGCCCGATCGGCAATGTCGCGCGCCTGACGCCACAGTGCGACCGTCTCGCCGAGATTGCCCCGGCCGTTTTTCGCCTCGGCGGCGATCCGCGACGGCGCACGTTCGAGGAACGCCTCGTAACGCTCCTGCGCGCTCTTCAGGCTGAGCGTGCGCGCGAGCGCGGTGCGCAGCGCATTGCTGGGGTCGCCATGCACCGCCAGCCGCTCGATCGCGGCATCGAGCCCGGCGATGTCGAGGCCCGCGAAGCGCAGCGCATTGCCGGGCGCGCCTGCGGCGACGCGAACCAGATTGTCGAGCTCGACCGGATCCGCCTCGGGCAAGGCGCGGCGCAGCACGACGCGCACCGCGTCGTCCTCGAGCGGGCCGAAGCGGAGCAATCGGCAGCGTGAGCGGATCGTCGGCAGCAGCCGGCCAGGTGCGTGGCTCACCAACAGGAAGATGGTGCCGGCGGGCGGCTCCTCCAGATTCTTGAGCAAGGCATTGGCACCGCCGCGTTCCATGTCGTCGATCGCATCGATCACGACGACGCGGCGCGGCGACAGGCTGGGCGTGGTCGCAAAGAGCGGCTGAAGGCTGCGCACCTGGTCGACCGTGATCGACCGCGCCAATTCCTCCGAATTGGCCTTGGGCAGGCGTTCGAGCAGCTTGAAATCGGGATGCGATCCGGCGTCGAGCAAAGCGGCGATGCGGTGATCGTCGGGCACGTCGAGCCGGTTCTTCGGCACTGCGGGCCCGGCCGCATCGGCGAGCAGCCAGCGCGCGGCGGCATGCGCGAAGCTGGCCTTGCCCACGCCCTGCGGGCCGGCGAGCAGCCAGGCATGGTGCATGCGGCCCGAGCGTGCGGCGTCGAGCAGCGCCTCGACGGCTTCGTCCTGGCCTAGGATCATTTGTAAGTCCCCGCCGTCATGCCGGACTTGTTCCGGCATCCACCGGGAGGCAGCGGCCAAGCCTCAGAGTGGACCCCGGAACAGGTCCGGGGTGACGAGCGGTCAAGAACCACCGTCACAGCAGATCCTCAAGTGCGCTGAGCAGCGCCGCTGTCACCTCGTCCGGGCTCCCCTTCGCCTCGACGACACGCCAGCGCACTGGATCCGCCTCCGCCAGCGCGCGAAAACTCCCCGTCACACGCCGATGATAATCGGGATCACGCGCGCCAAAGCGGTCCGGCCGGCCGGCATCGCGCGCCGCCTCGCGCGCCATTGCCTCGGCCTCGGGCAGGGTCAGCAGCAAGGTGCGATCCGGCAGCAGCCCCGCGCTCCCGACCTCGTGCAACGCGCGGATCGCATCCGCGCCCAGCCCGTCCGCGCCGCCCTGATAGGCGATCGAGCTGTCGAGAAAGCGGTCGCAGATCACCCATTTGCCTGCCTGGAGCGCGGGCAGGATGGTCTTGTCGACATGGTCGGCGCGCGCGGCGGCGAACAGCAAGGCTTCGGCGCGCGCGCCCCAACGGTCGGCGCCGCCTTCGAGCAGCAAGGCCCGGATCGCCTCAGCGCCCGCGCTGCCGCCTGGTTCACGCGTCTCGATCACCTCGAGCCCACGCCCGCGCAGCGCCGCTGCCAGGGCACGCGACTGGGTCGATTTGCCGACCCCTTCCCCGCCTTCGAGGCTGATGAAGCGGCCGCGCGGTGTCAGGCTCATGAGCCGCCGAACAGGTGGTGGAGGCCATTGGTCACATGGCCGAAAAAGCCCGCCGTGCCGACGTCGCTCGCCGCCACCAAGGGCATGACCTGCGGCGCACCGTCGCTGGTGCGCACGATCAGGTCGGCAATATGGTCGCCTTTCTTGATCGGCGCCTTGATCGGCCCTTCATAGGCGACCGACAATTTGTAATCGCTGGTGAGGCCGGTCGGCATCGTCACGGCGAGGTTGCGCGGCGCGACCAGGCCGACCTCCCGCGCATTGCCGAGCTGCACCTTGGCGGTCGCGACCTGCGCGCCCCGGCCGAACAGCGGCTTCGACGTCCAGGCGTGCAGGCCCCAGTTCATGAACTTGACCGATTCGTCGATCCGCTGATTGAACGAGGTCAGGCCGGACAGGACCATGACGAGGCGGCGGCCATTCTGCTCGGCCGATCCGGTGAAGCTGTAGCCCGATTCCTCGGTATGGCCGGTCTTGAGCCCGTCCGCCCCCGGCACGCGGCCCAGCAGGGGATCGCGATTGGCCTGGGTGATGTCCGCGCCCGAGCCCAGCGTTTTGCCCCAGGTGAAATTCGGGCGGCTGTAGAATTGCTTGTAGAGATCGGGGAAGTTCTGGATCGTGGCCTGGGCGATGGTCGCCAGGTCGCGCGCGGTCACATAGGTGACGCCCCCGTCCGGCCAGCCGTTCGACGTGCCGAAGTGGCTGTTATTGACGCCGATTTCCTTCGCCTTCTGGTTCATGATCGCGGTGAAGGCGGGTTCGGTGCCGGCAATATGCTCGGCCAGCACGACACAGGCATCGTTGCCCGACAAGGTAATGATGCCGAGCAGCAGGTTGGCGACCGACACCTGCTCGCCGGGCGACAGGAACATGGTCGAACCGGCCGCCGGCCCATGCCACTTCTTCCACGTCTCCGGATTCACCGTCGCCATATCGTTGAGATGCAGCTGCCCCTTCTTGATCATGTCGAAGGCGACATAGACGGTCATCATCTTCGCGAGCGATGCCGGCGGGATGCGCTGGTCCGGATTCTTCTGGAAGAGGATCGCGCCCGACGACAGGTCCTTCATGAAAGCGACCGTAGCCGGCGTGTCGAACGGCGGCGCGGCCGCCTCGCCCGGGAGGGCGACGAGCGCGGTGGCGGCAAGAGCGAAGGCGGCGAAACGGATACGCATCATGTCCTGCAGGTCATCCTATCAGTGATTTGCCCCGTGATAGCGCCGGGCTTCACGCGGAGCCAAGGGTTAAAGCCGCTTCCGTCGCCCGTTCAGCGCGCAATCGCATCCGCCAGCACGCCGACCGACATGGCGTAGAAGTTGGAGCAATTATAATCGAGGATCGCGCGGTAATTGCTGGTGAGCAGATAAGCGGTCATGCCCGGCCCATCCGGTTCGATCAGCTGGACGAGCTCGCCGTCGGCAGGCGCGGGATAGCCCGCGACGATCACCCCCTTCGCCTTCCATTCGGCCATGGTCGACCAGCGACTCAAGCGCGCATGGACGCGCGGACAGCGCGGCGAGTTCAAGGGCGAGCGCACTGCGTTCCGATCGAAATCGGAGGGCAAGGTGACCGCAACACCCCAGGGCGTGTTCGGCTTCCAACCGGCTTCCTGCAGATAGGCCGCGATCGAGGCGAGCGTGTCGGCGTCATTGGTCCAGATGTCCGCCTTGCCGTCGCCATCGCCATCGGTACCGATACGCAAATAGGTGCTCGGCAGGAATTGCGGATAACCGGTGGCGCCCGCCCAGCTGCCCTTCATCTGGTCGCGCGTGAAGCCCCGGTCGATCAGCTTCAGCGTCGCGATCAGTTCCGCCGTGAACAGCTCGCGCCGTCGCCCGTCATAGGCAAGCGAGGCGAAGGAGCGGATCAGGTCGAAATTGCCGGTATAGCTGCCATAGCCCGTCTCCAGCCCGAAGATGGCGAGCGCGACATTGCCGGGCACGCCGGTCTTGGCCTGGTTGCCGGCGAGGATGGCGCTGAGGCTCTGATAGCGTGACCGGCCCTTGTCGATATGCGGCTGGTCGACATGGCTCCGGCGATAGGGCGCGAAGTCCATCACGCCGGGCGCCCCGCTCGTCACCTGGCCGCCGGGCTGCGATCGATCGAAGTGGATCACGCGCGGATTGAAGCTCAGCCCCGCCATCTCGCGATCGAATGTCCCGGGCTTCACCCCCTCGGCGATCGCGCGCGACCGCAAGCCCTGAATGAAGGCGGTGAAAGCCGCATCCTCGGCCGAGGGCTGCGGAGCGGCGGGGGTGGCGTTATCCGCCGCGGTCGCCGCGGGCTGATCCGCGGGCGGCGTATCCTGACTGGCCGCCGGAGTTTGCCCGCCCGGCGCATTCTGCGCGGCGGCGGGGATGGCAGCGATCAAGGCAAGGCTGAGAAGCGGCAGGCGAAAGCGGCGGATGGTCATCCCCTTCCCCCTGCCACAGTCGCCGCCGCGACGGAATCCCGCTCGTCGCGCGCCGGCAACGGCTTCGCCCGCTCGCGCCGATCCGCCTTTCCGACGGAAGGATCACGCCAACGCTTGCGCCAAAGCGCGACCGCCCCGATAAGCGCGCCCGGACGGACAGGTGGCCGAGTGGTTTAAGGCAGCGGTCTTGAAAACCGCCGTGGGTTCACGCTCACCGTGGGTTCGAATCCCACCCTGTCCGCCAGAAACCCCGAAAAGAAGACGGCGAGGGCGCGACCGACGAGCGCGGCTTACCAAATCGGCAGGGCTTGAAACGCTACAATTGCAGCGCTACAAAAGTAGCGATCTGCAAATCGAAAGGGCCCTTGGGATGCGTACCATGCAGCTCATCGCAGCTGGCGCGATGCTGGCCGCCGCGTCGGCATCGGCCGGCATTCCCACCGACAATCCGCTCCGAACGCCCGTGGACCGCGTCGTTGATGCCGCCGCGACGACCTTCTTCTCGGATCGCTGTCATGTCGGCCTGTCGATGGTGATCACCGATCACGGACGCCGCAGCTTCTATGATTATGGCACGGTCTCGAAGGCCAGGCCTGCCCTGCCGACGCGACGAACGCTGTACGAGATCGGTTCGATCACCAAGACCTTCACCGGCGCGCTCGCGGCCAAGGCGCTGCTCGCCGGGACGATGACCCTCGACGGCGATTTCCGGACCTATCTGCGCGAGCCCTACCCGAACCTGGAAAAGGGCGGAAAGCCGATCACGCTCAGAACGCTGGCAAGTCACACCTCGGGTATGGCGCGCGACATCCCCAACAATGATGATCTTCTCCAGGGCAAGCCCGATTTCAACCGATTGCCCTTTCTGCTGATGGCGCGCGAGAAAGGATATGACCGGGCCCGCTATCTGAAAGACCTCGACGATGTGGCGCTGGCCTCCGAGCCCGGCACGACGATGCGCTATTCGAATATCGGCGTGAAACTCATTGGGTTCGCCCTGGAGACGATCGCCGGTCTCGACCTCACCCAGCTGCTGTCGCGTGACATCCTCGGCCCGCTCGAAATGACCGATACGACACTGCTGCCCTCGCGATCGCAGCTCGGGCGGCTGGCGCAGGCCTATCTGCCGGGAGGGAATCCGGCGCCTGGCAGGCTGGACATGGATCCGAATGTCGGCGCCGCCGGCGGGCTATTCTCCTCGACCTCGGACATGGTGAAATATGCCGAGTGGCAGCTTGACGAGCGCAACCCGGTGATTGCCCGGGCGCACCAGCCGATATGGGGCTCGCCCGACACGTTTGCCGTCGGCCTGATCTGGGATATCGGCAAGACCAAAGACGGCGAGCGCCGGCTGTGGCACAGCGGCGGGACCTTCGGCATGTCGAGCCAGATGATCCTGCTGCCGGAATCGCAGCAGGCCTATGTGATGCTCGCCAACGACGCGTGCGAGAACACGCAAAGCCAGCTCGAAGCCATCGCGTTGACGGTGCGCTCGGCGATCCCGAACGGCAAGTCCTGACGGCGAATCCGGCCGCAGGCACGAGGCGCGCGAGAAAATTTCCGGCAGCGCGATCCGTTTCGCGCCACCCCGTCGTCCTTGGCGTGTCCGAATGACAGGAGACACGCATGACCAGCCAACCCACCACGCTCATCAATCTGATGAAGGTCCAGCCCGACGATCAGCCGGCTTTGATCAAGCTGCTCGAGCAGAATATCGAAGAGGTGGTCAGCACGCTCGCCGGCTGGCGCGGGACGCGGCTGATCGCCGCGCAGGATGGCGCCGCGGTCGTCATCCATTCCGAATGGGATACGCCAGCCGCGGTCGAGGCGATGCGCAACGATCCCCGAATGCAGGCCTATTTCCCCCGCATCCTCGAACTCACGACGGTCGAGTCGACCATAGGCGAACTCGTCTTCAGCGCGAGCCGGTGAGGAGCGGATCTTTGGCGGGAGCCCTGGTCGGGCGCGGTGGCGGCATCGCCGCCGTCGCGCTCGCCGAGCCTAGCCCGACGGAGCTGACCGCGTCCACGCGGACATCATCACCGATCCGCGCTATCGCTCCGGCGTCGCTTATGGCGTGGACGATCGAGGATATGCCGATGGGGCTCGACACGTGACCAGAGAGGAGTTCGAAGCGCGCCTGGTCGCGCTACGGCCGCGGCTGCACCGTTATTGCGCGCGCATGACCGGGTCCGCGGTGGACGGCGAGGATGTGCTGCAGGACACGCTGATCAAGGCGCTGCACGCGCAGGCCGAGGGCACGGTCATCGGCAATCTGGACGGCTGGCTCTTCCGGATCGCGCATAATGGCTGCCTCGACTTCCTGCGGCGGCGTGCGCGCACTGTCGTCGTCCCGCTCACCGACCAGCCGGAGGAGGCGCCGATGCCCGAGGCGGATATCGTCAGGGTCGGGTTCCAGTCCTTCCTGCGCCTGCCCGAACTTCAACGCTGCGCGGTGATCCTCAAGGACGTGCTGGGTCATTCGGTCGAAGAGATCGCGACGATTGCCGACTGCACGTCCGCCGCCGCCAAATCGGCGCTTCAACGCGGGCGCGTGGCCCTGCGCCAGCTGGCGCAACAGCCCGACGAGACGCGACTGCCGCTGATGGCCGACGCCGATCGCCGGAAGATGGCCCGCTATGTCCACCTGTTCCAGAGCGGCGATTTCGATGCGATCCGCGCCATGCTGGCCGACGACGTGAAGCTGGAACTGGTCAATCGCCTCAGGATGGAAGGCCGCGACAGCATCAGCCGCTACTTCACCGCTTATGTCGAAGCGGCGAAGTGGCTTTACGCGTTCGGCGCGATCGAAGGCCGCCCGGCCTTGCTGGTGTTCGACACCACGATGCCGGCCGAGAAGCCGGCCCATTTCGCGCTGCTGGAGTGGCGGGAGGACCGGATCGTGGGGATCCGCGACTTCCTGTATGCGCCTTATGTGCTGGACGGGATCGACTGGGTGCGGCTGGCCTGAGCCTCTTCAACCGCCCGACGCGCGCACGCCCAGTACATTCCCCTCGGGATCGACCACATCCCATCCGCCCCAGGGGCGTTCGAGAATGGTGACGCCCGCGGCAGCCAGCCTCTTCTTCTCGGCATCCGCATCGTCTGCGGCGAAGATCAGCTTGTGGCTTTGCTCCTCCCGCGCTGAGGGAGGGTCCGTCGTTTCAAGGATTTCGGCGATATCTCGAGGGATCGCATGGAGCGCGAATCGAGCGCCGCCGGCGTCAAACTCGATCCAGTCCTCGCGTCGCGTCTCCTCAATCGGACGCAAGCCGATCACGTCGCGATAGAATGCCGTCATTTCGCCAAGGTTTTTGACGAACAGCATCGCACCTTCCATGCGCATCGCCGACCCTCTTTGTCCGCCTCGGTTGGAGCTAATGCGATCGGATCGCGCTTGCCAAGCGAAAGCCCGCCCGTGACCGACATCCTCTATCGTTCGCCGGCGCTGGAGGTGCGGCGCGTCGTCGCGGGCGATGGCCGGCGGCAGGTGGTGACCTTCGATTCCTATCATGAGCCGCATGGCCTGGACCGGCCCGGTTTCGGCGAGGCCTTCTTCCGCAGCGAAGGCGTGACTGCCATCCATGTCCTGAGTCACGCCAATGACTGGTTTCAAACCAGTGAGATACACGAGATCATTCAGATAATCCGCAAGGCCTCGGCGGCGGCGGAGCGGTTGCTGACCTATGGGTCGAGCATGGGCGGCTACGGTGCCTTGCGCTTTGCCGGCCCGATCGGCGCGCGGGCCGCGCTGGCGCTGTCGCCGCAATTTTCGCTCGACCCGCGCAAGGCTCCGTTCGAGACGCGCTGGTCGGCCGATCGGCGGCGAATCCGCTTCCGCGAGGAGATTGACGGCCCGATCATGACGGGGCCGTGCATGATCCTGGCCTATGACCCCGCGATCGCGGCGGATCGGCGGCATGCCGAGCTGTTCGCGGCTGCGACCAAGGTCACGCTCCTGCCTCTCCCCCGCTCGGGCCACCCCGTTGGCGGATTCCTCAATGACCTGAAACTCTTGCGGCCATTGGTGTTCGACGCGCTCGACGGCAGCTTCGACCCCGCTGCATTCCTGCGCGAGGCGCATGGAAAGCGGGGCCGGTCGGCGCATTGGCTGGCCAATCTGGCGGAGGCCCAACCTGCCTGGCGAACAGCGTGCGCCGTCGCGCTGGCCCGACGCGCCGTGGCGGCCGCGCCCGACCATCCCAGTCTGCACGACGTGCTCGCGCGCCGGCTCGCCGCGGCCGGCGACTTCGGCCAGGCGATCGAGGTCCATCGCCGGGTCATCGCGCGCGAACCGATCGCCGATTATCAATGGAGCCTGTCCCAAACGCTCCACGCCTCCGGCGATGTCGCGAGCGCGCTGCAGGTGGCCGAGCGACTGCAACGGCTCGCGCCCGAGACACCCGGCTATCATGCCTGGGCCTCGGGCCTGCACGAAGAGCAAGGCGACCTCGCCGGCGCGGCGATGGACATGCGTGCGGCATTGCGGCGCGATCCGCGCAATCGCGGCTATCGCTGGCACTATTGGCGGCTACAGCTCGCTCGGCTGCGGCAGGCCGTCCGGGGCGGTTGAATCACGGCGCGCGCGGCGGCGGTCGGCCAGGATCGCGAACGGCCAGGCGATGACCAGGCCGAGCAAGGTCGCGATCAGATCCGCGAACCAATCGGCCCATTCGGCGTCGCGATGGATGAAGGGCAAGGCCTGGCTCAACTCGATGAAGGCACCGAACGCCGCCATCATCAGGAACAGGCGGAAGACGGCCAGGCGCGGATAAGCCGCGCGTGCGAGGAAGGTGATGGCGAAGAAGGCCGCCATATGGTTGATCTTGTCCCACGCGCTGAGTTCGATCTGATCGCGCGCGGGCATGATCGCTTCGACATAAGCGAAAAGCGCCGCCAGCCAGAAGGCGATCACGAACAGGCGGCGCAACGGAGACATGCCGCGCCGCCATGCCCGCTCGCGGCGGCAAGGTAAAGCGCGACCGATTGCCCCTCCCCTCCGGCCATGCCATGGCGCGCGCGATGGAGCATGCGAGCGAGCTCGACCGACTGATCGGCACGGCGATGTCCTGGCGCCCGGCACGCATGGCGATCGCGACCGTGATCGCGACCTGGGGCTCGGCCCCGCGCCCGCGCGGCAGCCATATGGTGGTGCATGAGGACGGGCGCTTCGAAGGCTCGGTCTCCGGCGGCTGCGTCGAGGGTGCTGTACTGCACGCGGCAGCCGAGACGATCGCCGACGGCCAGACGCGCCGGCTTGCGTTTGGCGTCGCCGACGAAAGCGCTTGGGAGGTCGGCCTTCCCTGCGGCGGCGAAATCGAGCTGCTGGTCCAGCCGGTCGCTGAAGCCGGTTTCGCGCCCGATCTGTTCGATCGCATCAAGGAAGCCCGCGCGCGCGGTGAGGCGCTGACCGTAACCACCGATCTTGTGAGCGGTGAAAGCCGCGCCGCGGGCGATCCGGGCGAAGGGCGCTTCATCAATCGCTATACGCCGCCGCGCAGATTGCTGATCGTCGGGGCGGTGCAGATCGCGCAATCGCTGGCGTCGATCGCGCGCACGCTGGATGTGACACCGGTGGTGATCGATCCGCGCGGGCGCTTCCTGACCGAAGACCGTTTCCCGGGCATCACGCTCGACGATCGCTGGCCTGATGAGGGGATCGGGGCGCTGAATCCCGATGCCGCGACTGCGGTGGTGACGTTGAGCCACGACCCTAAAATCGACGACCCGGCGCTGATCGCGGCGCTCGCCTCTCCCGCTTTTTATGTCGCGGCGCTGGGCTCCAGGCGCAGCCATGCAAAGCGTCTGGAGCGGCTGGCGGCCGCCGGCGTGAGCGACGAAGCGCTCGCGCGGATCGACGCGCCGGCCGGCCTGGCGATCGGGGCACAAGGGCCGGCCGAGATCGCGCTGTCGATCGCGGCCGGAATGATCCGGACGTTCAGAGGCTAGTCCAGTCCCCCGTTCGGGCTGAGCCTGTCGAAGCCCCGTTCTTCTTACGGCGAAGTGCCGAAGACTCAGGACAGCGCCCTTCAACTGCCTGCCAAGGCAGGCGCTCAGGACAGCGCTTCGACAAGCTCAGCGAATGGGTTGGATTTTCGAAGCATTCCGTGCCGTGTCCGCCGCGACATATGTCGCGGCATGACGGAGAAAGGCTTACTTCTTGCCGAGTGTGAGGCCGCCGAAGCGCTTGTTGAAGCGCGCGACCTGGCCGCCCTGGTCGAGGAGCTGGCTCTTGCCGCCAGTCCAGGCCGGGTGGACGGTCGGGTCGATGTCGAGCTGCAGCGTGTCGCCTTCCTTGCCCCAGGTGGAGCGCGATTCGAACACGGTGCCGTCGGTCATCTGCACCTTGATCATGTGGTAATCGGGGTGGATGTTCTTCTTCATCTCGTCAAATCCTTGAAGGTGGCTGGTTTCCGACCAGCCGGAAGGAAGCGGCGCCCTTACAGGGGGTATGCCAGGGACGCAAGGGGAACGGGGAATTCGAGGTCGGGGACTGGATTGCCACGCCCGGCTTCGCCGGGCTCGCAATGACGTTCAGGTAATTAGGCAGTCATTGCGAGCCGCGCAGCGGCGAAGCAATCCAGGCCCGGACTAACAGCTTCGCCGATCAGCCCTGCTTAGGCGGATCCGCGATCATCGCGGTGAAATTGGCCTGGGCGGCGACCTTGCCGTCGATCAGCGCGCGACCGGCGAACTTGCACACGCTCGCGCGCTTCTGGACGAATTCGACCTCGAGACGCAGCAGCACGCCGGGTTCCACTGGGCTGCGGAACTTGGCCTCGTCGATCGCCATGAAATAGACGAGCTTGCCCGATCCTGCGAGGCCGAGGCTTTCGACCGCGAGCACGCCCGCGGCCTGGGCCAAAGCTTCCACGATCAGCACGCCGGGCATGATCGGCCGTCCAGGGAAATGCCCCTGGAAGAAGCTTTCGTTGATCGTGACCGCCTTGATCGCGGCGATGCGCTGGTCGACGACGAGTTCCTCGACCCGGTCGACCAGCAGCATCGGATAGCGGTGCGGCAGCGCCGCCATCACCCGACTGATGTCGAGCGGGCCGATCGCTGCCGTCTCGCCCGCCTCGCCCATCAGCGGCCCTGCGTCGGGTTCGCGGCCGGCGAAGCCGGCTGTGCCGCCGCGGCCGGCTGCTGCGGCGGAACGATCGCCGGGGTGGTGAAGGTCGCGTCGAGGCGCTGCAGCACCTGCGCGGTGATGTCGTCCGCCGGGTCGGAGGCGACGAGCGTGCCCTTCGACATGACGACTTCGGCCTTGCGATCGGCGCGGATCTGTTCGGCGATCGGAATGACCTTCTCCAGGATCTGCTGCTGGACGTAACCGCCCACCTGCTGCGTCTCCTGCTCGAGCTGGCTCAGCTGGTCCTGCGCGGCCTGCGCGCGCTCGCCCGCCTGGCGATAGGCGTTGATCTGGGCCTCGGTCGGCTTGGCCGGCGCCTTGATCGCCTGGAGCGAACGCTCCTGCGTCTGGAAGGTCTGGACCGCCGCCTGGAAAGCGGTGCGGCGCTGCTGCGCAATCGGATTATATTTATTCTGGATCTGGGACACGCCGCTCTTGGCAGCGGCCGATTCCGAATAAACCCGGCCAAAATCGACGGTGAGGATCGTGCCCGCGGCGAAGGCCGGAGCGGCGGTGGCGGCGAGCAAGGCAGCGGCCGCCGAGAGCTTGAGGAAAGTCTTCATCAGAATTGGGTTCCTACGTTGAAAGTGACAAGCTTGGTATCGTCGCCCTGGCGCTTGACCAGCGCCTTGGCCACATCGATGCGGAACGGTCCGAAGGGCGAATTCCAGTTGACGCCGATGCCGATCGAGATGCGCGGTTTCCACGTGTCGCCGAGCCATTGTTCCTGGAAACCGGGGATGCGGTTGCCGTTGGGCGTCAGACCCGACGGGCAGGTCGTGCCCGGGTCCACGCTCTGCGACGGCAGCACGTTGGTGTCGTTGGGATTGGCATCGACGCACAGGCGCCTGCCGTCCGATCCGAGCGACTCGCGGAACTGGCCATTGGGTCCGGTATCGAGCAGCTCGGGCTTCTTGGTGCCGAACACCGAGCCGATATTGGCGAAGATGGACGGGCGGATGCCGAGCTCCTTCACAGCATTGCCCAGCGGGATCTGCGCTTCCAATCGGCCGAAATAATAAGCCCGGCCGCCCAGCGCGTCGTCGCTCATCTGGTTGCGCTGGGTGACGAGATTGCCATTGGCGTCATAGGGAACGCGCAGCACGCGCGGGCCCAGGCCGCGAATGTCGAAGCCGGCAAATTCCGGCTCGCCCAGATACCAGCGATCGGTCAGGCGGATCTTGTCGAGACCGGGCCCGCGTGCGCCTTCGAGCGACTGGACATAACCGCCTTCGGCATTGGCCGAGACGATGAAGCCCAGCAAGGTCCAATATTTATGCCCTTCGAACTTGGACTTGATGTAGCGCACGCTGCCACCCAGCCCCGCCAGATCCTGGCTGACATAGAAGCGCATGCCATGGCTCGGATGGATACGGTCGTTGAGATTGTCGAACACCAGGCTGTAGCCGAGTGACGAGGTGGTGCGCTTGCCGATCGCGTCGCACAGATAGCGGCCGGCAAGCAGCGGGTCGCAATGGAGCGGCGCGTTGGGGACGATCTCGCCCTTCGCATTGTACGAGGTGTAGAAGGTCGTCTTGTCGAGCGACACATTGTCCAGGGTGAGGCCGTAGCGCAGCGCCAGCGACCAATATTCGGTGAGCGGTACGCCGGCGCGGAGCTGGAAGCCGGTCGTCACCTCGTCATAGGTGGTATGACGATCGGTGTTCACATAGTTGAACGAATTATAGTCGCGCCGGAACAGATCCACGCCGAGCGCGATATTGTGGTCGAACAGATAGGGCTCGGTGAAGCCCAGGTTGATCGACTTGTTGTAGATCGACCAGTCGACGCCGAAGCGCAGGTCCTGGCCCTTGCCCATCAGGTTGGCCTGCTCGACCTGCGCCGAGACGATGAACTTCTCGAGGCTCGAATAACCGGCCGACAGCTGGAGCGAACCGGTCGATTTCTCTTCGAGATTGGTCTCGAGAACGACGCGGTCGGGGGCCGAACCCTGCTTCTGCTCGACCTCGAGCTTGTCCTGGAAGTAACCCAGGCTCTGGATGCGGTCGCGCGAACGTTTGACGCGGAATCCGTTGAAGGCGTCGCCTTCCGCCAGGCGGAATTCGCGGCGGACGACCTTGTCGCGCGTGACGGTGTTGCCGTTGACGTTGACCGCTTCGACATAGACGCGCGGCGCGTCGCCGATGCGGAACGTGATCGACATCGTCTTCGCGTCTTTGTCGGGCTCATACTTCGGATCGGTATCGGCAAAGGCGTAGCCGAGCGTGCCCGCGGTCTCGTTCAGCGTGTCGATCGTGTCTTCGACCAGCTTGGCATTGTACCACTGGCCCTTCTTGATCTTGACCAGATATTTGAGCGCTTCGGGCCGCAGGTCGCGGATCTGGCTTTCGATATTGATGTCGCCGAACTTGAAGCGCGGACCTTCGTCGACCACGTAGGTGATGATGAAATCACGCCTGTCGGGCGTCAATTCGGCAACCGCCGAGACGACGTGGAAATTGGCATAGCCCTGGATCAGGTAGAATTGTTTCAGCTTCTGCTGGTCGTAGGCGAGACGATCGGGATCGTAGCTCGTCCCTTGCGAGAAGATGTGGAGCAGGCTGGACGTCTTGGTCGCCATCTCGCCGCGCAGGCGGCTGGCCTTGAAATGCGTGTTGCCGATGATGTTGATGCGCCGCACGCGCGACTTGGCGCCTTCGTGGATCTCGAACACGACGTCGACGCGATTCTGGTCGAGCAGCACCATCTTCGGCTCGACCGTGGCGGCGTAGCGGCCCTGGCGCTTGTAAAGCTCGATGATGCGATTGACGTCGGCGCGGGCCTTGGAGCGGGTGAAGATCTGACGCGGCGCGAGCTTGATCTCGGGCCGGATCTTCTCCTCCTTCATCCTTTTATTGCCTTCGAGCACGATGCGGTTGATCACCGGGTTTTCGCGCACCTGGATGACGAGATCGCCCGTCTCGACGCCCGCAATCTGCGCATCGGCGAACAATTCGGAGGCGTAGAGGTCCTTGATCGCCTGATCGAGGTCGGCGTTGGTATATGTGTCACCCGCCCGCAGCTTGACGTAGGAGCGGACGGTATCCGCCTCGAGCCGCTGGTTGCCGCTGACGCTGATCGAACGGATCAGCCTGCGTTCCGGCGTGGGGGCGGCGGGAGTCGCAGCGGCTTGCGTCGCCGCGGGAGCGGCGGCGGGCGTCTGCGCAGCTGCCGGCACTGCGGTCAAGGCGGTGCCGATCATCAAGGCGCTCGCCAGCCGGCCAGATGTACGTCGCCCGTCGCTGGTCATGAATTCCGTCACGCAACCCCGCCCTTCACCTTAGGATTTGCTTTGAGCCGAGGCTTTCGGCCGGCGCTTCCGCCCTGCCCCATCCCCGTCAGCCGATCAAGCCGACAAGCTTCCGCCAGAGGCCGAAGGAGCCGAGATCGTTGACGGTGACGAACAGCATGAAACCCAGCAGCAACGCAAGCCCCGACCGAAACGCCCATTCTTGCGCCTGAGCGGGCAACGGCCGGCGGCGGACACCCTCGATCAGATAGAAGAAGAGGTGACCGCCATCCAGGAGAGGGATTGGCAGAAGGTTGATGAAGCCCAGATTAATCGAGACCAGAGCCATCAGGTCGATGAAGTCGAGCGGGCCGAGCGCCGCACGCTGACCTGCGAAATCGGCGATCTTCAGCGGTCCGCCCAGTTCCTTCACCGATCTTTGGCCGCCGAGAATCTGCCCGAACACGTCGACGATCATGCGAACCCGGTCACGCACCGCGCCGACCGACGCATCGAAAATCTCGACCGCATCACCACGCCTTTGAGCGAGGCCGGCGGCAATGATACCCAATTGGCCCCGCTCGATCCGATTGCCGTGATTGTCCACTTCCGCCACGGTACCGCTGAAGACCTTCAGCGGCAGATCGTGGCCGCCACGCGAAACCTGGATGTTCAGCAACTGGTGCGGACGGATGAGGAGCATCATCTGGACGTCCTCGAACCGCTCCACGTGGCGCCCGTCGATTGAGACGATCCGGTCGCCCGGCTCGATTCCACCTTTGTCCGCCGGCGACCCCGCCACCACCGCACCGATGACGGGTGGGGTCTCCGGGACCCCGAATGCGGTGAAGAACGCCGCATAGATCAGGATAGCGAACAGGAAGTTGGTGAGTGGTCCCGCCGCGACGACCAGGAAGCGCTGCCAGACCGGCTTGCCCTGCAGCGTCTTTGCCTTCTCCTCCAGCGGCAGGGCGACCCAGGCCGGATCGGGTTGGCTCGCAGGGCCCATATCGCCGCGGAACTTGACGTAGCCGCCGATCGGGAGCGCGGAGATCTTCCAGCGCGTGCCGCGGCGGTCGGTCCAGCCGAACAGCTCGCGCCCCATGCCGATCGAGAACATGTCCGCCTGTACGCCGAAGGCACGGCCGGCGAGATAATGCCCCATTTCGTGCACGAAGATGAGGGGCCCGATCAGTGCGAGGAATGCGACGATCGTGATGAGGATCATGGTCATGCCGCCTGGAGCTCCAGCGCATGATTGGTGACGCGCCGCGTTTCGGCATCGATCGCCAGCGCCTCGTCGATGCTTTGGGGGGCGCC
>Ga0207698_10000651_pt1 | contig 20103 bp, 12 predicted proteins | sample KBSCornC22_FD_184298 | JGI IMG/M metagenome (GOLD analysis project Ga0207698, IMG submission 184298) | Corn rhizosphere microbial communities from Kellogg Biological Station, Michigan, USA - KBS Corn C2-2 (SPAdes) (version 2) | ecosystem: Host-associated > Plants > Roots > Rhizosphere > Soil ... | reverse complement strand
CGGTGTCGCGCGGCCAGTATCTGGAGGTGGTCGGCCACAATCCGGGCAGCCTGGAGCCGCTGCCGCAGCTTCCCACGCTGCCGCCGACGATCGACGCCGCCTTCGATCTGGCCGACCAGAACAACCCCAACCTCCGCATCGCGCAATTCACCGAGGCGCAATCGAGTGCGAACGCCGCTTCGGCACGCGGCGCGCAGGGCCCCACTATCTCGCTCGAGGCGCAGGGCGTCTATCAGAACGACCTGTTCAGCGTCGCCGGGCGAACCGCGACCACGCAGGCCATCGCCGGCGTCACGATCAGCCAGCCCCTTTTCTCCGGCGGCGCGATCCGATCCCAGATCCGCCAGGCCGATGCGCGCAATCGCGCCGACCAGGCCGGGATCGACATCGCCCGGCGCACCGCGCTGGAGGCGGTGACCAGCGCGTGGGTGAACCTTTCGTCCTCACGCGTCGCAGTCACGACCGGCGAGCGGCAGGTCGAATCCGCGCAGCAGGCCTTTGCCGGCATGAGCTGCGAGGAGTTGAACGGCCTGCGCTCCACGATCGAGACACTCAACGCCGAAGAGGAATTGCAGGCGGCACAGCTGCAACTCGTCCAGAGCCGCTACAACGTCTATGTCTCGCATGCGGCATTGCTCGCTGCTGTCGGCGACCTCAGCGCGCAGCAGATCGCGGAAGGGATCAGCGTCTATGACCCCGAAGCCAATTTCAAACGCTATCGCTATTCCGGTCTCACACCATTCGACCTGATCGCGCAAGGACTTGACCGGATCGGCTCCGCACCACCGCGTCTTCCCTACTCGACTGACCTCACCGGCGGCAACGTACCGAGGCCTGAAAATCCGGGCGCGCTCGCCTCGGCCCCGGGAAAGGCAGTAATGAACCATCGGCTGACCCCGATTACGCAGAGCCGCCTCAAGCTGCCGAATGGCGATACCGGGCGTTGTCCGCTCAACGACATCCGGAGCCGGTGATGCGGGCTGATCCCTCCATTTGCGCTAAGATGACGCTTCCCTTTGGCGTCGCTGCCGCCCAAGGACCTTGCTGACATGGCAACCGCACCTCTTCCCGGCCAGAAGCCGCTCCCGAGCCCGCTTGCGCGGGCGATAAGACTGGGCCTGGGGCCGGTCTGCTTCGCGGGTCTGTTCAGCCTGATCTCCAACCTGCTCTACCTGGCGTTGCCCATCTATACGAACCAGATTTACTCGCGGGTCATCACCAGCCAGTCCGGCTCGACCTTGATCGTCCTTTCCGCCGGCTGCGCCTTCGTCTTCATCGTTTCGGGCATCATCGACCATTATCGCGCGATGGTGCTGAGCGGGTTCGGCGTCGTCTTCGACCAGCAACTGGCGAGTCGCACCTTCGCCGCCTTGTTCGACGCCGTCGTGCGCCGCCAAGGCATGCGCGCGCAGGCGTTGCGCGATCTCGACGCGGTGCGCGGCGCGATCGGCGGCCACGCGATCAACGTGCTGTTCGATCTGCCGTGGATGCCGGTCTTCATGATCATCCTGTTCGTGATCGACCCAACGATCGGGGTGGTGACCTTGCTCGGCGGAATCGTGCTGGTGATCCTCGCCTTCCTGCAGGACCGCGCCACCCACGCGTCGCTCAAGGAGGCAAGCGAGGCCGCCATCGCCAGCTACAGCTTCACCGACGCCGCGCTGCGCAATGGCGAGGTGGTGCGCGCGCTCGGCATGCTACCTACATTGGGACGGCAGTGGGCGCGCAATCGCTATAGGTCGATCGCAGCGGGCTCGCGCGCGGCGCAGCAGGGCGATTTCTATGCCGGCGCGATCCGCTTCGTGCGCATGCTGATCCAGATCCTGATCATCGCGGTCGGAGCCTGGCTGGTCGTCGAAAGAACGATCACGTCGGGATTGCTGTTCGCCAACATGATCCTGGCATCGCGCGCGCTCGCGCCGATCGAGCGCATGGTGGGATCCTGGAAGGCGCTGATCGAGGCGCACGAAGCCTATAAGAGGCTCGACCGGATCCTGCTCGACTATCAGCCGCCCGAGCCAGTGACCAAGCTGCCGAGCCCGAGCGGCGCGCTCAGCATCGAATCAGTCAGCTTCGCTCCCGCTGGCGCGGCAGCGCTGGTGCTGCTCAATCTCAATTTCCGGATCGAATCCGGCGATTTCGTAGGCATCATCGGGCCCTCGGGTGCCGGCAAGTCCACGCTCGCGCGATTGATGGCCGGGGTCTGGCCGGCGAACAGCGGCAAGGTGCGGCTCGACGGTGCCGACGTCTACACCTGGGACCGCGAGGATTTTGGCCGCAACGTCGCCTATCAGCCGCAGGATACGGAACTCTTCTCGGGCACGGTGCGCGACAATATCGCGCGCTTTCTGCCCGATGCGACCGACGAGCAGGTGGTCGCAGCAGCGCAGCAGGCCAATGCGCACGACCTCATCCTGCGCCTGCCCAAGGGGTATGAGACCGAACTCGGCGAAGGCGGTGCGATCCTGTCCGCAGGCCAGCGCCAGCGCGTCGGCCTGGCGCGGACGCTGTTCGGGGACCCCAAGCTGATCATTCTCGACGAACCCAATGCGAATCTGGATGCCGAGGGCGAGGCAGCACTGATGACGGCGCTGCAGCGCGCGAAGCAGCGCGGCGCCACCGTCATATTGATCTCACACAAACCGTCGCTCTTTGCCGTCACCGACAAGATCCTCGTGCTCCTCAACGGGCAGGTCGGCGATTACGGCCCGCGCGATGAGGTTCTGGGCCGCCTGGCACAGCGCCAGGCCCCGCCAGCGCAGCAACCGAAGAAGCCCGACGGGCCCGCCAAACTCAAGGAGGTCGGCGCATGAGCAAGCTGACCGACATTGTTCGCCAGATCAGGGGCGAGCCCGCTATTCCCGCCGATCCCGAGCCCGGCTTTGCCGAGCTCGATCAGGGCGAGAGCGAGATCATCCGCCTGCGGCTGCGCCGCCCGATCATCGCCGGATCGGTCGTGGTGCTCGTCCTGGTGTTCGGCCTGATGCTGTGGGCCCTCATCTCGCCGATCAGCAGTGCGGTCGTCGCGCCGGCCGAGGTGAGGGTCGAGGGCAACACCAAGGTGCTCAAGCATCGCGACGGCGGAATCATTCGCCATATCTATGTCCGCGAAGGCGAGTTCGTGCGGCAGGGCCAAATGCTGATCCAGCTCGATCCGGTCCAGATGCAGTCGACCGTCGACGTCTGGCGCGCGCAATATGACACGGCAGAGGCGGATGTTGCACGATTGCAGGCGCAGCAGGCCGGATCGCTGGACATCAAATTCCCGCAGGACCTGCTCGCCCGACAAAACGACCCGCAGGTCGCGGCCTTGCTCGCAGGCGAACGCGCGCTGCATAACTCGACGATGATGCTTTACAGCAGCCAGGCGAGCGCACTGCAGAGCCAGGCGCGGCAGCTCGGGACGCAAATCCAGGGCCTGCGCGCGCAGATGACGTCCGTGGACATGCAGTCCGGGTCGATCGCCGACGAACTGAGCGGCGTCCGCGAACTCAATCGGCTGGGCTACGCACCCAAGACGCGCGTTTCCGCGCTCGATCGGAGCGCGGCGCAGCTCAAAGGGCAGAAGGGATCGATCCTGTCCGACATCGCGCGCGCGCAACAGGCAATCGGGGGGGTGCAGATCCAGATCGCGCAGCTTGAGGAGAAACGGCAGACCGAGGCCGCAGGCGGGATCCGCCAGGCGCAGGACAAGCTTGCCGAAGCCGAGCCGAAGCTGCGCGCCACCGCGCAATCCTTGTTCCAGACCACAGTCCGCGCGCCGGTGGACGGTTATGTGTTCAATCTGACCCAATTCACCGAGGGCGGCGTCGCCGGCCCGGGCGAACGGCTGCTCGAGATCGTGCCGACCGGCACGGCGCTCGTGCTCAACGCGCGCGTGAAGCCGAACGAGATCGCCGAGGTGCATACCGGGATGCCCGCGCGGGTGACGCTGACCGCGTTCAATCCGCGCACCACGCCTCCGCTCGACGGCGTCGTCACGCTCGTCTCGGCCGACGCGACCACCGACGACCCGACCCAGCCCGGCCTGGCGGGGCAATCGCGCGAGCCTTATTATGCGGTGCAGATCAAGGTCGATCCGGCTCAACTGAAGCGCATTGGCCACGGCGTGCACATGACGCCCGGCATGCAGGCGACGGTGAGCATTATCGGCGGATCGCGAACGATCATGGATTACCTGCTCGGTCCGCTGATCGACTCCATGCATTCGGCCATGCGCGAGAAGTGACCGGGGCGGACGGCGGCAAGCGCGTCGGCTTCCTCGTCGCCGGCGCGCAGAAGGCGGGCACCACCGCCTTGTTCGACTATCTCGCCGAGCTGCCCGAGCTGGAACTGCCCCCGGTCAAGGAGGCGCATTTCTTCGACGACGAAGAGCGGGTCGATTGGAGCGCGCCCGATTATGCGCGCTATCATGGTCTGTTCACGAACCCCGATCGGCTGTGGGGCGAGGCGACGCCGATCTATTTCTATTGGCCGAACGCGCTGGAACGGATCCACGCTTACAATCCCGCGATGCGCCTGATCTTCCTGTTCCGCGATCCCGTGGAACGCGCCTGGTCGCACTGGAAGATGGAATATGCGCGCGGCAAGGAGACGGAGCCGTTCGCCTGGTGCATCCGTGACGGCCGGGCGCGCATGGCCAAGGGAACGCCCTATCCGGGCTTCCATCGCGTCTATTCCTATGTCGAGCGCGGTTTCTACGGGCGCCAGCTTGCGCGCGCGCTCGACCTCTTCCCGCGCGAGCAGATCCTCGTCCTGTCGTCGGAGGAGCTGAAGCGTGACCCCGACGCAACGCTTGGGGCGATCTGCGATTTTCTCGGAATCCCGGCGCCGACCGAGCCGATCCGCCCCCGAATCTCGCGTGCCGCGGCGGACATCGCCTACCCTTCGGAATTGGCCGATGAGGACGTGATATTTCTGCAACGGTACTTCGTAGACGAAATGTTACGTTTTGATCGGCTGCGCTCCGAAGCGCCTCTGCGCTGAAGCGTGGTTAAAGAACGGCCCGCGCTAAGTGGCTGTCCTTAGGCCTGGAACCGTCCACGGGGTCGGCGCGTCGTTCCGCGCAGATTGGGCTTATGCCATGATTCCCGTGGCATCCGGTCGTTTCTGGTGTGAAAATCCTAGTTGTTTAGTGGTTGCACGGGTGTCGAAGCTTGGCTAAGTGTCTGAAGCGCTCGCTTGCGCTGGCTGCACCTCGGTGCGGTTAGGCATGGGCGGAGGGCGCCTCCAGCCACCTTAGGGGAGGGGGGGGCTTCGTACTACGCCCGAACTGTTAAGGTTCATTTGGAGGCTTAAATGGCACAATACGTTTTCGAACAAATGGCGCAGAGTGATGCTGCTGCGTTCACCACGGCGGATATTCTGTTCTTCCTCTCCGGGAACGTTGCGAATATCGGCGTGACCGACACTCCGCAGAGCGTCACCAGCACCGCGCTGGGCACCAGCACGACCTTCGAGTCGATCGCTCTGACCTCGAACGGCAAGACGCTGACCTTTAGCGCGGACGCGCTCTCGTACGCCAGCCAGCACAGCCATGTCGTCATCAACAACGACGTGCTGATGTTCGGCAAGTCCGCGACTGCCGACACGCTGGACCTTTCCACCGCCGGCAGCGCGGGCCATGCGGCCGTCGCCTTTGGCTTCGACGGCAACGATACGATCACCGGCAGCGCTGCCAATGACACGATCAACGGCGGTGACGGCAATGACGTGATCACCAACACCTCATCGAGCGCGGGCGCGACCGAATCCGATTGGCTGCTCGGCGGCAACGGCAATGACACCATCAACGGTGGCAACGCCAACGAGCACATCTATGGCAACGTTGCGGTTGGCGCCGCCGGGACCGGCGACGGCAACGACGTGATCAATGCCGGCGCGGGCCACGACTATGTCAACGGCAATGCGGGTGATGACTCGATCCTGGGCGGCGCCGGCAATGATCGCCTCTATGGCGGCAATGGCGCTGACACGATCGATGGCGGCACCGGCAACGATTACCTTCAGGGCAATAAGGGCAACGATGTCCTGAAGGATACCGGCACGTCGACCAGCGAATCGAACACGATCCATGGTGGTGCCGGCAACGACATCATCTCCGCGGATCATGGTTCGAACTGGCTCTACGGCGACACGGGCGCGGACTCGATCGTCGGTGGCGACGGTGCGGACCATATCTGGGGCGGCACCGGCTATGACACGCTCACGGGCGGCACCGGCAACGACGTGTTCAACTTCGCTTCGGGCGATGCCGACATCGGCGCTTTCTCGGCTTCGGTGACCGGTGCTGCGCATGGTCAGACGGACGTGATCACCGACTGGACCCACGGCAACGACACGCTGGCGATCGGCTTCTCGGTGACCGCGGTTGATACCGCGGCTGGTGGCACGACCTTTGCCACGGTCGACGACGCCTACACCTATGCCAAGGGCATCCTGGCGGGTCATGGCACCGAGGTCGCCGAACTGTTCGTCAATGACTCGACAAATGGCCATGTCGGCACCTACGTGTTCTACGATAGCGCCCACAGCACGGGTACGATCGACTCGGTGATCGAGCTTCAGGGCACGGCGCTCGCCAATGTCACGAAGACCGACTTCGTCTGATCGATCGAAGCATCAAAACGGGAGGGGCCGGTTCCGAAAGGAACCGGCCCTTTCTTGTTATGCCGCGCGGCGCGGCACTCCGCTCGAACAGGGGGCCCCGGATCGATGGCCGGGCTGATCGGCGCGAGCACGCAGACTTGATCGGTTCAGGCTGAAACGCAGTTCGGCGGAAGCGCGTAGCGCTTCCTCCAATGACGATCATGCTCCAAAAGGGATGGCGCGGGACGCGGCTTGCCTCAGCCCCGCAGGACCTCGTCTATCATCGCCAGCCAAGCCGCCGTCCCGCTTGCCTGGTCAAAGTCTTTCAGCGCACGCTGCCGTGCCGCCTGCCCCATTCCCGCGAACCGTCCGGGTTCGTATACCGCCTCGATCAGCTTCGCACTCAGGTCGGACACGTCGAAGAAGGGAAGCAGCACGCCTTCGACACCATCGGTGATCGCATCGTGCAGCGGCGGCGTGTCCGACGCAATGATTGTGCATTCCGCCGCCATCGCCTCGACCAGCGACCAGGAGAGGACGAAGGGATAGGTGTAATAAACATGCGCTCGGCTGATCGAGAAGGCGTCGATCAGCTGCGTATGGGGCACCTTGCCGACGAAATGGACACGCGAGCGATCGAGCCGCTCGCCGAGTTCATCCAGCATCCAGCTCGTCCAATCCTTGCCGTTGGGGCTGGCACTGCCATAGCCGCTCAGCCCCGAGCCGCCGATCAGCAGCGCCTCCGCATCGGGGCAGGCATCCAGCACCGCGGGCAACGCGCGCATGAAGATGTGGAAGCCTCGCAGGGGCTCCATCGTCCGATTGACGAAGGTGATGACCGGCTTGGTGCTGTCCAGCATTCGTCCGCTCGGCAATCTGAAGCGGGCATCGGGCCTGCGTGCGGCATGCGAGATGTCGACGCCTTCGTGCACGACCCGGATGATCGACTGGAGCGCTGGAGGGAAACTGCCCGCTTGGAAACGGGTCGGGCAGATGATCCGGTCCGCATAGGCATAAGCCAGCAATTGCGAGGCGTTCTTCGCATGCGAACGCATATTGCGCGCCAGATCCTCGCGCCCGGCCTCGAATTCAGGATCGAAATTGAGATCGCTGCCATGGCTGCGATAGAGCAATTCGCCGAACAGGATTACCCGCGCATCCGGCCAAATCTCTTTCAGGAACAAGGTCTCGCCCCAGCCAGGATGGCCGATGATCACATCCGGCATGAAACCGTCACGCTTGAGCTGGACCGCGGCGTTGGCGGCGGCGCCGCCGCGGATCATGTCGGCCTCGGCACGGGTGGCCGGTTCGAATATGCCCTGGGTCGACCCGCGGTTGGTCGACCAGCGCCGGAAATCCACGCCCGGCCGTGCCTTCGCGGTCTTGCCGCCGATGGCCGCAACGTTGTCGCCACGCTTCAACAGGGCATCGGTGATGTGCGGAAACTGAGCCGGGAAATTCTGGTGGACGATCAGGATATTGGCCATCAGAGCGCGATCTTCGCCATATGGGTCAAGACGGTCTTTCCATTGCGGATCACGCTGTAGACGGCACGATATTCGCCTGCTGGCCAACCGCCGGGCGGCACGCGACCGCGGCCCGCGAACAACAATATCTGGGCCTTGTCATGGTCGAGCGGCGGCGCCTTGTTGTCGGCGAGCGCGGCCCCGTCAGGGCCGACCAAGGTGAGATGTTGTACGTCGCCTTGCACCAGACCGATCGCCTGCACGAAGGCGACGACCGGCGTCTGACGCGTCGGCTGCGGCTGCTGGTCGGCGCCCTTGTCTTCCACGTCGCGCATCTGCAGTGCACCGGTCGCGAAGCCAGCCACCAGGACCTCGCCTTCGCGATAAAGCGGCGTGTGCTGCCACAGGCTCGACCCGGCCCGGCACGCGCCGGCGGCCGCACCGAAGGCGAAGGGGTCGACCGTCTTGCCATCCTTGCGCACCGTCAAATGGAGGTGGGGGAATTCGGTATTGCCCGACAGGCCGACCTTCCCCAGTACCGCGCCCGCCGCGACATGCTCGCCCGCGCGCACGACCAGGCTGCCCCGGCGCATATGGCAATATTGCGTCTCCCAGCCATTGCCATGGTCGATGACGAGGCCATTGCCACATTCGCGCCCCGCCACCGCACCTGGTGGCTGATCGCTGACCAATCCGTCCTCCACGCCATCCCGCACGCGCAGCACCGTGCCTGGCGCGGCGGCCAGCACGTCCACTCCCCTCTGCTCCAACTTTATGCTGGTGAGCCGGATGTCGGTGCCGTCATGCTTGTCATAGGTGCGGCCATGACAGGCATAATCGCGCACGCCTGGGCCGGGATCGTCGTCGGGATAATTCTGGATCGCGCAGGTCTGACCGAGCGTGCAGCCGACCGGCCAGGCAAGGCGGAACGCAGGGGTGGGCGAAGGACCGGCGGCCGCAAGCAGCCCGAGGGGCGCCAACATCAACCACCGCCTCACAGCAGATCTTCCAGCCGCCCGATCATCGTTGGAGCAATAGCCGCCACAGCGCGATTTTCCCACAACCAGTGCTGGCCGCGCACCGCCCGGTCGCGTGCAGCATCCCGATCATCGACCACCGACCGTAACGTCTCGAACCAGTCGGTCGCATGCAGCGCCACGTCGGCGCTGCGCGGATCAAGGCGATAGGCTGCGCTATCCTGCACAACCGGCAGGATACCGAGGGCGAGATAGTCGAGCAGTTTGATGTCCGATTTGGCGCTGTTGAACCGCGTGTCGGCGAGCGGCGCCAGCCCGACGTCATAAGGGCCCTGCGCGCGCAACCAGCGCGCGAAGCGGGCATAAGGGATATGCTCGGCGGGGGGCGACTGGCGGTAGAGCCAGGTCGCATTCTCGATACCGGGTGAGACGCCGATCAGCGTCAGCTCGAACTGGCCGGGCCGTTCCTCCGCCAGCCGTTCGAGCGCGGGGCGGATCAGCGCGAAGTCGGCCCCATGCGTATTCGTGCCCATATAGAGCATCCGCACCGCACTGCGCTGGAACGGCGCCGGCCGCGGATTGCGCCAATCGCGCCAGATGCGCGGGTCGAGCATGTTGGGCATCACCACGTGGCGATGCGCAACATGGCCGTAGAGACGGGCGAGTTCGGGCGTCGAGAACCAGGTTTCGGCCGAGGCGGCGATCGCCCGCTCGATCACAGCGTTCAGTGGCCGGTAGAGATCGGCCTCGGGATGGTCGTCCATCGCCACGAAGGCATCGTCCAGATCGACCACCAAAGCGGCGCCCATCTCTCCCAGCCTGCCGATCAACGCGTCCAGGACTGCCATCGAGGGCAGAGCGGCGCGCTGGACGATACAGATGTCGCAATCGGGCAATGGCTCTCCCGCGCGGCCGAGGCTCACTTGGCAACGTCCGGCGATGCTCTCGTCGGTCAGCGGCGCGATCAGACGGATCGTCGCCGAGCTTTGCGGACCGAACGGGCCGAACGGCACCAGCAGATGGACGCGAAGCAGGCTGGCCGGTCGTATCGCCGTCGGCAGCGGCCGCGCCGCCTCGGCCGGCACGTCGAAGCCCGGGTCGAGCCCCAGCGCCGCCAACGCATCGCCGACCAAGGTACGCGCGCGTGTGTCGAAACTGTGATCCGCGATCACCGCCTCGGCCGCACCCGGCAGCCGCGGTACATCCTTCAGCCGGTCGGCCGCCTCGCGCAGCTCGGCAGGTCCGGAGACCTCGCGCACCGCGGTGCCGAAGGTGCGCGCGATCGACGGGACACGATCGGAGATGGCCTTGCCGCCCGCCGCGACCACATCGAACAACCGGTTCGAGAGCAATCCGAACGCCGCCATCGACGGCCAATGATCGTTCAGCACCGTGCCCGCGCCGGCATAAAGCGCGCTGAGCTCGCGATTGTCGATGTTCGCCGTCTTGACCAGATCGGGCGGGACCAGCCCTTCCCAGCCCGCACCGTAAATGGCGGGGGGCCGGTCCGCCTCGATCGCCCAGCGCACGATGTCGCGCTCCACCCCGCGCGAATTGCCGCAGAAGACCAGGTCCGGCGCGGGCGGCGGCGCGTCGAGCGGGTGGAAGCGCGCCGGGTCGGTCGCCTGCAGCAGCACGCTCACCGGCTTGGCGATCAGGTGGCGCAGCAGCGTGGCATAGCTTTCCGACGCGACATAGACCCGGCTGTAGCGGTCATATTCGTCATAGCCGACCTGATCGGGATGGCTGATGTTCCACAGGAAGGCGAGCTGGCCGACGCGCGGCTCGTAGGGGAGCAGCCCGCGCAGCACAATCACCACATCTTCCTGCGCGAGCGATCGATCATGCCAGTGGCCGCGGAGGTCGACGTGAGCCTCATGCCCCAGCGCACGGATCGCCTCGGCCAGGGATTCGGCGAAATGCCAGTCGCCCCAGGCGGCCTTCTCCTCCTCGGGCGCAGCAATCTTGATCGAGAAGCGGAGGCTGAGCTGCGCCATGAACTCCGGCGAGCCGATCGCCTGCCCATATCGGTTCTTGGTCCAGACCAGGCGCTGGAAGGCGGCGGGTTCGGCGGTCGTGACCCGCCCGCTGGTGAACTTGGCGTCCGAATAATCGCAGCCCAGGAACGGCGCGAAGCCGACCTGGCGCCCCTTGGTCAGCCTCAGGATCAGGTCCCAGTCGACCATCCGCCGCAGCCTGGGATCGAAGGCGCCGCACGTGTCGAGCAGCGCGCGGGCGTGGCAGAAGGCGTTCAGGTCGATATAATTTTGCTGGAGGCACGCCTCCCAGTCGAAATCGTCGCCGATATAGCCGACCAATTGGCCGACATCGTCGCGCAGGCTGATGGCGCTATAGGCGACGTCGAGACCGTCCGCGGTCATGAAGCGGACCATCACCTCCAGGAACCAGCCGTTCCAGCGATTGTCGCTGTCGAGATAAGCGACGATCTCGCCGCTGGCATGGCTCAGGCCCAGGTTGCGCGCCGCCGACACCCCGGCATGCGCGCCTTCGACCAGCATGATGCGCGAATCCTCGAAGGACCGCACCACCTCGCGCGTCATGTCGGTCGATCCATCGTCGACCACGATCAGCTCGAAATTTTCGTGCGTCTGCGCAAGCACGGACCGGATCGCAGCGCTGATGACAGCCTCGCGATTGAAGGCGGGCATGATCACCGAGACCTTGGTCGCCGCCGCGCGCCCGGCCAGATCGGACGGCAAAGCGGCGATGCGATGGAGGAACGAGGCCTCCGCCGCCAGGTCGAACTTTTTGTAGAAGCGGCAGGGTTTCTCGTTCGGATCGCGCGCGCCGCCCTGCTGGGCGGGCACCGGCAATAGGCCCTGCGTCAGCCCGGTCTCCAGGAAATGGCGCAGCGGATTGCCCGCCACGCCATAGGTGCGCCGATAATGGTCGGCATCGAACAGTGGCCCGGTCGAGCGCCCTTCCTCCGCCCCGTGCAGGATATAATGGTGCAGCGGGTGCATCCCCGCCGCATACATGTCGCCCTGCACGCGATTGTACCAGCGCGTGGCGAAATAGGGATTGGGATCGAGCGCGCCCTCGTCGCGCCCATGCCGGATATAATGGGCGAGCGGATTGTGCGCCGTGATCAGGGCCGCAAGCTCCGGATCGGGCGGGATGGCGTGCGCGCCGCTCGACCGGTGCAAAGCGAGCGTGTTGATGATCGGTTCGTGGCTGGGCTCGCCTGGCGCGCGCACGATCTCGATCGTGCCCTTTTCGTCGACCAGCCCGATCGCACCCGTATCCGCCACCGGCGCCAGCCCGAACAGCCGCTCGATGGCGTGCGCGAGCGTGCCGTCGCGTTCGCCATTCTCGCCCCCGAAATCGGCGACGCGGGCGACGCGTTCGAGCAGGTCCGGCCGTGCCCAGAAGAAGGTGCCGGCAAAGAAGCCCCAGTCCGCCAGCGGATACATGGGCGCGAGCACCTGCGTCGCCAACGCCGACACGATCTCGGCGTTGCGGAATTGATGCGCGGCGGAGGATTTGTAGAGCTTGGCGGGGCCGACGATCTTGAGATCGGTCCGCTCGGCGAAGCTAGCGAGGATGCGCGTGACGAGATCGTTGCCGGCGATCAGCCCGTCATAGGCCATTTCGCGCCAGGCCGAAGCGAAGCCGGAATCCCCCTTCTTGGTGTGGAGGTGGCAGACCGCCTCATAGCCTTCTTCCCGGATCAGCGGCAGGAGGTGAAAGAGCGGCCCGATATCCCAGCCGCGATTGGGCGTCTCGACCCGCACCACCCGGCCCGGGATCCGATCGAGCGCGCGATCGACGTCGTGGTCGAGCGTGCCGATGAAAGTCGCGAGCACGTCGATGTCGGCGCGCCCCAGCCGCGCCACGCGCTCGATCAGGTCCAGCGCGACGTCGGGATAATAAAGATGGAGATGGATCGCCGCGCGCATCAGGTCGTGTCGCCGCCTCGCCTCTGCGCCGCCATCTGCCGGGCATAATAGTTGGTGTCGAATAGGGGGTTGGGATTGTAGCCGAGCGCGGCACCGATCCGCAGATAATGGTCGATCGGGTCCAGCCCGCTCGCCGCCACGTCGGGGTAGGTGGCGAGATACCAGTCGACATCGAAAAGCCCGCTCGCACGGATCAGCCCGGCATCGCCGCTGGGGTCGGGTGGGAGCGCCGGGGGCGACGGTGCAGGCGTTTCGGGCGCTGCGAGCGGCGCCTCTTCCGCCTGATCCTTGCCCTGGATGTCCGGGGCGGCGCGGCGATGGCGAAGCTCGTCATGGACGATATCGCCCTCCAGCCACGCCACGCCATCGAGCAGGGCATAAGCCCGGTCGAGCGCTGCGCACGCATCCTCGTCATCGCGCGCGAGCAGCCCGCGCAGACCCTGGTCCACCGCCGCGACGATGCCCGCGAGCGGCTGATCGAGCTCTGCGGGCATAGTCGCGCGATGGTGGCGCAGCGCCGGATCGAGAAAGGCCTGGATCTGCTCCGCCTCGCTCGCCTCGGGCTGCCAACCCTCACGGTCCGCGAGCGGTGCCATCCGCGCGAGCGCGTCGCGCCAATCGGCGAGGATGCCGTCATAATCGACCACGGCCCGCATCATCCCGCGCGTCGCGCGCTCGGCCTCGATCATGTGCCGCAGCCACAGCAGATGCGCATAAGCGGGCGTGGTACCGTCGCGGCTGGCGAGCGAACGCGCAATCTCCGCCGGATTGCGCAGCATCAGCACCGCGCGCGGCTCGATCCCCATCCCGGTCAGTATCTCGGCAATCAGCGGCACGAATCGGCACTGGCGCGGATCCTTGATCGCCAGGGTCGGCGCCTGCCCCCAACCGCGCTCGATCGCTTCGCGGATGCGGTTCTTACGCGACGCGATTGCACCCGTATCCAACCGCGACAGATCGAGTGGACGCAGATCGAACCAGCTCGACCGGCCGACGCGCAGCACCTGGTCGTCGGCCTTCACCAGCCCGGCGGATTCCCAATAGCCGCGCGCATTATCGCCGCTCGCATCGATCGCGTCGCTGGGAAGCGCGGCACCCAGCCGCCCGAGCAGCCAGGTCAAGGCCGAGGTGCCGGATCGATGCATGCCGAGCACGAGGATGCCGACGCGCGTCATGCCGTGCGCTCCACCGAAGGGCGCTTCTGCCGCACCATCCCGTCAGGTCCCTCGCCCATCGCGCGAGCGGTAGCCGCGCACGCCCGGCAGGTCCAGTTCAGGGCCGGCTGGAGCCTGATCGTTTTTGGTGGAAGCGCTGCGCACTTCCACCAAAGGCGTGAATCAGGCTCTATTCAAATGGTTGAGACCTTGATTCACGATTCAAGCTAATTCAGCTTGAATCGATCAAGGTCGAGCGCGGCAATCACGGCTGCGCCAAAGGCCGCATTGCCGTGGGTCGGGTCCGCTGCATGATCGAGCCTGAGGAAGCCGTCCTGGTCCCGCACCGATTCCGGCACCGGCATGAAACGGCCGCCCAGCCCCTCCACCGCCTCGCGCATCAAGCGCGACAGTAGCCGCCACATGCGCCAGCGCACGCCGACGCCCGCGACCGCCATCTCGCCCGCTGCCCGATCTCGGAACCAGCTCTCGGCACGTTCGAGGATGAACCCCTCATCGCGGACCGGCGGCGGGCTTTCGACATGGATGAAAGGGCCTGCCACGTCGCGGAGCAGTCGCAGCCGCGCGAAGTCGGGCTGCAACCGCTCTTCCAGCGCGGCGCGCGCCAACGCCTCGGGGATGATCTCCGCCCCTGCGTCAGGCGGAGGCCCCTCCTCGCCCGACAGCAGGAAATCGAAGGGCCTTGGATGTCGCATCAGTGCCAACATATTGTGCGCATTGCCGCCGATCACCGAGGCGACGCGCGGCTGATGCCGCGCCAGCTGATCCTCGATCGCGGCGACCAGCCCCGGGCCGAACCGCGCCTGCGAATGGTCGCCCTGGGTCACGCCCACGAGTTCGGGCGCATAAACCTCCTCGCGCGTATGGATCACGCGCGTGCGGGGCTCATCGGGATAGGCTTCGCGATGCGCCTTGGCCGCCGCGCGGATCGCGGCGACATGGCTTTGCCCGAGCACGAGCAGATTGTGCGACTGCGGGCGGCGATCAGCCATCTTGGTCCAGCATCGCCTCGTCGCACATCGTCTCGACCCATTCGGCCATGCCGCGCGAGAAATCGTCTTCGCGCGTAGGAGGGGCCAGTGCCGGTTCGCCGGGCATTTCGATACCGGCAGCGTGCCGCAGGAAGATGCGCATCACCTGGGCAACCCCTTCCTCCGTCACCTCGCGCAGATCGTCGGCGAAGAAACGCCCGCCCGCCTGCGGACCGGTGACGATCTCGTAGGAGGGGAAATAATGGACTCCAGCCAGATCCTCCGCCGCCTCCTGCGCCGCCGCGCGCAGCACCGACTTGGAATAGGTCACCGCGGGAAGGACATGGTTGCCGCTTGCGGTGGCGGCGAGCGGCACCGGCGATACGGTCAGCACCATCCGCGCCGACGGGTTCACCGAGTGCAGCCGCTCGACGAATGCGCCGATCTGCTCACGCACCTCGGCGACGCGCAGATTGCGGAATTCGTGCCGCGCGGTATCGAACAGGCCGCCGGCCACGCCGGGGCACAATGGATAGGCCGCGCCATCCAGGGCGGAGACCCATGCCTCCGTCAGTCCCAGCGTGAAGACCAGGATATCGAGCGTCTCGAACATCTCGCGCACACGCGCCAGATGCTGCGCGCGGTCGGCGCGCATCTCCGCCTCGGATGCGAAACCTCCGGGCTGGATCGTCGGGCGGAACGGATCGACCACGCCCGTTCCCTCAGGCGCCGCCCAGACATCCTCGACCGGCTCGAACCGTCCATAAGCGCGGTCGAACAGCTGCACGAGCTGCAAGGTCGTGTAGATATTGCCATAGCGTGCGGAATAGACGCCATATCCCGCCGCCCGCGCCGCCGCTTCGGGCACGATCGGATGGGCGCTTTCGGTGACGAGGTAATTGAAGCCGGATGCTGCGAGATGCCGCGCAACATGCTGCGCGAAGCAGCTTCCGGCGGTGGCGATCCGGTCGCCGCGTTCGATCCGAAGAAAGCCGCCCATCACCGGATCAACCGCCGCCCCCGCAGCCGCCACCGATCGCCGCCAATAGGCGCCGTCGGGCAGGCTTTTATAAGGATGGTCGGCCATGAGGCCGTTTCCCATGCCGCGCGGCGCAGAGCAACCGCTCTGGCCAAGCGCCCGACCCTGTGCTCAAGCCTGCGGATGGCCGCTGGGGACGACATCACCGTCTGCGCGATCGTCAAGGACGAGCGCCGCTACCTGATCGAATGGGTCGCTTATTATCGGCTGCTCGGCTTCGACCACATTCTGCTCTACAGCAACGACTGTTCCGACGGCACCGACCGGCTGCTCGATGCGATGGAGCAAGCCGGACTGGTCGAGCATCGCCGCTGGCCGAGCCGGCCCGGCCAGATTCCCCAGAACAGCGCATATGAGGATGCGGTCCAGCGCTGCACCACACGGTGGATCCTGTTCGTCGACGCCGACGAATTCCTGCGGCTGATCGAGGATGACGACGTCCACCAGTTCCTCGCGCGCTTTCCCGAGGATGTGTCGGCGGTGGCGATCAGCTGGCGGGTGTTCGGGCCCGGCGGGCTCGAACGGTTCGAGCCCGCGCCCGTGATAGAACGCTTCACTCGCGCCGCCCCGCGCGACCACCCCTCCAACCGCCACGTCAAGAGCATGGCGGTGGCGGCGCATGTCGTGACGCCAGGCCCGCACGGCATGGTCCTGTCGCAAGGCCGTTATGTCGCGCCCAACGGCAAGGATGTGGTGCTGGAGGATAATGCCCGGCTGCGGCCTCCCCGTTACCGCATCGCCCAGATCAATCATTATGTGGTCAAGTCGCGCCAGGAGTTCGAAGACAAGCGCCGGCGCGGCAATGTATCGGTCCCGCCCGATCAGATGGACGAGACCAAGCTGCGCGGCGAGGCCTTCTTCGCGCGGCACCGCGACCATGACGAGGAGTTCACGGAAATCCTGAACCGCCTTCACGCGCTGAAGGTGGAGATGGCACGGATCAGCCGGACGATCCTGACGATCGATCCGGGGCTGCGTCCATTATGGCGAGCCGACCACCGGCAAGGGCTTGTTCGCTACCGGCTGCGGCGAGCGTCAGAGTGGCTGCGCCGTCGAGCAGCCTTGTCGCCACGTCGAAGCTGAAGGCGTGACGGCCGTCGCCGATGCCGGCGGCGGCAAGGTCGGGCCGGTGCCGCTCGGCGCCCGCTGAGGCAATCGTGCGGCCATCCGCCCGGAGCTCGACCGCGGGTGCTGCCCCTGGCCAGTCAGGCGAATGCACCCATCCATCGAAGCCGATCGTCCCTCCGGCGGGAAGCGCGATGCCGCCCTCGCTGATCCGCGCCGCACCGCGCACAGCATCGACATAGCCGGCGAAGCGCGGGGCCGGTACCTCCGCGAACCGGTCGATTGCCGCCTCGTCGGGCGGGGGTTCACCCAGCCGCGCCCGGACGCCGAGCCCGGCCTGGTGGATCGCGGCCACCGCAAAACCCAGCAGGCTGATCAGATCGAACATGTCGAAGCGGCGCTGGTGCAAGGCATCGATCAGCCGCGCGCGATCCACATCCTGCCACAGCGGAATATCCGCCTCGGCAAACAGCCGCGCCAAGGCCGCGCGCACCGCCGGCACGCGATTGACCGACCATTGCCAGCTTCCGAACAAGGGAGCCCCCGGAGCCGCCAGGACCGGCGAGACCGCCGCTGTCCCCAACAAGGGTGACCAGCTCTGGTGCGCGAAGGGAAGGTCGATCAACGCGGGCGCGGCGGCCTCGATCAGCTTGAAATGCGCCAGCTCGATCTTGCGCTCGTCCGCGCGCATCCGGAAGGCCAGCGTCATCAACGCCGGCACGCCCAACGGCAATAGGGGCTGGCGCTCGAATGCCTTGATCCCACGAATGCCGCCAAGCCAGTTGGGGACGCGATTTTCCCAGTAGAAGAGATCGGGCAGGTCGCTTTCCTCCGCGCCGCCGGCACGATGGACCGCCATCCGCTCGCCGATCCGGTCGACGAGGATCGACCGCGCTTCGGGGCGCAACAGGTCGATCGGGTCGAATGGTGCCTGCAGCCTGACCATCGTCGCGGGGTCGAGCGCGCCCGGGGGCGGCCGTTTGGCATAGGCCTTGAGCACCTCGCCCAGGTGACCGCTGACGATCGTTGCCCGCCCGGTGGAGGTGCTGCTGATATTGTCCCAGCCCCCGACCCCGCCATCCGCCTGCCAGGCGATCGTGCCGAGCAGGTGTAGGAAAGCGCGCGGCGAGAGGTCGGCGGGAAGGTCCGAACCCAGCGGCGGCTCGCGCCGATGCGGCACGCCGATCGATGCGGCGATCATTTCGCCAACCGCCACGTCGGGATGACCGGCATAGCCGCGCGTGAACAATGTCAGCCGGTCCTTGAGCCCTGCAGCCAGCGCAATCGCGAGCACCACCCGGCTGTCCTTGCCGCCCGTGATCGGCAGATCGAGGGCCCCCTCGCCCGCCGCCAGCCTGACCGCTGCCTTGGCCTGCTCAAGCCCCTCTTCGACCAGGGCCGCGCCGTCATGCGCGAAGCCGCGCGGTTCGACCAGGCTGAAGGGCCGCGCCTCGATACGACCGCCCGCGTTCGCCGCGACCAGGCGTTCGCCTTGGCCAAGCTGCGCCACGCCCGTCCAACTGCTTTGCGTTCCGACGCGATAGCCGATCGTGCCCAGCCACAATGCGCCCTCGCGCCCGGTTTCCGCCATCTCGCCGATCAGCGCGACGAAGGCCGCGCGGTTGGCCAGGATCGGCCGCGCATCCGCTGCGTGGAACATGTGATGGAGGCCGGCCGGATCACCGAATGCTTCCAGCGTCCCGTCATCGTGCAGCCGGGCAATGGCATATTCGCCCGCAACATCCCTTGGAAGCCGCGCGCCGGGCCGGTCGAGCAAGGCCGCCACCGCCGAAGCGTCGAGCAGCCGCCCCGTACCGGTTTGCCAGATCAGACCATGGATGACGCAAGCGCCGCGCGTCGGATCAATCCAGATCTGGGCCTCGGCGGAATAGAAATGCGTCGGCGTGGCAAAGGCCGCCAATTGCCATGCGCCGCCGCTCGTCTGGATCCTCGCTTCGACGGAGCGCTCGGGCACGATATGCGCGGCCTCGCGCAACAGCCGGTGGCGTGCCGCGGCCCGTTCCCCATCGTCCGGCCAGATCGCGAATAATGCCATGATCTTGGTGTAAGGGTTGATCGCCTGGGAAGCGAGCCGCTCAGCCGATCAGTCGCTCCACCACCGGATCCAGTCCGAGCTTGCCGGCCAGCCAGCCGAGCGGATGCAGGCGGCGCTTCCTGCGGCGGATGCGCCGGCGTTCGTGCGGCAGCCACAGCACCGCCGGATTCTGCGCGATCAGCCGATCGACGATCGCCAGTGCTTCGTCATAGGCCCCGCGCGCCTCATGGTGCAGCATCAGGGTGTGGTGCTGGAACATGGTGGCGTGTGGCATGGCGAGCGCCTTGCGGTGTACGGCCACGGCCTCGTCGAATGCCCCCGCCGCGTCGAGCGCCGCGCCGAGCGCGCTCCAGTACATCACATTGTCAGCCTGCGTCTCGGCCGCAAGCCGCGCCAGCGCGACGCGCAGGCGCGGGCGGTGCGCGGGCGTGCGAAGCGCGAGGACATAGAAATATTGGGCGGACCGCCGCCGCCGGCGGCGCAGTTCGCGCGCATAGGCTGCCGGGTCGAACCGCTTTGTCTCGATATTTTCGACCAGCACGCGCAGCATGTCGGTTTCGGCCAGATAGGAACCGACCGGATGCCCGCCATGCGGCACCGGCACGCCGATCGTGGGCGAGCGTGCGGCGAACAGTTCGAAATGACGCCGATCATACGCGTCGCGCGAATCATAGACGACATATTGCTCGCCGAGCGGCGGTAAGTCGGCATCCTGTCGAAAGGCGATCCGCGCCACGTCGTCGGCCCAGCGACGGTCGAACGGTACCACCGCGGGGTCGACCGTATATTGGGGCGACAGCGCCAGGCCCACGGTCGCTCCGCAGCATGCGCCGTAGCGGAGCGCCG
>Ga0207698_10000647_pt1 | contig 20147 bp, 19 predicted proteins | sample KBSCornC22_FD_184298 | JGI IMG/M metagenome (GOLD analysis project Ga0207698, IMG submission 184298) | Corn rhizosphere microbial communities from Kellogg Biological Station, Michigan, USA - KBS Corn C2-2 (SPAdes) (version 2) | ecosystem: Host-associated > Plants > Roots > Rhizosphere > Soil ... | reverse complement strand
CCACCCGGATCGTCGCGGGCGTCGGCGTGCCCCAGCTCACCGCCGTCATGGACGCGGCGCGCGCGGCCGACGGCGTGCCCGTGATCGCCGACGGCGGGATTCGCACCAGCGGCGATATCGCCAAGGCGCTCGCCGCCGGCGCGTCGACGGTGATGGTCGGGTCGCTCCTCGCCGGTACGGAAGAAGCGCCCGGGGAAACCTTCCTCTACCAGGGCCGAAGCTACAAATCGTACCGCGGCATGGGCTCCGTCGGAGCGATGGCGCGCGGCTCGGCCGACCGTTACTTCCAGCAGGACATCAAGGACCATCTGAAGCTCGTCCCCGAAGGCATCGAGGGGCAGGTGCCGTACAAGGGCCCGGTGCGCGAGATCATCCACCAGCTGGTCGGCGGAGTGAAGGCGGCGATGGGCTACACCGGATCGAACACCATCGCCGAGCTGCAGAAGCGCGCGCGGTTCGTGCGAATTACCAATGCGGGCCTGTCCGAAAGCCACGTCCACGACGTCGCGATCACGCGCGAGGCGCCGAACTATCCCTCGCGCTAGGCCATGACTCCGGCAGCGCGCCTGCAGGCGGCGATCGAAATCCTCGACGAGGTGATTGCCTCGACGACAAACGACGGCCCGCCCGCGGACAGCATCGTCACCCGCTACTTCAAGCACCGGCGCTATGCGGGGTCGAAAGATCGCCGCGCGGTCCGAGAGCTCGTGTTTCGGGCGATCCGGCGTTCGGTGGAGCGGCCGGAAAGCGGTCGCGCCGCGGTGCTGGGGCTGGCGGAAGACGAGCTGGCGCTGCTCGACCTGTTCGGCGAACCGCGTGGGCCGGAGCCGCGGATCGATGGTGAGCGATCTGCGATCGCAGGCGCGGTGCCGCAGTGGCTTGTTCCGCAGCTTTCGCCGCTGGTCACTCCCGACGAATGGCCGGCGCTCCTCGACCGCGCGCCGCTCGACCTGCGCGTGAACGTCGCCAGGGCGAGCCGCGACGAGATGCTCGCGCAATTCCCCGGCGCCGAGCCGACGGCGCTCAGTCCGTGGGGCATTCGCCTGCCGCCGGACAGCCGAATCGACGATCATCCCGCATTCCAGGCGGGCCTCGTCGAAGTGCAGGACGAGGGTAGCCAGCTGATCGCGCTTGCCTGCGAGCCGGCGAACGGTGCGCGCCTGCTGGACCTGTGCGCCGGCGCCGGCGGCAAGTCGCTGGCGCTCGCCGCCGCCGCTCCGGAAGGGACAATCCTCGCCACCGACAGCAACCGCGCGCGGCTGTCGAAGCTCGCGCCGCGTGCGCAGCGGGCGGGGGCGACGATCGAAACGCGGCTCCTCAACCCGCCTCGGGAGCTGGAGCAGCTTGAGGACTGGCGGAGCGCGACGGACCTCGTCCTGGTCGACGCACCCTGCTCGGGCAGCGGCACGTGGCGACGCAATCCGGAAGGTCGGTGGCGCCTGACGCCGGAGCGGCTCGACCGGCTCGCTGGCGCGCAGGAACGGCTGCTCGATCTCGCCGCCGAGCTGGTGTGCCCGGGCGGCCGGCTCGTCTACGCGGTGTGCTCGCTCCTGTCCCGCGAAGGGGCAGGGCAGGCGGAACGCTTCCTCGAGCGCCATTCATCGTGGATTAGTGAGGATACGGCCATTGCTGGAGGCCGTTCCGACGGTGCCGGCCGGTTGCTCACTCCGGCGCACGACCTGACCGACGGCTTTTTCGTCGCGCGGCTTCGCCGTCCATGCTAGGCGGACCGCACGAGAAGTGGAGAATTTAATGCAGTCCTTCCCGCGCGTTCTGCTTGCCGGATTTGCTGCCATCGCGCTCGGAGCGCCGGTCGGCGCGCAGAGCCCCGACGACCAGATCAATCCCAAGTCGGTACAGCTGATGCACGAGGGGCAGGCGCTGATGGCCGCCGGAAAGCTCGAAGAGGCCGAGAACCTGCTCGAGACGGCGCTTGCCGTCGATCCGCGCAACCGCTGGGCCTACACCGACATCGCCCGGGTTGCCGAAAAGCAGCGTCTGTACGGCAAGGCCGTGCGGATGACCGACAAGGCGCTGCTGATCGAACCCAACGATCTCGACGCGATCGCCGTCCAGGGTGAAGCGATGGTCGACATGGGCGCCACGGCGCGCGCCCAGGCGAACCTCCAGAAGCTCCAGCAGATCTGCGGGACAAAGGGCTGCGCCCAGGTCGCTCAGCTTTCCGCGGCGATCTCCCGCGGTCCCGTGGTCGCTTCGGCAAAGACTCCGGATAGCCCCAAGAAGGACTGACCAGGCTAGCTGAGCGCGCGCGCCAGCTCGACCCACTCGTCGACCGTGAGCGTTTCCGCCCTGCGCTGCAGGTCGATCCCGAGTGTTCCGGCGGCGTCGATCGCGCCGGGCACCGCCTTGAGGCTCGAACGCAGCATCTTGCGCCGCTGGCCGAAGGCCGCTTCCGTCAGCTGCTCGATCACTTTCGGGTTCACTCCCTCGGGCTGACCGGCGGGGACGATGTGGACGACCGCGGATGTGACCTTCGGCGGCGGGACGAAGGCCGATCGATTGACCGTCATCGCGATCCGCGGCCGCGATCGCCATTGCGCCGCGACCGAGAGCCGCCCGTAGGAGTCGCTTCCCGCTTGCGCGACGATCCGCTCCGCAACCTCTTTCTGGAACATCAAGGTGAGCGAGCGCCACCACGGCGGCCACGGCCCTGAAAGCCATTTTAGGAGCAGCGCGGTCCCGACATTGTAGGGGAGGTTGGCAACGACGTGCGCGCCCTCTCCGGCAAGCGCGCGCTCGTTTACCTCGAGCGCGTCGGCTTCCACGATCTGGAGCCGATCTCCGAATTGCTTCCGGAGTTCCTCGAGCGCGGGGATGCACCGCCGGTCCCGCTCGACGGCGACGACCGACGCGCCCGCCTCGAGCAGCGCGCGGGTCAGCCCGCCGGGGCCCGGCCCGACCTCGTAGACGCGCTCGCCATCGAGATGGCCGGGGATCGCGGCGATTCGCGCGAGCAGCTGGCGGTCGAGAATGAAATTCTGCCCGAGCGCCTTGCTCGCGCTGAGCCCGTGGCGGGCGATGACCTGCCGAAGCGGCTCCGGATCGTCGCTCAAGCGCCGTCGGCGCGGTACAACGCGCTCTCCGCCGCCATTCGGATCGCGGCGGCCATCGGGCGCGGGTCGGCCCGGTCCTGGCCGGCGATGTCGAACGCGGTGCCGTGGTCGGGCGCGGTACGCACGATCGGCAGCCCCAACGTGACGTTGACCGCCTCTTCGAAGTGAAGCGCCTTGATCGGGATCAGCGCCTGGTCGTGATACATGCAGAGCGCGGCGTCGTAGCTCGCGCGCGCGGTTGCGTGAAACATGGTGTCCGCCGGGTGCGGACCGGACACGCGCCAGCCTTCAGCAGCGAGGGCAGCGATGGCCGGTTCGATCAGCTCCTGTTCTTCGGTGCCGAGCTGGCCGCCTTCGCCCGAGTGCGGGTTGAGGCCGGCAATGGCGAGCCGTGGCTCGGGAATGCCGAAGTTCCGCTGGAGGCCCCGCAGTGCCGCGCGCCCGCGCGATTCGATCAGGGCGCTGGTCAGCGCGCCGGGCACCTCGGAGAGGGGGAGGTGGGTCGTGACCGGGACCGTCCGCAGTGTCGGGCCGGCAAGCATCATTGCGACATTGGCCGCCGAGACGCCACAGCGTTCGGCAACGAACTCGGTCTGCCCCGGGTGCTGGAAGCCGATCGCGTAGAGCTGCTCCTTCGCTACCGGCCCTGTGACGACGGCGGACGCCGAGCCGGACCGCGCCAGGCCGACCGCGAGCTCGAGCGAATCGAGCGAGCAATGCGCCCCGGCGACGCTCGGGTGGCCCGGCGTGTCTGCCTGGGCGGCGTTGAGCTGGAGAAGCGGCAAGCCGACGTCGAAGGCGGAATCGGCCTGGCGCGGGTCGTCGATGACTTCAATCGGGCCGTCCCACACCGCCTGGAGCGAGCGCGGGTCGCCGATTGCGATGAACGGTGGCAACCGGAACTCGGCGCGCGAATCCCAGCACTTGGCGATCACTTCGGGACCGATTCCCGCCGGATCGCCGAGCGAAACCGCAAGCGGAGCGGGCGGCGCTTCAGACATGGATGCCGCCTTTATCCGAAATGTCCGATCAGCGGAATTCGATCACTGCGTCGCGGCGAAGGTCGGCGAGATAGCGCCGGGCACGCATGTTGACACGCTCCTCGTTGAGCTGGCTGTAGATGTCGTCGTAGGTCGGCGCCGTCGCGTCGACCTCGTCGCGGCCGCAGATCACCAGGATTCGTACGCCCTGGTCGAGCGATCCGAACGGCTGCGTCGACTGTCCGACCTGCATCGGCAGCATCATCTGCTGCAGCGCGGGCGGAAGGTCGCGCATCTTGACCTGGTCGCTGGAGACGACTTCGCCGTGGAATTCGGAGGCGATCTTCTCCGCGCCGCCGCATCCGCCAACGTTCTTCGCCGCGTCGGCGAATTTCTCGAGCACCGGCTCGGCTTGCGCGCGGGTGGACCCCTTCGGGAAGGCGATCGACACCTGCTTGAGGCTGAGGACGGCGTCGCGCGGGTCGGGCATCCCCCTCTTGCGCGTATCCTGGACGGCGATGATCGAAACGCCGCCCGGCACCTCGATCGGATTGCTGATCGTCCCGGGAGTCATCTGCTTGAGGACCGTCGCGATCGGGGCAGGAAGCTGCTCGGGCCGCACCCAGCCGAGATCGCCGCCGACCGCGGCCGTCGACGCCTGCGAATATTCGCGGGCGTAGCTGGCGAAGGAAGCGCCGTTCTTCAGCTGGTCGAGAATCTTGACCGCGTTCTGGAGCGTCTGCTCCTGCGTGTAGGGCGTGGACGCAAGGAAGATCTCGCCGACGCGATATTCCTCGGTCCCCTTCGACGCGTTGAGCTTGTCGAGGACGGCCTTCACCTCATCGTCGCCGACGCTGACCTCGATCTTGTCGTGCTGGAGCCTGTCCCAGGCGATTTCGCCCTGGATCTGGCGGCGCAGCGACTCGATCGACGAGCCGTGGCTCTCGAGATAGGCCGCGAGCTGCTCGGGGGTCTGCTTCACATTGGCGGCGACCCGTTCGACCGTCTTGTCGATGTCCGCCTTCTTGACGTCGATCTTGTCGTCCTTGGCCGCCTGGATTTCGAGCGTCTCGTCGATCAGGTTGCGAGTCACCTGCTGGCGCAGTGCGTCGATCTGGTCGGCCGGGATTTCGCCGCCGTTCGAAATGGCGAGCAGGGCGAGCCGCTGGTCGACATCGGTCTGGGTGATGACGTCGCCGTTGACGATCGCCGTCGCTTTGATGACCGGCGGCATGGCCGTGCCGAACAGCTCTGGATTGTCGGGCAGGTGAAGCGATTCGGTGCTCTTCACCGGCTGCGAAGGGGCCTCGGTCGCCTGCTGGGCCACCGCGACGGTCGCGACGCCGAGGAGGACTGCTGCGCTCGCGAGGAGCGCGCGCGTCGAATTCAGTCGGAAAGCTGGTGCCACGGTCGAACAAATTCCCTTGATTTGCAGCCTGCTGCTGGTGGTTTCGTTTATTCAGGGCCGCTGAACGCAACCTTAGCGGCCAATCCCTTTGAATGCCAAGTGGATGCCGAAAGTGCTCCCCGCGGTGAAGGATCCGATGCGCTGATAATCGCGCTTCCACGTAAGTCCAATCTGCAGGCAATCGTCCTCATACTGAATGCCGATCCGGTGGCGGACCGGCTGGAAGCCGTCGGCCGTGGTCAGCGGGTCCTCGTTCTTGCCCGTGAGGTCGACGACCGTCGCGCCGAAGACCGACCAATAGCGGCTGAACAGGATTCTCGCGGCAAACCGCAGCTCCTCGACGTCGCGCAGGTCCTCTATGGTCGGGTCGACGTTGCGGTTGAGCTTGAGATAGCCGACCTGCGCATAGGTCTGGGTCGTGCCGAGGGTGAGATCGATCTCGTTCCTGCGAACGGCGAAATTGTCCTTGTCGATGCGGAAGCGGTGGGTGAGCTCGAGCAGGCGCCCGTATCGGATGCTCGTGCGCCCGACGATGTCGGACCAGCGGTCGGTCAGGCCGGTACCCTGCGGGAAGATGCCGGGCCGGTCGACGAGGCGGTAGCTCTGGCCCACCGTGCTCGCGATGGACAGGTTCGGCCGGTCGAGCGACCAGTCGAGACCGTAGGTGAGGCGTGACGCGTCTTCCCACCGGTCGTAGCCGGGGAAGCGGTTGAGCGCGAACAGGTTGCTGTCCTCGAGGTCGATCGACCGGGCGTCCTCGTTGGGGATGTCGATGTTCGGAGTCGGCGGGGTCAGGACCAGTTGGACTCGCGGCACCAGCCGCTGGATGCCGCCGAACAGCGGACCGACGAATGGCCATTGCACGTCGGCCGCGAGCGCTCCGATCACCCGGCTGTGCCACCCGTCGGTCCCGCTGTAGATCGGCACCGGCGTGCTCAGCGCATCGTCGGTGTGATAGACGTCGCCGCGCCCGTAGGCGGTCAGCGTGATCTGCTGGCCCCAGGGCGTGAGGCGCCTCAAGTCCCATTGGGCGCTCGCGAACGCGCGCTGCGTATCCTGTCCCTCGATGCGGACGATCGACAGGCTATTAACCTGGAGCTGGAGCGTTCCGCCGACCACATCCTCCTTGCGGAAGCGGGCATCGATCGCCGGCAGGACGATCGGGATCTCCTTCTGCCGGTCCTGCGCGCGTAGGCCTTCGAAGGCCCAGCCGGCGACCGAGATGTAGGAATCGGGATCGATCCGCTCGATGTTGACGACGTTGCGTAGCCGGTCGTCGTTGGTGATGTCGTACCGGCGCGTCATCGTCTTGTCGCTCGCCACGCGGAAGGAGCCGGTGATGCTCCATTCGGGGTCGAGCTGGGCCTTGCCGTTCGCCTCGAAATAGGCGCGGACGCCTTTGCGGGTGGACGTGACGTTCGGGTCGGTGCTTTCGATCGTGCCGTAGGTCAGGAACCCGCCGAGCTGGAATGCGCCCCAGCGGTCGAGCTGCCGGTAATTGGCCTCGATCGCCGGAAGCACGCCGGTGTACAGGTGCGGCGTCAGCGTGAAATCGCGGTTCGGGCCGATCTGCCAGTGAAAGGGTTCGGCAATCTCGAAGCCCTTCTTGCTCGAGATGCTGAATTGCGGCGTCAGCCAGCCGGTCGCCCCCTCGTTCCCACGCGAGACATTGAAGATTGGCAGGAGCGGGAGGGTAATGCCGAACAGCTGCAGCCGGCCGCCGACGAAACGCACGCGGCCGGTCGACGGGTCGTCGATCACCCTGGCCGCCGTGATCGCCCAGCTCGGCCGCTTGGGGCAGCCGCTGTCGGTCGTCACCGGACAGGGCGAATAGATGGCGTTCTCGAGAGTGGTGACTTCGCCGCTGCGCGTCCCCCGCGTCGCGGCGACCCGGGCGCCGTTCTCGAGCACGATCATCAAATTATCGACCGTGCCGTCGCGCAGCGTGTCGGTCAGCTGGACCGTGTCGCCGACCAGCTTGTCGCCTTCGGGAGTGAGGAGGACGACATCGCCCTTGGCGTGGACGTCGCCGGTCTTGCGCTCCCAGATCACCTGGTCGGCGGCAAGATAGTTGCCGTCGCGGTTCATCCGCACGTCGCCGCTTGCGGTGACGACGTCGGCGTTGCTGTCGTAGGTGACCGTGTCGGCCGTGAACCGGATGATTTCGCTCTGCGGCGGCGTTGCCCCGGCCGACGGGGCGGCAGTCGGGGCAGCCTGAGCGAGCGCGGTGGCGGGTGCCGCCATCAGCATCGGCAGCGCTGACCACCAGACAAATCTTGCCGTCAACGCCGTATCGCCCGCCCGAAAGAATGCTGCCTTGACCGAGCCTATCGCACCGGAAAGTCCGCGCGACAATCGCCGACAGCCCTCCTTTGCCAAGGTTTCACTTGCACCCTAAAGGCCGGGTGATCGTTCGTTTTTCAGGGATTGCCGCAGATGCACGTTCGTTTCGCCGAGAGCCGGCCTTCGGGAGATTATGCGCTCGTCCTGCCCGTGTCGGGCAAGGACAGGTCGAGCCTCGCCTCGCTCGGCGATGCGCAGCAGGCCGTGGTCGCGACGCTCGATCGGCAGCGGTTCGAAGGCGAGGGGGCGAGCGTCTCCGAGCAGTTCGTCGCGGACAACGGCGGCGTTCGCCGAGTCCTCGTGGTCGGGATCGGCGGCGGCACGAATGCCGGCGAAGCGGCCGAGAAGCTCGGCGGAACGGCAGTCGCCCGGCTGCTCACGTCGGGCGAGAAGACGGTGGTCATCGACATCGGTGCGCTGCGGTACGATGCCGACTCCGCGGCGCGCGTGGCGCTCGGCGCCGCGCTTCGGTCGTGGCGCCACGACCGCTACCGGACGAGGCTCAAGGACAACCAGAAAGCCACGCTTGAGGAGGTTGTTGTCGTCGGCGGCGGTGCCGGCGTGGAGCAGCGCTACACGACCCGCTGGGCGCCGGTGGTCGAAGGCGTGTCGCTGACGCGCGAGCTGGTCACCGAGCCGGCCAACATCATTTATCCCGAAACCTTCGTCCAGCGCGTCCGCAAGTCGCTCGAGGGTTCGGGAGTCGAGATCGACGTGCTCGACCGCGCGCAAATGGAGAAGCTCGGCATGGGCGCGCTCCTCGGCGTCGCGCAGGGCTCGGCGCGCGAAGCCCGGCTGCTGGTGCTCAAGTGGAACGGCGGCGGCAAAGGCGAGCCGACGGCGTTCGTCGGCAAGGGCGTGACGTTCGACACCGGCGGCATCTCGATCAAGCCCGCGGCGGGCATGGAAGCGATGAAGTGGGACATGGGCGGCGCGGGCGCGGTCGCCGGCGCGCTCAAGGCGCTCGCTCTGCGCAAGGCCAAGGCGAACATCGTCGGCATCTGCGGCCTGGTCGAGAACATGCCGGGCGGCAACGCGCAGCGGCCTGGCGACGTCGTCACGACAATGTCGGGGCAGACGGTCGAGGTGATCAACACCGACGCCGAAGGGCGGCTCGTGCTGTCTGACGCGGTCGAATATGTGCAGCGGACGTTCAAGCCGGGCACGGTCATCGACCTTGCGACGCTGACCGGGGCGATCCTCGTTAGCCTCGGCCACGAATGGGCCGGGCTGTTCTCGAACAACGAGGCGCTGGCATCGGAGCTGCTCAAGGCCGCCGCCGAATCCGGTGACAAGCTGTGGCGCATGCCGCTCGCGGAAAGCTTCGACCGGCTGATCGATTCGCCGATCGCCGACATGAAGAACGTCGGCCCGCGCGAAGGCGGCTCGATCACCGCCGCGCAGTTCATCCAGCGCTTCGTCGCGAACGGCGTCAAATGGGCGCACATCGACATGGCCGGGAAGGCCTGGGCGGACAAGGCCGGCGCGACCTACGAGAAGGGCGCGACCGGCTTCGGCGTGCGCCTCCTCGACCAATATGTCGCGGACGTGCTCGAGGCCTGAGCAACCGCGGTGCAGGTCGATTTCTATCAGCTCGGCGGCGGTTCCCCCGAGCCGGTGATCGCGAGCCTTGCCCAGAAGGTGCTTTCCGCCGAGGGGCGCCTGGTCGTCATCGCCGAGGACGAGGCCTATCTGGCGAAGCTCGACCGCATGTTGTGGGACCAGGGACCGGCGAGCTTTCTGCCGCACGGCCTCGCCGGCGGATCGGACGATGCCCGTCAGCCGATCCTTCTGTCGACCAGCCCGGACGCGCCAAACCTCGCCCGCAATGCGCTGATCGCGGACGGCCTGTGGCGTGAATCGGTGCTGTCCTACGACCGCAGCTTCCTGCTGTTCGACGATGGCACTCTGAAGGGCGCTCGCGACGCGTGGAAGTCGCTCGCGGGGCGGGAAGGGGTCGAACGGCGCTACTGGGCGATCGAGTCGGGCAAATGGGTGCAGAAGGCCTGAGGCTTGCTCCCGCGCCGTGCCGCCGCTAGGCGGCGCGTCAATTCCAAACCCAGTCAATCATGGAGATCGCCCGGTCATGGCCGTGACGCGCACCTTTTCGATCATCAAGCCCGACGCCACCCGCCGCAACCTCACCGGCGCCATCACCAGGATGCTGGAGGATGCAGGCCTGCGCGTCGTTGCGTCCAAGCGCATCCGCATGACCCGCGACCAGGCCGAGGGCTTCTACGCCGTCCACAAGGAGCGGCCGTTCTTCAACGACCTGTGCACTTTCATGACCTCCGGCCCCGTGGTGGTCCAGGTGCTCGAGGGCGAGGACGCGGTGAAGCGCAACCGCGACGTGATGGGCGCGACGAACCCGGCCGACGCCGCCGAAGGCACCATCCGCAAGAGCTTCGCCGAATCGATCGAAGCCAATTCGGTCCACGGCTCGGACAGCGACGAGAACGCCAGGATCGAGATCGACTATTTCTTCAGCCCCGACGAGATCGTCGGCTAAAGCATAGGGCTGAGCGTCGCCAGCAGGTTCTGCCACAGGCGCAGGCCGATTCCGAAGCGCTCGACATCCTCGCGAGTCACGCGGTCGCAGTCGGCAAGATACTGATCCTGCCGTTGCCGGATCGCTGCGGCGAAGCCCTTGTCTTCGAACAGGATGTTGTTCTCGAAGTTGAGCTCGAAGCTTCGCCGGTCGAGATTGGCGCTGCCAATCAGCCCGGTGCAGCGGTCGACCACCATCGTCTTGGCGTGGAGCAGGCCGGGCCGGAACTCATAGATTTCGGCGCCGGCGTCGATCAGGTCCTTGTAGTAGCTGCGGCTCGCCGCGGCGACGATCCAGTTGTCGTTGCGCTTGGGGAACAGGATCACCGTTCTGACGCATCGCCGAGCGGCGGACGTGAGCGCGAACAGCAGCTGCTCGTCCGGGACGAAATAAGGCGTGGTGACCACTAGCTCCTCGCGGGCCGAATGGATCAGCTCGGAAAAGCAGGCCGGCATCGCGTCGAACTCTGCGGTGGGTCCCGTCCCCAGCACCTGGGCGAGGATCTGCCCACTACCCCCGGGTAGCGGCCGCTTCAGCAGGTCGGTGATCTCCTCGCCGCCGCCTTCGGCGATCCAGTCGGACACGAACAGATATTGGCAGTGCAGGGCGACCGGTCCTTGCCACCGGCTCATGATGTCGACCCAGGGCGCATAGCGCGGCTTGATGCGAAACTCCGGGTCGGCGCAATTCTGGCTTCCGCACCACGCGATCGCGTTGTCGACGACCATCAGCTTGCGGTGGTTGCGCAGGTCGACCCGTCCACGGATCGCTGTCCACAGCGGATTGCCGACGGGGAGCGCCACGCGGACGTCGCAGCCGCCGTCCTGCAGCTCGCGCCAGTGGTCGGAGCGGATCAGCAGACGCGAGCCGAGCGCGTCGGCGAGCAGGCGCACTTCCACGCCGCGCTTCGCCGCGCGGATGAACGCATCCTTGAGCTTCAGTCCGTTGTTGTCCGCGAGCCAGATGTAGAAGCAGCCGTGGACCGTCTCGCGGGCCGCGTCGATGTCGTCGATCATCTCGTCGACGGCGGCATTGCTGTCGGCCGCGAGCCGGGCGCTGTTGCGGCTGGTCGGATCGAGGTGATTGACGGTGCGGGCCAACGCGAACGGCGCCCAGTGCGCGCCGCCCGCTTCGCCCTCGCACTGGTAGTTGCCGGGCGGTCGGGGAAGGCGCGCGTTGATCTCCTTGCCGCGCGTGCGCCGCGGGCCGCTGATCCGGGTCTCGCCGAGCAGCAGGTAGAAGATCACGCCGAGGATCGGCAGCGCGAGGATGGCGATGATCCACGCGAGCCGCGACGCGGGCTCCCGATGCGGCCGAAGTAGCGCGCGGACGATCGTCGCCGCGTCGGCGAGGAGGACCACTACGAAGACGATCGACTGCCACGTCATGGGCGGCAATGCCGCACATTGCGGCCGCGCTGTCCAGCGCCGAGACGCTTAGCGGGCGAGGCCCACCAGCCGCAGCGATCGCCCGCCGAAGAGTCCGCCGCCTTCCCATCGGTAGCGGAGCACATAGGAGCCGCCGCCGCTTCGGTCCTTGCCAGCTTCGACGTAGCGCGCGCTGATACGCACCGGAACGGTAAGCGTGCGGTCCTTCGGCTCCTTGTCGCGGTTGTTGAGCGCCGACTGGACGTCGCTCGCGTCGAGCTCGCCGTCGCTCCCGACCTGGATCGGCGATGCTCCGGCGATCGAGATGGTCAACGATTCGAGCGCGTGCGTCGGCTCGACCGGGCTGATATCGAGCTTCTGTCCTTCATCGGAGGCCTTGCCGCGCAGGGTCAGCGCAATCGAGGGCCGCTGCTCGACCACCTTCGTCGGTGCGTCGGTGTCGCTGGTCTTCCAGTTGATCCACACGCCCACCGCCGAGACGATCAGCGCGGCAAGCGCAATCAGCTCGCCAAAGGTGATCCAGCGGCGGCGCTGGCGCTCCGATTCGGTCTCGCTCATCGCCCGCCAGCTTCGAGCAAGCGGCGCGGCGCGGCAAGCTCCCAGCTTGCGGCGATCCGGTCGCCGACGTGGTCCCAGTCGATGCCGTCGCGCCCGAGGTTGATCGACACCCATGTCGGCAGATAGGCCGGCTTCGAATAGGTCTGCGGGTCGGCTTCGAGCAGCATCGCTTGCTCGTCGAGTCCGCTGGTGCGAACACAGACGACGGTCTTGCCATCGCCATGGTGGTTGTCGCGGAACTGCGCGAACTGCTTGCCGGCGACGAAGAAGGTCGGCTGCCCGTGCGACGGCCGCTCCTCGGTCTCGGGAAGCTCGAGCGCCGCTTCGCGGACGCGGGTCAATGCATCACTCATCGCAAGACGAACTCGTTCAAGACGCGGGGATATAGCCGATGTTCGGCGGCAAGCACGCGTTGCTCGAGCGTGGCCGGCGTGTCGTCGCCAGCGATCGGGACTTGCGCCTGCCCGAGCACCTCGCCGGCGTCGAGCTCTTCGGTGACGAGATGGACCGAGCAGCCGGCGATCGCGTCGCCCGCCGCAATCGCCCGCGCGTGGGTATCGAGCCCACGATAGCTCGGCAGCAGGGAAGGATGGATGTTGACGATCCTGCCGGCCCATGCGCCCACGAACCAGGGCGACAGGATCCGCATGAACCCGGCGAGCGCGATCGTGCCGACCTCATGCTCCTCGAGCGCAGCGCTCAGCGTCCGGTCGTAGTCCTCCTTGGCGACGCCCTTGCTCTCGAGCGACCAGGTCGCGAGGCCGCGCTCGCTCGCCCATTCGAGGCCCGGAGCCGCCGGCTTGTTCGACGCGACCACGGCCACTTCGTAATTCACCGCCTGCTCGACCAGTGCGCGCATGTTGCTGCCGCGGCCGGAGATGAGGATCGCGACGCGCCGCGGATCACGCATTGTGGGTCGCGGACCAGTCCCCAGGCGAATTCCATACCCCGGCCTGGCCGTGGACCGTGCACCCGCGCTGCCCCGCCTCGATCCGGCCGATCTCGAACGCCGATTCGCTCTGCAGCGAGCGCATGACCGATGCGGCCGTCGCGGAGCCGACGATCACCGCCATCCCGACGCCGCAGTTGAACGTGCGCGCCATTTCGTTCGGCGGCAGTCGGCCGCCCTCCTGCAGAAGCGAAAAGATCGGCGGCAGCGGCCAGCGCGACGCATCGACCACGGAGTGGCAGCCGTCGGGCAGGACCCTCGGGATATTCTCGAGAAGGCCGCCGCCGGTGATGTGCGCGAGGCCCTTGATCGCCCCTTCCTGCACCAGCGGAAGGAGCGAACGCACGTAGATCCTGGTCGGCTCGAGCAGGATGTCGGCGAGGGTGCGGCCGCTTTGGCCGGGGAGGGACTCGCCGAGTTCCCAGCCCTCGCGCTCGACGATCCATCGGACGAGCGAGAAGCCGTTGCTGTGGACGCCCGAGCTGGCGAGGCCGAGGATCACGTCGCCCGGGGCAATGCTGGCGCCCGTCAGCACCTTGTCGCGCTCGACGGCGCCGACGCAGAAGCCCGCGAGGTCATAGTCTCCGGCGGCATACATGCCGGGCATCTCGGCCGTCTCTCCGCCGATCAGCGCGCAGCCAGCCTGGCGGCATCCTTCGGCGATCGCGGCTACCACGGCCGCTGCAACCTCCTTGTCGAGCATTCCGGTCGCATAATAATCGAGAAAGAACAGGGGCTCCGCGCCCTGGACGATCAGGTCGTTCGCGCACATCGCGACGAGGTCGATCCCGACGCCCTCGTGCCGGCCGGTCTCGATCGCGAGCTTGAGCTTGGTTCCGACGCCGTCGTTCGCGGCCACCAGCAGCGGATCGGAATAGCCGGCCGCCTTGAGATCGAAGAAGCCGCCGAAGCCGCCGAGCTCGGCATCGGCGCCGGGGCGCGCGGTCGATCGCGCCAGCGGCCCGATCGCTTTCACCAGCGCGTTTCCGGCCTCGATCGAGACGCCGGCATCGGCATAAGTCAGGGGCTTGTTGCTCATTCGCCGCGGGCACTAGAGACAAGCCGCTTGGATTTCCACGCCGTTGTCGCCAAAAGGCGCTCACGAATGTTCCGCCGCCGCCTCGCAATCCCGCTCCTTCTGCTTGTCGCGCTCGCCGGCGTCGGCGCTGCCGTTTACGCGCAGCTCGAGAGCGGCGACCGCGGAATCCTGCCGTTCGACACGACCGACACGATCGAGAGCGGCACCGTCCACGTCGACGTCGGCGGGGCGGATTCGCAGAGCGCGCGCCTCGCCGGCTGGCGGATGGCACAGCGGCAGGCGTTCCGGCTGCTGTGGTCGAAGATGCACAATGCGCCGATTAGCCAAGCACCCAACTTGCCCGACGGCACGCTCGACCAGATCGTCAGCTCGATCAACGTCGACCGTGAGCTGATCGGGCCCAATCGCTACATCGCCGACCTCAGCGTCGAGTTCGACCGTGACCGGTCCGCGCCGTTCCTCGGAGTCGAGGGCCCGCAGGTCACCCAACATTCCGGGCCGATGCTGCTGATCCCGATCACCGTCACTGCCGGGACCGAGACGAGCGTCGAATTCCGCAATGCGTGGCAGCGCGCATGGGCGCAATTTCATACCGCGCAGACGCCGATCAACTATGTCCGCGTGAGCGGGCTCGGCGGCGACCCGCTGCTGGTCAATGCCGCGCAGACCTCGCGGCCGGGCCGCGGCTGGTGGCGCGCGCTGCTCGACATGTACGGCGCGCAGGACGTCCTCGTCGCCGAAGTCCAGCTCCAGCGCGCCTATCCCGGCGGCCCCGCGCGGGCGCGTTTCATCGCCCGGCACGGCCCCGACAATGAAGTGCTCGGCGGCTTCACGCTGACCGCGCCGAATAGCGAAGCCATTCCGGCGATGATGGTCCAGGGCGCCCAGAAGATCGACGCGATCTTCGCGCAGGCGCTGGCCGACGGGCGGCTGACGCGCGACCCGTCGCTCAACCTGCCGCCGCCGCCGGTCGTCGAGGCGCAGGTCTCGGCAGCCCCGCCGCCGAAGCCGGCGAACGTCGCCAACGATTACCAGGTCCAGATCGTCGGCAATGACGTCACCGTCTACAATTTCGCCATGGCTCACCTGAGGACGCTCGGTGGCGTCCAGTCGGCCATTCCGCAGCAGATCAACCCCAACGGGACGAGCTACGTCCTCGTCACCTACCACGGCCCGATTGCGCAGTTGGCCGCTGCGCTGACCGCCCGCGGGTGGGTCGTCGATTTCTCGGGCACGGTCGTGCGGATGCACCCGTCGGGCGACAAGCCGCCGCCAGTGCCGCCTCCGGCTGCGCCGGCCACTCCGGCGCCGGCGCCGCAGCCCGCGCCAGTCCAGAATTCGGGCGCTGCCGAATGAAGCAGGGGCCGGACCAGATCGCGCTCCCGCTCGACTGGCCCCAAAGCGACGGCGATGCCCGCTTCATCGTCAGCGACGCGAACCGCGAGGCGTTCGATCATTTCCGCAAGTGGAGCATCTGGCCGGTCAAGGCGACGATCCTGACCGGCCCGCCGCGCTCGGGACGAACCCTGCTCGCCCGAAGCTTCGTCGAGCGAGTCGGCGGCCGGCTATTCGACGACGCCCAGGCCCGCGACGAGGAGGAACTGTTCCACGCCTGGAACCAGGCACAGGATTCGGGCCGGCCGCTGGTGATGGTCGCGGACGAGGTTCCACCGGCGTGGTCGGCGGCGCTTCCCGACCTCAAGACGCGGCTTGCAGTGACGCCCGTGACCCGCATCGGCCACCCGGACGATGCGCTGTTCGCGGCGCTCCTGCAGCTGCACTTTGCCGACCGCGGGCTGCACATCCCCGCCGATGCGCTGCGATTCATGAGCGAGCGGCTGCACCGCGATTACTGGACGGCCGAGCGCGCGGTCGAGACCGTCGATCGATTCGCCATCGCCGAACGCGCGCGGCTGTCGCTTCCGACGGTTCGAAGAGCGCTCGCCGAAGCGCGGATGATCGGAGAGGCGGCCTAGCCTAGCCGCACTTGATCTGCGTGATCCTGCGGTCGGGCCCGATATGCACCGTCACCCGATCCTCGCGATAGTCCATCGTCAGCATCACTCCGGGCGGCGCCCAGCGAAGCACGGCCGCATGACTGACGCGCATGATCGCCGCTCCAGTTTCGCTGGTGGCCGTGTGGCCGATGAATGGATCGGTGCCCGCCGCGTCGCATTTGTGACCCGGCGTGACGCCGTGGACCGGGACCTGGGCCGGCGCCGTCGAGCAGGATGCGAGCAGCGCGGGGGCGAGAAGAAGCACCTTACGCATCGACCGGCTCCTCCTGGTGGATCCTGCTCATCTTGAGCTTGCCGTTCTCGATCGCGAACGCGAGCCGGCCCTCGACCAGGTCGAGCGCATCCTTGCCGAACTGCTCATAGCGCCAGCCGCCGAGGATGTTGAGGTTCTTGCGGACACCGGCCGCGAGCGCCTCGAGCTCGTCCGAACGGGCGATGAGCCGGGCCGCGACCCCGCTCTCCTTGGCGCGGATCTTGAGCAGCAGCTTGAGGAGGTCGCTGACCAGCGCCGCGTCCTTCGTCAGGCCCGGCCGCTTCGGCTCGCGGTCGGGCATTTCCTCGGCGCTGAGCGGCCTGGCGGATTCGATTGCAGCCATCAGCCGGCCCCCGATGTCATTGGTCTTCCAGCCGGTGGAAAGACCGCGCACGCGGCCAAGGTCGTCCTGTGTCTTGGGCGGGTGAAGGACAATTTCGTTCAGCGTGTCGTCCTTGACGATCCGCCCGCGCGGCAGGTTCTTCGATCGCGCCTCGGTCTCGCGCCACGCAGCGAGCGCCTTGAGCCGGCCAAGCACCGCCGGGTTGCGGCTCGGCAGCTTCAGACGCTTCCATGCGTCCTCCGGCGGGAAGGCGAAGCTCGATGTGTCGGCAAGCCGCTCCATCTCCTCGTCCAGCCATGCGCCGCGCCCGGTCTTTTTGAGCTTCTCGACCATGCGCGGGAACACCGTCGCGAGGTGGGTCACGTCGGCGATCGCATAGTCGATCTGGCGCTTGTCGAGCGGGCGCCGGCCCCAGTCGGTGAAGCGCGCGCCCTTGTCGAGGCTGTGGCCGAGCAGGCTTTCGATCAGGTTGGAGTAGCCGATCTGCTCCCCGTGGCCGAGCGCCATCGCGGCGATCTGGGTGTCGAACAGCGGGTGGGGGACCTTGCCGGTGAGGTTATGGATGATTTCGAGGTCCTGCCCGCCGGCGTGGAAGACCTTGAGCACCTGCTCGTTGTTCACGAACAGGTCGAGCAGCGGCTTGAGGTCGATGCTGTCTGCCTTCGGGTCGATTGCCGCCGCCTCGTCGCTGCTCGCCACCTGGATCAGGCAGAGGTCGGGCCAATAGCTGTTCTCGCGCATGAACTCGGTGTCCACGGCGATGAACGGATGCTCGGAAAGTCGGTCGACGAGGGCCTTGAGGTCTTCGGACTTGTTAATCAGGGGATGAATACGCATGAGTCTGAGGGCGCCATAGCTCCCGCCTCGCGGGTTGACAAAGAGTGAGTGGGACGTGAAGCGCGGCGCGCGCTTTTCCGCCCATCTTCGAACCAGAAAGCCGAGCTTTCCCATGCACGCCTATCGTACCCACACCTGCGCCGAGCTCCGGCTCGGCGACGTCGGCAAGACGGTCCGTCTCTCCGGTTGGGTGCACCGCAAGCGCGACCACGGCCATTTGCTGTTCGTCGACCTGCGCGATCATTACGGAATCACCCAGATCGTTGCCGACACGGATTCGCCCGCGTTCCGGACGCTCGACCGCATTCGCATGGAGTCGGTCGTGACCGTCGAAGGCGACGTCGTCGCGCGTTCGGCCGAGACGGTGAACCCCAACCTCTCGACGGGCGAAATCGAGATTCGCGCGGGCGAAGTGACGGTCCAGTCGGAAGCTGCCGAGCTGCCGATGCCAGTCGCGACCGAAGCCGACTATCCCGAGGAGATTCGGCTCAAGTATCGCTATCTCGACCTGCGCCGCGTGGACGTCCACGCCAACATCATGCTCCGCTCGGCGGTGATCGCCTCGATCCGACGGCGGATGATCGCGCAGGGGTTCACCGAGTTCCAGACTCCGATCCTGACGGCGAGCTCGCCCGAGGGCGCGCGCGACTATCTCGTCCCGAGCCGGGTCCATCCCGGGAAGTTCTACGCGCTTCCGCAGGCGCCGCAGATGTTCAAGCAGCTGATCATGGTCGCCGGCTTCGACCGCTATTTCCAGATCGCGCCCTGCTTCCGCGATGAGGACGCCCGCGCCGACCGCAGCCCGGGTGAATTCTACCAGCTCGACCTCGAGATGAGCTTCGTCACCCAGGACGACGTTTTCGCGGCGATCGAGCCCGTGCTGTCGGGCGTGTTCGAGGAGTTCGCAGATGGGCGGGCGGTCACTCCGGCGGGCGAATATCCTCGCATCCCGTATAAGGAAGCGCTGCTAAAGTACGGAACCGACAAGCCAGATTTGCGCAACCCGCTGCTGATCACCGACATATCGAGCGATTTCAAAGGCTCGGGCTTTGGCCTGTTCGCCGGCATCGTCGGGAAGGGCGGCGTGGTCCGCGCGGTACCGGCGCCCGGGACCGCCGAGAAGAGCCGAAAGTTCTTCGACGACATGAACGAATGGGCCCGAAGCGAAGGCTTCGCCGGGCTCGGCTACGCGACGCGCAAGGGCGGAGAGTGGGGCGGCCCGATTGCCAAGAACCATGGCGAGGAGGGGATGAACCGGATCGCCGAGGCGATGGGGCTGGGGCCCGACGACGGAATTTTCTTCGCCGCGGGCAAGGAAGCCGATGCGGCAAGGCTGGCCGGCGCCGCGCGGACCCGCGTCGCCGAGCAGCTGGGGCTGATCGAGCAGGGCGCGTTCCGCTTCTGCTGGATCGTCGACTTCCCGATGTACGAATTTGACGAGGAACGGCAGAAAATCGACTTCAGCCACAATCCCTTCTCGATGCCGCAGGGCGGCCTCGAGGCGCTGGAGAGCAAGGACCCGCTCGATATCCTCGCCTGGCAGTACGACATCGTCTGCAACGGCGTGGAGCTGTCGAGCGGCGCGATCCGGAACCATCGCCCCGAAATCATGTACAAGGCGTTCGAGATCGCCGGCTACAACCGCGACGAAGTCGACACGAATTTCGCCGGCATGATCAACGCGTTCAAGTTCGGCGCTCCGCCGCACGGCGGCTCGGCGCCCGGCATCGACCGGATCGTCATGCTCCTCGCCGACGAGCCGAACATCCGCGAAGTGATCCTCTTCCCGATGAACCAGAAGGCGGAGGATTTGATGATGAATGCACCGTCCGAGGTCACGCCGAAGCAGCTCAAGGAGCTGCATATCGGAGTCGTCGGCGATGCCGCTCCGGCGGCGGCGAAGGCCGATCCGGCGAAGGTGGTCGCGCCGGAATAGCTATTCCGGATATCGGATCGCGACGACTTCGTAGCTCTTCTCTCCGGAGGGGAGGCGGACGACGCGCTCGTCTCCGACGCGCGCTCCGATAAGGGCCCGGGCGACCGGCGCGCTCCATCCGATCCGCCCGGCCGTCGCGTCGGTCTCGTCGTTGCCGACGATGGTGACGGTCCGCCGATTGTCGTCCTCGTCGGCGAGCTCGACCGTCGCGCCGAAGCGGACCTGGTCGCGCGCTTGCTGGCGAGCCGGGTCGACGACCTTCGCTTCCTTCATGATCCGCGCGAGATGGCCGAGGCGGCGATCGATCTCGCGAAGCCGGCGCTTACCGTAGATGTAATCGGCGTTTTCGGACCGGTCGCCGAGCGATGCCGCCCAGGAGACCGTCTCGACGATTTTGGGCCGCTCGATCGCGAACAGCTCGTCATATTCGGCGCGGATGCCCGCCAGCCCTTCGGGAGTGATGTGCCGGTCCG
>Ga0207698_10000644_pt1 | contig 20188 bp, 14 predicted proteins | sample KBSCornC22_FD_184298 | JGI IMG/M metagenome (GOLD analysis project Ga0207698, IMG submission 184298) | Corn rhizosphere microbial communities from Kellogg Biological Station, Michigan, USA - KBS Corn C2-2 (SPAdes) (version 2) | ecosystem: Host-associated > Plants > Roots > Rhizosphere > Soil ... | reverse complement strand
TGCAATATCACTTCCTGCCCGATGCCGCGATCCGGCCCTATGTCGGCGGGGGGGTCAATTACACGATCTTCTACAGCACCAAGGCGACCGACGCGCTCAATACCGCGATCGGCAACACCAAGGTCGGGCTGTCGGACAGCGTCGGCTATGCGCTGCAGAGCGGGATCGACATCGACCTGACCAAGCGTTTCTTCGTCAATTTCGACGTCAAATATATCAACATCCGCACGCACGCGCGGCTGACCACGGGCGCGTTGGTGAATGTCGAACGGGTCCATCTCGACCCCTTCGTGTTCGGTGTCGGCATCGGCACCCGCTTCTAGGATCGGCCGGACCGTGGCCCCGGTCCGCGCCGGGGCCAACGTCCGCCCGTCCAAGGGCATGACAGCGGAGGATCCGATGGGGCGCCGATCGCACCAGACCGCCGATGCCACGCTCATCAGCGAAGCCGACCTGATCGGTCTGCTGGCCGAACATGCTCGCTGGAGGCGACTGAGCGCACGGCTGGAGGCGATCGCCGATGCGCTGCCGGCCGTCCCCGACCTGATCGAACGCGCCGCGCTGCGCGCGCAACTGCGCGAGGCCTTTCCCGATACCGGGTCGGCCCCCGCCGCGTGGCTCGGACGGTTGTTCCAGCAGGAGCGGCACGAACCCGAGGTTGCGCGCCTGCTCGACCGGTTGACCGAATGGCGTGTCACCCTGTTCGTCCAGGCGCAGGACCTGAGTGAAGCCACCGAAAACGACACGCCCAGTGACGTGCTCGGCTACATGTTGCGCAACGTCTTCTCCGGCTGCAGCGAGCTTTCGGCACTGGAGGTGCTCGCGCTGCTGTTGGTCGTGCCGCAACGCCTGACACCGGGAGCGCGCGCATTGCTGCTGGGACGGCTCGACTGAGCCCTTCCCGCCGCGGCGTCAGCCGGCGACGGCGCGCAGCGCGGCTTCGTCGCGGATCGTGACTGCCCGTACGCCGGGCAGCGCGATGGTGCCTGCGATCTTGAGCCGGGTGAGCTGACGGCTGACCGTCTCGATCGTAAGGCCCAGCAGTTCGGCCATCTGGCCGCGACTGAGCGGCAGATCGAAGGTGAGCGGCCCGCCGGGGGCAGCGCGCTGCCCCCGGGTTTCTGGCCGGACGGCCATGTCCAGCAGGAAGCCCGCAACCTTTTCGGCCGCACTCCGGCGGGTGAGCGTCAGCATCTGCGCGCGCGTGTCGTCGAGCGCCGCCAGGGCCTGACGGAGGAGCTGGCGCTCCAGGTCAATATGCCGTTCGAGCAGCTGCTCGAGGGAACCGCGATGAAAGGTACAGACTTCGGACTCGCAGATCGCCCGAACCGTGAACGGCGTTTCCGAAGCGTAGAGCCAGCCAACGAAATCCGCCGGATAGAGCGTTCCGACCGTCTGCTCGCGGCCGTCGGCGGTGCTGGCGCAAAGCTGAAGCGCGCCGCTGATGACGTTGCCGCAGGCGGAGCTGTCGCTGCCGGCAAGCGCCAATGTGTCGCCGGGAGCGAGCCGCTGCCGGCGGCCGATCCGGTGAAGGTCGGTGAGACGATCGTCGTCGAGGGAGCTGCACAGCGACCGGTCGCGCACCGCGCAATCCGCGCAAGGATGGTTCGTCATGACGGCTGCATAATGATCCGCGGTGGCGCCGCCGCTCCGTAATTTCCCGTAGTTTGATCGCGGTCAAAGCAATCGCAGCCGCCCATGAACCAAGCCCCCTCCGCACAACCAGAGGAGCGCGCGACATGTCTGTCACGATCGGCGATTATATTCTGTGGCTGGCGATCGCCGCCTGCATCATCTTCTTGGCGGCATTGGCCTATGCGACGCTCCAGGACAGCAGGGCCAAACGCGACTGAGGGGTCGCGCCCAGGCCATCTTTTTGCGCCAGCACCAATCAGTCATAGCAAGGTTCGCGAAATCGCCTTAGCCCGCATGATCGATCGATCGGGGAAGGCGTCGGACCATGAGCTTGGAGCAAAAGGCCAGCGCACCGGCACACACGATTTCGTTCGGCGAGGCGTGCCGCGTCTGGGCGCGCATCGCCTTGCTCAGTTTCGGCGGTCCGGCCGGCCAGATTGCGGTCATGCACCGCATCCTGATCGACGAGAAGAAATGGATCGGGGAGGACCGTTTCCTCCACGCGCTCAATTTCTGCATGCTCTTGCCCGGACCCGAGGCGCAGCAGCTGGCAATCTATATCGGCTGGCTGCTGCACCGGGTGAAAGGCGGGCTGGTCGCGGGCGCATTGTTCGTGCTGCCGGGCCTGATCGCGATCATGGCGCTGTCCTGGATCTATGTGCTGTTCGGCGACATCGCGCCGATCGCCGCGCTCTTCTTCGGCCTCAAGGCGGCGGTGGTCGCGATCGTGTTCCAGGCGGTGATGCGGATCGGCAGCCGCGCGCTGATCAATCGAGCGCGGATCGGCCTGGCCGGCGTCGCCTTCCTGGCCTTGTTCCTGTTCCACCTGCCCTTCCCCGTCGTGATCCTGCTCGCCGGACTGATCGGCTGGCTCACGGCACGACTTGAGTTGCCGCTGTTCGTGGGCTCGGGCCATGGTGCAGCCAAAAGTGGCGCACTGCGCGACGAAGAGAGCGCGCTGGGCGTCGGCATTCCCGGTCACGCCAAGGCGGGGTTTCGCCGGAGCGCGAGCATCGCCGTGCCGATCCTCCTTCTTTGGATCGCACCGACCGCGCTGCTCGCATTGGCGGCCCCGGACAAGGGAGTCTTCGCCGCGATCGCCCTGTTCTTCTCGAAAATGGCATTGCTCACGTTCGGCGGCGCTTATGCGGTGCTCGCCTGGGTCGGGCAGGCGGCGGTGGACCAATATCATTGGCTGAGCCCGTCGGAGATGCTCGACGGACTGGGCCTGGCCGAAAGCACGCCCGGGCCACTGATCATGGTCACGCAATATGTGGGCTTCATTGCCGCCTTCCGACATCCCGGCGGCCTGCCGCCGCTGGCCGCGGCGACCTTGGGCGGGTTGCTCACCACCTGGGTGACGTTCGTGCCCTGTTTCCTGTGGGTCCTGACCGGGGCGCCTTATGTCGAACGGCTGCGGTCGAACCAGACCTTGTCCGCGGCCCTGTCCGCGATCACGGCGGCGGTGGTCGGTGTGATCCTCAACCTGGCGCTCTGGTTCGCGCTCCATTTCTGGTTCGCGGACGTCGGCGACTGGCAAATCGGCATTCTGCACCTGGCGCGGCCGCACTGGGCCACAGTCGATCCCTTCGCAATCTTGCTGTCGATCGGGGCTTTGGTCGCCGTACTGCGCTTTCGGGTCGGCACCTTCGCCGTCCTGGGCGGTTGCGCCGCAATCGGATTGCTGCGGCTGGCTTGGGCCTGAACGCCCGATCCTCTCCCTTCATCTTGCCGCCTTTGCCGCCGCCTAGCCCTCATCTCCGGGCGTTGCTATGGGCCATAGCTTACAATCGGAGAGGAAAGATTCGATGCACAAGCCGCCCTTCCGCGCGGACCATGTCGGCAGCTTCCTGCGCCCGAAGGAACTGATCGACGCACGCGAGCGGTTTCGCGCCGGCGAGATCGACGCGGAGGCGTTGCGGGTGGTCGAGGACCAAGCGATCCGCGGCGTGGTCGCCTTCCAGGAGGATCTGGGCCTCAAGGGCATCACCGACGGCGAGTTCCGCCGGACCTATTTCCACACCGATTTTCTGCTCCAGCTGGACGGCGTTGAGGAAGCGGGCGGAACCCAGGTCCATTTCCACCGGCACGGCGGCGAGGAATTGTCCTACGCACCGCCGGTGATGAAGATCACGGGCAAGATCGAGCATGCGCGCGATATCCAACGCCGCGATTATGAGTTTCTGGCCAGCGTCACCTCGCGCCTGCCCAAGGTCACCATCCCCTCGCCCACCATGCTCCACTTCCGCGGCGGCCGCGACGCGATCGACCGCGACGCCTATCCTGACCTGGAGCAATTCTACGCCGATCTCGCCGCCGCCTATCGCAGCGAGATTGCCAGCCTGGCGGCGGCCGGATGCCGCTATCTGCAGCTCGACGATACCAACCTCGCTTATCTGTGCGACGACACGCAGCGCGCCAATGCGCGGGCACGCGGCATGGATCCGGACGATCTGTCCCGCCTCTATGCGCGCATCATCAACGAGTCGATCCGCGACAAGCCCGACGACATGGTGGTCTGTGTCCATCTGTGCCGCGGCAATTTCCGTTCTTCATGGGCGGCCGAGGGCGGCTACGAGCCGGTCGCCGAAGTGCTGTTCAACGAATTGAACGTCGACGGCTATTTCCTGGAATATGACGATCCCCGCTCGGGCGACTTCGCGCCGCTGCGCCATGTGCCGGCGGGCAAGACGGTTGTGCTGGGCCTCGTCACGACCAAGCTCGGCGAACTTGAGGACCCGGCCGACGTGAAGCGGCGGATCGACGAGGCGGCCAAGGTCATGCCGCTCGACCAGATCGCGCTCTCGCCGCAATGCGGCTTTTCGTCGACCGTGCATGGCAACGATATCCAGGTCGAACAGCAGGCCGCCAAGCTGCGCCTGGTGATCGACGTCGCGCAGGACGTCTGGGGCGAGATCTAAGCGGGCCGCTTCCGCTCCACGTCAGGCGATGCCAGCAATGATGCCGCTCAGCCGATGCCCGCATGCGCCAGTGCGGCGTCGACCGCCGCGCGGCTTGCGGCGCTGGGCGGGGTCATCGGCAGGCGGAGTTCGGTCGGGAAACCGGCGCGGACCTGGCCCAGCGCATATTTGACGGGCCCAGGCGAGGCGTCGCTGAACAAGGCCGTGTGCAACGGAAAGAGCTTGTCCTGCCAGTCGAGCGCTTGCGCCCAGTGCCCCTCGCGGCAGGCCTTCTGGAATTCGGCGCATTCGCGCGGGGCGACATTGGCCGTTACCGAGATGCAGCCGACCCCGCCCATCGCCATGAAGCCCAGCGCCATGTCGTCATTGCCCGAGAGCTGGATGAAATCCTTGCCGCAGGCGAGGCGCTGGGCGGATACGCGCGCGGCATTGCCGGTCGCATCCTTGACGCCGATCACGGTCGGCAGCTTGGCCAGTTCCGCCATCGTCTCGACCGCAATGTCGACGATGGTGCGCGCGGGCACGTTGTAAAGCATGATCGGCAGGTCGCAGCCCGCGGCCAGCGCGCGGAAATGAGCAAGCACGCCTTCCTGATTGGGGCGGTTGTAATAAGGCGGCACCAGCAAGGCCGCATCGGCGCCCGCGGCCTTGGCCGATTGCATATGGTGGAGTGCGACTGCCGTATCGTTCGATCCGCAGCCCGCGATCACGGGTACGCGGCCCGCCGCCTGTTCGATGCAGATGCGCACGACGCGATCATGCTCCTCGATCGTCATGGTCGCGCTTTCGCCGGTGGTACCGCACGGCACGAGTGCGGACGAGCCCGATTCGATCTGCCAGTCGACCAACGCGCGGAACGCATCCTCGTCGACCGTGCCGTTGCGGAATGGCGTGACCAGCGCAGGAATCGACCCGCTGAACATGTTGTTTCCCTTCACCTTCGGCCTGGCAGGAGCCATATTGGGCGCCATGGAGTCCAAGCGTAGAAATCGTCGTCGCGCGCCTGATAGGGATGCGGCCGCCCGCCTGTCCATAGTCAGCCGATTCGGGCCGGCCGGGCTGCTGCTCATGTCGGTGGCGGCCGCCGCCGCGACGATCACGATGCAGACCGTGCCGAGCACCACCCCTGCTTTGGTCTCGCCCAGTTCCGGTGCGGCGAGCGCGCCTTATGTGCGGCCGCCGCGCACCGATCCTTTGTGGCCCGCGATCGACGAATGGCAGCGGCTGCGGCAGAATGACCGCCTGCCCTTCGCCGATTATGCACGCTTCCTGATCGCGCATCGCGGCTGGCCGGGCGAGCCGGGGCTGCGCCGCATTGCCGAGAAACAAATCCTTCCCGACCAGACCGACCCGGCGTTGATCGCACAATTTTTCGACGCCTTTCCGCCGCTGAGTTCGGCGGGCCGCGTGCGCTACGCCGAGGCGCTCGCCGCGCTCGGCCAGACGGACAAGGCGCGCGCCGCGGCGGGGGCGGCCTGGACGATGGGTCCGCTGTCAGCGGACGACGAGGCGCGGCTGACCGCGCGGTTCGGCAGTCTCTTCACCTCCTCCGAGCAGGACCAACGGATGGAGATGTTGCTGTGGGACCGCGCGACCGCATCCGCCAAACGCCAGCTGGCCCTGGTGAGCGCGCAACGGCGCCCGCTTTATGCCGCGCGCCTCGCCTTCCAGACGCAGGCGCCGGATGCCGAGGCGCAGGCGGCGGCGGTCGGACCCGATGCCGAGCATGATGCGGGCTTCATCATCGACCATGCCTTCTGGCTGCGCGCCACCGCACGCGAGCTGGATGCCCGCACCTATCTCGCCAAGCCCGAAACGCTGGATGGCGCCGCCTTCGACCCGCAGGCCTATCTGACCGCTTTGCTGAGCTTCGCCAGTGCCGCCGCGCACGACAAGCAATGGGCGCTGGCCTACGGCATCTCCGCCAACCTCGACCATGCTTATGCCCCCGGCACGGATATCCGCGCCCGCGACCTGAAGGAGCGCGATCCCTATACCAGCCTGGCCTGGCTCGCCGGGACCGCGGCGCTGAAGCAACTCGACCGCCCGCGCGACGCGGAGGCGATGTTCCGCCGCTATGCGCAGGCCGCGCAGTCGCCCGGCAGCCAGGCGAAGGGCGACTATTGGGCGGGCCGTGCGGCCCAGGCCGCCGGCGACCAGCTTGCGGCGACCCAGCATTTCACGACCGCGGCGGCCAATATCGACCAATTCTATGGCCAGCTCGCGACCGAGCGGCTTGGCCGACCGATCGCGGTTCCGCCCGACCCGGCACCGCTCGACATATCGGACGAGGCGCGCGCCGCCTTCAACAATCGCGAGGTGGTGCGCGCGGCACGGCTGCTGGGGGAACAGCGCGACTGGCTCAGCCAGACCCAGTTCGTCCGCAAGATCGCCGCGGATTGCGACAGCGACGTCGAGCATGCGCTTGCGACCGACCTCGCGCGCAAGCTGCAGCGACCGGACCTGGGCGTGATCGTATCGCGCAATGCCCGCAAATCGGGCGCACGCGACCCGATCCGGGTCGGCTTCCCGACCGTCCCCGTCCCGCCGGCGATGGAATCGCACTGGACGATGATCCACGCGATCGCGCGGCAGGAAAGCCAGTTCGATCGCGAGGCGCTGAGTCCCGTGGGTGCGCGCGGCCTGACGCAGCTGATGCCGGCGACTGCGCGCGAACAGGCGGCCAAGCTCGGCCTAGCCTGGGATCCCAATCGGCTGACCGAGGATATCGGCTATAATGTCATGATCGGATCGAGCTTCTTCGACCGGATGCTGACCTATTATCAGGGCAATTATGTGCTCGCGGTGGCGAGCTACAATGCGGGCCCCGGCAATGTGAACAAGTTCATCCGCGCCAATGGCGACCCGCGTCTGCCCGGCGTCGATGTGGTCGACTGGATCGAGGCGATCCCGCTCCCCGAAACGCGCGCTTATGTCCAGAAGGTGCTCGAGAATGCGGTCGTCTACGACCTGTTCAATCCCGCGCGCGCCAGGACGCCGGAGAAGGACCGTCTGTCTTATTATCTCGGCAAGAAGGATGCAGGGTGAGGAAGGCCTTCGCTTCTGGCCGTCATGCCAGCGAAAGCTGGCATCCATCACCATCACGTCCGGCTCAATTCAACGGCCCGGAGATGGACCCCAGCGTGCGCTGGGGTGACGGCGGACAGGATATTGCTGGTGTCTGACACCCAGCCGATCACGCCGGCAGGCTTCGCCGCGCTCCGCCAGCGTTACGAGATGTTGTTCAGCCAGGAACGACCCAAATTGGTCGAGACGATCAGCTGGGCGGCGGGCAATGGCGACCGCTCCGAAAATGGCGATTACATCTACGGCCGCAAGAAGTTGCGCGAGATCGACCGCGAGCTGTCGCACCTGTCGCGGCGGATGAAGGCCGTGAAGGTGGTCGATCCCGCACGCCAGGACGATCGCAGCCGCGCCTGGTTCGGCGCGACCATTACCGTCGCCGATGAAGAGGATCACGAGCGCACGGTGACTTTGGTCGGCGAGGACGAGGCCGATGCGAGTGCGGGACGGATCAGTTGGCGTTCGCCGCTGGCGCGAGCGCTGCGGGGGGCTGCGATCGGCGACGTTCGCCGCGTCGACCTGCCGGCGGGTCCAAAGGATTATGAGGTGGTGGCGATCCGCTATCCGGAAGGATAGACTTTCCTCTCATCGGAGCAGCTGCGAACTGCAGCGACCGCACAGCGAGCATTAATCCCCATTCGACAAGAAGAGCGGCTGCAAAGCGCCACAACGACCGCTAAGCAGGGCGCAAATATGGGGATGATCCTGATGCAGCGAACCGTCACGCGCTTTCTGTCCGCCGCCTGCCTGTTCGCCTTGATCGCCCCGGCCCTTGCCGAGCCCCCCTCCGCCAAGCCTGTCGCCACGGCCGCTTCTCCGGCGCCGGTGCCCTGGATGTTCCAGGGCAGCGACCTGCCGGTGGACGACAAATGGCGATACGGGATTCTGCCCAACGGACTGCGCTACGCGATCCGGCAGAACAAATTTCCCGCGAACACGCTCGCGATCCGGCTGCGGATCGATGCCGGGGCGCTGATGGAGCGCGACGACGAGAAGGGATATGCCCATTTCATCGAGCATATGACCTTCCGCGGCACCAAGACCGTGCCCGACGGCGAAGGGGTGCGGATTTGGCAGCGGCTGGGCGCACGGTTCGGAACCGATACCAACGCCTTCACCGGGCTGACGCAGACACTGTATCAGCTGGACCTTCCCAGGAACGACCCGGCATCGTTCGACACGGCGCTGAACACGTTGTTCGAAATGGTCTCGTCCGCCGCTTTCGATCCAAAGCTGGTGGACATCGAGCGCAATGTCGTCCTTGCCGAAAAGGCGATACGCGAGACGCCGCTCGCCAAGCGGATCCGCGAGGCGACCAATCCGGTGGTGCTGGCGGGAACGCGCGCGGCCACGGCCGACGTGGGCGGCACTCCGGAAACGCTGGGCAAGGCCACGGCTGAGCGGCTGCGCGCTTTCTATGACCGTTGGTACCGGCCGGAGCGGGCGACCCTGGTGATCGTGGGCGACATGGACCCGGCGGCGCTGGAAGCGGCGATACGCGCCCATTTCGGGGCTTGGGCCGGACGGGGTGCTGCGCCCGCCGAACCCGATTACGGCAAGCCGGACACGCCGAAAACCAACAGCGTGGTGATCAGCGACCCCCAGGCGCCGAACCAGACCGCGCTCGCGTGGGTGACGCAGCATGACGAACGGCCGCCGACCTTCGCCAGCGAATCCGCGGATCTGACGCGGGGGTTTGCGGCGGCCATATTGTCGCAGCGGATCAGCCGCAAAGCGCGCGAGGGCGCCAGCTTCTTAGGGGGCGGCGCGGGCGTCGGACAGCAACGGCACGTCGCCGATCAGGCGACGGTGGTGGTCAGCCCCAAGGCTGGCGAATGGAACCAGACGCTTGTCGAGACCTACGGCATCCTGGCCGACGCAGTCGCGACTTTGCCCGGGAAGGATGAGATAGACGAGCTCATCTCCAATTATGAGGCGGGGCTCCAAACGGCGGCGGCGGGCGCCGCCACCGCCCAGTCGGGCGATCTGGCCAATGGGTTCATCGGCGCGGTCGATCGCGGCGACATGGCGATGGAGCCTTCGGTCAAGCTGGAGCTGTTCGACAAGCTGAAGACGGCGCTGACGCCCGAGAATGTCGGCGCGGCGATGCGCACCATGATCCAGGGCGAGCCGCGCGGAATCCTGTTGAGCGCGCAGCCGGTGGCGGGCGGGGATGCCGCCTTCGCCGCAGCGCTCGACGCCGCCCGCGCGACCAAGGCAGCGGCGCGCGCCGAACAGAAGCATACAAGCCTGGACGATCTCGGCCGGCCCGGCACGCCCGGCAAGATCGTGTGGCGAACGACGATTCCCGATTTGGGCGTGACGCGCGTCAAGTTCGACAATGGCGTGGAGGTGGATCTCCGTCCCAACGGCTATGAGCAAGCGGGGATATTGGTGGTCGCGACCGAAGGCGATGGGCTGGCGGCGCTCGACCCCGCCAAGCCGTCGCCGCTGTGGACGGCGCCGGCGATCATCCAGGGCGGGATAGGCCCGCTCGACCTGACCGGCCTTGAACGCGCGGTGGCGGGCAAGCGGCTCGGCCTGAATTTCGGGGCGGGCGAGCGCGCCTTCACCTGGTCGGGATCGACCACCGCGGTGCAGCTCGTCGATCAGCTGCGTTTGCTCGACGCGGCGATCCGCGAACCGCGCTTCGACAGCAAGGCATTCGAACGGGTACGCGACGGCTTCGTGCAGAATTACGATTCGGTCTATGCCGCGCCGGGTTCGGTATTCGGGGCCTTTGCCAGCCAATCATTGCACGGTGGCGATATGCGCTTCGCCTATCCGGCGCGCGGCGAGGTGGCCGCGACCAGTGCGGACAGGTTCCGTACCTTCTGGCAACCCATGCTGGCGGGCGGCCCGCGCAAACTGCTGATCGTCGGCGACATCGACACCGATGCCGCGATCGAGGCCGCGCGGCAGACATTCGGCGCAGCCGTGACCAAGCCGGCGGGGAAAATCCCATCCTCGCATATGAACCTGCGGCCACCTGCACATCAGCCGGCACCGCTTGTGCTGACCCACCGCGGCGATCCCAACCAGATGCTGGTCGCGAGCGTCTGGGCGACGACCGGCTCGCTCAAGGACGTGCAGCAGATGCGCGCGCTCAACGTTGCAGCCCAGATCATCCAGACACGGCTGTTCGACCGCTTCCGCGAAAGCGAAGGCGGCACCTACACGCCATCCGTCTCCAACAGCCAGTCGGAGGTCTTCCCGCATTTCGGTGTCTTCATCGCCGCGAGCCAGATCAAGGCCGAGCGGCTGCAGGATTTCGAGAAGGCGACGCGCGATATCGCACAGGCGCTCGCCAAGGATGGCCCCACCGCGGACGAACTGACGCGCGCGGTGGCGCCGATCGTCAGCAACAACGAACGCAGCCGCAAGCTCAACAATTATTGGGCGCAGATGCTGCAGGGCGATCTCGACGACCCGCGCTACATCGCGATCATCCGCACCCAGGTGACGGGCTATCAGGCCGTGACCGCAGCGGACGTGAAGCGCGTCGCGAAGAAATGGCTGTCGAAGGAGCCGGCGCTGCGGGTCGAGGTCAAGGGTGCGCCCAAGAGCTGATGCCGCGGCGTTCGTTCATCGCGGCAGGCGCGGAACTGTTGAGAATGCTCGGTGCGAAGATCGATTTCGAGTGCCAGACGCTGGCGCTCGGGCGGCCCGGTTGATCTTCTGCGTCACCCCAGCGAAAGCTGGGGCCCATCTCTTTGCCGTGCGACAGGCAGCGCGGTTAGGAGATGGATGCCAGCTTTCGCTGGCATGACGGCACGATGGAAATCAGCCGCCGGCGCTCGGCGCCACCGCCTCGGTGACCGGCGTCGCCGCTGGCTTGGCGCCGGGCTGGTCGACGACCCGGATGTGGAGTTCACGAAGCTGCTTGGGCGTGACCTGGGCGGGCGCCCCCATCATCAGATCCTCGGCCTTCTGCGTCATTGGGAAGACGATGACCTCGCGGATGTTGGGCTGATCCGCGAGCAGCATGACGATGCGGTCGACGCCCGGAGCCGAGCCGCCATGCGGCGGGGCGCCATATTTGAAGGCGTTGATCATGCCCGCGAAATTGGTGTCGACATCGGCCTGGCTGTAGCCGGCAATCTCGAACGCCTTGTACATGATGTCCGGCCGGTGGTTCCGGATCGCGCCCGACGATAGTTCCACGCCGTTGCAGACGATATCGTATTGATAAGCAAGGATATCGAGCGGATCTTTGGTCTCCAGCGCCTCCAGCTCGCCCTGCGGCATCGAGAAGGGATTGTGGCTGAAGTCGACCTTCTTCGCGTCCTCGTCATATTCGAACATCGGGAAGTCGACGATCCAGCAGAATTCGAAGCGTTTGTCGTCGATCAGACCCAGCTGCTCGCCGACGCGCGTGCGGGCGAGGCCCGCCAGCTTGGCCGCCTGCGCTTCCTTGCCGGCGGCAAAGAACAGGCCGTCGTCCGGGCCAAGGCCCAGGCTGTCCGCCAGCGCTGACATCTTGTCCTCGCCATGATTCTTGGCGATCGGGCCGCCCCATTCGCCGCCTTTGCGCGTGGCATAACCGAGGCCGGCAAAGCCTTCCGATTGCGCCCAGCTATTCATGTCGTCGAAGAATTTGCGGCTCTTGTCCGCGGTGTTGGGTGCGGGAATCGCGCGCACCACGTCCCCGCCCTCGACGATCGAGGCGAAGCGGCCGAAGCCCGATCCCTTGAACGCGTCCGACACGTCGGAGATGATCAGCGGGTTGCGCAGATCCGGCTTGTCATTGCCATATTTCAGCATCGATTCGCGGTACGGGATGCGCTTGAACGGCAGCGGGCTGACGGTGCGTCCCTTCCCCTGCCAGTCGGCAAATTCCTCGAACACGCCGTGGAGCACGGGCTCGATCGCGGCGAACACATCCTCCTGCGTGACGAAGCTCATCTCGAAATCGAGCTGGTAGAATTCGCCCGGGGACCGGTCGGCGCGCGCATCCTCGTCACGGAAGCAGGGCGCGATCTGGAAGTAGCGATCGAAGCCCGCGACCATCAGCAGCTGCTTGAACATCTGCGGCGCCTGCGGAAGCGCGTAGAATTTTCCGGGATGGACGCGGCTCGGAACCAGATAGTCGCGCGCGCCCTCCGGCGAGGAGGCGGTCAGGATCGGGGTCTGGAATTCGGTGAAGCCCTGATCGATCATGCGGCGGCGCAGCGAGGCGATTACGTGGCTGCGCAGCATGATATTGGCGTGCAGCGTCTCGCGGCGCAGGTCGAGGAAGCGGTTCTTGAGGCGGATTTCCTCCGGATAATCGGCCTCGCCCGCCACGGGGAGCGGCAATTCCTGCGCCTCGGACTGGACCGTCACGCCTTTGGCGAACACCTCGATCTCGCCGGTGGCGAGGTTGGGGTTCGCCGTCCCTTCGGCGCGCGCCTTGACCAGGCCATCGATCGTCACGACCGACTCGACGCGCAGCCGCTCGAGCACGGGCAATGCGGGGCTGTCACTGTCGGCGACGATCTGGGTGATGCCATAATGGTCGCGCAGATCGACGAACAGCACGCCGCCATGATCGCGCTTGCGGTGGACCCAACCCGACAGGCGAACCGTTTCGCCGACGTTGGCGGCCGCCAGACCGGCGCAATTGTGGGTACGATAGGCGTGCATCGTCTTTCCTAGTCTTCGTCATGCCGGCGGAGGCCGGCATCTCAGGAGGCGGTTCCTATACCTCCTGCGGCCCCGGCCTGCGCCGGGGCGACGGATAAAATGAAGCGTGGGCTGCGCTTTCCTCGCACGCCCCTCTTTGTCAACCCGCCCCGCTCTCGCTATGGGCCTAAGTTCAATGCTGATACATCCCCTGATTACCGACACCGCGACTCTGACCGAACTCTGCGCCCGGCTTGCGAAAAGCCCCTACGTGGCGGTCGATACCGAGTTCATGCGTGAGAACACCTATTGGCCCGAACTGTGCCTGGTGCAGATCGCCGACGACAATGAGGCCGCGGCGATCGATCCGCTCGCGCCCGACATCGACCTCAAGCCCCTGCTCGACCTGCTGGTCGACAATGAGGATGTGCTGAAGGTCGTCCATGCGGGCGGGCAGGATATCGAGATCATCCATAACCTGACGCAGCGCACGCCACATCCGCTGTTCGACACGCAGATCGCGGCGATGGCGCTCGGCATGGGCGAGCAGGTCGGCTATTCCAACCTGGTCGAGAGCATGACAGGGGTGAAGCTCGACAAGGGCGCGCGCTTCACCGACTGGAGCCGCCGCCCGCTCGACAAGCGCCAGATCGATTATGCGATCGGCGACGTCACGCACCTGATCCGCATCTTCCCGCGCATGCTCGAAAAGCTGCGCAAGACCGGGCGTGGCGAGTGGCTCGACGAGGAAATGGAGCGGATCGCCGATCCCACCAATTATGTAAACGACCCCGATCTCGCCTGGCAGCGGATCAAGGTGCCGAGCCGCAAGGCCGAGGTTCTGGGCCGCCTGAAAGCGATCGCCGCCTTCCGCGAGCGCGAGGCGCGGCGCAAGAATCTGCCGCGCGGCCGCCTGATCAAGGACGAGACGCTGGCTGATCTCGCGGTCCACCCGCCACGCGGCCAGGCTGACCTGGCCAAGGTACGCGGCCTGGCGGCGAGCTGGGCCAATAACGATATCGGCGCGCGGCTGATGGGCGCGATCGAGGGCGCGACCCCGCTCACCGACTCCGAAATGCCGCCGCGCGACGACCGCCGGCCCGGCCTGGGCAAGGAAGGGGCTTTGGTCGCGGATCTGCTCAAATTGCTGCTCAAGGTGCGCTCGCGCGATGCCGACGTGGCGCCGCGCCTGATCGCGCGCGGCGACGAGATCGACGCGCTCGCGGCAGGCCAGCGCGATGGACTGCAGATGCTGCAGGGTTGGCGCTACGACGTGTTCGGCAAGGATGCGCTTGCTCTGATCGAGGGCCGGACGGCCTTCAGCGTGCGCGGCGGGAAGATGGTGATGAGCGATTTGGGGCAGGATGCGTGATTCACGCGCACCCCGACCAGGCGGTTCTGACCAAAGCTTGACATCGTCATTCCCGCGCACGGAAATCCAGCTTTCTCCCGCTGGCCCGGCCTCGACCTATTTGCTCCCGCGGCAATGACGAGTGATATTTGACGGCGTCAGCCCGTTTTTACCGCGATGCCGAGCCGAAGCGATTCCGCCAGCAGCTTGTGCCGCCGCTCGACCGCCTCGCCATAGAGCGCCGCATCCTCGCCGCGCAGAGTGAGCAGGACAGTCGCATTTTCGATGGCCAGGCTACTCGATTCGAGCGGCTCGGGAACACCGCCGGACAGGCGTTGGCCCAGGCGCATGGCGAGCCCCCACTGCACCGCCTTGGCGGCGAGATCGTAGCCGATCAGCTGGTTGACGATCGGGCACACGCCTTCGCCGCCGAAATGGGTGAAGAGCGCCTGGCCGAGCATGGCACGGCCGGTGGCGTCGATCGCGACCCAATTGCCGTGCAGCGCCACGTCGAGGCCACGCTCCGCGCGGAAATCGGGGTGCGCGCGCCAGCCGACATCGGCGAGCAGGCAGGCGGCATGGCGCAACCGGGCATGTTGAGGCGATTCGCCTGCGAAGAGCGGCGCGATCCAGCGATCGAGCAGGTCGCCATGCTCGGGGAAACGCCCCTGCCGCACCCCTTCCTCGCGCGCGGCCTCGATCAGTGGATCGAGCAGGCGCACCGGCTCGGGCAAGGCTGAATGGAGCAGGCCTTCACGCAGGCCATAAGCTGAAACGATCAATGTCGACGGCTTGAGGCAGCGCGCGAGCGAGGCAAGCAGCATCGCTGCATCCCCAAGCGAACTCACGCGCGACGACGAAATTCCGGCAACGCCCTTGAGGCGCTTGGGGTCGAGCTGGCCCAGCGCACGGACCAGCCGCTGCGCTTCCGACGGGGCCATCACATAATGATGGACGATCGGCAGCGGATAATCGGTCAGCATCTGGTGCAACCGCGCGAGCGCGCGCCACGAGCCGCCGACCATATAGAAGGGTTTGCCCTCCGCACTGCCCTGCCACCCGGTCTTCGCGAGCGCCTTCGCCAACGCCCGATCAAGCGCGCGTGCCGAACCAAGTTTCATCTGCGCGACGCGCAACACGCCGAAGGGGATCGAGACTCCCTTGCTGACCTCGCCGCCGCCGACCCCGATCAGTTCGAGGCTGCCGCCGCCCAGATCGCCGACGATGCCATCGGCTTCGGGAATTGCGGCGAGCACGCCATGGCCGGCAAGCGACGCCTCGGCCGTGCCGGGCAGCAATTCGACGGGAAGCCCGATCTCTGCGAGACGGGCCATGAAATCGGCGCCATTGCTGGCGTCGCGCACCGCGGCGGTCGCGACGGTGCGCAATTTGACCACGCCCATGTCGACCGCGAGCCGGCGGAAGCGCGCCAAAGCGTGAAGCGAACGCTCGACCGCCTGCGCATCGAGCAGTCCGGTCTTGCCGAGCCCCTTGCCGAGCCCGGCCATGATCTTTTCATTGAACAGGATGGACGGAATCCGCCCCTCGCCTTCGTAGATGACGAGGCGGATCGAGTTGGATCCGATGTCGATGATGCCGATCGGCAGGGTCGTCGCCCGCGCGTCATGCTGAAGGATGGGAATGGCGCGCATGCGGGCCATAGCCTTAGCCGGGAACGGCGCGCCCGCCAATGGCGTGCGGCTCAACCGATCGATGATCCGCGATGCCATGACCTCGGCTCAGCCGATCCGCCAAAATCGATCAAGCGCGGATCATGCGCGCCGCGGACGGGACGTGCGTCCGCCGGGCCGAGTCGGGCGCGGCTGGAAGCGCGGGCCGCCCGGACGCGGCCCGCCGCGCCCGCCACCGTGCGGCGGGGCTTCGGACGGCACGATCCGCAGATCACCATCCTCCTCGCTCGCCGTACGCTTGAGCGCGGACTGGAAGCGTGCCGCCGCGGCGCGCGGAATCTGGAAGCGCGTCTCGTCGGTGCCGATCCGGATCGCGCCGACATCCTGCTTGGTGATGTGGCCGCGGCGGCAGAGCAAGGGCAGCAGCCAGCGCGGGTCGGCATTGTTGCGCCGGCCGATATTGATGCTGAACCAGACGATATCCTCGAACCCGGCACGCGGTCCGTCGGGACGCGGTGCGCGCTCGGGCATGCCTTCGAGCAGTTCCTCGGCCGCGGGAAGCTTGGCGCGGTGCGCCCGCACCAGCATTGCCGCGATTTCGTGCGGGTCGCGATCGGCAAGCAGTTCCGCGCCGATCACCATATCCTCGGTATCGAGTTCGACCGGCTGGCTGAGCGTTTCGAGCAGGCGCTTGCGGTCGGCCTCGGCGATCACGGCGGGGGTCGGCAGATCGATCCATTCGGCCTCGACCTTGGCGTCGCGCAGCAGCGCCTCGACCCGGCGCCGCCGCGTGAACGGCACGATCAGGGCGGCAATGCCCTTCTTGCCCGCGCGCCCGGTGCGGCCGGAACGGTGCTTGAGCCCTTCAACGTCGCGCGGGAGCTCGACATGCACCACCAGGCTGAGCGAGGGCAGATCGATGCCGCGCGCGGCAACATCGGTCGCGACGCAGACCTGGGCACGCTGGTCGCGCAGCGCCTGGAGCGCATGGTTGCGCTCGCTCTGGCTATGCTCGCCCGACAAGGCGACCGCCGCGAAACCGCGTTCGACCAGCCTTGAATGGAGATTGCGCACGGCGTCGCGCGTCGCGCAGAACAGGATCGCAGTGTCCGGTTCGTGCAGGCGGAGCAGGTTGACCGCCGCATTTTCGATATCCGACGGCGCGATCGCAAGCGCCTGATAAGCGATGTCGCCATGGCCGCGCTCAGCGCCCAGCGTCGAGATGGTGAGCGCGTCGCGCTGATAACGCCGTGCAAGGTTGACGATCGGCTTGGGCATGGTCGCCGAGAACAGCAAGGTGCGCCGTTCGGCGGGCGTCGCGTCGAGGATTTCCTCGAGCTCGTCGCGGAAACCCATGTCGAGCATCTCGTCGGCCTCGTCGAGCACCACCACGCGCAACGCGGACAGATCGAGCGCCCCGCGCTCGAGATGGTCGCGCAACCGCCCGGGCGTACCCACCACGATGTGCGTGCCATGCGAAAGCTGGCGCCGTTCGCGCGAGGGATCCATGCCGCCGACGCAGGTCGACACGCGCGCACCGGCCTTGCCGTAGAGCCATTGCAGCTCGCGCGCGACCTGGAGCGCAAGCTCGCGCGTCGGCGCGATCACCAAGGCACGCGGCAGGTCCGGACGCGGCAAGGCGTCGCCGTCGAACAATTGCGGCGCGAACGCCATGCCGAAGGCCACGGTCTTGCCCGAGCCGGTCTGAGCGGAAACGATCAGGTCGCGGCCATCGGCGTCATGTTCGAGCACGGCGGCCTGGACGGCGGTGGGAGTCGCGTAGCCGCGCTCGGTCAACGCCTCGGCAATGGGCGCGGGTAATTTACTGAAGGGCATTGCGGCTAAATGGTCGTTTGGCCGCTGATCGCAAGCGGAAAGAGGACGAGCGGGACGGTCAAAGGTCGATTTCGTCCATCCGTCGGAAACCATCTCCGTCACTTTCCTTGAGAATCGGCTGGGAATCCGACCCGTCCTTGGAGCCGAACGCGCCGACGCGAGTCGTGAAGGAACGGGCGCATTTAGGAACATGGCGCGTGTATGAAGTAATTATTACACCATGCCTCCACCTCATAAGATTCTTTTCCGCCGCCATATCCGGATATCATTAATATATCCGGAACTCATAGTCTTACGACCTCCACGGAATTACATCGTTCGACGCGGAATCTAGACGCGATGCCCACCAATCATATCTTCGGCATGCCAAAATTATCTTGGAGAAATAGCTTTGCAAGAACGGCGATTTATTGTTAATGTATAACTAATCACGATATTCATTGCAGGGATGCAGGAGCCGGGAGGCGCCCGCTGCCGGCTCTCCGGTCGTTCCGGACTGCTTGGTGGGCAAAGTTGGGGGTTTTCGACATGTCTATTTCGAAAACGTGGATCAAAGCGGCCGGATTGGGCGCGATGCTGATCGGTGGGATCGGGCTATCCTCGCCCGCCGTGGCCCAGGACAATTATCTGTTCCAATGGGACGACGCCACCGAAGGCCACCTTTGGGGCGATACATACAAGAACGGGGTGCTGATTCAACACGTCGATGTCGGCCCCGAAGATTATAATGGCGATTATGGCCTGTGGGCCGGAACCATCGCAAATGACTTCGATGTCGGCTTCAATATCTGGGATAAGGACGGTCTGAGCGATACGTGGCACATCTTCGCCATCGCTGGCAGCACCCGCTTCTCGACGCCTTTCCATTCCGACACCGAGGGCAGTGCCCTGACCCCGCTTCCCAACGGTATCAATATATGGGAGACCGGGCTCTATCAGACCGTGTTCGATTTCACGGTCAGTAATGGCGACCACTATACGCTCCAATTCCGTTCGGACGTCGACGCGCCCGAGCCGGCCTCATGGGCGCTTATGCTCAGCGGCTTCGGCGCGATTGGTGCTGCGCTGCGCCGTAAACGCGCCCTGGTCGCTTTCGGCTGACACTCCGCGAGCTGAAAAATGGAAGGGGCAGCTGACGGTCCCGTCAGCTGCCCTCTTTTTTTGATCCCGCGATGGGCAGGCTCGTCCGCAACCTTACGCCCTTCGGTCAGCCGCGTTTGAACGTCAGCCGCGGGACCGAACCCGACCCCTTCAGCGCCGCACCGCGGCCGGAGAGCGAAGGGTTGGTCATGAAGTAACGGTGCAGATTGAACGGCCTTTTGCCGGGCTTGATCCGCTCGTAGCTGCCGTCGGGATGCAGGAGCCAGCTCTGCTCGTCGTCGATCAGATTGGCGACCATCACCTGATCGAGCACCTGCGCATGCACGGTCGGATTCTCGATCGGCATCAGATATTCGACGCGGCGGTCGAAGTTGCGCGGCATCCAGTCGGCCGACGAGATATAGACCTTAGCCTTCGCATTTGGCAGCTCCTCGCCATTGCCGAAGGCGATGATGCGGCTATGCTCGAGAAAGCGGCCGACGATCGACTTGACGCGGATATTCTCCGACAGGCCAGGCACGCCCGGGCGCAGGCAGCAAATGCCGCGTACGACGAGGTCGATCTGCACGCCGGCGGCGCTGGCGCGATAGAGCTTCTCGATGATCAGCGGATCGACCAGGCTGTTCATCTTCGCCCAGATCGCGGCCGGACGGCCGGCGCGGGCATGGTCGATCTCGGCGTCGATCCCCTCGCCCAGCGTCTCGCGCAGGTGGCGCGGCGAGATGGAGAGCAATTCCATCCTCGTCGGCTCTACATAGCCGGTCACATAGTTGAACAATTGCGCGGCATCGCGTCCGGCGCGCGGATCGGCGGTGAAGAAGCTCAGGTCGGTGTAGATGCGCGCGGTGATGGGATGATAATTGCCCGTCCCGAAATGGCAGTAGGTGCGGAATTGCTCGCCCTCGCGCCGTACCACCATCGACACCTTGGCATGCGTCTTCCAGTCGATGAAGCCATAGACGACCTGCACGCCCGCGCGTTCGAGCTCGCCCGCCCAGTTGATATTCTGCTCTTCGTCGAACCTC